>Ga0247778_1000281_pt1 | contig 80926 bp, 81 predicted proteins | sample UWRJL049202B5_FD_179939 | JGI IMG/M metagenome (GOLD analysis project Ga0247778, IMG submission 179939) | Plant litter microbial communities from Arlington Agricultural Research Station in Wisconsin, United States - UWRJ-L049-202B-5 | ecosystem: Environmental > Terrestrial > Plant litter >... | reverse complement strand
TGGAGACCTCCGTTGAGATCAACCGAGAGAAGACTTGCAGCGACGAAAGAGCTTTTGCGAAAGGAGCTGCATCCACCACTACATACATTAGCTTGATGGACTTGCATTATCACCACTGGAATCGTACGCCAATTGCCGATGCTATCTAGTGAGGACCTCGATATTGGGTGTCTTTTGGTAACCACTGCAATCTTATCGTTTTCACATGGAAAATGGCCCCTCGCGAGTTGCTAGCAGATCCAGTATAGGGAAGACGTTTATGATCATCGCGGCCATCAAATGTTATTCAAGCACGGGACAAGATGGGGCTTCATGCGCCGAAAATTTTGTCCTTGGCCAGCCGTCAATGTGTAGACTTGCGGGGTCGGAGGTATTCGTGACTAAGCGTGGGGTCTCCAAGACCGAATCAGATTTTGAAGGCCCATCAGCTTCTGTTTTTAAGAACACGAGACCGAGTGCCATTTCTAGTCGGGATTGACGAAGATGCACCCAGATGCGCAAGTTTGTCTCCAATAGTTCGTGCAGTGACACCTCCCCTCGTCGTTATCATGAGTACATGCTCTGTCGAGATTGTACCAGCCTTACATGTGCATATCATCATGGAAAAGAGTGGCGGAAACCCCTCCGGTACCCTGTTTTATCCATTGAGTCGAAGCGGAATCGTGCGAAGTCGAATACCGGTATCCTATCTATGGCATTGGAAATAGCCCGAGATTGGCGTTGGGCGAAGCGTTTGAAAGGCTGGAGGCGGGCTAGTGACAATCGGGGTAGATGTGTTATTGGCTAGTTGTACCTGGTACGGCCCGCTATGGTACTGCACCTTGCGGCAATCCTCGACCCATTATTTGATGGCTGATGGATAAAGTCCTGTGGGAGGCGTAACAGGGATTGATATCGGTTAAGCTTCAGTGAGACATCCCGTGACTTCCTCTAGACGACGTCTTGAGAAAACAGTCGATCAAAATGCTCTACAATTTTGAAGATGAACTGGGTGAAAATTGAGAAGAAACGATACGAGGGAACACTATTTAACCTCCCAGGCTTCGCTAGGCTAGGTGCAGGGCTAACCCGTGTGGCGCCAGCCTCGTGAGTCGAGGTCGGTCAAGCACTCTCCGCTTTTTATCCATAAGTGGCAGCACTTTTTCTATTCAAATTTCACCAGGGACTACCGCAGGTGGTACATATCTGCAGAGTTTTTGAAGTTTACAGGGTTCGATCATTCCGCGTCTGGTCTGATATTCGCCACTAGCTTCCAGCCTTCCCTACATTCGCTGTGGCAGATGCGGTGCATCAAATCATCTAGCTTCATATATTCTTCCACACAGGAAACCGACCAAGTTCTTGATTATGACAAGGTCAATGCTGTGTTGCCACACTTCGATGAATTGGCCAGACTAGACTCGCTAAGTGACTAGGGTCTTTGGGGCCAGCAATGAAGATAATAAAACCAGTGATATATACAGCGCTAGCACTGCTAGTGAAATAATTGAAAATCTTATTTCCAAGTATCACAGCAATGTTTCGACTCTTAGTCGGTCGGAAGTGCATCAGAAAGCAGTAGCTTTAACTGGCCTTCCCGTAATCGACCACGATCAAACCACGGGCAATCCTCTGAAGGAAAATGCCCATGTCAATTTCTGTCCATGGTCATAACCCTCAGGCTCGAGCTTATAACATACACCATCCTCAACACATTAAAAGGTAGAAAACAATCAATAGAAGGTGCTCTCGATTACATTCTCAAACCAATCGTGTGCGGCATTGAAAGGCTAATGAATATGACCGAATCTGTCGCCGTTTGGTAGGGAGAACGAGAATGATCTTACAATGGGGCAGCTCTCAAGTTCAAGCCAATAGTAACCAGTGGAATGAAAAATGTGAGATGATTGGAAAACTTTCCAGAAGAAAACTTAAGCACTCAGTACTCGGGAGCAGAGAACGCAGTCTATTTCATGATCCTTAGATATTCCAGTACTTAAAAAATGATACTAAAGTGGTAGCCATCAAAAGTCGGGTACAGCTCTTCAATACAAAAATTTCCGTAAAATAACCCGATTTCCGAAACTCCTCCTCTTAATCCTTCATGAACAAGACTCGTTGTTCATGCGTCGGCTTGGCTCAGCCAGACTCTTATGGGGTGAAAGCGAGGACGGTCTCATCCACGATCTCCCAGGTCATCTTGTTTTGAATTCTACCAGCCGCACAGTTTGCAGTTCCCGCCAAGTTACCGAAAATGGTGCTGCTGAAATCGAGCCCATCATTTCCGCTGCACGATTGGCATGCATCCCAGATGAACAAGTCCAAGTCGGTGCGTTTGACGCCGTTCCAAGTGACGATAACTTTCTTGCCGCAATATTTCGCCTTGTTGCCGGTGATGAGATTTGCGGGCATGGCGACGATGTTGTTTGTCCCGCGTGCACCCAAAGTCTTAGCCTTGGAAATATCATTGGACTCGCAGTAAGTGTAGCCAGCATCAATGCCGGCAAAAGAATTGATGCCATTGACGGGACCACAGGTACCACCACCGTTAATATCGTAGTAGAAAGTAGCATCATGTGGTTGTCCAGCTGCCGAAGAGAGAAGGACACTGGCGCGTTTGAGATTTGGGGAAGTCTCAGCAGCCAAGGGGGCAGCGCTCGCAACCTGAAGAGCCCCAAAAAGGAGCAAGGCCTTTGCGAGTGTGCTCTGCATAATTGTAGATGACTGGAATATGCCTTTGGCAAAGAGGGTATAACAATATTTAAAAAGGAGTGTGAGGATAGTTGCAAAGGAAGGGACTGCTAGAAGCAAGAAAGGAATGTGTTGATGGGAAACTGATGAGTTGGAACAAAAACTTCACATATCAGCAGGAAATTTGCCTCTTTATATATCGAAGCTGGCACACCGTTTTCGAATTGTCCAAACCTGGATTGAGAGTTGAACCTATCAACTACGATAGTCTTTGGCCACTGAATCCCTTGGCTGATGCATCCTTCCCTTAGATCCCGCAGGCAATCCTGCTGTCAGATAGTCAGATTTGTTGACGACTCTCTTTCCTGATTAGGTGACGGCGCGCCGACCCGCAGCTCGGACTAAGCTTGAAATGGTTGAATTGAAACTACACACCCAAACCAAAAACCCACGACGAAAAGTCAATAACTCAACTCCTGTTCAAAAGTTCTCGACATTTCAAGACCGGCAATGAGGACTCAGTAGTAATGAAGGCGGAAAAAATAAAATGCTGTTGCTGCGGTGGCTTACATTAGGCGAGCCAGTCTTTAGGGGGGTTCAGCGTTGGCAGCTGCACGTGAATCGACCTGTCTTGAGTCAAGCAATGCGCCTCAAAGCTTGAAAAGCATAAGTCGTCTGGACAGTTCCTAAGGCAGACTTGCATGCTGGGAAGATGATTAGTTTGGACAGTACTCAAAAGCCGATTGAGCAGTCTATACGCAAAAACGACTGCAGTATCTTTCAATCGGCCCTTCAGACAACGTTGTAGGATGCTAAGATGTCATGCGCGTGAAATTAAAAGATCATGACCCTAGAGGCTCTATCCGACGTTGCCGTGAAAGACCGGTACGTTACATTGCTGAATAACCGACTTTAGGTCAATTCTAAGGATTTACACACGTAAATTTGCCCCTGAATAGCCGAACACGTGCCACTTGAAGCCGAAAACGATACCGAATGTGCCTCGCAGGAATGTTCCCTCATGTCTTATCGTAAATTTTACCATGAAGTCATACGGCTTACAGACGATCTCAATTTCGTTGACTCGAAGCTGACGATACATCTATACATCTCTTATCCCCCGAACAATATTCTTGCGCCTCTCGATACAGTAAGCTCAGACATTCCTAATGACGACGCCGCTGCCTATACAACAAGGCCGAAAAACGAGATCAAACGAATACAAGGTGAACATTTGATACGATGTTAAATTTGGAGGGGATGAATCAACGTGTATGTTGCATGTACTTATCTGGCGGGAATGAAAAAAGAAGCATTCGTGCCACACAACTTGGTCATTCAATTTGAGCCAGCATATATTCAAAGTGCAAATATCCCGCTTGGGTATTCGGGCAATGCTGTTTGCTAACTTGGCACCTTGCATGTTGCCATGCTCTACTGATGAAAGGACTTACATCGAGGCATGGAAAAAATGAAGACAGGCAAGAAACCAAGAAATGCTGAATTCACGCGCCTAATGTACAAATAGAGCGGCCGCTAGCGTTGTGGCACCCAGCCATCTTATTTGGCTGTTCATGACGTTATTCTTATCTCTGCACGTGATGCCTTCAAGACACTGTGGACTGTGTTCAAATTATTATTCATTTGTGAGCAAAGCTTCTCTTCACTATTACTACTATTAGTTTTGCATCTGGATGTCCGCGAGACCATCAAAACGTCAATTTCTTTGATCGTTTGGTTTCAATGTCTTTCCTACCTCATCTCAACCAAGATTTCAGTACCAGATGCGGCATTTTCATCGACGACTTTCCTTAAAAATCACTATTTAGATTGCGCGCCTAGAAGAATTTGATAGAAGCCAGGAACGGGCTATTTTCCGGCGTCAAACGTCGCGGGTTCGGTTCCTGGCGTTACCCCACCTCGGCACCAACACCGTGGTAGGACATGGAAGTGTTCACTTCTGGCGTTAGGATCAATGAATATTTTTAAAACTTCCCAGATGTCATGTGAATGGGAAGGAACTTTGCGATTTCCATACTGTTGATGTCTGCCTAAACTTCTCTATTTCTGGAAGTTGCGGGTTTGCACGTAGCTTCCTGTTCAAATGATGATTCATGATAAGCTCTACTAGTTCCAAGGAACGAACTAAGGAAGGGGCCAAGCGAAACCTCAAAACATTGACAGCTTCTCGAACAACGCGACACTTCTCCGCAAGAATGTCTTCATCTTTCAAGAAACTCAATGGCTATAACGTTTTCAGTCAGGCGCCCAGTCCGCCTGCCGAGTCGGACGACGTCTCAGAAGATGTTGATTCGGTGTTTGAGAAGAAATGCCGCCTCATTAACCGACAATTAGATGCATTTGGTATGGGAAAGTACCAATGGTCTATTTGGGTATTGTGCGGATTTGGTTATCTGATCGATCTGTTGTGGGCGCAAGCTTTTGGGTTGGTATTGAGCCCCATTGAGCAAGAATTAGGTTTCCCAGGTAGGGTCCTATGCTCTGATCTTCTCCAGATGTACGTTGTTAACTATTGCAGCCAATCAATCTGGCAATATTAGCGTAGCCTTCTCTTCAGGACTCACAGCCGGTGCTTTCATCTGGGGAGTTTTGGTAGACGTTATTGGTTAGCCAGATTTGCTCTGAAGTCGAATTCAGCTAACAGATTTCTGTAGGTCGTCGATGGGCGTTCAACCTCACATGCTTTATCTCTGCGGCCTTCGGACTTGGACTGGGAGGATGCAATACGTACAATGCCTTTCTAGTAGTGACAGCATTCCTGGGTTTCGGGGTTGGAGGCAACATTCCTATTGACACAACCATTTGCCTCGAATTCCTTCCTCAGAATCGCCGATTTCTCTTGGCCTTGCTGAGCATTTTCCAGCCTATTGGTGTTGTGGTCTGCTCTGGGCTCGCATACGCATTCATCCCGAATTTCTCTTGCTCACCCAATTTCAGTGAAGCCAACCCACTGAAATCCTGTAGTGACCCTACACTGGGAGTCGGCCGAGCATGTTGTACAAGGGAAAGTAACATGGGATGGCGATACTTACTTTTCACATTGGGTGCACTCACTATGGGGATGTTCTTCCTCCGGTTTGTGGTATTTCAGTTTCAGGAGTCTCCAAAGTTTCTCGTCTACAAAGGCCGCGATATTGATGCTGTGAAGGTTCTAGAACGCATCGCACGCGTTAACGGAACTCAGTGTACAATAAGTATCGATGACTTGAAACTACTCGAGGGACAGAGTGGCCATGAGACAGATGATGAAAAGCTCACATTACTGGCAAAGGGGAAGAAAGAGTTCGGTCGACTCGGAGTACTCTTCTCGACCTGGCAACAGGCGCGGGTGACACTTCTAGTTTGGGTGACCTACATGTGCGACTTCTGGGGTTTCACGCTTGCCGGTAAGTAGTGGTCTGGGCAGCCTGTGAACTAATTTTGGTTGTAAATTCGAAGGTACTAACAGGAAATTCCAGGCACCTACCTCCCTACGATCCTCGCGCACAAGAATTCTTCCATACACCTATCACTACGCTTCACGTATCGCTCTTATATATACATATACCTTCCGGGAATAATTGGAGTTCTGATTGGAGCAACAATGTATCATGTCAAACACATTGGTCGCAAGTGGGCAATGGTGTTTTCCTCTGCTATGATGGGCATCAGCATTTTTGTGTTCAGCGCTGTCAACGACGAGGCATCAAATATCGGACTGAATGTGATGGAATACTTCTTTCAGTCCATGTTCAATGCGATTCTGTACGGGTGGACGCCTGAAGTCTTCCCAGTGCAAGTCAGGGGTACGGCATCTGGGCTTGCCAGCTTCTGGGGAAGACTGTTCGGAATAATTGCTCCCCTAACAGCGCAGCACTTGTTGCCCTCGGACGGTTTTGAGGACAATGTGAGTGTTAATCGAGTGCTTTACTTAGCGGGAGGGATCACCTTGGGATGCGTGGTGACAGTCTCATTGCTGCCGAACAAGATTATTGGGAAGCAAAGTTTATGATGCGATACACAGAAACTGATGAGTTTATGATGAGAGAGGTCTAATAAATCATTATGCATTTCTAGAAACCTGTGTCTTTAAGCGTCATGTCTATGCTTTGAGGGGGACCTCAATTGTGCTGCAGGACCGTTTGGTGTTTGGTCAGACTAGAGAAGAAACGGAAACAGATTTGGGCATGTAAAATGCGGGATTCCTTTCAAGTTCAGCTTGGATTACAACAACTGACAATTTTTGGTACCTTGTATCACTTCAAGCATCTGTGAGGACAACTCCATCGCCAACTCTAAGGGGAGTTAATCACGTGGGAGTATCACGGGATTGAAGACTCTCGGTGAGTGGGATAAGCACTACCTACTTCTTTCTATCAAATAACAACTTTCCCTTAAACTCCCACACACTTGACAAAGACAATTCTCAACACATCTTTCAAAATGCCAATCCTCGAACTAACGCACCTGACTCTCAAACCCACGATCTCGCCAAACGACCCCAGCCTCCTCACCTCCCTCGTCAACGTCCGCACCCTCCTCGCCTCACAAGTCCACCGCACAAACTCCCGCTTCTATGTCTCCGTTTCCAATCCTCGCGAGATATACATCCTAGGCTCATGGCCCACCGTCGCAGCACATCACGCCTTTCTGTCATCGCCCATCAAGACCGAGATCTTGGGACCACAGGAGCATGTGTTTGATTTCCAGTGGGGGATACACGTCCCCTTGCCTGAAGGTGAAAAGGGAGGCATGGAGAACTTGCCGTTGAATTCTCCTGTGTTGGCGATTACGAGGTTGTTTGTCAAAGCGGAGAAGGAGCACGTGGATGAGTATCAGATGGTGTTGGAGAAATATCGGCATTTGATTGTGGATGCTACGAAGCCGTGGGCAGTTTTTGATGGCTGGAGGTGTGATGCGCCGGAAGGAAAGCCGGAGGTGGTTATGATTAGTGGCAGGGAAAGTGAGGGGGCGCATGATGAGTTCAGGGCGAAGGCTAGGGGTGAGAACGAGGGGTATGTTGGGATTGAGGAGACGTATGGGGAGATGAGCGTGGTGCATGTTAGAGATTTGGAGGTTTAGGGTTATGGGGATGAGGTTTGGAGTTAAAAGGCACCAGGAGGGTCAAGATCGGAGTACGGAAAGGGGATGATAATGGGGAAAATAAACCTCAACTTTGCATCTTTAGTCTAATAGGGATGTCCACAAATGTAAGCTATCAAGGCAAGCTCAGAAACAATTGCAAGATGCCGGAGGAAGCGTTCGCATCCTACCTACCCCTCCTGCTGGATCCTGACATCCCACAACTCTGGTTCCTCCATTCGTAATGCCCTTCGGACCCTTCGGATTTGCGTACAGGTTCATGGATCATACCTGCCCCTTGCCTACAGACACGCTAGCATCATTGATCATGTTGATTATAGGAGAAAGTAGTTTACGCCATTTGTAAGACCTGAGGGTACCCACGGACAGTTTGCGAGTCGATGAAGCGGTCTGGACCGCCAGGGGTTCTGCTGTTGGCAAAATAGCTGGCCACGGCTTAACTTTTGGTACGACTGCACTGTGAAGACAGTGAAAAGTCCACCACTGGAGAAGATGACCTTTCCACAAGCATTTTCCGGCGGGAGGGCGGAAGAGACCTTCAAAACTTGTGTTGCTCCAACAGAGGTGATGTGAGGGCATGTTATAGATCCAACCCACCTTATGCTGAGCAGGTTTCGGGAAATACAGGCAAGCTTTCGCTTCGCAGAGACAGGAAGAGCAGAGGAGACATTCGGAGGCGCGGAATTGGCTTATCTCTCTTCAACTCCGGAGTCTTAGCATTGCCAAGTAAGTAAACGATCCAGTGCTACCATGCCAATGTAGATGCGGCTCGTCTACTGACGTATGCTGCATGGCAAAGACTGGAATGTGTCTCGAAGCACGGCCTAAGACAATGCCTAGGAATAGGCTCACACCCCGCCGGCCTTGAGCTTAGCATATTTCTCGAAAGTTTTCTTCTGAAGGGCTCGCTGCTCATTGACTACTTTCCAGAGTTCTTCGTTCTCTTGGCGAAGCTTCTCGTCTCCGCTTGAAGAGGAGCCTAATGAAGACACAGTCACCGGCCTGCTGAATCTCGAAATTGCATCCTCGAGCATCTCTGCAGGCAGGCCCTGGCTTCTGACTGCACGGTCAAAGTCGCTGCTAGACATCGACTTGGATAATTGAGCGGTGAAAACATACTGACCCTCACCAAGCTTTGGCTTAACTACAGTGCTGGCCAGGATGGGCGATCTTGAAGGGAAAGGCGATAGCATGAGAAGATTGGTAACGGGGGCATTCAAGTCTGCGAGCTCGGAAGAAAAGGCACGTCGACCACTATCCCATAGGGCAATCTTCCCAGTCGCGTGCCCCGAATAAACTGATGTGCCGTCATAACTAAGGCCAATGCAGAACGCCGCACCTGGTTCAGAAGGAGCTGTCCATGGGGGAAGAGTAATCTGGACTGGTGTCGTTTGCAGATTGGTATCGTAGAGTGGGTTAATGGCCGAATTCGCGTTGAGAAATTCGACGACTTGCAGTGAACCATCTTCGAAGCCGGCGTACACAGCCCTGTCACACGGATCTAGAGCTAGGCAAAGTGGCGTCGACGGGAGAAGAAACGTCCGAAGCAAATCCCCAGAGTGGTAGTTCCACACTATTATTGTGTTATCCTTGCTCGCTGACACGCAAATATTGCTGGTGCTTGTGCTGTGACCAATCGTGAGGGCTGTGATGGCGGCTCGATGGTTGGATAAGCTTCGAAGGGGTTGGGGCGTTTCGGTTGAGCTCAGCGAAAGCAGGCGAGGGATCGACCAGACGTGGATGTTGGAGTCTTCGGAGCCCGTAACTAGGTGCGAATGGGTCGCAGCCATACAAGAGACCGCTTGCAAATGTGCCGCTGGGGTCGAGACTTGTCGGCCAGTGCAGACCTAATGAACTAACGTCAACACTCGCCCTTTCCGCGTAGGGTAGAAGTACGTACCTCCCATAGTATAACTCTCCCTTCCGCCGTGCCCAATGCCAATATACTGTCTCCAACTAATGCCAGGCTATGTATCCTCTCCGGAAACGATATCAAGGCCTCTTGATTTCCCCTCTCTCGAGAATAGACATGGACAACTGCTTTGTCTGCCTGCGCAGCGAATATATGCGTAGAAGTTGCAGCCAGAGCGTTCGTAGGCGTCGAGCTCTTCTTGAAGGAGGATTTAATGGTGTGTGTTGGGTGTAGTTCATGGAGATATATTCCGACATCCTTCGCAATGGCCGTATTCGCAGACTTCGGCTGAGCTCGAATCGAGGTAATGAGCCCTTCGGAGAGCATCTTGACGCCTTGGATGTACTTGACTCGGCGCACGTCTCGGAGGAGTATGAGCGAGACTCGACAGACGCGTGCACGGTAGACGAAGCAGTCGACGGGTCAAATATCAGATATCAGATCTTCGAATCTCACAATGCAGATAATCGTCTGTGCAGGGCGTTATTGTGATCGTGTTCGGGCTGCGGATAATATTCTAATTCGTCGTGATTCTATTTCATTGTTGGCAGCAGAAGAAAATATAAAAGTTTAAAATACTGTCGGCGCCGTGATCTTCCGCGCCGAGTTTGCTTTTTCGCCAAACTCTGTGCCCCAGCCCCGCCAGCCCCCTTTTCTGCCCCGCGTTTTTTCTTCTCCTTTCCTCCTTCTCCACTTCCACTCATCAACTCGGTTCTTGAACTGTATCTAAATATGTATAGTATATCTCTGTGTTTCGTTCCTGACGCTTTTCCCCCCTCTCTCGCGATAGATGATTGCCAGCGGTCTCCTGTTGGAAGTTCCACAACTTCCGCAAGGGAGTCCCTCCTGCACTCCCTGGCTAGAGAAAGCCATTTGTGCGAAGATCTACAGATATGTCTCAATATCCTTTCAGCTGTAACCTTTTTGCTCCCTTGTGCATATATCTGTCAATTTGTTACAGAAGTACCCCTCTTTCCACCTTTGCTTTCCTTTTGTGCGCCACCAAGTTCGAGAAAGTACTCGGACTGATCAACAATAAACGTCTCGCCACTAGGGGCTGCCTGTTCATACGAAGCGACGGAATTACAAGCGCCCAAGGGATCTTAAGTGGTTGTTCAACTCAGCGTTTCGATATGCGCGTCAAGAATCGCCGTGGCTGTGATCCAGATGCTCCTCGATCCCCTAAGACATTTTCGAGTCAGCGAGAGAAGTCTCCCTTAGGGATTGCCGGAATCGGTGTGCATACGCCATGCAGGAAACATCACGTTTTCCTGACTGAATTTCTACCAAATCTTCAACCACCATGCATCTTCACCTCCACCATCCCTAGGTCGCATATAACTGCAGCCTCCATTATCACTACATGCGTACATGAAGACCGCGATGTGCACTTCAGACAGAATGTCGAAAGCCTTTCAGCCCAGAAGATCTGTACCTGGCATGAAAGATCTTCTGCCCCTGCAATTGTCATCGCCCTCACTGCCGAACATCGAGATTTGGCCTTCGCCAAACTCCATTCAGAGGTCGACCTTCGGATTTGAAGAACGGCGACGTTCCAAGAAAGGATTATCTGAGAGTCAGCAGTCGACAACAAGGCATGGCAACCCTACTCGACTGCCGTTAAGCATCCGACCCCAGCAATACAGAGATAGTCCCATCTGCTACGAGCCTGGATCACCGCTCCCGAAGAGTCCGACCGAAAGCCTTCACTTCCATTATTCCCCTCCAAGCTCTTGCGACTATACTATAGATGACTGCAGCAGCCCCAATACAGAGCCGGACGAGCATGATGAAACAATGGTGAGATCAACTCTTATGTCTAACAATGCTAGCGCTAATCTCATTCAGAGTGTGATCAAAGCTTACCAGGAAAATGCTCGGCGAGATAGGACAAGTTCATGGGCCTCAAATCCCACGGAAGTCTCTCGCAGCTCAGGACTATCTTTCCAATGTATGGGTGAGCCAGTGTTTCCTACTGAAGCCGCCTGGCTTAGAAGTCCTACCGCTCGTTGGGATGGCAGTTTTTCCAGACCACGTCCCGAGAATCTCTCGAAAAGCATGCCTGAGTCTCGAAAAATTGAGTCTTGGTTTAGTGAACGTAGTTTCTTTGATGATGAGGAAGACGTATTAGTGAGTTGCCGAGTCTCCACAGGCTTAGCCCTTCTAATGTTTGCAGGCTCAAGCAACTATAGCCAGCTTGCCGGTGGCCCCGTCAAAGGCCCAAGTTGTCGATGTAAGCGGCAGGCGCTTGTCTGGCGTGTCTGTCAAGGTTCCGCCAAGGTCATCTTCCCTGATGGGAACCCACCCAGTACCAATAAACCCGGACTTCAGCAACAGAAGCTGGATGAATTTGGACGAGGCTCCGAATACTCCAGAGTTCTGGGAAAGATATCACATGGCTGGCGAGCTGGAGATTTCGCCGACCGATGGCTTTCAACCTGCGCCTCCAGCCAGGCGCCTGGAGATGGAAATGCTCAGCCCACCTACCTCGCCAAATCAATACCAATATCACTGCCCGGATTCAGGCGAGGTCTCTCCGGGTATATTCCCCTTTTCTCCTGAGTCTCATGGATCTGGAGGCTGTCAAACAGCATCAAAGCTCGCACCACATTCTACGGCGGATATTCTTGCTGCTCTGGAGGATTCTGCCTCTGATTTTCCAAATACCACGTTGATGCACGACACGCCATGTGTACTAAGTCTACGAGATCTTCTCCAAAAATCCACCTTTTCACATTCTCAAACCCCTACTCGCCAGCTGCTGCCGCCCTTTGACTATGACGCCCAATACTTCCTTCAGAACAATGATCAACAGAAGCGGCGAGTAACATTCAGTTCCTCCAAGCCCGCTAGATTTATCTCTTCGCCACCGTATCTACCGAAACCCCGTACCACCAACGCTGCCCCGAATCCATGCCCCTTTACGCAGCAAGTCGTCCCTCCCGATCCACCAGCATTTCAAGCACTTCGCCGAATATTCCCCAGCGCTAGCCGCAGCATCTCAACTCTGTACGCCTACATCATAGCGTATATCTTTACGTGCAGCCTTCAACCCGGTGTTGAAACATCCGCTTTCGCGAGTCTCTACGAAAACTCGTCGCTTCACCGACCACCCTCGACCGCCTCATCAAAAGCAGCCAATATGCTAGGCATCTCCTTCGCTCCTACCCCGGAAGAAAACAATATATTTCCTTATCGGGCTTTGATGCTTGCAGAAGAATTGAAAGTATGCATCTGCCGGCTGGTGCAAGTGATGCGGAATGCGCCAGATGGGACGGAGTATCTCGATGCAGAATTCCTGCGCTCGCTGGTTGAAGTTGTGAGGGCCTATGAGATTCAACCCTGTTGATGTTGCCTTTGGGTGGAATCTTCCAAAATCCGTTCTGTTGCGGTCTGTTTTTGCCTCTTGCGATAATACCAGCTGCTTTTTCGTCTGAGCTCTCATAAATTTCTCAAACCTCCACGGGCCTTGTTCTATTCGTTTGCTCTTACTAATTTGATCATCTTTCTATTCTTATCACGGCTTCCTTGCCTGAATTAATTTGCTGGCTATTTCCTCTTCAATTGTTACCCTTTCTTGCAGGACGAGCGAGGCGATTTCAGAACCACTTAAAACACACAATACATAATTACCATAAAGTTTCTTTCTCCATCAACTTTGATTCTTTCATGAAATGTATACTCGAACGTCGCCAGACACCAATGTACAGAGTCCCCCATAATCCCAGGCCGGAAGGTGATAGGATTTCATTGGGGCAAATAATACCCCGCACTTAGGGAATGACCAATCTCTCAAGACTTTAGATTTTTTGTTTTTCTTCATATACACCACCCCGTCCTCTATCTGCTAATCTTTGACTAAACAATTAAGAAGTTGCAGATCTCAGGCTTTTGACTTCGCGACTGTTCTCAAGATTAGTTCAACTCCAACAAGCAATGGACGGAGACCAACTCACAAGAAATGCTCTTCTTTCCCCAGTCAAAAAGCGCATACGTATTCTTCAGAAAGCTCGTCCCCAAAATAATAAGATCGTCCGGAAATTCAACGCGATCCGGCCTAGACTCAAGCATCAACCAACACTCATGCACCGGATGGACGCACGCCCGCGTATTCTCGTAAATCTCCATCGTATAATCCTCGCCCTTCAACACTATATCTTGGCCCGCAAATCCGAACCTGATTTCTGGAAGTGAGGACACCGTATCGCAATCCACCGCCATCTGGTACGTACAAGGGCTAAACCTGTAGTTTATCTTCCATAACGCCCTCTGCGCGAGTTCATACGGTAGTAGGATGCCAGGGTAAGTACTCCATATCGACGCCGTATAATTCGACAGAGTCTCATTGAATAAAAGAACATCTTTCCCGTGTTCCTTCTGCGTCATCGCCATAGATTTTGCTTCGATCTGCCAATACGTCGTATCCTCAGGAAACAATGGATGCGAAACAAATTCGCCATCAACGAGGTCTCCGTTATACCCACCAAAGGTTAGATCTCCGATATGATTTTCATCTCTCGGGAGTTGCAGTCCAAATTTGTTTTCGTCAAGCAGTCCTTGCTTGACTATGTTTTGGAACGGACTGGGTAGGATGTTTGCGACAGGTGGAGGCCCTTCGAGCATCGCCCCCTCGTAACCTAAACCCAGGACGCTGTCGAAAAGGAGCGTATCTTCGTCTGGGTAGACGTAACTATAATACTTCAATTCCAGGAACTGCTGATCTGGAACTTCTAGTTCACCGAGGCGGAGCGTCTCTTCCCCTACAATGCCGAATGCGTAGACGGGGCCATACACCTTTTGACGTATGGTACCATTTTCGTAGAACGTCGACGACGCTGAGGCGTTGTATTTGTCTTTCGTGTTGTCGGAGCAATGCGCGCCGCCGCAGGATACCGAGGGAACGAAAAGGTCCATGGCGTTCAAATCGATGACTGCGCGGAATGGTTGGGGTGGGGTACCCAGAGAGAGATTTGTAGTGAAAAAAATGTAGCTCGCTTTCTGTCTCGATTGTGAGTCTCTGCACGTAGACATTTTCTCATCTTTGCGCTTACTTCAATTGGTGAACTCAAGTCCTGGCTATCCTCCCCTTCGTGTTTGAAGGGATGCACGGTTGATTCCCGCTCATCACGGAGAGGGCTTTGAGCTCCAGTATTTTCGTGGCGTTTGTGTATTGATTGAAAACCACGGCTATTTTTCTCTTGAGACACTGGTAAGGAAAACTTCCCCGCGTTCACAATGGTAAAGAGTAAAGCAAGTACGAGGGCTAAACTAGAAGTCATGGTGTTTGATATCGATCCCTGAGTAACAGAGGTGAGATTGCGGGGAAAGGACTTAATCTTCTGCGATAACTTTTGTTCAGGAACACCTGTCTTAAACTTGGTTGGGGAAGCAGTTGCCTGTTTGCACCGTTGGGTTTGACGTTATATCTGCGGCGCAGGTTGATCCTTCCTGGTGCCTGATGGGTTGATTGCGGGTGCGGGGTTTATTGCGTTTCAGCCTTGCTCCTGTCGAGGCTGCTATGGCACTAACAAGGCGTACCCTCTTGGGCCGCTAAAGCTCCACTGAATTTCTAGCGAGTGGCTCGATAAACTTTGGGCATCTATGAACTTCAGATCTACAAAGACAAATAATCTCGAGGGGCAATTGGGGCTAAATGTCGTCTGTTAATCTGTAACCACAGTGATGGGGGACTTATTCGTTATGGGTCTTTTCTCGTCGATTTTCGAGTGGGTTCAGGAAAAGTTAAAAGAGTGACGTTTGGTGGGAGATATGGGAGATGCTGAGAATTCCGTGGGGCTTTCGATGACTTAGCGTCCAAATAGGCACGAAATGACCCTGCAGGTGTAAGCCAACAGCATGATACATTGATGCCCCCTCGTCACGCTGCAACTGAGCCGCTGATGACGGCCCAGTCCGGGGCAGCACCGCTCGCTAATGCAAGTGTCAGCAGCATGCTTGTGTTCAGGGGCTCGCCCCACTCGAGACAAACCCAGACTTTCTCTGCTGGCGATCATCTAGACCAACAGCGCTTCGAGCCCGTGGGTTTTGTAGGACCTTATCTCCATAAATCCGAAAAGTAGCGGAAAGTGTCATTGGGATAGGGAGATGCTTACAGAACATGTGCAAACGGATATTACGACATTTGGGAACACCATCGTTCAACAAAATGAAAGTCTTTATTAGCGATTCCATACTTTCGTTACTGATGTCTCAAATTGTATTTAATCACAACTCATCATCTTCCAACCCAACAAGTTCCAGTGATTTCTTCCACAGTCTAGCTTCCTCCCCTGCATCATACGCCCATGTCCCGTACCCTGGCCCCCACGGCCCATCAGTAGACTTGAATGGCTTTGAGACCTGGCAGTTTTCGAGATATTTACCTCCCCAGCCCTCCAAAGCTTGCGCAACAGCTGCCCACACTGTGGTGGCGGCGCCTTGCTGTGGACTTTTGAAGAGTCTCGATAGCATGGCATCGTTCAATAGTGTATTAGTGTCTTCATCAGAGGTATGTTGCCAGAGACCAGTCCAAATACCGCCTGGATGAACACTCCATGCGTGCAGTCCCTTTGTGCCATAGCGACGGTCTATCTCGTTGGATGTCCAGAGGTTGGCCAACTTGCTTTGACTGTATGCGACTACAGGATCGTAAGCGCCATCAAGATTGAGGTTGTCGAAGTTGATCTTGCCCCAATGATGAACCAGCGAGCTGAGTATTACAACGCGCGAGTTGAATTCTGCCGTGGACGAAGCCAGAAGTGCCGGTTTGAGCAGTTGGAATAGTAGGAAATGAGCCAGATGATTTGTGCCGAATTGCGTCTCGAAGCCGTCTTCTGTGCGTCCTTCGGGGCAAGACATTACCCCTGCGTTGGCGATGAAGATATTCAGCTTTTGTGAAGTCGACAGGAAGTTGCTAGCACAAGCGCGAACACTGGCCAGAGAGCTAAGGTCTAGCTCCAAGAGATGTACCCTGGGTGAAGTGACGAGATCTGCCAGCGCTTTCTTTGCTTTTCCGATATCGCGAGCTGTGAGGAATAGTGTTGCACCTGTAGTGGCAAGTGCGTGTGCTGTCTCAATACCGATTCCAGATGAACATCCCGTAATAAGAATGACCTTGTCGACCAGTTGACCTTCGAGATTCTCATCTTTGATAATTTCCAGAGCCGTTGGGCGGGCATCACTTGGCCCATTAGGCGCTTCGTGGACCTTTTCGTATCTTGCAGCCATGACTGACCAGGAGTTTGGAGTGAGGGCCGGATATGGCTAGCAATTGGATGCAAGAGAGGTAAAACGATATCCGTGAAAGAGAGGACCACCTCGTCTTCTATCCATCTCTTATACCTCATTTTGTAGAGCGAAAGGAAAGCCCGGTAAATCCGGCCAATGCATATTCTGGTGTCTGTCCACATAGACATTCCATCTCCCTGTTCAATGCCGAAACTGATAGCTTAACGCTTTGAAATTACTCATTGATGTGGGTATTATTGTCTCACTCACTGGCGTATTGCAGGGGCTTCTCACCCCGGCGCTCACGCCAAAAGTTGGTTGACGCTAAGAGCTCTGAACATCCTCTAATTGTCCAACCCCAATGGCGCAGGAGCGGCTCGGTGACTTCCCAGGCATTTGGATCCCAAGGCTCACCCCAGACAATCATTCCCTCTCTGTTTGAAGAAGCGCTAAAACATCCGACAAGGTCACCACAAAGCTGCATGTCATCATACGAATCCCCTGCACGTATGAGATTATCCCGCATGCCGGGTATTGGTATTAAATCGAGCCAAGGATGGTGAGGGATTTCACACTGAACCTTTGTCGGGCGAAGTGCCGGAGGAAGTGTCTTGTGATGACAATGATTTGAAGAATTAGAGAATGGAGACAGTGCATCGTCTGGCATGTTTTCGTAGTTGAAGCCCAGATGTTTCGAGTTGCTGATCAAAGCTCGGAAGACGTTGATCTTAACAAAAACAAGGACGCGGTCTGAATTCGGGGAGCCCATAGTGAGGCGGCTCTCTGCCCACTTCTCGAACTGAGAAATCAAACTTTGTCCCTCTGTGATGCTGAGGCTGCAAATTTTGACAACTTGTCCGAGTTCTGAGCAGTCAAGCTTTTGAAATCCTACGGCGGAGCAGAATACACGCCACAGCTCTGTTTGATACTCAGATTTCGTCCCTGAGCCGCCTGAATGACCTGCTGTAGATGCCTTCTCGTTATTAACCCGATTCCGGAGCCCAGGGAACACGGTTTTGACTTTGGAACTGCCGCGTGACTTGGCTGCGCGTTTTCCTACAAGTGGCGTTAGTGGAATGGTGACAAGGCTCAAATGCCTGACATTAAGCATCTACAGGAACATACAAATCTGTTTTACAGATTTATACATAAGCCCGAATAACAAGACAGGCATGCAAGAAATATCTCGAAATGACTTACGATATGCTCTCTGATTTATCCGATTCTGCAGTCTCCTTCTTTCTGCGGGACTTGTCAAACCCGTCCAGTCCTCTTTTATGCGTATCATACCAATTGAACCCGGCTGACAAGTGAGGGATCCCAAGTATTCTGGTTGTTGGTGTTGGGCGGCCCCTTCTTCCTCTCTAAAAGATCTGAGGGCGCCCGTCATCTTCGAATAGTGAACTTGAGGGAATCTCCGGAGGGGATTGTTTCCAAGTCAATGCAGTCTGCTGACACCAGCATGAGATGATGCTTAGTTAAAAAGTTAGGGGTGTATTTAAAGGAGGACAAAACGTTGGTCACGGAATTCGGAGGATACGCTCGGAGATAAGTTCAGCGTATGCCCCTGGAACACTCGCTAAGCTGTGCCTTGCGGAGGATGTTGGCGTTGGTACGGCACGGTCTGCTCTTAATCATTGATCTCCTCTCCTGGGTAATTTTCTCCATGCTGACTCGATTATGATTCTGAATCAATTCGAGAAGAAATAGAACACCCGTTCATGACTCTCCTCGGTATTTCATTCCAACATGCCCCATATTGACCGTCCATCTACTCCTGGGCTGGGCAAAGAAGCTGGGAACCCTTGAACGTGAAGATGCATCTCTGCCCAGTGATAGCAACCGCAACTCCCTAAAAACTAATTATATTGAAGTTATCTGAAACTGGACCCCAAAGTAGAAACGAGATAATGTCCCGCAGCGACCGAATTTCCTTACATGGTACATACACTTCCGAGAAACGATCATATACTCAATAAGGTCCACCCCGCTCGTCAATATATGCAGTGAGGATGGGCACAAAGTTCGCTCTATAATTTTTGTTTCTTGCTGAAGATGATAGCAGAAAGGGTGGGAATGGCGAAAGAGGAAGTATTCAGCCGTCTTCAGGGATGCTTGTGGGGATCTCTAGTCTGGTTGCTTTGGTCGGCTTATCGGCACGGCCATAATCGCCCCGCGCGTCCTTAAATCCAGCTGAAAACTCTCGACATCATCATCGACTCACTGAAACTCGTTGTTGCATTTTGACCTCCACCTCTCAAATATATTGCAAGATGGCGGACACAAACGTTCCAGACGCGGAAATGAAGATTGCCAAACGAGATAAAGAGGTTCCTTGGTATAACCCGAACATTGGAAATAAGCTTGGCACCTCAGCACGAGAGTTACTGGAGAACTATAGCAAGATTCCGGCTTCAGAGGTGGAAGATCACGTCTACAAGATCGTAAGTCCGGCCAGATCGTCCCGAGACTGTAGCTTCGCTGACACTGAATGATAGCGCGATGAAGCTTGGAATGTCTTTCCATATCCATGTATTGGTGGCTTTCGATTCCTTGATCTGTAGGTCTCTTCTGACAAGCTATTCTTCTGAGCCAATCTCTTCAAATTTTTTCAAATGCCAATTTCCGCGCGATAGCTAACAAGTTTCATAGAGCAATCGGGTTATCGCCACACTACTCAACAATTCTTCGGCGTCTGAAATCTGGTAATGAGAACTTTCTCGATCTTGGTTGTTGCTTTGGACAGGAATTGAGAAAGGTCGCTGCGGATGGTGCTCCTCAGGAACATCTATACGGCTCTGATCTGCGCCCCGAGTTCTTTGAAATGGGATACCGACTATTCCGAGATCGGGACACGTTGAAAAGCAAGTTCATTGCAGCAGATATTTTTGATCCTTCATCCGACTTATCTGCACTGGACGGCAAGATCGATATCCTGTATGCCGGGTCTTTCCTTCATCTGTTCGGCTATGCGGACCAGGTTTCTATCTGCAAGCGCATTGTCAAACTATTGAAGGCCAAAAAGGACTCATTGCTGTTGGGGAGACAAGTTGGGAATTTGGAATCTGGAGAAAAGGTCCATCGAACAAACCCAAACCAAACGATGTTCAGACATAATTCTGAGAGTTTTAAGAGAATGTGGGATGAGGTTGGCGAAGCGACTGGAACGAAGTGGAGAGTGGAGACTGAGTTGACAATCCCCGAGGAACGTTACTTCAATGAAAGATTAGGAGAGCACGGCCCGAATATGAGAAGCTTAAGATTTTCTGTCTTCCGAGAATAGTTATTTCAATTCCAGAGACGACTATAGAATATAAAGAATCCTACAATGCAGAGGGAAATCTTTCCTCGGGAATGTTAGTCACGATCGATGATGTGCTATCTGCTTTGGCCACGAATGCTCTAAACTCTTCGTCAATACTATCATTCCTCGAGAGGTAGGGCCTGCTGTTTCAAACCCGGCTTTACGTAAATATGGAGTTCCATGCCAGAATCGAGCTGATTTATGAGCAGTGGACCACATTGTTGGATAAAGCTGGGGCTGAATTATTGAGATTCTGGCCACCGCTTGGTGATTATGGCAAAGGGATTGTAGATGCTGTTCTTTGATAGTTGATAAGTCGAGGTCTTCGTTTTCGAGGCTCTGGTCACGGCGAGCGGGGTTAATGTATAATTCTTTAGTCAGTCTGATCAAGGCCGCACGAAGTATCTATAATGAAACGAAAGACTGGCATGAAAGATGGCCACCTACATGTGATGATCAGCGAGGCAGGGAAGAGAATATTTTATTGTTTACTGATCCACGCTCTCGCATTACAGCATTGTAATTTTTTTTTACTCCACGTCTAATGACCATTCGCCCTTTCCTCCAATCCCGAGCGCCGCTTTGAGGGCAGTTTCAACCACCCCGACATCATTTCCCCCAGCTTAGTCCGGCACTGCTCCTCGTGGTCTGGGTCATCCACAAGCCAGCATAAGTTCGAGCAATACCTCCCACTCAACAATGTCAGCTCGTGAATTATGATACTTTAGAAGCAAGCAAGAGACACTGAAACCTACACAATGACCTCCCTGCAATACATGCAGAAATTGTAACCCGGTTTATTGCCACACATGACACATGACCTTGGTAAACCAAACTCCGCCGGCAGCGAAAGAATAAGCTGGGCGTATTCGTGTGTCGTTTTCTCGGCCTCGCGGTGGCAAGCTCCACTAGAGGTGCAGATCGGGGCCGTTATGTCCATCACTGCTGGCCCGATGTCATGTATGTAAATGCCACCAGGATTATTACAAAGTATTGCGTGAGGGGAGTGGACGAGTTGCGTGGCGGGCTTGTCGCAGTTGGCACATTGCCAGGCATGATCTTTCAAGATTTCCTCGTGGTGGCGCTGAACAATAGACTTGAGGAAGACAGAAATTGCTTCTTGGAGACCCGAATCATCTCCATTGGAAGCGCGGGGTTTGCAGAGGGATGCCGGTGCTCTTTCACGCCAATGCATTTCTTCCATATCTTTCAGACGGCCATGTGGAGGGGGTTTACCACAATAGACAATGTAGCGGATAGGAGATGTTTCTTCCGGGTTCTCTGCCATTGTCCTCTGAAAGGGAGCAGTTTCTGGCGTGTGGGTTGCTGATGCTGATGTTGACGCTGCTGGAATGGATATGTTGGAAACGATGTAATAATCGAATGTCGAACTACCGCGAGTAGATATTCTGCCCCAAAAATGCAGGCTAATCCATGATCGAGTCTGAGTGAAACTTTGACTCAAAAAATGGTTTCTTAAAGGAAGGCATTAGGTGGAAATGCTCAAAGTTTCTCGTTTCGCTCCTTCCCCCCCATCGGAGGCGGTCCAATCTTCTCCTTCCACAGCCGATCAATCTGCGCCCTATTGCTCCTACTTCTTGTTTTCCACTTCCGCTCAAACTCCTCGTTCTCGCCTTCCCACTTCTCCAATTCTCTCCCGACGAACCGGACAATCGCCCCTCCAACCTCCTTCACCTTCTCAAAAGCAACCAGATGCCCTGCTCCTTCAACCACCACCTCTTCCGCCTTCTTGCCCCCACCACCGACTCCACTCCCCGTTCTCTCCACCTTTGCCTTTATTGCTTCGGGGGTTGAAAACGGGGACTTGGAGCCGAAGATATACAGAGCGTTCGGTTTCACATCTGGCAATTGTTGGAATGTTTGTGCACATTCAGGCCGGTAAAACGGATAAGTTGGCTCAAGCACATCATTTGGATGCATGCCCTCGAATGAGAGCTCGTTATTGGGGGAGTGTTGATTATAAGCTGGGCGCATGTAGGTCCACACTTCTTGAGCTTTAGTGGTCTTTAGAGTGACTGGTTTCTCTGCACTATCACTTGGTAGATCGGGATACATTTCTGTTGGAAGTTCCCTCAACCCGTATTTAAGCCAGAGTTCTAAAACGCGGGGGTCCCAGGCTTGATAGAATTTACTTTTGGCGAAGCTCTCCGCGGCTATTCTGCGTGAGGGCCAGATATCGCGGCGGTAAGTAGAGGCTGGTGCAAAATCTTTTCCTGGATTGGGGATCTGAATGGTCGGGTCTATCAACACGAGAGATTGAAGGAGGGAGGGATGAAGGAGTGATAAATGAGCTCTGGCAGTTTGGTGTCAGCTGGCACTTTGCGGCGGGATAGAAGGAACAATGTACAGGTGCATGGCTCCCACACTACTTCCAATGCCAATCAATGGAGCTGGCATTTCATCTTGATGCTGGTTGATCATAAACAGGAGGTCTCTCGCATGGTCATACCAGCTGGCTGGTTTACGAATGTTAGTACCTGTAAATATCTGGAAGAACCAAGAAGCGGAGTGCACGGACGATCATTCCCCAATGCTTTCTCATTCAAGACCCCACTTTCCCCTTGATGCGCAACATCCGCAATCCAGATCCCTCTGATACGTTTGCCATCCTCCGTCATTCGCTCATATAACTCATCCCACAAAGGTTCGTACATCTCCTGCCAAATTCTTTATTAATACCAGATCAATTGAAAGGCGACTCGGAACTTAGACTCTGACTTCTAGACTCGATGAAAAATTCTCGATGCAGCTTCAAACATACCTTAGGGAACCCATTAGCAGCCGCTCCTACAAGCGTGACATCCCCACGCTGTGGCTTCATATTGGATTTTGGCACATATTGCTTCACAGCCAATTTGAGAGAGTGCTCATATCCAGGTTCGACAGCACCTCGCCAATGCCGTGTATGTTGACAACGACTCGTGTGATTGATGATGTTGAAGTGTGACATGGCACGCTTACAAATAGCGATGTGGGGTTGAGGTTTCGGCTTAGTCCGGGGGAGTGCACAGCGTAATCGTGTGAGGACCCTCATCTGGGCGAAAGATGCTCTCCTCAACTTTGATGAAAATGGGAAGAGCAAACCAGTTGGATGAGCATCTGAGGGCTGGGGTTGCAGGTTTCCAGGAGGCTTCAAGAGGCGACGGGATGAAGTCAGCCGCCAAGACTTCGACAGCGCCTGTTTAGCCTCGGCTAGAAAGATAGGGGTTCGCTTGCTCCCCAGGGGCCACTGCAATAGTATTTGTCAAAGGATGTTTTCATTAATCAGTGAACAAAAGTTATCGGGATCGAAGAGGATCAGATACTCTCGTAGTTTAACCATAAATAATGCGGATCGCAGGTAGGGATTGGGCGGTGCTTTCCTTTTGACTCGCTCGGCACCTTGCGAGAAGGCGGCAGGAAATCGCAGTCTTTGGGCTCTGTGGGGGCGGTATAGAATTTTAACCTTTCGACTTTTAAAACCTGGGAATGCGTCTTGGACCTCCATTGATTCCTTTGAAGCATTCAAATTTTATACTAACTAGCGTAATCTACTGCCTTTGCGAAAATTCCAGAAGTGAGAGACGCGCGGCGGTAAATGCCAGTAGCATTGGGCTGAATGACCACGTAGATGTGGATCCAGGGTTCAATTAAAGAATTATCCCAAATGGATCTTGAAGAATGTTATTCCTTTGTTCTCGCTATGAGTGTCGCAAACGACTGTACTTTCGATGTCGCGGCACCGACAAAGAAAAATTTCTCTGAATTTCATTGTTCAACAATTCCACTCGCGTCGTGAGGACACCATGGCTCAAAGAAAATCATTTCTCCAGCTTTCCTCTCAACTCCACTGCGCAAAAGTTTCAGCTGTCCATTATCCAAAATTCAGCGCCCAGAAGCCGCCAAGAGTAGAAACCTCTACATATACCAATCTCATATGACTTGAAACACCCCAAGTCAAGGTCTCTGCCCACACACCCACGTTTCAACTTCCCCGCAGGACCAAAATGGCATTCTTCAGACGCAAAGTCGAGCCGAAATTCAGATCCACCGATATCCTAGGCGTCAACAGCCCCTCCTCCCCACCTCCATCCAACCTCACATCAACACCAACCACACCAGCTCCTCTCACCCAACTAGCAATCCTTTCACCACGCACCCCCACCTCCCCCACCTCATCCACCCGACTCCCAACAGTCTCCGAACTCACAACCCTAGCCCGCACCCGCATCCTCCGCAACCCCGACTCCGCATACTGGTGGTCCCTCAACGGCCGCCGGATCTGCGAGTCTTGGCTAAGCTGGTGGACCAGCACTTATCCAGACGGTACGACGACTGGGGGAGAGGGAGGAGGAAAGGGATGGGAGGAAGTGTTTAGGAAGGATATGGAGAATAAGGAGGCGAAGAGCGCGAATCAGATTGGGTTTTTGAGTGGGTTGAAGAAGAGGTTGGATGAGGATGTTAAGAAGAGGGGGAAGAAGAAGAGAAAGGTGGGGGAGATGGTTGTTAGGGGGCCGAGGAGGGAATGAGGTGTTGGTGGTAGGGGGAGATCAGGGGCAGTTGGATTTTGGGGTGAAAAGGCTTCGGGAGGACAGAGTCACTGACTGGAAAGTTGATTAGCTTCTATTCGGCTGAGAGTTTGAGAAGGAATTGAGGTTTGAAATTTGTAGCTCAACTCATATGAAGCTCATTCTTTAGGGGTATCATCCGTGTGCGACGCCAAATCTCCATAATGCAAATCTCATGTAAGCCCTAACGCCTTTCCCACATCCGAGCGAGGTATCATTATCAGTGTGAATATGTAGCAAGCGAACCGCACCCTTCGTCACTCTTCTTGCAAACCCTCTGCTGAATGGAACGGGAACCGAATTTGTAGCTTGTGCCAAGCAGATGATGATCTTTCTCATGCTTGGACCTTGACGATAGCTATGTCACAGCAAAGCTACTGTCGGCGCGCTTGCAAGGAATCTACCAAAGTCGAATGGATTATCATGGGTTCCAACAAAACCAGTCGGCTCCAGCCACTCATCATCATCAATGGAATCGATAATCATAAACTGCTTTCCGTAGATGTCCTTGGTGGCTCGATAATCGTAATCAGTGGTCGCATAAATGCAATCCAAATTCGGCAAAGCTGCACGAAGCCTTTCGAGCTTGCCTAGGCGTCCGCGGAAGGGCCAGATCTGACTGACAGGACCGGCAGGTATCCAGTGGGATAAAACAAGTCTCTTAACTTTCCGCATGTCTCCGTCCTCCTGTAAATATGTCAATATTATTGAAGTCTCGAGAATATCACAGCAAGGAGTACAAACCATGAGTTCCTCAAGCCAAGCCGGGCGGTCACACTCCATGGATGTGAACTCCTCATGAGGCCAGATATGTTTTCCTGTCAGATTTTGACCACGAGCGTCATAGCACATAATAACATCTCGATCTGGATTCATCCAAGTACCAAATAAGAAGCTGAGATTGTGGCATTTGATGATGATTTGGCGAGCGCTCGAGCACACGTAGAGAAGCTTGTGGTTTGGCACAGCAGACAGAAAAAAGATATGGTTCGGATTTGAGTCCAGACGGCCGAGCTGAATGGGTTTCTGTCTTTCATTGCAAGGACGAAAGTTGAGGTGCGCGTTATACATAGAATTGAGTTGAGGGTTTCTCTTGATTTCTCGTTCGTGAAATCCTACAATCAGATGGATCTGTTTAGTGTCGTATCTAAGGGTTGGAACAAGGAGCCAGATCTTGCTAGAGGACTGTCAGATATTGAGTTTTTGCAAGACATCGATTCTGGGGTCAAAGGGGCTACTCGATGCCATCAAACACAGCTTCGAGACTTCTTTCGTTGGGATCGAAGACAACTACGTAGTGGCATGTTCATGGAATAGATGTTGTACTAACCGTTGAAGTTCTAGGGGCAGCTTAAGGAAGCAAGTGAATTCCGTCAACGGTACACCAGTGTAACCAGCGCCAGCCCAGCCAGCTTTAGGCGTCCAAGCAACCTTATCGTTTACTCCAATTGCTTCTGAAGTGACTGTACGGTGGGACACACCCTGCCTCACTTTCATTTCGTGTCGCTCCGCCAACACCTTTGCGATTTTCTGTGACAGCTTCGTTGATGCAGCCCTCGCCTTGCTCTTCTTATGCCGCTTCGCAAGCACCTTTCCGATCTTTCGCACCAGCTTCATTGAACTCTCTCTGACTTTCTTCTTCGCGGTCGGCAGCTTCTTCCGGAAAGCCTTTCGCGTGTCATTTTTCGACTGCTTGATCGTCATCTCCTCGTCGTCGTTTGTTGATATTCTACCGAATTGAGTAACGCGGTGGAAAGTATCCACAATGTGTGGACAATGTGTGGACAATGTGGATGTGGAAGAGTCCCGATGAAGTGGACAGAAGTGAAGTGAAGTGGATATTTGGAGAAAGAGCAGCCTTGCATGTTGATTTCCGCGGGGTTGATTTAGCGTGGGGATTGGCGTGTTTTGATTGGGCGGATAAGGCATCTTCGACCTTTGTGCCCCGGCGAAAATTATTTGTTGCGACTCCCGACTTGCATTGTCATTACCAGCTTGACTTGTCACCCACGGACACCTCCTAGGAGATCGATTGAAAGAAGGGGAAGAAGATATATTGCGATGATCTAGGAACTAAATTAGTTTTGTTTCTTTAATAAATTTAACTAGGATTTGCGAATACCTCCAGAATACCTCCAGAACATCTGCTGCGGCGCATCGCCACCTCCCAGCCTTGTTGACAAGAGCGAAACCACTCTTCACCGAGTTCGAGATGGAGCATATTTCACTACTCATCTCGATTGACTCGACATCCCATATCCATCTCATCGTTGGATCAAATCCATTGGCTGCAGCAAGATGTGCGAAATCCCTCGAGGTGGGCGCAAAGCCCCTCCTCATCGCACCAGAAACCGCAGAACTACATTACGCTCTGCAGAAGAGGATAGACGGCGGAGAAGTCGAGTGGTTGAAGAAGACATTCGAGGATGAAGATGTTCTGCGACTAGGGAGAGAGGAGATCAATGGCGTCGTTGACGCGGTCTTCGTTACATCCAGTCCTCGAGATCCCTTGAGTTAGACTTTCGCCCTTGTCCGACAGCAGTAGCTAACAGCTCCAGGCACACACATCTCCCAACTCTGCAAACGAAACCGGATACCCGTCAATGTAGCAGATGCCCCCTCACTCTGCACATTCTCCCTCCTTTCCACGCACAACGATGGACCTCTCCAAATAGGCGTAACAACCAACGGCCGCGGCTGCAAACTCTCCTCTCGAATACGACGCGAAATCGCCTCATCTTTACCTCCACAACTTGGCGCAGCTTGTTCACGACTCGGCACAATCCGCAAACGAATACAGGAGGAAGACCACCTCACACACTTGGTCGCTACCGGTGATCTAGATGATGAAGACAGCATAGACCAAACGTCAACCTTTAACAAGCTAGTAACAGAAGCCGATCTGGACGCCGCGAAGAATAGACGTATGCGATGGCTATCTCAAATCTGCGAGTACTGGCCTCTCCGCCGGCTCGCAAACATCACCGACGCGGATGTGGAATCTGTGTTGAAGTCTTATGCCGCGAACCCAGGCGCTGTCTCGACGCCACTCGATACCACGAAAGCGAGCGAGCGAAAAGGTCGGATAATACTAGCAGGCAGCGGACCAGGTCATCCCGACCTTTTGACACGAGCAACGCATAAAGCATTATTATCAGCAGACGTAATACTAGCCGACAAACTCGTACCGTCCGGTGTCTTAGATCTAATACCCCGCCGCACCCCGGTGCACATTGCTCGAAAATTTCCCGGCAATGCAGAGCAAGCGCAGACCGAACTTCTCGAACTCGGACTCGCAGGTTTGAAAGCCGGGAAGACAGTCCTAAGATTGAAGCAAGGAGATCCATACATCTATGGTCGGGGCGGAGAGGAGTACGAGTTCTTCCGGAAAGAAGGGTGGGGGGATAGCATCGAGGTATTGCCCGGGATAACGTCTGCGTTGAGCGCGCCTATGTTTGCGGGGATTCCAGCAACGCAGCGGGCTGTTAGTGACCAAGTGCTAATATGCACCGGGACGGGGAGAAAGGGGAAGCCAAGTGTGCCACCGGAATTTGTGACTACACGCACAGTAGTGTTTTTGATGGCTTTGCATAGGATATCTGCACTCGTGGCGGATTTAACGACGTGGGAGAGTGATGATGCGAAAGTTGTGCTAGAGAATGGAGATCTGGACCAAAGCAGGAAACTTTGGCCAAAAACGACACCTTGTGCGGTGATCGAGAGGGCGAGTTGTCCGGACCAGAGGGTCATCCGGACAACGCTCGAGTTCGTGGCACAAGCAATTGAGAGCGAAGGTAGTCGACCTCCTGGGCTGCTGGTATTGGGCAACGCATGCGAGGTCTTGATGAAGGGAGATGTGGGGAGGAAGTGGATTGTGGAAGAAGGCTTCAAGGGCTTCGAAGACTTCGCCGCGATGGGCGTCGAGGAATTGGTGCTTGGTGAGGGTAAGGAACGGCCTGAGGCTGTGGTCAGAGGCGATAGTTTTGGGAGGGATTTGTAGATGTATTCGTAGATGATATTTTGCATAGCGTGGGTATAGAAAGCATTCCGATCCGTCTAACTCCGTCATATCAAGTTCATGCCCCTGTCCCATCATACCCTCCATCAACCATAACAGTCCCCTCACTCAATCAAAATCCCTCCCCGCTACCCCCGCAACACTCATCCTCAACTGCCTCTGCCGCTGCTGACTCTGCAACCCCAACCTCTCAACCGCATACCCCAGTCGTTCCTTCTTCTGCCTCAACGCCTTCAACCTCAACGCCTTTTCCTCCCCTTGAGTCCCGCTATTCGCCCTACTCCTACTCTTCATCAACTTCTCCAAACTCTTCTTCTTCCTTAGCCCCTCCCCTCCCTCCAATCGTCCTTCCAGCAGTTCTGAACGCGCGATCAGCGATTGTTCGCGTCGCGAGAGTTTCGAGACGTGGATTTCGCAGCGCGAGAGCAGGGTTTCGATGGCGGGGGAGAGCTCGGATGCTAGGCTTGATTGTGCGGTGGCGAGGTGGGATTGGGGGGTTAGTTCGAAATGCTGTGTTTTCTCGAATTAGCTCTGCCCGGTGCAGCTCCAAAGCAGATAGAGGAGGGAACATACGCGTGTTGAACTCAGCACTTTCTTCAGACGCGGAAAATCCGATATCCCAGAGTCGAGGATCGAGATACTGGAGTCTAGGAGGGAGAGGGAAGAGCGCAAAGAGGAGACGGATGCTGTGAGGGAGGAGAGCGATTGTGATTGTGCGGATGAGGTGGAGTGTGTGGGGGGTTGGGATTGAGGGACGGAGGAGAGGAAGGTGGTTGTGTTGTTTTGGTTTTGCATTTTGGCGGTGGTTGATTGCGAGATGGTAGTGGTGAGTGAGGGGGGATGCGGATGTAAATATTGAGGTTGTTGATGAGACGCGCTGCCGTGGCTTGGCGGACCGGGGTGTGAGTTTGGTGGGGGTTAGTGAACTACGCCGTATTTCAACCTCGTCTGCTTCCCTATCTTCCTCATTTTACAAATACAAATATTTCAAGTGAAATGGATTTCTCTACTATCTTAATAATAGTTTACTCCCGCAATTGGTTTTACTTCACCTCTTGTGAGGTATCATACGATGCTAGTGCTGAGGATGCTCCCGCCTGTCTTTCTACAATGGGTTTCAACATCCACCTCCTCAAAACAGCCACCAAAAAGGCCACTTTTTTATTTTCTCCAGCTATGTTGCATTTCAAATCGACAGAGTATGATAGCTTCTATCTGGGTGGAATTAAATAAGCTCTCGTGTCTCAAATCACAAAGAGATGCTGTCGCTTACGAGAGCAAAGCCTACCCTCTGGAGCGAATGTTTCTAAAACCTTATGTCAAGTCCATTTTGAACATGACTATTTTCCGCCAATCGAATTTTCAGCGATCAGATTATCTCCAATGCTGACGGCTGTGGTCGACTCACTGTGGTGCTTGGTCCAGGTTACTTGACATATTACCTCAGTTTCCATGAATCGTTGAACATATTGATACCGCACGATGTAGGTTCAACCCCCACAGCTCTGGCTGCGGCAAGCTATCTAACCTTTATAATTTCGGGAAGTCCGCTCCCAATAGGCCTCGCCATGGGTACCCTGTACTGCGAGCCTCGAATCGGTTTGGGTTCTCAAGAGTCAAGATATGTGTGTTTAAATGGTCAACCTGGCAAGACCTAGCGATGGGATTCAAGATTATCCATACAATAAATCAGAGATTTGAAAGCACATGGCACATGATCGTTTTCTTGCGGATATGAGCTTGCTACTTATATCACACCCAGTCCTTCCATTCTCCTATTTTTCTCGCGATATGTGGGCTCTTTTTGGAATGAGATACAAAAAGAGACGAAAGACATCCCGTTGGAGACATAACACGGTGATGTTCAAAAGACGTGCAAGGTTCTGCAAGTGTGTCTAGGACCACTCTTCCAGGCTCGAAATATCCGTCGCCGCAGCTAATAGTTGGAGTCATCAGAGTCGCCGGACTCATCGGAGCTCTCAGGTTCGTCTGATGCATCAGAGTCATCAGAGTAAAAGTCATCATCTTCAATAATCATGCCCGTTTCACGGTCGTACTCTATCCATTTCTTTGGTGCCTCTGGAAGCTCTGTTGTCCATTTCCAGACCGTTTGTCTATGCTTGAATCGGGATGTCGGCGGGTAGCCACCCTCTGGGTGAGCAGGTAACTCTTTCTTCGACTTCGAATCTTTTCGCCATCTGCCGGCATTGCCGACCCGCGTATATAGTCGATTTCCTCCCTGGGGTCGAAGACCAGTGGGAGTGTACTCAAACTCTTCAAGAGCGCCATGAAGAAATAACCCTCCATCTTTGACCAAACTCTGAAGCATGCCTTCGTGGGAATATTCGTAATCCTCCCGATGGCTACTTCCGCTGTACCTCCTGTGACCTGGATCTCTATGTCAGCGTCGAGCTGCGAAGGTTTCTTCAGAGTACTGACCAAGAGCTCGTCCACAATACCATTCGAGTGAAACCCCATGACGGTAGAATATCGGGAGCCTGCAAACGGGAGATGATGAGTAAATTTCACGAGATCCATTCTCATTGTTTGCAGACTCGGAAACAGTTTGGTATACGACTTTAGGGATGGTCTGCGCTCTAGAACAACTAAAGCTTTCACGAAATCGCTCACTTGCGACCAGCAATATGCTTCGATGCCGTCGCGCCGAGGAAGTCCGGAAGGTCGAGGAGAAACCTGTAGAAACCGATATGTCATGTCAGTATAAATTCTGTTGGAACGAATTTCTGAGAGGCGTTTTTATGGTGACCGAGAAGTCCCGAAACACTGTCAATATCTGAATCGTGCATCTTCTGTTACCATTTTCGAAATTTCAGTTGGGCAAGAATGGAAACTGGCTGACCTCTGTGTATTGAGGGGATGTAGATCCCGGACGGCCAATATCCTTTTCCCCGCCTTTTCTATCATAATAACGTCCCACAACACGGATGATGACATGGTTGATTCTTGCTCGCGAGTGTTCTGGGATTCTGGCGAAGTTTTCTACCGCAGTCACCTGAGTGAAGATGAAGTCGTTGTTTTCGACAAGCAGTCTAGTTCCCTCAGCGTTAAAAGCTTTGCACACCCCAAGCAGCCCGATCGTGATATCTTCCCGGCCGGAATGCTCCTGTTCCTCGGCAGTCAAGTTATCCTTGCGAAGGGCGAAAAAGGGATCGATGATTGGCTTGGAGCTTTTTAGACAGTAGCCCATGATCTGAAAATGGATCTCGCGAGGGAGCTCAGGGGCAGGCTTTGGAGGGCTTCGCGGGCATCGAGCGTGTTCTATCTTGCCAACAATACCACTGTTTGGTTGGGTGTCCTTCTCCCAAGAAATATTGTTCTCCGTCAACAATTCTCGCAGCCGCTGGAGCTCCTTGATATTCTTTTCGTTCTGCTCCTGCAGGAAGTCATAATTTAGGGAAAGAGCGGATGGGTCGTGGCCGTGGCTCTCCCACATGCAAATCTAGACCAGGTTAGAATTTAACTCGCAAGCTTCGGGGCGAAATAATATCTTACGTGTTCTGGGGCATCGTCGTTATCGCCCTGAGGATGATGATGCGCCATCGTCGTGATATTTTGGCAGTTTTGCAAATGTCTTGTGGTCAGGTAGACTTTTGATTTTCAGATATGATGAGAGCCAGGTATGAAATAGGAGTGGCGGAATAAGTAGAGTGTTGATGACGTTTGACGCAGCCGCTCTGGATTCCATATTCTTTGTACTAGAATCTAGTAGTGACGCTACCTGGTCCTCTTCTCTGAGACAAGCAAGCAGATGAACCTGAAAGGCGACAGGCGCAAACGCTAAGAGCCAGTCACTCAGACCAGTATCCTTCAGGTATCTACCATGCATACATTGAATGACTTTCGTCAAATCGAAGGATCAGGTATATACAGTATTTTAAAGGGACAAGCATTCTTGTTTCACCTTCGTCATCGATGCCCTTTTATTCTGGCTCTGCCTTTGGCGAGGAAACACTGGGATCAAGTGCGGCCCGTCAATAGGAGGAACGGCCTTCAAGTAGTTAAAGAGACAACCTGGGCCTCAAAGCAGTCTATTGACCGTTCTTACCAACCGGACAATGATATAACTGAAGCATCGATTGGCATCTGGCTAAGTTGGAGTGTAGAAACTTATCTCCAACATGATGTTTCGTCCAGTCTATGACGATCTCACAGGTATTCTTAGGGTCACACGATATCCTCTTCCTACATTATATGTCTCGAGACGTGGATTGCACGGGATCTTGAGTACTGCCATCGTAGTAGGGCAGGGCTGTACCACTTCCACGCGCACCAGATGTCCTTGGTAAAGGAGCAACGATGATTCCATAAAGCTTTCTGCGTGCATACAAGAAGACGGCAAAGCTCGGATGGCTCTGTTGTTGCTATTTCCCTTCCAGGCGAAATGCCGCACTTGCATTAGCGATGTTGGATAACAACTCCTCTCTTCATGCAGCACAACAGTCTCTCTTTCTGCAACTCCTGCGGGTAGAAATCATTTCCTTTTGTTTTCTGCGCATACTTTCAAACCGCGCTTTCTTGCTCTATTCTTGAGAACATCAATAGCGACCAAAATGATAACGAAGAGCAATGATATTAAACAAAGCTTCGAGCAGGCGGGCGTTAACCCTGGTATCTCGAAACCTGCCGAAGAAAACCCCGATACCGTACCTAGCGACGATGGGATAACGACGAAGGATCCGCAAGATATGGTGGAAGAGTCGGAGTATCCGGGTCTTTGGAGGATGGCAAGCATCTTAGTGGCGCTAGTTTTTACTTCATTCTTGGTATGGCTACCCTTTGTCGAGTGGCTTCTCTTCACCGAGCCATCCTTACTGACAGTGGAATTAACAGGCAAAACTAGACTTGGTAAGTTCTCTCAACAAGTTTCGCACCACTCTTCTATTGCAACCAATACTGATTGCAACTAATCCGGGATCATGCTCATTAGACTATCATATCGACTGCTATCCCTAATATTACGCGCGACTTTCACAGCCTCGGCGATGTTGGATGGTATGGCGCTGCCATGTTCTTTCCTGTTGCTGCAACCCAGTCGCTCTGGGGCAAAGCGTTCAAATATTTTCCGATGAAGAACGTCTTTCTGTTGAGTGTCTTCACTTTTGAGCTGGGAAGTCTGATTTGTGGTCAGTAAAACACATACCCGCGTCATTTCGACGAGTGACCTACAGTACATGTCCAAAACTGATATCTGCGACAGCCATTGCCCCCAACAGTCCTGCATTCATCGCCGGTCGTGCCATTACAGGCGCAGGTTGCGCTGGCACATTCGCTGGCAGTTTCATTATATTGGCTTTTTCGACTCGTCCAAAGACCCGCCCCGCCATGACAAGTGCATTGAGTGCAACCTTTGCCGTCTCTGGTGTCGTAGGTCCTCTTATTGGCGGAGCTTTCACACAAAATGTCAGCTGGCGCTGGTGGTACGTTAACATTTTTGCCATTCATTATATTCCATGATCTCGTTAGACCTCCACATGGACGAAGACAAGATACTGACTCATATACTCACTCTAGCTTTTATATCAATCTCCCCTTCGGCGGTATTGCTGCAGCAGCCATAATTTTCTCTTTCAAACCACCCAAATCTGCAGCCCCCATCCGGGCATCTCTGTCCGAAAAGATTCTTCAGATGGATCTCATTGGAGCGGCGCTGATGTGCGCTTGCACTGTATGCTTTGTACTTGCAATGCAATGGGGCGGCGTTGAGAAGCGCTGGTCAAATTCGAATGTAATAGGTTGCTTGGTTGGGTTTGTTATTTTGTTCCTTGCCTTTTTGGTAGATCAGTGGTGGCAAGGAGAACGTGCTCTCATCCCCTGGGTTGTATTTTCCAATCGCACCATTTACATTGGAACGATATTCAGCTTCTTCTTGGGCGGAGCCTTTTTCATCCATCTCTTTTATTTGCCGATCTACTTTCAAGCAGTCAAAGGGACGTCCGTTGTTTCATCGGGCATTCATCTTATTCCCATGATCTTATCCATGAGTATGTATTTCTTATTCCTATCATTTATGGCATCTTATTTTGCCGCACAAATGTTGACCTTCTCAGCTCTAACCCAAATCGTGGGTGGGGTCTTGATCACCGTGACGGGAATCTTCAACCCTTGGCTCATCTGCGGTTCAGCCCTCACTGCTATCGGATCCGGTCTTTTTATGCTTTTAGATATCCACACTGGTGCAAGAGCATGGATCGGTTACCAGATTGTTGCTGGTGCTGGCATTGGGTGTTGCTTGGCGGTACCCATTATTGTGGCACAACGAGTCATTGAGCACCAAAATATGGGGGTTGCCACCTCAACGGTTATCTGTAAGTAAAGTCGAGGTCTACTATTGAGAAGCTACGCTAAAGACAATGCATAGTCGGCCAGTATGTCAAATCTTCCCCTCGATGCCGCGACTCTTTGGGAGCCAAATTATTAGGTGTTTTTCCGGTCTTTGGCGCCTCAATGACATGAGACTTGGCTTCAAGATTCACACTGATTTGGCCATAGGTCTATTGGTGGGGCGTATGCTGTCTCTGCCGCTAATTCTCTCTTCGCAAACGAGCTTTTACAGGCGGTTCACGCTGAGCTTCCCTCCGATGATACTCTATCTATTCTCAATGCAGGCGCTAATGATATCACTGCGGCGTTTGCGCCCGATATACTGCCAGCTATACTCAGATCATATGTTCATGCTTTGAGGTTGACCTTCGCCCTCGGGGTGCCTTTTGCCGGGGTGGCTTTCATCCTTTCTCTTTTCCATCCATGGTTTCGATACCAGAAGGGTCAGCCGACGAGTAAGGGAAGTGATGAGAAAAGGCCTAGCGTCTGAGATATGGAGGTACGTACTGGGGCGCTTACGGGAATTTATAGATAGAACGACAGAATTTCAGCAGGCGGGCGAAGAAACATTTTTGTAACAATTGTACGATAACGACTAGGAGTGTGGACGCTGGAGGCTTAATTTGATAAACACTCTGCTCTGTCATAGATATCAAGTTATATACGGAAATTCAACTTATCTTTTCGTTTGAGACGGAATTCTCTGAGAAACTCCATTTCAAGCTAGGGCTCTGAGGAGACCGGAGGGAGTTATTATTTTCGAAGTGGATAAGATTCTTTCTCTGCGCTGCGGAAGACGTATGAGGCTGCTAAGGGAAAAAAAGCAGGTAGGATGCCATTGGGCGACGTGCGAGCCGCTGTGGAAAGGGGAAGAAAGAGATCCTGGACGATGAATACTGGCGGCACGGCATGCCGGCGTTACATTGGCTCGATGTGTGCCTCGTACATACTCGGTGAGGAGAAGGGATGAAGTTTGAGAGATTATAGGGGCTTGTTCCCAAATATCAAAGACACAAGTGCCGAGCCTTTTCAGAGCGCATGATGAATTGCGATGGAGATGGGAACCTGAAATTGGGGATGATCGCTAAATTTTAGGGGCTATTCTCGGTAGAATTTAGTGGCCGCCACCTGAGAAGTGCGTTGTCGGTTCCCCACCCTAGAAGAACACCACAAGCATGGCAGACCACTGCGAGTCGTCAAATATTATTTTCGTCGGTGGTAATAAATTGAAACTGGCTTATTTACGAGATTGCATCGCATTTTTTAAAGAGTGAATTTGCTTCTTCCCCAGCGGACCTAATGAAAGGCATAAGGTTCCCTAGAAGGAAAAACCCGACTGCTGTCGGACCATGAGGCGGACCGGCCAACCAGGCCCAAGGTTCAACTACGAGCTTTTTAACTGCAGCAACTTTAATATACGCTATTGGAGCTGGAATTACCGCGGCTGCTGGCCTATTATTCTCCGAGCTTAGTTTTACTCCCTAGAATCTTCGCATGATGGGTGCTTAGATTATAGGCATGTTATTCACATGGGTATGGCACGTACCTTAAGCTGCAGTGTATGCAGCCGACACCTTTGCGCGCTCTACACAGGCTCTTGAAGAGCTCTGCTCGGGATTAGCATACTAATTTCAGCTTCCCCCGATCCAGGTTGTCTTGCCGGCACTCACCCATCACAGATTGAGTGCTCGACTAGTTGTTCACTATTTCTGGCGTCAGCAAGGACTTAGTCCACCAGACTTGCCCTCCAATTGTTCCTCGTTAAGGGATTTAAATTGTACTCATTCCAATTACAAGACCCAAAGGAGCCCTGTATCAGTATTTATTATCACTACCTCCCCGTGTCGGGATTGGGTAATTTGCGCGCCTGCTGCCTTCCTTGGATGTGGTAGCCGTATCTCAGGCTCCCTCTCCGGAATAGAACCCTACGAAAACACCGAGTAGATACATCTACCTCCCTAGGTTTGCAGCCAGCTAAAGCTACTCACATAGAGCACCGTCTCCGGTGGGGGTTAGCCCGTCCCTTAAAGCTCTGAGAGCCCACACCTTAGCGAGCGTTGAACGGTCTAGCCTATGCCAGATCCGCTGCGAGTTGTCCCTACCTTACAGATTATGACCAATAGATACAGAGGCGTTGTCTCTGACCCGGTACTGTAAGTTTGACAGGAGTTCCTCGCATCCAGGTGTGTCGCCTGCTGGTTGCAGACTTGTTGCCACTTGAGAACTAGGATAATTCCCCGTTACCCGTTGAAACCATGGTAGGCCACTATCCTACCATCGAAAGTTGATAGATGAACGGGCTGTCTTGGCGTGTGCAATTGCTCTAGGGAAATAATTATACGAGGATAATGTGATATTCTACTCTAGAGTCATACGGGACCGGTGCAATGTTTTTAGCTTGTAGCTACGTTGAAGGTAAGTGGAAGGAGGAACATTAAGTCCCACCCCGCCATTGGCGGAATGGAAATTCCAAACGCGCAAAGTACATTGTTTATGGATTGCACGTCTGTATTGCCTGGAATCTTTGCATGCTTTGCAGAATTTGTCTTCCGATACGCTTTCCTTTTCTGCGCCCTCACCCCTCACCCCTCACCAGAACTTTCAGCATGGTGCGGTTCCAGAGCCATTCTCTGTGGATTTGGCGTTGCAGGGCCTGGACTGGGGGATACCTGCCTTGAAATTACTTGATGATAATTCCATCAGCTCCAGCTTGATATGGAGTGCTTTGCTGTACGAAATTACTGTTATGGGTCTCAGGAGACAACAGGTGTCGAGGAAGGACATCGCCGAAGTTACGAAGTAGAACAAGTAATCTTCGTACCCATACGAACAATAACCCGATTAGTGAGACAAGCGATGTTTAAATACGGACTTCTGAGTCTTTGTAGAGTCTTTTGCAGCATAGAAGGAGTCTCTGGTAATAAGGAATAGAAACCGCCAGGGAAGATACCCTTTTCTCGATTTTGTACCTCTCTGACCAACGATGATGAGGGCTATGGCGCCGAAATGGAGTGGGAAGACCTCAAGGGTTTGGAGAATTACAAAGCTTTGGAATTGTAGGTGATGATCTTGAGCAGTCATCCAAGGAGAACAGAAAATATACTCGAAGCACCATAAGAAAAGACTCCCGTCCTGGTGAGCAAGATAGGGATAACAATGAGAGAGCCAATGAGAAAAAAAGCAACCAAATCACGGAGACGATGTACCTTAAATGGGATGATGCATTCGCAATTACTTGGCTCTGGTTCCTTGTAATATATACCAAAAGAAGCTGAAGAGGTGGGTGGGGTGGAGATGGTTGGCGGGCGGGCGATATAGAACACAGGTATACGTGACACACTGTACAAGTTTGAGGTCAGGGATATACAGATAACTCAGCAACACGTTTCTTGTTTCCACCCTGGGTGCTAGTTCAGCGGAAGAGCTGCAATCTTTGATGAATCTTCTTCTTAACACATAACCGACGATCTAGGCCTCTCAATCTGAAGTGACCGCTAATACACCAATGAACGCATGCAATTCCAGTCGAAGCCAAAACAGTTCTAAGACCTCCAGTAATCACGGTCATTTTGCATTTCAACAAAGCCAAGACAACTTTCTCTGAGGCGCCGGTACTTTCCACAAAAGCCCCAGAGATTGTAACATTCGGCCCACACGTGTCCTTCCCCACGAAATCCACAAGCAACTTGGTCGGTCTCAGCACCAATGTCCTCTAAATTGGATCGCTCCGTAGTCTCCATGTCGCCTCTGCTGGCATGCCATTCGCAAAAGCGGGTTACATGCTCTGGGGTAGGAATCACTGCCGGGTACTACTCCATCTAAATTTCAAGGATCTCGAAGTGCTTTAGAGTCGGTATTTGGCGAATCTCTTTCTCAAATAGAGCCATGAGGGCATTTTCTATTGACCCAGATCGGTTATTATACACCCCGCGAGGAAATAAATGGTGGTATTCGAAGCAGTTAGCGTAGATGATCAGCTTTTCGACCTTGGCGCAGAATACAACAATGAATCGGATATAGATCTTGAGTCTTTCCTCCAAATCGCAGTAATATGAGCCTGGACAGTTCGCATCATCACATTCATGCGTCAGAAGAGTACCATGAAAGTTCAATTGCTTCAGCACCACCGCATTACGGCCGATATTGTAGATGAACCTAAAGAACGGATCATGGTAAATCCAGGCGGAAAGCATTGCGACTAGGCGGCGCATCTTGATTTGATGTATTCCTTCTACAATTTGCATCGCCCAATTTTGGTGACCCTTAATGGAAGGTATGATAAAGTCATAAAGATAATCATTCGACGTCAATCACATGTTTGACTCAGAAATTGGACAACTTTGAGATCTGAGATTTATCGGGTGCCATGGTCACGTGAGAGCATGACGCGGGCGCTAGCGGACAGCGTGGATAACCTCAATCTCTTAGCCTAGCTAGAACCTCATACAACACCAACATCACACAGTACTAGGGGACCCCCCTTAATGCATTCTGATCATACCTGTGATACGGGCCAAGTCACCGGTGCTAGGACCTCAGTCATTCAATGAACCGTCAAAAAGGTCAATTCCATTGTCTGATCCCAAAATATCTCAAACACGCCCTCCTCCCTTCTGTTCCCTCATTACCCACACGTCCTCGCCTCAAAACCAATCACCAACCAGCAACACGCCCTTTCCTTCACCCAAAACCCACAAAATGCCTCAACAAATGCTATTTCGTCCCTAAACCATCATGGATTCAAATCTGCAACCCAGAAACGGCCCAACGAGGTCCACCGCCTCCTCCTTTCCCCTGGAACGAGTTCTCTAATCTTTACCATAAATACCCACGCTCCATTTTCACAGATCCAGATAGAGAAGGCCCCATACAATACTCTTGGGAGGATAAGAAGAGGATTCCTAGCGACCACCCGAAGAATTGGTATTGGAAACGGGAGAAGAGGCTGAAGCTTGCTAGAGACAAGTATATAGTCGCCTATCTTGACGAGTACGTGGTGAAGAAAGGAACACATCCGTTATTTTTAGTTGATAAGCTGTGGTTCTTCGCAAATGGACTGTTTGAGGAGGCCCGCGTGAACGGTATTGACCTGAAAGGTATCAAGGAGGCTTGGGACACATGCTTTGATCACTACGAGGCATGGAAGGCAAGCTTGGATGAAGAAACGGCCAAACGTGTAGAGAAAGCTGAACGGCAACGAGCTGCAAATGTTTTGGTGCCTCGGGCTCCGCATCCTGTCAGTCAAGGTGCGAGGTCATGGCCGAAGCACGATTTGGAGCGAGCAGAACAAAAATTTGCAAATGGGAGTCCGAAATTGGAGGCAAGTTGGACAATTAGGTGGCAGCGGAGGGAGGAGACCGCGAAGTTGCTCGTGGAGTTGGGAGTCGGTTCACGCCGTGGTGGATCAAAGGCGTTGAGAGCTGTTAAGACTTTGGCGAGGGTTCAGTTGAAGAGGATTAAAGACGCTAATGATGCGGAATCCGGGAATAAAAGTTTCCAGGCGTTTGGAATTTACGGCATAGGGAGGAGGAGTTGGTTTTTGTTGGCGCAGGAATGTCCTTCAGCGGGGGAGATACGGAAGGTGTTGGAGAAAAGACCTAAGCAATACCTTTATGAAGGTCTTGATCTAAAGGCAAAAAGGGAGAGCGCTTCTCAACCGAATAGAGAATGTAGCTAGTTCATGGACCTAGTAATATCTTCTAGCTGGTGTACTAAGAATCTCAACTTGCATTTTCGAACCACATCCACAAGAACCACACCTTCTACCTCTCAGATTCAAGTATTGTGAGTAACAGTGAGTTCCATGCCAAGCAATGACTGAAACATTTAATTGAATATTGAAAACCGGGGTTACTATTACAACTACTTGCATTATCATTATCCGTCTTCCAATGCCGGTCAGAACTTTACCGTTAGTGCCGATACTTCTGGGGACGACGTTGCTCGATATCGATTGAGTAAGGTATGCTCCCAGGACCAGAGAACAACAACATAGACTTGCTGCGTGCCCTGAATCATACATGCCCTGAAAACCCAGGAAGTGACCGTGCTGCCGCCCTCATCTCCGAATTGAGGGCAAAGAAGATGGTCCCGGATGAGGAGGCAATGGCATACATGCCCGTTGCTGCATTTTGTATCCATCCTCTTTGGTAGGGACTGGTTGTGTACGGAGCCAGTCCCAGCAAGAAGAAAGCGAAATCGTAGAACAAGAATGGGACCGAAAGGACGTATATCGACTTCAACTTTCGGTAAATTACCCACCATATGACAGATGTCACCAGATATATGCTAGCAACAGCGTAAAATTTTTCTGGCGTTTGACCGACGATTCCGGAAATGAGCGTGATTTGGTAGGAACTTGTGGCGAGAATTTGTCCAAGGGCCGTGAAAAATGTGTAGACAGGCCAATCACCCACTTTCAACCGCATGAACGGCTTCAGGCCAGTAGGAGGCTTGTAATTCGCACCCAAGCCCCAGTGATCGAGGTCCACGTCGGCTTTTGCAATGACGTGTGCCATCGAAAGATCCGTCGGCTCGGTTCGATCAAGTTGTGACCCATTTGAGTCCGAAGCTATTCTATCCTCAGTCTGGCCTTCGATGTCAGACATGGCACATGCGGAATGTGTGGCGGAGTTTGCTGCAGTATGCGGGATAGATTTGGTAGCAAACTGAGGCGCTGATTGTGTAGAGCCAGGCATACTAAATCTCCCGAGCTTCGCAGATTTGTATTGCCCATACCACTGTCTTTCCGATTTGATTAAATACTCTTCAATGCAGAGGGAATTGGTAGACGTATTGCCATTCAATTTCTCAAGGTTCTTTTCGATTATTTTGTAGTAGTCTCCTTTACTGTCGGTGAAATCTTGGTCAACTTTCTGAAGTTCGAAGGTTTGGTCGCCATTTGTGAAAGAGCCTAACTCTACAACACTAGCGCTAGGCCTGGACTTGATATACGGCTCCAAAGTTGTTTTCTGATACACTCAACATCTATAGCACTTTCTTCGTCATTGGTCGGTTGATTTGCGAGGGTGGCGCTTCCAGGCACTGGAGTATTAGCCCCAGTATTCGGTGCTCAGTGGTGATGGCTGAATGCAGCAACTTCTGGTAAACCCCGCCATTCTTCAATCCCTGCCAGTGCGGAAAGCACCCCTTGATAAACAAAACGATGCCTAAATTATTTTGCAGCAACGTGTGATCTTGGCTAATTAATGTCCATGTTACCTTTGAATCTATCTTATAATTTTCTGTCGGAAAATGCTTGATGGTTCATTCAAATATCCCAATCTATGTCTTTATCCCGCAACACTGATTATGCAAACTTCAAGTTAGGGTGCAACATGTTGTCGTACAAACATCCTGGGCCATGTTCGTCTCTCGCTCTTGTATTAATTTTATTCATATTCTTTGCTTCCTCGGTCGAAGCACACGGGGTGGTCGCGACTTCCAGCTGGCCACCGGACGCATGTACAGACAAATCTTTCAGCATTCCAAGCTGGATCATCGATGACTTTAACATTGAAAGTCCATCAACCGCAGCAGCTGCTGCATCTTTCAGTGTCATCAATCGGGCAACTAATTTATCAATGAACTTAACTTGCCAAATTCTCGAAGGTGCTTGTCGAATTGATGGAACAGATCAAGATAAAAGTCTTCGGATAGCTCTTTCAATGAGTGGCAAGACCTCTCGATTGTCCTTGACTCAAAGTTGGACCTGCAATGATAAGAGGACTATTAACAATGAGACAAAGCCGTGCGTACTTTCACCTGGATTTGTTAGACTTCCTCTGACTCGAGTAAATCTAGTCTGTTCTACACTGCATCTGGAGCTACGAACATCGAGCTGAGCTGCAACAAAAAGGAAGATATAGAGTCTTGCCATGGGTCAAAGAGGCTTATAAGAGGATCACTCCAGGAGCCGTTTCGACTTTCTCCACAATACCTTACAGCACTTGGCAGTGTTTCTCCCGGATGCATGACTCTGTTAAATGTCCTGACGTGGACGATCATTGGAATTGAGTACCAGAACAACACCTATTCAAACCAATGGGTTGGTCCAAGTAGGGGACGATGGCTTAACTTGGATATAATGAATAATGCCGGGAATTTCTTGGTCAAATGCAGAATTTGCTTAAACCCAAATCCATTCTCCCCTCCAGCGAAGTTCAATGAGAATTGTTGGGTAGACCCGTACAAGTCTTGGCAGGACCCCCCAGAGATTGGAAATATATGGACAGATTTCTCTTTCAATGAGTCGGAATACTCAGTATCGATAAGTCAGACTTGGTTCTGCGAAGATTTGGCAAATTCGGAATCGTAAGTCTGCGCTTCCCATTCGCCTACAAAACGCGTGTCGTCCGCCGTGAACAAGAAGAGTCGCAAATTTAACATACTATCCAGGTTCAACGTCACTGCAAAAGGGAACGCCGTGCTTCCTCTGAAGTGCCAAATCGACTCGTCTGGCAACCGTCTCTGCTCAGCCCCCGATTACAACATCACAGGCAGCGTCACCTCACGATCCGTCCTTCCGCAATTTGACAGTGCTCTTGATCCTCCACCTACCACAGGAGGATGCATAATCGAATCCATCTACACCCCCAGCTATGCCTTAGACGGCATCACACTCACTGATCTCGGAAATTCCACCGCTAATCCGAGATCCGCATTTTTCCGATTTACGTTATATGCATTTCACGCTCTGGGTACCAATGCTGAGCTCTTTATCGCAAACCCTATCGATGTCAGCAGGGTGCAAAATTCGCCCTCGGCCCAAGCTTGGCACGACAGTATTATTGTCTCGAATAAGTATAATACGTACAAGTGCCGGTGGAAATATGACTACGCTACGAATCATCTCACGCTTGACCATGAGTGGCTATGCACTGACAAGGATCCCAATTCTCCGTAAGCAATTCTTCTCCATCATCCGAGGATCTCACTTACCAATTTCGTTCTTGAAATGTAGGATATACTTCAAAGCACTTGCTTCTTTCGATCTACCGGATCGTAATTGCTCGGTAATAAAAGACGGATCTTTGTATTGCAACTTACCTGGATACCTGCCATTCTCAGCGGAGGTCTCACCAGGTCAAAATTTCGACACAATCTCTTGATCATCTACATAGAAACCTTTGTGGCCCAGAATTAGCTTTGTGTGTGCACCTTGCAATGATACATTTCCGCCTTGAAGTTCAATTATATACTTGAAATGAATAGATGCATTTTCGGCCATTGCCTCCTCTCCCCATTTACTGATATCTAACTCATTTTCCATCCTAAAGCGGCGGTCCAGGAATTGGAAAGTCGGGCAATGGATCGGATCCCCACACATCGTAATAGAAAGCCGGATCATCTATGCTATAAAGTCTCGTTCCGAGAACACCTTTCGGAGCAACTGTTCCAGATCCAGTAACAAAAAAGTTGAAGCAAAACGGATATGCTTGAATCTGCCTATTGAATTTCGTAAGGTGCAGCACAATAGTCTTATGCCGAATCACATATCTGCTGGAGCAAGGGATGGCGCTTCAAAGTCAGAAAATGCAATCTCAATCAGATTTTCAAAATGGAATGGGGGAATACTTACGAGTCTGAACAGTATAATTACCACCCCCATCAACCAATTCATCAACCGCCCACGTCCCACTCGTCGAATTCGTGACCGAATCCAAACTATACGGGTACTCCGCATTCTTCGTTGCATTCAACAACCCACTCTCCTGAATCTTAAACCACTCCAAACTTGTCCTATCAACACTCTCACACGGCCCCCTACAATTTGCCATATGCATCAAAATTGGCCCATGATGATCCCGAGGCTAATATCCCCAATTAAACGTCACATTCCCTCCAGCATTCACAGTTGCTGAGGAAGGACCGGGCAAGGCGTCGTTGGAGCAGATTATGTCGGGGGAGTTGAGGACCCAGCGTAGGGGCCCGCGGCCGGTCCAATTTTGGTAGACTGAGGGGAATCCGACGGAACCTGTATCGCCGCTCTTTTGCCAGCCGGGGCTGGTGTTGGAAAGGGGGTGCCAGTAGTAGAATCCTTCATAAGTTTTTGTCGTTTAGTGAGGGGGGATTTGAGGTGAGATACTTGAACGTACTGGACACCGTCTGCATCGAAGTTTGTGATACTTCCGTGGGGAGTGATGCTCGTAGCACCAAGAAAAGCACTGAGTGAAATCGATAGTTTATAAAACTTTTTTTTGGAATTCTTGCATCTGAAGAATCCTTAAACCTATGAACCTAATAACTTTTGGAAGTGCTCTGGTGGCGCCCGAATGAGGTATAAACAAGCTAAGATCTGCAATTGTGTTGCCATGCGTATTCTGGAGTATAAAAGACCGAGTAGCTGATCAAATCATGAGAAGAATGCTGATGAGGTGAGGCAACCTAGACTCGGGTACATGGTGAATATCTTGATTCTATTTCCACCCTGATGGAAGACGGAAGTGACGAGCTAATAGTGAATACTGAGTTTTTGGCGTTACTTAGCAATATCATCAGCCAAGGCAATGGACTGACCTGCAGTCTAAAATTTTAATGAAGCTTTTTGATGTAGCCTAGCTTCGCATACGGTTTCAATACTGTGATTCGAAGACCGGAAAGGCGAATAAGCGTTTGGTCAACCTCCTTGAGTACCACGAGAACTGTCTACACATTCAGTCGCAGATTGCAGGGACTTACGGATCTGGTGGGCGAAATCAATTCAATATGGAAAAGATAATGTGGAAAATACTTATTCCTCGTCAAGTTCTTAGCATTTTGCTACATTCTTTTAATTCACTTCTGCATCAACTTTCGGACGTCCGTGTGGAGGGAAGGCGCGACTGCCTGGCCCCGCGTACACTCACCTTCTCGATCCTCATCCCGACGCGTCAACATTGAATTCTCCGACTCTCGACGGCTCAAATACACTACGGCCATCTTCCTCTACTCAGCTCGCATTCCGTGCATTGTTCAGTCACAAGAAGTAGCAATGTCTCGGCAGGTGTCTGATTCATCCGATTCACCAGATCCAGGAGAGAGCTATGAAGAGCCAGTCAAAGGCGCAAAGTCTTTGGTCAAAATGGCGGAACAAGCGCTTCTTCGCCACTTCAAGCTTTGTGTTGATGGCCTCAATTCGCCTTTGAACTACTGCTGCGGAGGAGCCGCACTCATTCCTGCATCTGCGGACGAAAGTGCTCGCGAATATTCGCCCAGGAGACCTGACGAACTCGAAGCCCCTCAGATTGTTCTTCGATGGGACATGCCCGACGATGACTGCACTCGGAAGATCCAATTTCCACTTCGGATCAATTCCAAAGGGCTCACACCTGCTGGCGAGAAGGATACTCAAACTATGCAAGACCTCTTGAAGGCCATGATGCCAAGCACATTGAAGAGGAAACGCGAGGGCACATCTGAAGAGAACCTCCAATTTGGGAAGTTGAACAAGCAGCAATTCTCTGTCGACTTTGATCCATATGAGTGCGGTATCATCGACGCAATTAGTCAAGTATTGCTACCGAGATATTACCTGGACGAGATGTGCGAGAGGCAGGAGCATCAAGGCATCGTAGCAAGACTTCGCGCTCTCCACGTAAGCCTCCTAGTAGTGGTTATAAACCCCAGGAAACCTTCACTGACATCTGAATATGTAGGTTCAATCTAGAGCAGCAAATTTAGCCTCACAGTCCCCGACTACTGATGGAGACAATCGCATCGGCTTCCTAGTCGTCCGCCTGCCTTATCCTTTCGAAGGAGGAGAATTGAAGATTTCTTATGAGGGCCACAAAACCTTCTTTGATTGGAGCAAAAGTGGACTGGATGCAGTGGATTGGGCAGCTTTCGACATCCAGTGCAACTATAAAGTGTCCGATGTAACAGCAGGCCACCGATTTTCTCTGATCTATGACCTTTACATCTCTGAGCATGTCGGGGGAGTGTTCAGTAGTCCTCCAAAACTGGAGCCAAGGCATTTACCTCTTTACGAAAATGCAAAATCACTTTTCGAGCAGCCTGCTTTCATGAAAGACGGTACGTGTACTCCTGATCCTATTTATATCTTGCAGACCCTCCATAGCCCAAGGTAATTAACCATCTATAGGAGGTATGATTGGCATCTACTGTACCCACAGCTACAACCATACTTCTTATGATGCAGACGAACGCCTCCCAGACTGTCTTAGGGGAGTAGACGCTGCCATATTCTCTACATTTCGCGCGCTTAGTTTTCACGTCGAAGCGCGCCCAGTTTTGAAGCTAGAGAAGCGGATTTACGCAAATATTGCGGATGAAGAGCGATTCACATTCGAACACTGGGCTCGAACGACGGTTATTGCGGGTACTTGGTTTGTTCCAGGCGGAGAAGCTAAAATAAATCTTAACATCGGCGGATGGTACTGGGTAAGTCCATTAACTTTGTGTCATCTGAAGTGTTTGCTGATAGTAATCACTAGGATCTTGGACAAGCTTGGCCTAACGACATATATGAGGACGTGGTATGGCTGAACGAGCCAAAAGACTGGGAAGTCGCGGTTGTTACCGAGATCTCAGGCGCAAGAATGTATGGAGAAACTATCACCGAACGTGAACATTCACACGCAGCAATTTTAATCCACGTACCATCGTGGGGAAAGAGGGATTTGAGTCCTCTGGCGTCGGCTTGAAACAATACGCCATGAACGAGGGGAATGTTTTCAAAATTGCTAGATTGCTGCGACTGATGATGTAAGAGATGCCGGGGTGTTCTTACTCAGTGTAGAGGATCGAAGTGTTCTCATCCTTGCAATGTATGATATTTTGCTCAGCTTAATGTGCATCTCCGCGCTTTGTCCGTCGGTTTCCTTCTCCTCGAGACTTAATTTCAGGATCCCAAAATGTCTATGCTCTCAGACCATGCTGTGTTGAGGTCGGTTTTCTTGTGGAGCTTACAGAATGCTTCTCTAATGTGCACTTCGGATCCAAGGTTTTGATTAAAGACTTTTCGACTGAAAGAAACCGAAAAAGACCCAGAACTTCTCGTAAAAAACTCCTCTGAGAACTGTTCATGGTGAATTGTTGACCCGGTGTTAACCCTCTTGCCGAAAGCGGCTTAGTTTCAGGGGGCGGGGTTGCTCCTGCCCCGCGACGTCAATATTTACTTTCGCAATTTCATGCTTCACCCTTCAACCTCAAATTTCTTCCTCCATCTCCAGACTTCATCTCCAATCCCAGCCTCGCATCAAGAATCAAACCACATCTCACCTCCTCACCAGGCAAGTCGCAACATCTGCACAATGACTTCCCTCACCAGCTTCGAGCTGTTTCCGAAACTCCCTCCCGAGATCCGCCACAAGATTTATCGCGATGCGTTTCCTGCCCGCGTTCTGCAACTCGGTGTCGACTTTCCTTACCCCAAGCTACTACACCCGGACGTTAAACGCCCTGACGATGATTTGTACAGGAATATCTGCCCTACACCAGCAAGTTTCCCAGCGCTCTTCCACACCTGCCGCGAAAGCCGTGCCCTTTGCCTCGAAGACTACATCCCGTTTGCATACAGCTACATGCACCCTTCTATCGACACGCTTTACGTCTCACGAGTCGTCGTCAGGGATCTATTTGAGAGTCCTGGAGCGACACGGATTCACGCTCCCCTGTATCCCCTTGCACTCCTTGATCGCGTGGCAATGCAATTCGATACGATTGATACGAAGACTTCCGGAACTGGACTCTCTTCTGCGGATAAAGGGCTTGCTCTGAATGCTGCCCTCGAACTGATGGGATCTTATGGTGTTCCAAAGGAACTGCTCCTCGTGAGAGACAGATCTAGCGATAGCTACAAAACGGAGCCTAGTGAGCCTTGGTTTGCTGACAGAATTCTGGGGATTCGAAGCTTGAATGCTAGAGAATTGAAAGATCGCCGGTCTCGAGACGCTGATGTGAAGCAGATGATGGAAATCTTGGAGGAAAAGTTGGCCCGCTATCAATTTTCCGTTGGTTGGTGGACGCCTTGGTGGAACATGAGGACTCCGAAAGTACTACGTGTGGCCGGTGTATGGGACCGTAAAAACCGCAAAAATTCTGACGTCTTGCCGAGCCCGAAGTGGTCGAAATGGAGATTGTTGACACTTGGAAAGAGAGTGGCGAGAGAGTGGTTTGACGACATAACCGAGCAGGCAGGAGTCGGTCCTTCGGAGATGAGAACTCTGTATGCTAATGGCAATCCTGCATACCCTGAGAACCTGAACAAGGCGTTGACAAGACTGGGGAGAAACAAATGGATGTTGGACCTGGCTCCTCTGCGCGGTGTGGTATCTACGCTGCCCACGATGCCCTATGCCGATGTGTCCGATCTCGACATGTAAGTTGCATTGTCAGGAATCCAGAATTATCGACTTCGTCCCCGGTCTCACAATTCGCCGCCAAGCATTTCAGGAAGCAATGTCACATTCAGTATTCGTTTTGTTCAGCTGTCAAATACAAGTTTGCAGAAGCCATTCACACTTAGTACTAGTCATTGTTAGAGCTCTTTGCAAAACTCTCTTCCATTAGTTGACCAGGTAATAATTTCTCAAAATTCAAATTTGTTCAATGCAACAAAGAAAATCTTCAAATCAAAATTGTCTCCTTGCTTCTGAATATGCATCTTTGCCTCATTCAACTTATCTTAATGCTCAGTTACTTTCGTTTCAAATTAACGGGAAAGAGATGCGTAGCAAAGCAGTGAAGTCTCAAAGCAAGGTCTTTTGGCTGAAAGGATTGTCTGCGGCTCCTCTTCTTTCCCCCTGGAATTCTGCGACCTGCATTTTCATCTGCCAAAGCTCGTAGGCTTATTCTCAAGACTTTCAAATCTTCAAGATCGTTATTCGGATCTGCCCACCCCGCGCTAAAGGCATGTTGAGGCAGCTCCTTAAAGTTCAAGTTGAGTCAGTGCTAGGAGGTCGGGGTAATATGCCAAGGGCGTCGCACTCCTTGATTTCCATTTCGAGGAGATGAAGAGATCTGGCCTCTTTCTCTTGCTTCCAAGTCCATCCGTGCTTCTGGTTCAGTTCCGTCTTCGACCAGGGATCACAAACTTTCGAAGACTGGCTCGATTTGGGACGTAAGGATCTCTTTTGCTTTGGACTAATATTGTTAGTTGCTTTGAGAGGATCTGCGCGTGCTTTCCTGGCAAAAAGATACGAAGAAATCAGAGGCGAGTGTTCGATAATACTTGTTTTGAAGTACTCCATCGTCGGTGCTCGGATTTCAAGCCAAGTTGGGGTGGAGGTCTAGTGATGCTTTGAAATCTTTGACTGACTGACTTACGTCTACAAACATGCACAGCGCAGCTTTTCTCTGATTTCTCGTCCTGCGGTATCAGCGAAGAATTCAAGACATGATGGAAACGGGCCATCAGTCCCACTCGCGCATGATCAGGTCAAATTCGCTGCGAATTCAGACATCTGTCACAGGGGACCAGAAGGAGGACCATGATGTGCATATGAAGCCCACCAATGTGTTGTTTCAGTATTCTTCGTTGTGTTTGGACCTGAGATTTAGAAGACGGAGGTCTACTCGGAAATCTGTTTCTGTTTCAACATGCGCACTCACTTCAGCATTTCTCACCAGATCGTGCTCTATAATATGACCTTGGTTTGGCAAGCACGTCAAGCACACAAACCTGCATCAAACGATGCTACCCCGCAATCAAGTCGATCTAATGGATGTCGTGATTGTTCCATCTCCACCTCTCCACAATCTCAATGCTGATCAGCCTCGCTGGTAAGGCTGAAGCTTCGTCATTGCCCCACTTGACCCGATCTCACGGACTCGCACGCCATCGCCCTTGACAGATCTCAACGCAGGAACCTCCGATGCAGGGACGTCACGGGATATGGCGACATTCTCTCACCGCGGCTTTGTTGGCGCCGCAGACCCATTTCGAGCACGGTTGCAGCCCTCGAAGCATCAAAGGGTCTGGCCGTTTCCAAATAAAATAGATTTCTTCCAATTTTGCCTGAATGTCCGCCTTGCTGCTGCTGCATTCAATGATCTGTCATGCCTTACCAGATAACAGTTGCATTGGGGCCTGTTGGGACGCAGATACAGATCTCGTGGCACAAACCTTATCTCGTCGAGCGAGGGTGGAAAAAGAAAGAGGTCGTGCCTGCCCGTAAAACGGTTGTTGCGACAGGCCAATCAGAGAACACGAGTTCCTGCCTTGATGCACATTTTCAGTCTTGTAGCCGAGACGCTTGTCTTAAGTAGACTAGTGCAAATGGCGTGATCATCGTCTTCCGCAGAGCCCTCTTGAATTTTTCTCCATCATCGACGGCGAAACCGGCATTACGGCCATGGAGAGAGAAAAGCCGCCTCTGACAGGCCAGATGAGGTGTAATAAATGGAAAAGAGCACGGATACAGCCACGGCTAAGCTGACGGTAGGTGTAGATTTATCAGCAGTGAGTGAGTGTGAGTGCGAGCACCTGCGATTGTGTGATCACTGCTTAGGAATCCACCAAACCAATTGTAGAGTCTTTTTGTCCTTTGTCCCCACAAATGCCCCTTTGCTTGCGTTTCCCTCTCTTTATATACATGACGGTGCCCCTCCGCAAGTTGCTTGTTTAGATCTCAACGTCATAATCTTTGTTCTTTGTTGATTTTGAGGTCGTTTTCATCTCATATATCATCAAGTCTTCACATTTACCGTTTTCGGCAAGGCAAAACAAACTCCGATTGCGCCATCGTTATTCAAATTGCACCATTGGAATTCACAGTCACAATATAGACAAACGTTTTCCCCCCGCAGTCCATTCTACAAAAAGCAAAATCACACAACCCTCAATACTACACACCCAATCAACCCTCCATAATGGGTCTACACCGCGAATCCAATAGCTCGAACCTCGAGTCAGGCTACGCCTCGGGCTCCTCCTCAGCCGGCACTCTCCCCTCGATAATCCTGACAAAAGAACACCTGAAATTCCTCAACACAACCCTCAACGCCCTCACACCCCTCGAAATCCTCCGCTGGGCTAAACTCACCTTCCCGAACCTGTACCAAACAACCGCCTTCGGCATCTCGGGCCTCGTCACGCTAGACATGCTCTCGAAACTGCAATCCGAATCCCCCTCCTCCCCCTCCATCGACGCCATCTTCCTCGACACGCTCTACCACTTCTCTGAAACGCTGTCTCTGGTCGAGAAGACGAAAGCCAGGTACCCGAATGTAAACTTGCATGTGTATAAACCGGAGGGTGTATCCACGACTGCAGAGTTCGAGGCGAGACATGGCAAGGAATTATGGAAGACGAACGCAGATCTCTACGACTGGGTCGCGAAAGTGGAGCCTGCTCAACGCGCATACAGCGATCTTTCCGTTGCCGCTGTGCTCACCGGTCGTCGTCGCTCACAGGGCTCGAAACGCGAGAGTCTCGATATAATCGAGATCGATGAAGCGGGTCTCATCAAGATAAACCCTCTCGCTACATGGAGTTTCCAACAAGTGCAGGAATATATCCGCGAGAACGATGTGCCGTATAATGAGCTGCTGGATAGGGGGTATAAGAGTGTCGGGGATTGGCATTCTACGGAACCCGTGGCGGAGGGGGAGGATGAGAGGGCGGGACGGTGGAAGGGGAGTACGAAGACGGAGTGTGGGATTCATAATAAGCGAAGTCGGTATGCGCAGTTTTTGTGGGAGATGGAGCAGAAGGCGCAGCGGGAAGAGTTGAAAGCTAAGCTTGAGGAGGTTGAGAAGAGGGAAGAGAAGGTTGAGGAGATTACTGCGACGGTTTGATGCTCTTTCTTTTTCATGGGGTGTGGTGGTGGTGTTGGAGCATAGGTCTTGGCGTTTGGGCGGCATACATGGCATGATGACGGGCGTTGGTCTGGTCTGGTCTGGTTTGGTGGTTTGGTGGATACCTATGCGTTGCGTTGCTTCACTATCTCAATGAGCTAGTACATAAAATTTAAATCAAAAGTATAAATCAATGAACTCGAGATTCTTCAACTTACCTTTCTGGTTTCTGAGATGAAAATAGATCGTGTGAGCTGATCTTGGTGGGGTAATTACTGTACTTGTAAATCGACCCCGCAGTTCGTGATACCCAATGTTGTATTTTTCATGTCGTGTTACGTGTGGTTCGAGATTTGTCAGATGGGTGGAAAAGGATGTGGTCTTCATATGTCTTGTTGATTCAGCTGGTGATTTATGGAGAGTCTTTGTGAGCGAATTCGTTCTCTGGGAAAGCGTGATATGGCGGGGTATGGAATTGAAGAGGGGGTATAAAAGCGCCCTTTCTTTAAATTCATATCTCGGCATAGCGGGCCAGCTCTTTGACTCATGGCCACTGTCCGTGTGTGCTGAGTCGGCGTAGGAAATTCCTTTGGTGGTGGGAATTATTGATTCAGGATTGTTGAGCAGGAGGTGATGAGATGGGAGAGGGGGAGGGAATGAATGAATGTGGGGATTAATGACTGAATGAAAATACTTACAGCAGATAATAGATATATTTTGAATTAAGCCACTGATTTTCTTTGAATGACGAATGGAATCGGGACGGGATTGAGAAGACACAGATAAGATGGGAAGGGTGTGTGGTGTGGCGGGCTTAATGGACGGCAAGCACATGGGTTGGCTTGGTGAACGCTGAAGTTGGGTTGGTGATGTGAGAGGTGAGGGGATGATGGGTTTTATAGCTATTTGGGAGGAAAGGTACCGTCCATTCGTGGCTCCTTGGAGCTCAATATTCTTGTTAGGACGGGTATTTAACTCCTCCACCCATCAACATTGTTCACTCACACACTGCCAGAATAACAATTTCTATCATCAACTACCGGTAATTCGCTGCTTCTGTGTGTTTCTGCTTCCGTATCTATATATAAGTCGTAATGGGACCAAGGGGTTCGATGTGAAATTGCTGGCCTGCGTGAGTATTGTGATTGCCGGTGTGTGACCGAACGTGGTATTTGACTACAAAGAGGGGATGAATGAATGAATGAATTAATGAATGAAAAGGTTGGCAGCAATAAATTCGTATAATTACCAAGGAACTTTGGAGGATTGCAAACAGCCAAAGAAAGGTGTTTGAGGACAGGCGGAGGATCAGCATGAGAAGGGGAGGGAGACAGAAATCCAGTCCCACTGATTGGTAAATTTTCGCTTATGCGTGCTGTTTGATGGAATATAATTAGGTCAGGGGTTACTTTTATAGTTATTCGAAAAGTAGTTGGATCCCCGGCCTGATGTTAACCCTCTGAGAAGTTTGGAGTTGAAAAGGGATCCACTCTTTTGATTGTAGGTCGACTATAAAGTTCTCCGTCCACAGAACTCAATCTACGACGAAACACCTGTAGATCTAGTGAGAAAGTATCAGGTTTGCGGAGTAATTATTGCTGTTCTTGCTAATATTCTTAAACTGCGGTTCAGGCAATATGAAAGAGAAGGTGGGGAGAGGTTAACGCTGGGTTTGTGATCAATGAATGAAGGTGATGTTTGACAGCAAGGGTAACATTAACTGAATGACTTATTGACATCAATTCATCCCCGACTCTTTGAAAGAATCTGTGCATACCTAAAGACTACACAACGGGAATCGAGAACCATGAAAAGGGTGGATGGAAATGTGGTCATGGTAACAACAACAAGACGGAAAGCCATACATTGCTCACCACCGATGCCTAGTAGGTATAACTTGATATTCGCATCTTGATAGAAAGGGGGGCCTTTTGTAGGCCCCAAGCCTGTGGAAGAAGTATTAAGAGCTTCCCTTTCTTGAGGTATCATTTCAAAATCAGGCACTCACCGACAAACTTATTTATTTCCTCCATCTGGCCCTTGATCCTCGTTACTCAAGAAGAGGGCAAACATGCTGGCTCTCACTTGTACCATTTACTCCCCTTCCTGTGCTTGATTATGTTTCTACTTGGAGCGAGGCCTTGTGAATGCGAAATAGGATGGCGTCCAGTGTAGTGAATGAAGGAAGATGTCGAGGGTAATTGAGAGTTGAATGAATGGAGTTATTGACAGCAGATGAATTCCTAGATTTTCTAGAATCTAGATGAATTTTGGAGGAAGCTAGGTCAGGGGAGACTCCCCAAGCCATGAAGATAGCTTTAATGCCACTACAAATAACATCGGAGAAAGAGGGGACCGTCAGAAGCGCACATGAAGGCATTACTATGTGAAGTTGTCTGTGGGCGGTGTTTTTGAGTCGAGTGAGAGGCACTTTTTATAGTAATTTGAAACCCGCATTTGAGGCCTAAACCCCCCTCTCTGGCAGTTATGCAGCTTATCTGTAGGTGATTCACTTTATTAAACTCACTATCATAATCTATTTATTTCGCGCTACCCACTGGCATCAATAAACTATTCAAAACTGGACGATCTCGCCTAATCTCTCTTCATGCTTTGTTCTCCGGGAAATGCAACTTCTGGGCTCAAGCTTTTGGGAATTTAGTGTAACGTTCATGAATATCTCGATTCTGTTCTGGGTGGGGTTTGGATCTGGGTGAGCGAGTAGGTGACTGAATGATTTTATCGACAGCAAATAGATTCAAGCATTTCTAATAATAGATGTGATCAAGCGGCCGCTCAAAGCCACGCATTTCCGGAAAATTTTGAATGTAACCTCAATTCGAGAGTCCTTGAAGTGGGAAAGAGACTGCTCGCAATCAGCGTCTTGTACGCGGTGGCGCCTCTGGTTGGTGAGTTCAAGTGCGTGCGTGCAGAGGTGGCTTTTATAGGCATGCAGAAGCTCAATGTCGGTTTCCATGCTCAGATGGAGATGATTCAAGCTCCCAGTCTGCTTGCCTATATAATCTTTCCTGCTTGTCAGCATTGGATCCGCCATTGGCAATAGACAGTCAAAACTTCCACGTATATTCTTCTTGTGCTTCTGTGCTTGATCCCGCTCTTGGGTTCTGGTGAGAGTAAGGGTTGAAGTTGGGAATAAGCAGCAAAAGGTAGTCAACCTTTCCGATTTTTACAGGGCTATTTCTGAATAAATGGACCCAGAGCTTGACTGTAACTGCAAAGTTGACTGAATGAATCTCTTGACAGCAGTCAACCTCACACGTTTCTCGGCATCTTCAAGCCGACTAGGTTAAGCAAGAAATGAAACTATGGAATTCAGTAGCCGTGCATAGGAGCTTTCAGTGTAAAAGATCAAGGGCAAAACAAGCCCACATGAGCAGTGAGACTTAAGCATGAGCTGTGCTGTCTGAAGTTAGGAGAAATAGTTTCTTTTAATGTGAAGATTTGGTCTGGAATCCCTGACCGAATCAGACGAGGGTAAATCAGACGAGGGTATAGACTTCCTAGTATTCTCGTCCAGGCTCAAGAAATGTATTTATTCACATTTTTTAGACACAAGTCTTCTCTTTCTAACAGCAACGACAAAGGATATGTCCAAGACAAGTGTTTTCTGTGTGGCAGTGCCACTGGTGTTGCTTCGGCTGGGATGGCATCCAGATCAATTTTACGATTAATTTCCCATTTATTAACAGTAATTAAGGATGAGTTTTCGACCTTGACAGCAAATACAAACGAAACTACTGACTAAAGTCGTTGACAGCAGTCAATCCCACAACTCTCTCCTCAAATCCCAGGTACTTCTAATCCAAGCCCGGGAAAAGTGCAATGTATGAAATGGCACACAAATCAGTTTGGCCAATAGCCGCGGCGGATCCACCCATGAAATTGTCGAACTACTTCCTCAACTGCATACTTTGCGGATTGAAGCTGAAAAGCAGTGAGTTTTATGCAGTCCCGGGCGAATATAAAACTAAAGTCACGCGAGAAACAGCATAACAGTTTTGAAGCAATCCCGTAGTATTGTCGATTGATTTTCTCTTTCTGACTTCGCTTTCGGTTAATAAGCTTCAGTAATACTGAAAACTCATGCTTACTGTTATGGCTGTCGTGGCGCGCATTAATCAGATGTCGCCGCCCTGGTTGGTACCGCTAATCAAAGAAATCGATAATCCTAGCCAGTGCAAAACCGCTCCGCAAGTTAAATGCAATAATTAACTTAACTTACCATGTATTATTATATTATATAAGCGCATTGTTCTTAGAGCTCTTCATCATGTGGCTGTCGGGCCCTGTGGCTTGCTTGTTATTTGAATACATCTACCATAGTGTGTGCGCACGTGCCATCTTTTAGCGCGGCCTCTCTCTGTGCTTCTCACTTGCTCCCTTCCCCATCACCAGCAAGAAACTATTGCAATTTGCCGCCAGTAAAGACCGCTTAGAGGCCTTGATCCATCAGAGCTTTAGAATAGACGCTCCTCTATCAAAACCGGCGCACGCCATTCGCTCCATTTCCCCCCTGCATGATTGGAGTCATCGCTTATCTGTGGTGGCTATGCTAGCTGAAGCGCTGCTCCGCCACAAGTCCAGCAGAGTTATAATATGCTTCATCCTCAAACAACATCGAATGTGGACATTCCTCAGATTTGTTTGAGCATCGAATCAATATGAGATGGGATGTTTTTGCCGCTGTTGTTGCACTTTGTGCAATTTTTCTAACGATATCACCATTAACTGTGAACTTCCTCAAGACCTTGTACTCGCGCGCCCTCAGGACAATACTCCCTGAAACCGACAAGTGCGAAGTCTTTGAATGGTCCGATATACCAGATGGACCACTTCACGAATGCAGATCCTCATCGAGCTACTGTAATGGAATTTACCACCAGGAAAATTCTTGGAGATGTAGTCGATACCGCGACAGCTCTAAGGTGGATGGCGTTGACCATTATTATGCCCGAGTATATTATGGGAAGAGCATTGAGCGAAAGATTGGCGGCGGTCAGTAGTCTCATGTCATTACGGTCACAGTTTGGGGAAGAAATGGAGATGGTTCATGCGTATGTGATGAACATGGGTGGCTATTATCTCGACTTTACTGAGCTGCAGTTCTTTGGAGTCGAAGTCTCAAAGATCAGCGATTCAGGTTCAGCAGGACTTAGCTCCACGTTAGTCGATTATTCAGGGGTTCACTTCTCAGGACATCAAGTTGATAACCATCCGTGCCTTCACCAGCGGCCAGCAGACGCTTCCATAAAGATTGGGAAAGATTGTCTTGCCACTTCTTCGAGCTCCAGAAGCACGAAAAACAACGAGATATCGATTGCTGAAGAGGGAATTGATGAGATTGGTGATGATAGCATTGAGAGGACTTGTAAATTGGTTTGTAAAGCCAAAACTCACGCTGAGGAATTTTCAGCGACCGCCTCGCCCTGTCCTTCTAGTCAATTTCAACCTCCGCAAGAACCCATTCGCAGTCAATCGGGACCAGGTCCCCAGCATATTGCAAGGTCACCTGTGCAGAAAACAACTCCCAACAGCCTTTCTGTATTTCAGAGGCTGAACCTGTCACATTTCAACCACAAGGCCTGGCCTTTGACTGCCCTGCAGCTCTTGAGCGCTAAAGGGTTCAAGTTGTTTCGTGATCTCCCTCCAGTTTCCTCTCAAGATCTCGAAGCTCTGAACAAAAGCGACTCTCTCGTTAAGTCTCTAATGATCCTTCAAATAAGCTGGCTCATCATCCAATTGATTATACGTTACCACAACAAAATGGTCTCGTCGCAGCTAGAGATAGCGACGCTCGCCTTCTCGGTCTGCAGCATGATCACGTACGTTATTCTTTGGGATCGTCCTAGGGGAGTCACTACGCGATATCGAGTAAAAGCAACACGGATCCCAAAAGATGACGAAATTATTTCATTAGCTACTTTCGGTCCTGGATATTTGTGGACATGGCATCGATTTCCAGGGTGTGAAGATGAAGGGCTACATCTGATGCCAATCCCAAATGATGCCAGCCACGCCGTGGATGTCAGATATTTGTTTTCAGGACATGAAAATACTGTTGTTTTAAGAACATTGGTAGAATGGCTTCGTTATAATCATCCGGCAGTCGTCAGCGTCATTGTCGGCTCGGTTATGGGTGGGACTATATTTGGAGGGTTGCATTGTCTTGCCTGGAACTTCAGTTTCCCAACACATACTGAATTGGTTCTTTGGAGGACTTGCTCTATTTTGACGACAATCTTGCCGCCATTATCGGTATATTTCAATATTCAGTGGTCATATTACAATGGGTGGGCTGAGCCAGAAAGCACGACGGCTCGGAGATTTCATGGCCCTATTATTTTGCTTTGCTTTATTATTCCATACATATTGGCGCGTGTTTTCCTTCTGTTCGAAATATTTTGGACCTTGTTTTTCCTGCCACCTGAGGCATTTGTAGATACATGGCCAGGAGTCTTTTTGGTCTGGGGCTAGGGCAGGGTACATACTCCACTGACTGCATGGGGATTGTTGATTGATTGTGAGATATGTGACCATCAATGTGATATGTACTCTCTCTATCTATCTTAGAATATCATACATAAAGTTTAACAGCATAGCAATAGAGCGAGAAAAATGAGCAAGAGCTTATGGCTTGCCAGAATTTATTTGTTATATTACCCACAGATGTTTCTGGCTCTCGCAAGATCTTACATCCAAATCCCACTTTAGCAGCCACAAACATTCAGTGCTTTAGCTATAATATAACTTGGATAAACATAGATACCTCTAAGAAAGTACTTCCCTTCCCTCTATAAATTCCTTCATGCTCCCTATTTGTCTTGATCTAAATACCTCCCTTGTTTGGTCTCATTGTTTAATCGACTTCTAAATCTCTTTGTAAAATTCGTTTTATCAATTGCATTGTATCTACTAGTCCGTGCAAGTTATTGTCTCGGTATGCTCAATGCCCAAAAAGGAGTCACCGAAGGAGTTCTTTGCACCCTTATGAATTGTCTTCGTCCATTATAACATCTGGACTTTACTAATGTTTATAGAATTTCAACGCGATTCGATCCGTAGTTATAACTAGTACTACCGCATAGTTAATCGATTCATGGTTCATGTCTTCAAATTGCGTGGAAAGGTCCAAAATATAACCATTATACTTTAAAAACAGCAATTCATCCTCATTCGCTATCTCCTCGATAGGTACCAAGTAATCAATCCACCTTTCTTGGATGTTGAGCCTCCGGAGACCGAGTTCTGGGTCTTGAAAGTGAAAGTAAACCAGTCTAGCGATTCTTACAAAATCTTCTGCGATTAAACTCCCGTCCTTCATCCAATAGTAATCTGCAGGTTTCACAGACGATGCCCAGCTCCAGCTGGGAATCTGTGATGTTTCGACCCTCGGTTCTACTAAGCCAAAACAGCTCCACATCAGTGCTTGGGGTATGTATTTCTCAGGGAGACCGAAAATCATACCCGAGCCCAACGACTCGCCGAGAGCCTTCCCGATGCCAACAAATGCGTTGAGTATATCCGATCCGAACGACAGTTGCCTTGAAGTATAGTCTTCAACGAAATAGAAGTAATCCACAAGAGATGTCGAGCTTTTTATGTTGTAGTCTATACCGCTTTCATAGGACGATCGCCTGGTGAAGGTAGGGATTTGGTCACGCTCCTGCTGTTCAGTCTCTTTCTCCTTTTCTAATTCGGGATCCATCACCATCGCAGAATCATCTTTCCCGTATGGACGTTGAGGACAGTATGTGAGTTCCTCGGTGGCCTCTCCTTTTCCACATGCAAATGTAACTTGAAATTCCGTTATGAACAGACGCCGCGTAGAGAGCACTCGTTCTTGAAAGGTCCATCCTCTCTTATTCCACATAGAAGGGTCTACGATAGTAGTTGTGCAATTTGGACGTATCCCGCGCCCCTCAATCTCGCAATCATAAGGTGGCCTCCACACGGAGGAGATCCTCGGCCGTCCAGAGAAGCCCGGTACGCCTTGTCTATCACGTTTGTTGAGAGCAACTACGATGGTGAAAGTAGCTGAGCGGTATATCTTATCCATACCGTGAATTTGATCATGCTTTGATTCTGCATCATCTTGGATGATGCAAAATCGATCAACCCAGAGGTATGTCTCTCCTAGGTCTTTGCATAGAGAGATGGCATCCGAGATGGTGCTAGGGAGAGAAATTTTGGCCATCCCACCAGGAAGCTCTAGCTCTTTGATATTTCTGCTCTCAAGCTGTACGTGACCCTCGTCACCACCTTGTTGCCACATATAGCTCAGGGCCACGAAGCGCATTGCCTTGGTTGGTTTCACAACCTTCATAGAATGAACATCAATGACTCTGAAACCAAGCGGCAAGTCAGCTAGGAGACAAAGGTTAAGTTACTTTCCCGTATCCAAAATAATATGACGATAAAGTATTCACTAATTAGATGATACTCATCCCAGATACACTGGCTACCGTGCACGCTTTCGCAGCCTTGAAGCCATGTCCTCAAGAGCGGAATATCGAAGAAGGGAATCTCCCAAGGCTCAATGCTAGCCAAGTGAGGAGCTGCGCCAGCAGAATAGTAGAGGCAGAATTGGGGAGTCATGGTAATGCTTGGTGCTGCATTGTTGGTATCCTCTGGTGATCCTTGGTCTTTCAATAGCATACTGACCTGTAAGTTCATGACCAATCGAACAGCCGTTCTATTCGGGTCTGTCAAATCCTCTCGACTGGGGTGATATGCAGGGTAGTATCCGGTATCCAGAAAGAAGGGCCCATCATTGCGATCGAAAATTCTTGTTATCGGCCACCGCTCAGATGACTCAGATTCCTTGAGTCGACTATTGACTGCCTTCAAGATGGCTTGGCATATCACACAATCTGCATTGGAGGAGAGTTCTCCTAGGTTTGAATAAGGTCCTCTTCCTGGCTCAAAGCCCCACGGGTTGTCCCAAGGCTGACATTGCTTGCAAAGAAGGGGGTTAATTACCCGGGTTAGTGATGCCATTGGCTGCTTGTCATCGTTGTTACAGATGTGAGCTTCTGATGCAGGATTGTCTGAGTCCATGCATATGTCCTGTATCATAAATATGCCCTGATTTAATAATAACGTCCGTCCCTGCGTAGCGAAACGCACCCTGTAACGAAACAAATTGCAGGTACCTCGAACTCGAGCGACTCTAAATCTGTGAATATATGAAAATTTCTTTATATTTTTATTTTAATTATATTATATATCTCTCCCGAACATTCCCAACCTATTAATTCTAAAAAATTTAATTATATTGTTGTTACTTATTTAAATTATAGAGAATTTCTTTTTATAATATAATAAAACCCCTCGATCCGCGATATTATTATTAAGTTTTTTTCGTTTTTTAAAATAATAGAACAATTAGATATAGATTTCTGAATTTTATTATAATACAAAAAGGTTTTTCTTAGTATTATAGCGGCCAGAGCGCGCTATATCATATATTATTGCTATATAGACTGATACCTCCTCCAACAAGCGATCAAGGATCGCGGTGTGGTTATAGTAACGTCGGTAAAATTCTAGTAAAATCTGTGGCTGCGGCGTTTGTGGCTGCACTTACCCTTCCGGAAAATTCCTGTTTCCCGATATCAAGTTGGAGCAAAAAGTGGCCTTGTGCGCGGCCAACAAAATCAGCCATCCCCTTCCTGCTTTGCATACCAAACTTCCGTCTTTCACTTCCGGCTTTTCATTTCTTCTCTTTGCGCTCTGCCTAGAACGAATGTCTTCGATTTCTAGCCAAAGCCTCCGAGGGGAATCCGCTCCTCTTGCCAAATTGCTGACGAATTCGAAGATGACTTTACGGATGACAGAGTCCGTAAGTTAGAAGGTCGAAGACTGCCGAGAGATGCCTGGTAGCCAGTATGCAGGACAACAATGACTTGGCGAAAACGTTGAGAGCAGTTCAGATAATAACAATATAGTACGACGCTAATGTGCACAGCGATAATAGGCAACATTTCCCAAGACACAGAATATAGGCACAACAATGGCGAGCATAATAGCGAATAAAAATACAATTAAACTATATAAAAAACCAACGAAGATTAATATTAACTCTATTTTATAGTAATAAGACTCGAAATTAGCCGAGCTTGCCTCAACCAAGGATTAATCTGTTGAATTTATTAAAATATTATATAACAATCTCCTTATCTATTAACATATCTACGCTATTGAAGCTCTCTATGGTTCTGGCACAATCTCATCTTCTGCAATCTATATTCTGTTGGCTTGTATTACCAAAATATTCGTTGGCTTAGGGTCATTATTTATTTGTATTATCGTATTGGTTGGTTCTGGTACTTCAAATTTTTTATTCTTGCGTTTTCGCCTATATCTCGCCGTCTCTACAATATTTTCTTCTGGCTCGGATAGACTATTTTTGCTCTTCCGATTACGTTTTCCCTTACCTTTGGTTGCTTAGGTAGACTCTTTTATAAGATATTTCGCTTATACTTCCTTAAGGTTTTTATAGCTCATAACCTTCGCTTTTTTTAGTATTAATAATTTCGTCGATCGTTGAATTTTAGTTTCGTTATTAATTGTGGTTAGGAATTAGATTCGGTCCTCCTACAGGATATTCTTGGCAAAGGATTTTTGGAAAACTCTCGTACAAATCTATAAATGCCTCGCTAGGTTCTATTTGCTCATTTTATTAAGTGTATAAACATCTTGTTGGATGATTAGATTTTATAACAATATGAAAGTCTCTACTGATATTGGCGTTATAAGTATTTGTGGTTCTACATCTTGTTAACAAGACCCTACCTTTATCTCATTAGTTCTTAAAATCGCTGGTTCAGTAGGGGGAGCGGATATACTTCTGAGCATCTTATTTAGATTGAATGGAAACAAATTGTTTGCAGCGAAACTGGTTTTGATATTTTTTAGTATAAATATTTTTTCCTTTGCGATACTATATAAAAAAATAAAATATTTTTTACCAATTATATTTATATTTTTTTGTTTAAATCGATCAACTTGGTTATAATAAATTATCTTAAGGAGAACAAATATTACTATATTACAAAACTAGAATTTGTAGGAAATATGAGAGGGGAGACAATATAATAAAATATTATTATTGAAATAAAACTCCAAAATTTCGAGGGTTTCATAGGTTCCAAAACCATTACAAATCAAGACGTATAATCTTTTGTCAATTCGTTCTTTAGTCTCGGGATTAAATATATACTTGAGCTATTCGAAATTGATCTAAGAATTGGTATACCCAGAGTCGGAGTACGTATATTGCCATTCATCCAGTTGCTTTAATGAATATTTACTAGCCAGATAATCATAAGATTTAAATATTTATTATTATTATTGATATATTCGATTGCAGTTATTATTATACATTTAATTCTCGCATTTTTATAATCTCGCCTATTGTGTATACTCACAAGAATTTTGACAAAGCCTGGTATAGAAAGTATAACTCCAGTCTTATTTATATTATATATATTTTCAGTTATAATATTTGGATCTTATAAAACGTCTTTTATTACTTCAAACTAGTATATGATTTTATTATAAATATTTTTTTTATAACGATTCCAGTCCAATGCTTTGATTCTTCATATTATAAATTCTAAATAATATTTTTCTAAAATCTTTGCCCAGTTCCGACCAGGAGGTTTGAGGGATCTGTCGATGGTAGACTGGTGGCAGATAATTTTAAAAGTTATAAAAAGAATAAATTTCATTTGTATTAATTATCCAAAATCGGATATTTATAGCAAATATTTAATAACGACATCTTTTTTATATAGTTTAAGATACTGCTGGCCTCGCGCTTTGTTTTCTACCGAGGGTCGTCCGCAATCACGATAATAAAGTGTAGTATGGGGGACATTGTTATGATCTGGGCACGCCAGGAGGTACGCCTTGCGCCAGTACCTGACTGGCTCTGTCCATATTATCCCGCTGTCGCGATAGTGATGTGGAAGGACGACGATCCAGCGCCCAGGCACCAACGTGCTGCCACCCGCCGATAGAATATTCCAGAAACCTGCCCTTGCGCCACACGCGTGACTATCTTGATACCGCCTAACCCCGCACTTTCAGAACAACAAAGTTCGAGAAGATGCATTCTTAGAGTTATAAATCAGCGTGTCCATCTCTCTACCACAGCTCCATCACCGAGCTTATACTATCCGTAATACTTATAAAGGGGTCTTAGAAGTATTTACGCCGTAATTTCACTTATGAAGCCTCAGGCAAAAAGGCTAAACCGCGCTCTGCGTCAAAGAGTGATGCTCTGGTTGCCTTGGACAGTTTTTGTCCCTACTTGCTCTCCAATCTTGCTGTCGTGGTTGTTCCATTTGTTGGAAACACCACCTGCTCCCTTAATTGTCTCCTCTACTGTGTCTGCCTTCGCTACTTCAGATGGCGGTATCACTGACAGCACCTCCTTCGCACAGGCTGCTGCCGTTCCCGCTGCGTACGGCTGCCACTTCTTGTTCTTGTGCGAGTCGGCGTAGTCACAGATGCCTCGAATGACAAGACACGGGAAGCTATTCATCAGGCCGGCCGCTTCCATCTCGAAACAGAGTACTCCGCCCAGCTCTGTACTGACTCTGTCCCTTTCAGCGCCATCTCTCATGACTTGATTGCCTGAAGCGACTGTCCCGTAGTGCAGCACCACTTCTTGCACGCGCGGCTCACGAGACACCAACCTGTCTTTGTTACACTTGCCACATGTTGCTCCTCCCTCGTGATTGTACTCCGTTTCGAACAGGATATCCAAGCCGGCAGCCTCGCGCGCAAATCCCGGTAAGCCGTTGAGCTTAGAAAGGAACTCTGACAGCCTGGATCTTCCTCTGAAGTGATTGGCGCGCAGGTTTGCGACAGCGTTGAGCAGGATAGTTGGTGGAGTGTTGAGGGATCCCGTCCGCTGGAAGCCACTCGGCGTAGCTTTCCCAGAGTCATATTGAACCACTCCGCCGTGCACATTCAGCGGTCTGCTAATGACCACGTCGCCGAGCCGCATGTCCACCTCCTCACTCGGAACGCCTCCTCCGATGCCCACTATCAAACTAAACCGGATTGACGTGAATGCAGACTTTATCTGGACAGCCACTGCGGCCGTTGAGTTTGTCCCAGTTTGGCCCTCAGGTAGACAGGCGATGACAATATTGTGTTGGCCGACTTTTCCGAGCGAGTAAATATTTGTGTCGTGCCCGTCCTGCTCGAGACCCTCGTGCTCCTCATCGAGCATCTCCTGCGCAGCCGCCAGCTCGACTGGAAGCGCGCACACCCACCCTACATATAATCCTCGCGTCGAAGCTGGCGGCGTGGCATTCGGGCGTTTGTTAAAGCAGGGCGGCCGAGAGACCAAAGGCAGTAGACTATAAGGATCGCAGAGATTCGCGAAGAGTCGTGGAAGTGATTGAGATTGTAAAACAAGATCAGCAAGGAAACCGGTCAAGGAGAGAATCCTTTGCATGCCATGTCGCCGACATTGTCGCCTGCGCAGCCTCACCGAGTCGCAAACTACCAGGCGCTTGCCACCAGACGCTGTCGTTGGCTTGCGGGGATCATCACGTGCCGTTACCGCCAGCTTCAGCCCAGCTGAGGTCAATACACAAGGCTGCCAATGCGAATTGCATTTTTCTGCGATAATAGTCTTTCCAGCAACCTCGACCGATCCTTGAGGTGCACAGCTTGTTGCCATGGTTCTATTGTGATGCGTAGCTTCTCGTTGTGCGATGAACTTGTCACAAGGGTCGCCTCAGGTCAGCTTCACCAACGAAGGAGGAAGAACTGGGGTCCAGGCAAGCCATTATGAAGTGCACGGGAATAATATCATTCAGTAAGCTCTGCTAGGTTTGTTGATCAAATAGCGGCTTTGCTAACTGGGTTTTGATCTTGTAGACACGATAAGGACCTACTCGACCAACTACCGCACGCTGTTGAAGCGCCCTTCAACTCATACAGGAAGCGACACGACCCTACCTGCCTGCCCGATACCCGCGTAGACCTCCTCCACAAAATACACAGCTGGGCTAATGGACAAGATGAGCGGACAATCTTTTGGCTGAGCGGCTTGGCCGGCACAGGAAAGTCGACCATCGCTCGCACCGTTGCAGACACACAATCTCAGCACGGACGGTTAGGGGCTAGCTTCTTCTTCTCGCGCGGCGGCGGAGATGTCGAGCATACTGGCAAGTTCGTGACAAGCCTTGCGTGCCAGCTTGCAGGTAGTATACGCCCTCTTCGCCACTATATCTACGATGCGATCAGAGAGTGTAATGACATTGCAAGCCGATCGCTCCGTGAACAGTGGCATCAGCTTATCCTACGTCCACTGTTGAAGCTAGATGGTACCGGCTGCAAGACCTTGTATATTCTTGTGGTTGATGCCCTTGATGAGTGCGACGACGAAAACGACATCCGGACCATCGTCCATCTGTTAACCGAGGCTCGATCGTTGAAGAGAGTACGGCTACGGACGTTCCTGACAAGCAGACCAGAGATCCCGATCCGGCATGGATTTGGCCAGATAGCGGATGAGGAACACCAAGACTTTGTGCTTCACAGAATATCGCCGTCAATTGTTGATCACGATATCAATATCTTCCTCGAATATAATCTTGGAGCCATCCGACAGGGGCGTTCTCTAAAAGATAGCTGGCCGGGCAAAGAAGTTATTAGACAACTAGTCCAGGCCGCATGTGGGCTATTCATCTGGGCTGCAACTGCTTGTCACTTTATCCGCGAAGGAAAACGGTTTGCAGCCAAACGACTCGATACGATTCTCAAGGGTAGTGGCGGCACCGTCACAAAACCAGAGGAACATCTGGACAAGATCTACACAACTGTCCTTGGTCACTCCGTCTCCTCGGCGTACACAGACGAGGAGAAGGAGGAATCATATTATATGCTCAGACAGATCCTTGGAAGCATTGTCATTCTCTTTTCACCTCTTTCTACGCAATCTTTACACAAGCTCCTTAATTTAGCGAAGGAGGACGTCGTTCAGACGCTAGAGGATCTCCACTCGGTCGTAGACATCCCACGGGAACACATCCACCCTCTTCGTCTCCACCACCCGTCGTTCCGCGACTTCCTTCTCAACAACGACAGGTGCCAGAACCTAGATCTTTGGGTGGACGAGAAGCAAGCCCATCAAAACTTGGCAGATAGCTGCATATGGCTCATGTCAACATTACTCAAGCAAGATATCTGTGGCGTCAGTACTCCCGGCATGCTTGCAGCCGACATGGAGAGAAGCCAAGTTGAGCGAAGCCTTCCTCATGAAGTCCAGTACGCATGTGTGTACTGGACCCGGCACGTTCAGAAGAGCGGCGCCCAGCTTCGCGACAATGGCCCAGTGCACCAGTTCTTACAGGAGCATCTCCTTCACTGGCTTGAGGCCCTTGGCTGGATGGGGAAGACCTCAGAAGGGATTCAAGCAATATTGTCCTTAGAAGCTTATATTCTAGTAAGCTCTTTATCTATTATTTATATAAGTCTAACTTGTCCTTAGGCTACTAAAAGCCCCAATTTGCACGCATTTGTCTATGATACAAGGCGATTTGCCTTATATAACCGAACTGTGATTGAACAGTCACCACTACAGCTATACTGTTCAGCCCTTGTCTTCGCCCCAGAGAAGAGTATTATCCGAGAGACATTTAAAAATTATATCCCCCCTTGGATCCAAAGAAAGCCTAGAATGCAAGCGCATTGGGGTACGGCGCTGCAGACGCTCGAGGGCCATTCCTCCTCGGTCCAGTCAGTGGCCTTCTCACCCGACGGCAAGCAGGTGGTCTCTGGATCAGACGATAAGACGGTCCGGCTCTGGGACGCTGTGACAGGCAAAGCGCTGCAGACGTTCGAGGGTCATTCTAAATGGGTCCAGTCAGTAGCTTTCTCACCCGACGGCAAGCAGGTGGTCTCTGGATCTGGCGATAAAACGGTCCGGCTCTGGGACGTTATGACGGGTAAAGCGCTGCAAATACTCGAAGGCCATTCTAATCGGATCCGGTCAGTAGTTTTCTCACCCGACGGCAAGCAAATGGTCTCTGGATCTAGCGATAAGACGGTCCGGCTCTGGGACGCTGTGACGGGCAAAACACTGCAGACACTCGAGGGCCATTCTAATTGGGTCAACTTAGTGGCCTTCTCACCTGACGGCAAGCAGGTGGTTTCTGGATCAGACGATAAGACGGTCCGGTTCTGGGACGCTGTAACGGGCAAAACGCTGCAGACGCTCGAGGGCCATTCCAACTCGGTCCAGTCAATAGCCTTCTCACCCGACGGCAAACAGGTGGTCTCTGGATCAGATGATAAGACGGTCCGGCTCTGGGACGCTGTAACGGGCAAAGCGCTACAGACGCTCGAGGGCTATTCCGACTTAATCAATTCAATAACTTTCTCACCTGACGGCAAACAAATGGTCTCTGGATCAGATGATAAGACGGTCCGGCTCTGGGACGCTGTGACGGGCAAAGCGCTACAGACGCTCGAGGGCTATTCCGACTTAATCAATTCAATAACTTTCTCACCTGACGGCAAACAAATGGTCTCTGGATCAGATGATGAGACGGTCCGGCTCTGGGACGCTGTGACGGGCAAAGCACTGCAGACGCTCGAGGGCCATTCTAATTGGATCAATTCAGTGGCCTTCTCATCTAACGGCAAGCAGGTGGTCTCTGGATCAGACGATGAGACAGTCCGGCTCTGGGACGCTGTGACGGGCAAAGCGCTGCAGACGCTCGAGGGCCATTCCTACTCGGTCCGGTCAGTGGCCTTCTCACCCGACAACAAGCAGGTGGTCTCTGGATCAGACGATGAGACGGTCCGGCTCTGGGACGCTGTGACGGGCAAAGCGCTGCAGACGCTCGAGGGCCATTCCTACTCGGTCCGGTCAGTGGCCTTTTCACCCGACGGCAAACAAGTGGTCTCTGGATCAGATGATGAGACGGTCCGGCTCTGGGACGTTGTAACGGGCAAAGCGCTGCAGACGCTCGAGGGCCATTCTTATTGGGTCAATTCAGTGGCCTTCTCACCCGACGGCAAGCAGGTGGTCTCTGGATCTGGCGATAAGACGGTCCGGCTCTGGGACGCTATAACGGGTAAAATATTGCAGACGCTCGAGGGTTATTCCGACTCAGTCAACTCAGTAGTTTTCTCACCTGACGGCAAACAAATAGTCTCTGGATCAGGCGATAAGACGGTCCGGCTCTGGGACGCTGTGACGGGCAAAGCGCTGCAGACGCTCGAGGGCCATTCTAATTGGGTCAACTCAGTGGCCTTCTCACCCGATGGCAAACCAACGATTAATTTGGTTGTATCGAATGAATGGGTACGAGAAGCACATGAGAATGTCCTTTGGCTCCCTCCTGATTATCGATCTACATGTGAAGCTATTTGGAATCAAACTGTCGTTTTAGCACATTCATCAGGGAGACTTACATTTCTTCAGTTTAAACAAGGGCCTAAGCTTATAGTCCTAGACTAGTATATTATATGTTATATTACTGTCTTAATATAATATCTCTTTTTCTTTTCATCTCTATTTCATAGAGGGTTCAAGGGGAGCGCGTGACTTTATAGTAATTAATAATTGCCATTTAGTTTCTAGAATCTTCTAGATTGTTATATTGAAAATTTTATTTACGATTTTCGTGCCTGAACCAACTATGTCAAGTATTACTTTCGAAATTTTAGCGGAAGCTCTCATTTTTTTCGGCACGCAGGGATAGACGTTACACCTTAGAATCATGGCTAAATAAAATATAGCGGGTCCGGGCGTGAACATAGTAAATTTTACCTCGGCTAATGTATATTACTAAGCACTGAAACGTGTAGACCCTCTCACTGTACCGGCGTAACTCCCGGACTATATTCTTTTCCTCTTTGAATATTTTTAAAATTTGGTATTATATTATTTCATAATAGAGCTTTTCTTTAAATATTCTGAATTTTGAAAAGACTTTAATAATTATAATTAAACAAAAGGGGGACAACGGAAGTGGCGATCAATAGTATAATTGATATAATTGGTAATATAATCAATTGTATTTTTTTTCTTATTCCTAAATGGTCTCCTTAGGGAGAAATAGTTAAAGAAAATAATATATCAATAACAACTTTATAGATTTATTAAGAAAAAAATTGTGATGCCAAAACTATAGATTTGTTTCGTTACAGGGTGCGTTTCGCTACGCAGGGACGGACGTTATAGAGATAGAGCAATAGCAACAAATTTGGAAAGGAGAAGGATCCGGCCAACGAATCCTTCATTTAGCGAGCCACTCCTGTTGCAGCACAGCCAACAACCAACACTGACTGCGCCTCCCCACATTATATCACGCATTTCAGGCAGTCATCAGCTCCACCTGTTCCTTTCCTCCTCCTCCTCTTCTTCTTCTTCTTCTTCTTCCTCTCCTTGGTCTCGAATATTGAATCTGTGATTAGTGATAGGCCTCTAGTCCAAGCTCCCGACCATGGCTTCCCTTCTTATCTCACGTGGGCTCCACTCTCTGATCGCCTCTCGAACCCCTCACCAAAACGTTGCCTGGAATGCAATTGCGCCACGAGACGCCGAGAAACCAAAACAGATCATCTCTACAGTGTTGCTCTGCGTATGGATCGGGCTCAACATCATACTCTTCGTCCCAGTGTTTTTCATCGTGAGCAATCTCCAACGCGTGTCTCGAATCTCGACCAATATGACTGACAATTCTACAGCTGGTGTACACGCTCACGAAGCTATACCCGACGCTCGCAATCGTTGAGGCCGCTGATTCCCCACCTCGATATGAGCTGGTCGCCGGGAAGGAAGTTGATAATGACGAGGATGGAAAGGCCAACGGAAGCAGCAATTCGAAAGACACCGCCATCGAGGCTGACAATGCAATTGATGGAAAAGGATCAGGCTCCTCAGCACTACTCACGCCAGACGAGACAGCAGGCGTCCCTTCTATGCCCTCTCAACCAGTAACCAACGGAGTCCTCGCGACTCTCCGCCTCCTCCGTGCAAGTGGCGGCGGGCTCTTTAAAGCCTACCGATGGCGCTTCCTAACCAACGCCGTCACAGTGATCGTTTTTGCTGTCCTCAGCTCAGTCCCGTACCTACCATACATTGCCGCCTCTATCATCGCATCTCTCGCAGCCACTAAGGTCGAAACCGCATGGACGCACGCCGCCGTGTCCACGCAGCGGGACGGACACCTCTGGAAGAAGCTGCCCAGCCTCCTTGTGATCTTCAAGGCCACGGCTATTCCTCTTGTCGCCGAGGCTCTTCTAATAGAGATTGTGAACGCCGTTGCGTTTCTCCCTCTGGGTCCAAGGACGGGCAGCTGGGACCCCCTCGGCGTCATCCCCCGATGGGCTGACCCGAGCTTTACAAGGCTCTCTATAGTCCTGCTGCTCTTGTTCACGCTATACACCTTCCTTCTGGTCCCGACAGAAGTCGCCCTGACCCGGACGCGAGCCAGCAGTATGAGAAACTCTTTCCTTGTCCAAAACATCCCCCGAGCAGTTCTGTGCTCATCTCTGGTCAAAACAAACTCTAACACCCAAATTTCTACTTATTTCCATGCAAACAAAGCTAACCAAACCTTTCTCTAGTGCTCCCCGAAGAGGCCAACACACTAGTCCCGCTCGATCCATCGATCCGATCACAGAAGATGGAGGATCTGGGCTTCATGTCATGGCTGCACGCATGGCGGATGTTCTCTGGCGCATCTTGGGTCAGAATGGTCAAGATATACGCCAAGATCTTCGCCACTATCATCATGACTGAGTTCATTGTTGGTGGGCTCATTATTGCGCAAGTTCTAGTTTATACACTCGTGATGCAAGCGAGCGGAGCTCATTAGAGTACCAAGAGCATTACTTTACATGTTGACAACGGTCCTGTACTTTTCATCGGCTGCCGTAGTTTAAAAAAGCACTGCATTTCAATTTGAGATCACATCTTTAAGGATATCAAAATAGGAAGTAAGAGTCTTGCGTGCTCCACTAGAGCCACTACAATGGAACCAAGGTGACTGCTCATTCACCTCCCTGATCACTTGACGAGTATTCGTATCTATGCTATTCGCAGCTAACATCCTATTCGCCCCGGCTACATTTCCCTTGCCGAGTTTGTTTGGGGCCCCTTTTTTGCTGCCTTTACAAGGGCTCCGTCAAAGCCGATTTTGGATTCTACTTCTGTTCTATATTATTGCCAGCGTAGTGGCTTCTTTTACATATAAAAAGAAGCTTAGTGGCAATACAAATTTGGTTAGAGGGGCTTAAAAATCTAAATTTTTGCCAGCCGTCCTCTGATTGGCCTTGAATAAAGGCGGATTTGACACGTGATTAATCTTGGTATACCCCCGGTGGGTAGCTTCTACAGCAGTGGCCCTTGGAAAGCCGCCGGAGGGTAATAATAAAGAAACATATTAGTATTTAAAGTAAGGAGTCTATTATTATGTAAGGGATTTGTGGGGGAGAAGGTTTAATGCAGAGAGAAAACTATACTCTTTTGATTTGATAATCTAGTCCCCCCCCTAATTGACTTCTCCTACCACTGGCAATTACATTTAAGATCACAGTATCTCGATAAATAAGCTGATATTGCGACTGCCTTGGCGAAGCAACGGGGGGAGCGTTATCTATTAAGGAGGCCTTAGTTAGTATAAATAAATTCCGCAGAAAATGTATGTTCTCTCGAGAATAATCTACTAGAGATATCTGAAAATAGATTACTTGAGTAAATTACTATGTGTCACGAAATCTATTACTCACTGGTGAATATGAGAGAACAAGACGATTGGTGGTGTAACCCGAGAGGGGCCGCGAAGTATGTTCCTGTAGACCAGCTGGGCGCGACAGATGCTTGTGGGTTTATTCCGTTTATTGTTGATGCCAAGCCGAAGCATGGGAGTCCAGATTTTACGAGGGGTGTGGCGTTTGAGAAGCTTGGGAACAGGGCGCGAGAGGGAGGGGGGGTTGGGCGAGTGAGGTTCCATATGTTGGAAGTTCATGATGTGGGGTTCGGGGGATGGATGTAACTTGAGGCAATTGGAGTAACGTTTCTCTGTTGAAGATCGCTTTCTCTCTTTCACTACGTCTTCTTCCGGCATACATCCAAGTCCCGCTTCTTCCTTATATATGAGCAGGCACCCAGATCTTTGGCAGCCCAAATTTCTGGGAGTGACCGACCCATATATATGCAGCCGTAATCGTTATTCCGCTCAACGTCAGGCTCGACACCACATACACCCAAATCGCTGTTCGTACCGACAAAATCTTAATGTCTTCAGTATTCACGGGGTTCGGGAACTGAACGAGTCCCGAAGAGAAAATCGACTAGGCTCCAGAGATCAGTATGATGTAACCACAAAAAGGCGCGATACTCTGAACCTACCGCAAGAAGACTTGCTGGGATGTAGATGGTAGCAATCAGCGTCAAGACCGACATTGAGCGTGCCTCCCCCTTGGACTCTTCTGCCTGACTCCTCAGGTGGCCAGTTTGTGTGTTTGCCTCTGTTCCCAGCACTGTGAGGGTTTGTGCCAGACCGCTCAATATGTCGGACTTCCGATACTCCAGTAATTTGGAAAGCTAGGATTGTCAGTGAGTGGTCTTTCATGAGTCTCGGCACTATCTTACAAGTTTCAAGGTGCCTTCCGCTACTTCCTGCAGAGCATGGGCGGTTCTGATAAATCCATGTATCCTTTCAGTGATTTGTCGATCTATCCTTATGGGATTCGGGGTCGGTTTACTTTCAGATTCTGATGGCAAATCGGAAATATTTGAAGTCTGCTGGATCATTAAAGCAGTCTGCAGAGTAGATTGGAGAATACTATGGGCTAACAACAATGAATCTTTTGCAGATTGGAGTCTCTGGCAGTCGTTAAAGCCGGTTTCGTAATCACACGGTTTCGGACACAGGGAAGAGTGTGTTGCTTTCTCGGTCTAACTAGATCAGTAGATAAGCATGATCTCGTTGGCACAGAAAGAAAACTCACAAATTGACTGATGAACTGACGTCGGTCATTGAGATACCACCTCCAGTCACCAAGTGTCAAACTAATTAGAAGAGTATGCAGATATAGCTTTGGAGACGAACACCGGGTTCTTGGAAACTCTTTCCAAAGAGCAAGTTTGCATCGCTTGAAAGGCTGGATGAATATCCACACAGAGGTCGCTGTTTGACGATCATACTTGTGATATACTGCCATTTGACGAAGGCTCCAGGGATTCTTTAGCGTCGATCTATTATGCTTCTCGTAGGAGCGCAGCAGGTAGCATAACTCTAATGAAGTTAGCCAACGAATTTTCATATACAAAACATGCTTACCAAAACCTGCATCGTTATCTTGCTGGTGACAAAGATTGAAGTACGGGTCGTCATCTCCCGTCACTTTGGCCCCAAAGGCGAAGAGGGCGTCTAGGAAAATAGGGCACACGGCGTGGGCAGTCAACAGCTTTTTCAAGGTATCAGCAGAACTTTGAATCGGCGCCCATGAATTGGCCTGGTGGATAAAACTAGAATACTGTAAGTATATGCGGCGGTTGATTGGTGCCTGCTCGGGTCTCCCCACTATATTCGACACCCACTGGCCTGTTCAAGGCTGTCCTGTTTCTGATTAGCAAATTGCTAAAGTGGACTTCAGACGTAGCTTTCATCTCTTGGCAGACGTACTTGGTCAAAGACCGACCGGGTTATGATCTCTGGTGGTTACATTAGCTACGATGCTGAGACTTATGGAGCGTTTCCTACCTTGACTGTCTTCTCGCTGAGTCCACATTTCAATCTCACCTTCACCAGAGAAAATGAGTGGCGTGGCTTCGACGAGCTTATCATGCTGGTCATGGAGATCCAGACCAACATACTGGTCTTGCGAGAAACATAGTGGACATTGCTCCCAGTCTTGCAAAGCAGGAAGGTTAGCCATTTAAAGTCTTTCAAAGTCGTTACATTATACAGCTGCTTGGCGCTACGATATTGCAAACTTATATAGATAGATGTACAAAGACTGAAAAATGAAAGCACCACATCGGCTCAGAACGATATCGCGGATGAGAGAGGCGAGGGAAGCGTCAACGCAGACCGGGCAGGAGTGAAAAGTTAGGCTCTGAAATCTTACGGGGATTATCAGGCAGTTACAGTAACCCATGACCGAAAGCGCATGTCAGCCAATAAAGGTTGGGTGCGGGGTATGGTTGAGCAGCCTTGCCAGGATTTCTCGAGACATGGTACCTCGTGCCGATGCTACCAGCCAATTAGTCAAATCAGGAGTGCAAACCAATCTGGTTGATGAATACAGAGAACGAGGGACACTTCAAGAGGCAGTTGTGGCATACAAGGCAATGGCTGCAGGAAGGGAACAAGCTTTTGGGATTACGCATTTCTCGACCCGGAGGATGTGTGTTTTTCTCGGGTATTTTCTCACATACAGCGGGCATCTAGTAGGTGCTATAAAGATGAGAGGCGAAGATCTCGAGCTTGCGTTGCGCGAGCTAGATCAAGACGATCAAGACATTTTTGCCCTAAAATGTAGCCAGGCGGCTGCCTATGAGAATATCGGCAATTTTGACAAAGCAAAAGAACTTTCTCTGGAGGTATTGAACTCTGAGTGGTCTGAAGCTGGTATTTTCCGCCTGCAAGCACTTTCCTCCCTGACCTCGATCGCTCTAGAAGAAGGCAGATTGACAGAAGCTATAGAGAGAGGAATAGCAGCTGTTGAAGAAGGCAAAAGACTGTTTGGTATAGCACACAATAGGACTTTGAGTGCCAAAAGTGCCTTAGCTACCGCTTATGGGAGGTCTGGAAACCTTGAGAAGGCCATTGAAATAAACGAAGAAGTGGCACAAACTCGAAAAGCGCACCTTGGACCCAACCATACTGCTACAATAGAGTCATTGGACCGACTTGGACTGCAATATAGCCGTTTGGAAACAACGCGAAAGCATCTAGCCTGTTGAAACAAGTCTGGGAATCTCGACAGGAGCTTCTCGGGAATACTGCAGTAACAACTTTGAGATCCGCGATGAACTATGCAGCCGTTCTTCTTTCTCTGGGGCGTGCAGACGAGGGAGTGACTATCTTAGAAGATGCGCTTACCAATAACAATGATGAGACCGATACCACGAGGACGAACTTGGCCATGTCCATCAAAGGAAATCTCGCTGTGGCTTACCAACTCCAGCGCAAATATACACAGGCAGAGATACTTGGAAGGGAAGTTTTAGCTTTCAACCGGGCAGAATATGGCAATGACCATGATGATACCCTGACATCTATGCGCAATCTCTCAGACACTCTACTTAACCAGCGTAAATGGGATGAGGCATATGACCTTAGCGTTGAAGAAGTCCTGATTCGGAAGACTGTCTCTGACGAACCGGATGATGCCAAGATAGTAGCCATATCTAAAGCCGTTGTCTCGCTCGTCAAACTAAAGAGGTGGGAAGATGCGTCCTCGTTAATAAACCAAGAGTTTGAAAGGAGGAGGCACATGATGAAAACGCCAGAGGTCGAATTCCAGTCACGGCAGTCATTCATGGAGTTCCTTGCCCTCGCCACCACTGTGAGTGTCAATCTCCAGCGGTTGGACGAGGCCAGACACCACATTGCAGAATTCCTAGAGGGAGGCGATAGGGATGGACCGCTTCGACCCTCTATCATTGGGACCATCGAGAACCTGGCAGTCTTGTATGACGGGAACGGATTTCTTGAAGAAGCAGAGCAACTCTATATCCTAGAACTCTTGATCCGACGGGATTTTTACCCGGACGAGAAAGAAGCTCTAAGGGATATGATCAAGAAAGTTTTAGAAATAAAAGAAAAGCCGGGAACCACAGGCAGCGCCATCAAATTTGAACCTTCCGCATTGATTCAGCGGGCAAGGGAGGCACAAAGCATGCAATCTGGGCTGGAAAGGCTTAATATTCCGGATGACCCAATAACGGAAGGCGTGAAAGGAGGATAGGAGTTGGAGAACATATTCGGGTCATAACAAGTCCGGAGCTGGAAGGAACTATACAGGGAAGAGAAGTACCCTCCTCAGAGATATCCATGTTGATCCAACTTACAACGTAGGCAAGGCACTGAGTATATTTTTGGAAATTGTCCACTCTGGGTTCCTTAGGGACTTGCTTCGGCTCTTTCAGCATCATTGTCAAAGCTTGACAAAAGTGATATGAGAGAACAGAGGTCAGATCAAATGTGATTAATTAGAAAGCGAGGAGCCGGGACACGTGACGATGTGGTAAATCTTGCTCAGGGTGATGAGGCCAGCTCAGGTTACTCAGGCGAGTTGACTGAGTCGAGGGTGAGCTGAGGGTGATTAGCGCCTAAGCAAGAGCGGCAAGTTTCCTAACCTGATGCGACGCACAAGAACGAGAAAATCGATTCATGATACCTGCATACTCTGTACAAACTTCACAAGCGCAACGACTGTCGCCTAGAATTTCGCTCCTACATTTGCAAACCCAAGATTGTCTAACTATTAAGCCGGCTACTTTCCCCCTTATTACCTTCCCCTCTCCATTGTTCTCGAGCTACCACCCAAACATTAATCGCCCTTGGTTTCAAGAATGTATAATTCAGAATCTCCCACTCCTTGTCCGGCTCCACCAACTCAAACCGAAGTTTCCGCATGATAGCAGGGAACATCTTGCAAATCTCAATCATCGCAATATGTCTCCCTACACACATTCTTGCCCCATACGAAAACTTTCCATCAATTAGCTCTCACTCCTCCCAAAATCTAGAAATAGGATACTTACGTGCAAACACCCATTCTCCATAGCAATCATTTTCTCTTTCGAACATTCCAACCACCTCTCCGGGCGAAACACATCCGCATCCTCCCCAAACAAAGTCCTATCCCTCCCCACCACATACGCTGAAATCCCCACCCTCGTCCCCTCCGGAAAGAACCGTCCACACATCTCCACGCCGCCTTTCGGTACGTGGCGTGGTAACGTCAAGCTGACAGGCGGATGAATACGAAACGTCTCTTTTATACAAGCAGCGAGATACGGCATGGCCTCATGATTCGTTTCGTTGAACCTCGGGAGCTCAGATAGTTTTCCCGCTGCATGCGCGACGTCGATTTCGTCCTGGAGTTTCTGATAGCAAGATGGGTTTTTGAGGAGATAATAGGCTAGCGCATCGAGTGTAATGCCTGTTGTTTCTGAGCCCGCGGAGACGTTTACGGAAGCATGTCTGAGGATTTCCTCTGGTGGGAACGCCTCCGGGCTCTTCTTCTGGCTGCTCATGATCTTCTCCACCAAATCTTGATGCACCAAATCCGGATGTTCATCCCGATTCGCAATTTCCGCGGCAGCAATGTCAGCAATGATACTCGCGGGCGGACTTGCTATATATTTCAGATACGGATTCCCCAACAGGTATTTGTGCATCTCGGGGACCATCGCTACCGCGGATGTATATGCTATAAACTGATCTAGCAGTTTACATGTTCCACCCACATCGGATTTCGAGTCCAGAAACCCCAGTCGTCGCGAGAAGGATAGCTCACCGATTACGTCGAAGGCGTACCATTGGAACCATTGCACCAGATTGACTGGCTTCCCGCGTTGTGTGACTGGGGTATTGGGGGAAACGGAGAGCTCGGAGATGCGTTGGAGGAGTAGTGCCAGCGTTGAGTCGACGAATTGCTCGAGGCTGACGAGGGAGGACATGGAGTAAGCGGATGCAATGTTGCGTTTCATGCGGGTATGCTGTGCCGGGTCGGTTTCTGAGAACGTGTTTTTATCAGCGGGGGTGGGGAAGCCGAAGATTTCGTAGAAGTCTGTCTGGAGCAGAGAGTTAGTGCTATAGTATAAAGGAGGGCTTGAGGGAGAGCGTGCCTTCTTGAATTTTTGGCCTTTATCGTAGATGATTGGTATGCAGCTTGGATCTGAAATGGAGACTTCATTTGGTCCAATTCTGACAATTTTTCCTGGGAAATTTTAAGTTAGAATTGATATTTTTTCCATCTTTAGGTATTGAGCGCAGCGAAGCCTCACCATATTTTCGATGAGCTTCGAGCTGATTTATCTCCGTCTTCCCTGAGAGAACCTCTCGCACCTTTCCCAGCCGACTGATTGTAGCGAGAAAACTGATAGAAGGGACATCGCTGACTGAAGAAAAGTATCTTCGGAATAGTGCTCGAGTCAAAAAATACAGCACAATCAGCAATATCCACCGTGTCTTGAGGAAGTCCAGAAACGCGCTCAATACACCAGAAGACATCTTATCTTGAGGGCAAACTTCCAGTGGAGGATACACGAAATAGCGAATGATTGCCGTCTGTCCGGAGCCCTTGGACAAGAATAATGAAGTCTGATTTACGAAACTCCTGGGACGAGTTTCGAGGAAGAGGAATCCCTGCTTTCATGGTGTCAGGTAAATGCCTGTCTCCGCGTGGCCAAAAAGCATGTCGGCATGGATTTGGCCTGTGCACGAAGACCCCTTATCAACAACTCCACAACCACTAATCAGATAAAATTGAAAAAAATAATGAGGATGATGCAGTCTGTTCAAGAGTTCATTTAGGTACTTTTTGTATTGATTAGAATGTTGTAGACTTCGTAATTGCTGGAATAAATTCTCATGCACGGGTCATATAGCACGTGGAGTCAATTCATTCCCCCACCTTTTTTGCACACGTGTAGCCTGTGCCGCGGAATACATGTCAATGGAAAGTGATCATTACCTATCTGAGCTCTACCCCCAGCTTATGTGGGGAAGCAGACGCATACGGTAGTGAGTTGTGCATTAAGCTAGCTCCCATGTAGTATGAATCCCGGTATCGCGGGAAAGGGCCGGCCCTTATCCTTGGAGAAGTGGCGAAACCGTGTGATTGTAACTCTTGGCGCGGATAGTAAGGGTTTTTGGTGGTACTCTGTACAGGGCCTATTGATTGTAACAATTCTCCGAGTAAATCTAACCAATCTAGGACTAAAAAGAGGTATCTTGACCAGGTGATTGGTCAGGCCACTCGATTTGCCACCGGATCTTAACCCTGCATTTACAATC
>Ga0247778_1000279_pt1 | contig 81260 bp, 87 predicted proteins | sample UWRJL049202B5_FD_179939 | JGI IMG/M metagenome (GOLD analysis project Ga0247778, IMG submission 179939) | Plant litter microbial communities from Arlington Agricultural Research Station in Wisconsin, United States - UWRJ-L049-202B-5 | ecosystem: Environmental > Terrestrial > Plant litter >... | reverse complement strand
GGAGCTTGGGGAGGGAAGGGAGGGGATGAAGAGGAGGGAGAGTTGGAGGGGGGAGGGGAGGAGTGGGCGGTGGGGTGGAGAGGGGGATATCGGGAGGTTAGGAGGTGAGGGTATTGAGATGCAGGGTAGGGGGATGAGTAAAAGGAGTGTTAGTCGGCAGTCTAAGTAGATTGCTTTCTACTTTCTGCGTTTCTTCTCGAGGTGCTCTCGTCGATTTCGGCTCGCTCGAGGTCTATAAAAGAATATATCCCTTCAACTTTTCTTCTCAAAGAACCAACGGAAATCGGAATTTGCTCGTAGGCAACCTGCGTGAGACCTGTTCTATTCTTCGAAAACGTCCGGCAGGCCATATCATATATATTAACCCCCTCATACTTCAATCCTTCCACAGCCGTCCCTGCGTTTCCAAATGCAAATCCCAGTGAACGACAAAACCCCTCAACAGCAACTTCCCTTTTAACAACGACCGCTAGCTCAGCTACTTCGCCAAACCCCCATCTAACTCACAACATGCCAAGAGAGATCAATACAACACGTCTCCATTGTCTACTTCAACAATATTGAAATTGCAATACCGCACGCGAGCAAGGCACCACATGGATTTGAAGAACTAGTGCTGCTTGATATCCAATCTTCAGTAGGTTAAAGATGGGGAGTTATATACACACCTCCCACCTCCCATTTCCTTGGTCATTCTTCTACTCGGTTTTGTTTTTGGTTAGGGGAAGTATAAATTCTACCTCCCAATTCTGTATTCTCCCCTCGTCAACGAAAGACAGGCCCAAGGCAAAAGACCCCATATCTTGGTATTTTTGAACAAAGATTAAAATTAAGAATATTGTGGTGGAAAATCGTGATTAAAGGTTGCTGACTGTTCAAGTTTAGAGCTTGAAGGTGTGAAGTTGGGGGGGATCTGGGGGCTGACAGCGGATGGTTCTTGACAGCAAATAATCCTCTCATGAAACTATTGCTTGGTAGCTTTTCCAACGGTGGGGGGGTAACGGTGTTTGAGTGATGATATCTTGGGTGAGAATTGCTCCCCTTTCTGATGGGAATGGAAAGGGGGCGCGGCGCTGCCTCACATGAGGAGCCTTCCGTTAGGATTCCCGTATCTGGTCAACTGGAGGATGGGAGGTGGGTTTATATATTGTTTGGGCCTTCGTTTGGGGAGGTGGAAGGAGAAGGAGGAGAGGGTGGGAAGATTCACTTACACTGCTTTGAGGCCCGTAAGACTCAGGTGATGGGGGTATAAAAGACAATTTTTGCTCATTTTCTTTCTTTGCATACTGTATACCTCGCTTCAAATCAACTACCTATGTGAGACTCTGGCTTGTCTTCCCTCTTCTGCCTCTCGTTGTGCTGTCGACGGCTGCTCTTATTCCTTCCATAGCAAGAATTATGCAGGTGATGTCATTCCATTAAGTGAGCGAAGAGATTGAATGAATGAACGGAAGTCCGCACAGTGAAGCTTTGCTTGACGGCAACTTCCTCACCACAATCATCCCCGCATTTCCCAAGCCGCGATTCATTATCATGCCGCATTACCATTATAGCATTGAGCAGCTCCATAACACGGTGATTCCTCCCTCATCCCATGTAACCTCCAGACCGGGTACTTTTTTTCTTTGATTCTCCAAAGACTGACCCAGACGATGCTTATATACCAACTAACCACCAAGAACCGTCCTCTTCTGCTCAAAAGAGCTGCGGGTATTCAATTTCTCCACTTTACTTTTCAAAACGAGTCAAGAAAGATGTGTATAAAACATCCCTCCATCTTTTCGATTTGTTCGGTATTCCAACCCAGCCATATATTCATCAACACATGGGACAGTGATTGACTTGGCTGCGTAATATCACTTTTACCCCTTTCCCCCTGAATAATCTGAACGTATTCGGCTTTGTGCGAAGGAAATGAGGGGAGATTTGCGCAATGGCGAGATTTGGTGACAGCAAAGGAATGTTTGACAGCAAGTACCTCGATTTTGACTCACGCGTCTTTCTTTTTATTCATGGAAATTTGGTTCTTTTATGGCGGAGAAAGGTTGAGTAAGGTCTAGGCGGAGACGGAGTTCGATGGCGTATCACACTATTTGGCCGTGTCAAGTATCAGGTTGCGCGTTTTCTTATTTAAGAGAGAGGTGGTAAGATGGATGGTTTATATACTCCCCTTGTACCGTTCTCGTGATAATGGTCTGAGAATTCAATTTGCTGCTAGTGATGTGCTGATGAGAGGGGTATAAAAGTACACTTCCTTCTCTCTTAGTTCTAGCATATGTCGCTGGGGCACAAAAAGGTCTCAAAATTACGCGCGTTGGAAGCTCAAGGCAGGAAATTTTTTGGTGCGGCGTTTCCAGAAGGTTGGAAATAATGACTTGGTGCTTGTATGAATATTCAATAGCCTATTACTGCGGAAATAAAGGCGACGAATGAATGGAAGAATTGACAATGAATAGTTTCTTGACTATAATCAGACGGCTTTGGAGATTGATACAATGTGTTTCGTGGATGAGAAAAGGCGACTTTATTTCGAAAATTGAGGTACTGAGCTGTGGTATTTCAAACTTTCCCGTTTAATGAGCCCCTTAAGTGAGCGAATGCCATGAACAGGTAGTTCTTAAAGTTTCCGAAGGTCTGTACGGTCATTGAATAATTTTGCAAATGGTTTTATATGATAACAGAGAGAGACATGCGTTTGAGATGTTTTGAGAGACGACGTTGGACAGTCTGCCCCACCTCCAATGATGTAACCACCGGGTCAGTCTTCATAAAGCCTCTGCGCATTCAATCGCCGTTTTCTTTCATCGCAATACAAAGACCATTGGAGAAATGGAATTACTGTGATGCGCGACTCATACCGGAGCCTCCAACAGGTACTCATAGCCGGTTATGTCATGCCTAAAATGTTCTTAAGCTCCGAGCTACACCTTTACTTTTAATCAGAGTGAATGTAGGAGAGTCAACAACAAATTATTTTTCGACAGGAATACGACGCCTGGAACGCTTGAGTGGAATAATTCACTTCTGACCTTCTTAGCTCATTCCCAACGCACCTTTTTCAATGCATTTCTACTCGTGCAGTTGTCGAAATGTCTCTGGGACTATCATGGAGTTTCGCCATAGCAGCATCTTACTTTTTGCTGCTTGCTGAAAAGTAGTGGACGTTGGATTTTATAGCTGGGGGCCAGGTCTCTCCTGGAGAGAGCGGCGGGAATATTTCTACTTCAAGATTTGCCTTCGACTGGCTGGAGAAGAGTATCAAGAGGATATAAAGCGCGAGCTGCCTTTCTTCTTGGAACCAATGAGAATAAATTGGGGACGTTTTTTGCCTGGTAGGAGAAACCGATCTCGAGTCGTTTGGGCTACGCGAAGCCCCTTCGTACATTAAGACTTAAGTGCTATCTCTTGATCTGTGTTGGAAAGGAGATACTTGTGAGTTTTCTAACGAAGGCGCAGAATTGACAGAGTAAGAAGTCTTGACAGCAAATCCGAGTCTGTTCGTCCAAGAAAGGTCTTCAGCTAAGTCGGAGCGCCACTTTGAGCCGTTCAGTATAGACCCACATCTGCGACTTCGTTTTTCAAAGCTCTACAGTTTAGTTGCCGGCCAGAACCTCCCACCATGATATAGGATTGCTCATCGTATTTTAAATTTGAGGGTCGAGTTTCGACGCGGGAAAATTATTTATATCCTTGAATGCATCTCCTAATGGAAGCAAATGGAAGTTAGACGTTCTAAGTGGAAGGCAGACTTAACCAAGATGAATGTCAAATTCGACAGCAGATCCAGCAGACCATCAAGAAGAAGGTTCTGGTCCAGATCTATGAGCATAGTCACCTGACTCACCTCGCTTGCATTCAGGGGGCTGGGAACCGGGCCAGCTTGGGTAAGTGGTACCGTGGTAAACATTCATTAACTGGCACCGCCAGTGAAAAAATTTGGGCTCAGACTACGAGCCGTTCTGCCAAGCCATCATCCTGGTCGCAAGGGATCACCAGTCTCTTTTTCCCCACCCGCTGGAAACTCACCATAAATCATAAATGGCACTTTTGAAAAGATAAAAAGGCCATCAAAGGATCTGGTACCCAGGGTTTACCGGCCAAGCATTATTATGTGGCTTTGGGCTAGTAGTCCCAAAGCAGCTCAAGAGAAGTCAATCCTACCTGTCATCTATTGCATCGTGGGGAATCCTTACGTTGTAATGGAACGTCCTTCCTGAATCGTGGGGCTCGTGGGGCTTGTGAGGCTCTAGACGATTAAGAGGAAACTGTGCCTCAAGCTTGCGTTTTGACACCTGCATGCTTGCAACCTCATTGGCCGTGTGTTGTAATTCTTCAGCCGCACATAGTACGCTGTCAAGAAGACAAAACTGTTTGAATCATAATTCTTGATCTTGATAGCAGTGTTCTGCTCAACCATAGGAGATGAGTTTTTTTAATACAGGCGTATGAAGTCTACTAAATAGAAAGACATACTAGATATCAAGGTCCCGCGAGAAAGTTTAGGTCTTTCCCGCCGCTGGAGACTGGAAGAATGGCGATCCTTTCATCCTCTCTAACAATGGCCTTAATAACCCTAACAAAATTCTCGAATTCAACTCCGGAAACCCCAACTATCCATTGAACCAACATCCAGTTTTCATGGCCAACACAAACCCCAGCGATAAACTGGGAAACTATGATTACGTATCCATCCCCTCTCTTCGTCTTTCTTCCTTGAAATTTGCAGCGCCAGGTTTTCTCAACACTGTTTCATATTTGGCGATTCTTAATCTCTATACCAAATCCTATACTGATTTCTTGCAGTGGTACGTCGGAACCAACACTGATAACACGTACAAAATCTACAACTACTACAACAAACAAGCCTTGGATTCTTCCCCTGACGGAAAGACTCCTCTCGTTCTGCTCGTTGCAGGGAACACGTGGCAGGGCTTCCTCATCACCCAGAACAGTGATGGGACATACTCGTTGTACAACAACGGACTCAAGGCTTATCTCGGATTGAAAGATGGGGGTTTTCCGCAATATGGAGTCAATTCTTACACGCACTGGTCAATTATCCCAGCAGTTACGACTTCTGTTGTCACGGCTACGAACACGGTCACCGTTACCTCAACGAATGGGCCGGTCACAAGTCAAGCTGAGGCTGGGACCGTCACTTATTCAGCTACGACCGTAATTACGACTACCGTGGTTCGTTTCATCATTTCTATATTGTATCTTTCCGCAGGTCTCCTGGTGTCAGAAAAATTGAAAAGATGAACTAACCTCCGCGTCAACAGATATCAACACAAAATGCAAAGCGCGAAGCACATCCAACTCCAGCCGTGGAACACAAGCTAGCCAAACGCTACATTAAATCCACAGCTCTTTTACTACAACCACGACTACGACAAAATATACAAATGTCGGTGGTTCAGTCGTTTACCAGAGTGGGAATTTTGGCTCATTTGTAACGATTACATCGGTTTCTACGGTCGTTTCTCTTGTGCCTGCCGCCGCACCGCCTTCTGTCAGCGTGATTATATCCGTTATCAATCCAGGATCGACTCAAATAATCACTTCGACTGGAGCTCCTGCTGGACCTTCGCAAGTCACTGTTACACAGGTGCCAGGTGCAAGTTCAGCTGCTGGACCTGGGACTGTGACGGTAGCTGGAGGAGGAGGTAATCCACAGGTCACAACGACGCAAGGGCCTATTGGGGGGAATACGCAAGTAGCTGCGACAACTACAGCGACGGTGAATTCTGGTAGCAGTCGTCTCGTGGTCGCTCCTTTGGTCTTGGTTCTCGGTGCTGTATTTGCGTTTTGGATTTAAAGGATCTCGCAAAGGAGAGACTGGAACGAAATCATGTCTGTCACGACTCTTAATGAATTCTAATAATGATTGTATGGATTTCTCCTCTTTAGTGGGGATATCATGGACAAACTTTAGGCGGCTAAATTGATACCCTTTCAGTATGGAATCACTTCCAATTTTTGGCCTCAACTTGGTTATTTTGCGATATTTCCTTGCATCAACGTTGCATTCCATGCTTTAAATCATGATTCTTCGTATTTAAATTTAAATTTGTATGTTCATCGATGTCTTGCTGCCGCATGGAAAAATTGGTAGTTTCCAACGTTGAACCCCCTGAAAGTTTAGCGAGCGATCGCCTAAACATTTATTTCGTGGGACACCGCGAGGACTGGGGTCTGCGCAAGTTTCTATCCAATCAAACATCATTCTTGGCATCTTAAAGGGCCGCTTTTTGTCTTCCTTGGGAGGAGGAGCTCCTACTTGCACCGCAAGCTCGTGTTGCCTGAAGGTTCTCGCTGACTTTATCAAGCGCAGTACATAGTCTCTCCCTGCCACTCATCACATCGCGATGACTTCCGAAGAGTACAATCGACAGAGCCAATTGCCATTGCGGACAGCTCAAAATATAGGTGATTCTTGCTATTTTGCTGACGCCAAAAGTTAATCCGTGCAACTGTTCTATCTTCACCCGCAACGGCTTTCTACTCATCTGCCCCTCGTGAGATTGGGTTTAATGTGGGTTAACTTATTAAGGCCTTTACGCTATTTTTATCGTTCTTGGGCTCGGATAATTGGGAATATCGAAGGGAGCTGTAGTGCCTAGATTTGATATTGGTGATTGTGACGGGAAGAAGAAGGTGGCCCAAGGATTTAAAGAAACTCACATGCAGTGTAACGGCTGAAGCCAATAATCATCTTCCAAATTATGCAGTGGAACTAACGAACCCAATGACCCCCTATTTTTGGAGCTGGGTACCTGCATATTCAGAAATAAATTATCCATCTTGATGTCCAATAGAGAAACAAGGAGCACTTCATTTCTGTATTCAAGATTTCGTGAAAAACAGCTCATTCGCCATCTGAATTGACAAAATTAATCCTTCCTCACCCCATTCTTCACAATGAGAGCATTTGTGGCTTCACATCGGGCCCGCTCCCGCTAAAGAAACAGGCGTGGCCAGCGCGCTAAGGCAGCGATTTCCCGACACCCGAAGCCTAAAGCTTGTATCGTCTCAAACCCCTTGCCCTTGTGCCCTTGCCGCCAATCTAATACATCTCGCGTCTGACGATGGGCCAACCAGCTGTGCGCGACGTTAGATCGTCCCAACATGCGACCGGATGGCATCTGAAGCTACGTGAAGTACGGCGGCTATCCCACGCTTTTGGTTTCGAGGAGGGGTGCATCTGACAATTTGGTTTCGCTCAGTGGCTGTACTCCGTACATATCCAGCGTGCAACCCAGTCCTTGGGTTTGCTTCGCTTTCCTCTCTCCTTTCTCGTTCTCTTCTGCGTAGTCTCTCGCAATCTCTGCAGTATCTTCCATTGCATCTACGCTCTCTACTCGTTGCTGGCCAACCAACGACACTTCACAAGCCTACCCTAATCTCTAATTCCTTCTCGAATCCGTCGTACCACTTCTTTACGAGACAAACGAATCGACCTTCTCTTCACCAACATATTTCCTCAAGATGCCGATCGGATGGCTGGACGTCGACACCACGGTGGACATTACGCCAGATGTCATCGGCGCGGGCGACAGACGTTCTGAGATCTACCTGCTCGTTTTCTGGATTGTTTCGTTCTACATTATGGCCATGATCTGGTTCACATGTGCCCTTGCCGACCGCTGGAGGGGTCCTCACGGAACTGGAAAGGTTGGGGCTGCGGGTGCAATGGGGGCTTTTGTCTGTTCGGCTGCGTGGCCGCTGGTTGCTGTATACTTGATGACGTCGAGTTAATCGAGATCAGCATGGGGTGTCGAGGGGGAAGGAGGGAGTTTGGGATTGTTATACTGGATTATTTAAAGTTCTACAATGGAGGGGTCGGGAGATGTGCGGGGTCAAGGAATTCAACGCTGGATCTAGACTGTCAATTGAACAGCATCGCATCCCAATAGAAGTCAGCTTCGATTGCCATCAAAACTCAGAAATACGAGTCCCAAATTTTCCTTGTTGGCTGCCCAGTGGCTAGTCGTTTCTTCCCGTCCTGCGCTGTCCATATCTACTGTTTCGTCGTTGAATTTTAGATTAAAGTAGGCAGAGGAGAAAGTTCTTCAAATATTGGTCGTAAATGATTCATTTGTCGCCTTCTTTCTAGAATATGTTGACAAAGTGAAAGGGATCTCGGCTGTCCAGTTCTTGTTCAAGTCTTTCCGTTGGGTTATTGACTGGCATCAACGCGTCACACTCTTGTGCCCAAATCAAGCACAGTCACCTTCCCAAGTTGAGGCCGTGCCTTCCTCCACCAAATTTCAACGACCCAAATAGGCACGGGCCGTAGTCCTAGCAGCAGGCGGGACAATGTCTTCAATCACCCGGTACTTGCGTTGGCCTTGAGGATCTCGCAAATCGTTATTCGTACGGGTGTCGACAGTGGAATCCTCTTAATTCATTATTTGATCATTTGCTTGGAAGTCCTCACTTTGACCATCCGTCTTTTCAATCCAAACATAATTTTCGCAGTGGAATTTGGCAGCTGAATGACTAGGCATTATAGCAACCTCATAAATGAAATATGTAATGTCATGCTTGAGAATTAGGAAGTTCAAATTGTACCCTTGCAAGCCTCGGGCCGGCACAACGCATGTGACTTTTATCCCGATTTCGCAAGCCGCGTCATTAAATCTTCACCACTCACCAATCCTCGGACATATGCATAATGCCGGGCCAAGCATTGGCTGCAGAAATCTTAGCTCAATGGATTTACCACCTTCTCGTCTTGGCAAGGCTCAACGCCTCTCCAATACATCTCCCGTTCCTGCTTTCGAGTTGACAGCCCTAGCCCAATAGTTAGGCCACGAGCACGTGGGGCGCTTGAGAATGCCGGTGGCAACCATCTCCATTTACCGTTTGTATAAAGATGCAATGTGCGTGAATTTTGATTCATACATAGCTCGCCATTTGCTTTTGCCTCAGTAACTGTTGTTGGAGTGAACTCGTCAACCATTGCCCCCAAAAATAAAGCGCGAAGCTCTGTCCTCACCGCGACTTCAACACCATGGCCAATATTTTTACCGGCGTCATAGGGCTACCAGTCCTGGCCAGTTGTGTGATGGCTGCAGCCAGTTATCCTCCTATTCCTGCTGATTTAACTACACCCGTGCAGCAGCGAATTGCCATAAATGGACCCAATGGTGAGTTTCCCGCCCCCATAAATTTGAAAAATCTCCCCGAATTTGTCAACGTCATACTAACTAATTTGATTTTACTCCTTTTATAGCCATATCTATTGGCTGGAACACATATCAACAGCTGAGCAAACCGTGCGTGCAGTATGGTACTTCCGCAACCAGTCTTACTTCGGAGACCTGCTCGTCCACATCAGAAACATATCCAACCTCAAGGACATATTCTAATGCTGTAGTCCTCACCGGTCTTACACCAGCCACAACTTATTACTACAAAATTGTGTCGACTAATTCTAGCGTTGAGCACTTTGTCAGTCCGCGGACTGCTGGTGACAGAACACCGTTCACATTGAGCGTTGTCATTGATCTAGGAGTATATGGAGTTGATGGATATACCATTCAAATGGACCAGACAAAGAGGGATACCATCCCCTCAATTCAACCAGCCCTCAATCATACAACCATTGGTCGTCTCGCCACCAACATTGATGACTACGAATTTGTCGTTCACCCGGGAGACTTTGCCTACGCCGACGATTGGTTCGAAAAGCCCAAGAACGTATTTGATGGCAAGAATGCCTATGAGGCCATCTTGGAACAATTTTACGACCAGCTTGCACCCATCGCCGGTCGCAAGCCGTACATGGCGAGCCCAGGAAACCACGAAGCTGATTGCGAAGAGATTAATTACACTTCTTTCCTTTGTCCCGCGGGCCAGAAAAACTTCACCGATTTCATGAACAGATTTGGACACACAATGCCTACTGCTTTTAGCTCCACATCATCCAACAGTACAGCCAAGATCAACTCCAACAAGGCCAAAATGCTCGCAAACCCTCCTTTCTGGTACTCGTTTGAATACGGAATGGTTCATGTTGTCATGTTTGATACCGAGACAGACTTCACAGATGCGCCGGATGGACCTGGTGGATCTGCAGGATTGGATGGTGGCCCATTCGGTGCCCCGAACCAGCAGTTAGAGTTCCTCGAAGCTGACCTTGCATCTGTTGATCGTACGGTTACCCCAGTAAGCAACTCTGGGTCTTTGTTCATATGCTCCCCAATCGCTTTCAATTTTATCTTATGTACTCCGATTTGCTCCATATATTTCTCAAAGCGGGAATAACACCCCCGAAACCTTCTTGAGCGGGAAATTACTGACTCCCCTATTTTGCAGTGGGTTATTGCTGGAGGTCATCGACCTTGGTACTCAACAGGTAGTAGCAAAGGTTGTGGCCCATGCCAGACTGCTTTTGAACCTCTTCTCTACAAGTATGGAGTTGACTTGGCCATATTCGGTCACGTACATAACTCCCAGAGATTTCAGCCAGTGAACAACAGCATTGCCGACCCTGCTGGCCTGAACAACCCGAAGGCTCCTATGTATATCGTTGCAGGGGGAGCTGGAAATATCGAGGGGCTGAGCAGTGTTGGCAGCAAGCCCTCATACACCGCGTTCGCGTACGCGGATGACTTTAGCTATGCGACAGTCACTTTCCAAGATAGCCAGAATCTGCAGGTCAACTTCATAAGGTCTTCGACTGGAGAAATATTGGATACTTCGACATTGCATAAGAGTCATACACAGCAGTTTGTTGTACAGTAAAGCTATTACAAGGGTTGTGGAGGGACTTCAAGATACGAATGAAGAGGTGAGATAATGATAATGAATTAAATTTTCACAATAGGAACAGGAACCAGGTTTAATGCGATGCCGCCCAACTGGGAATATCCTAGCTATATGAGGCAAATACGTTCAATATGCCCCAGTCCTCATCTCTATGTGAAACTACAAGTGGGGACCTTTTACAGTACGAAGGGGTAAGCGAGAAGCCCCTTTTCTCAGCCTCAACACTGCCACTTATCAGTCATTTTTTATGCATCATAAAAGAACTTGCAGAGTTCAAGTATCTCGTCTGCTCTCTCCACTTAGACATATTTTACGATACATCCTTAATAAGCAGTTCAGTATTGCTACTATGGAGAAATGTTGAGGTGATCTCAAGTCCTAATCCCAACATGCAGGGCCCCGTCGCTAAAATTTTGAGATATAGCGATGCCCAGATCTTATCACAGGGCGGTATCATCCTTTGAAACCACCGTGCGTTGAGCATATATTAGCCAAGCAAATATAAACAATGCTTTTGCAATACTGACCAACCAGAAAAGGCATCAGTTTTACTTGCGGCGAATTATATTGGACTTTGGTTTGAGGTGCTGCATGTTTCCGCTACGAAAACGGAAAGGCCCTGGGGTTTGCGGGGTACACCCTTCCGCACATCTCAGCTTTCTAGTGGTAAGGCATCAAATTCAAACATTGTTCATCTTGTTTTTCCTCGCTAGAAGATATAAAGGTAATGGTTTTGCTCACTTTGGAAATCATCAGACACTTCAATTCTCAATTCTCAATTCTCAATTCTCAATTTTCATTTTCAATTTTCAATTTTCAACTCTCGTTCCCCAATTCTCAATCACCAAAATGGTCTCTTTCTCGTCCCTCATCCTTGCTGTCTCCACAGTAGCAAGTGTCTTCGCAGCTCCACATCCCTCCGCTGGCGAAGTTCTGGCCACACGTGGCGGAACGCCAAGCTCAACCGGCCAAAACGGTGGATTCTACTATTCCTTCTGGACAGACGGTGCCGGTCAAGTAACCTACACCAACGGAGACGCAGGTAAATATTCCGTAGTCTGGAGCGGCAACGCAGGTAACTTCGTTGCTGGAAAAGGCTGGAGCGCAGGAGCAGCCAGGTACTTGTTTTTTGTCCTACTCTCCAACACAATTTCTAATATTCCCAAAATAGAACAATCACCTACACCGCAGACTACAAACCCAACGGCAACAGCTACCTCTCAATCTACGGCTGGACCAAATCCCCCCTCGTAGAATACTACATCGTCGAAAGCTACGGCACCTACAACCCATCCTCGGGCGCTGCCAAAAAAGGCTCCGTAACCGTTGACGGCTCCGTCTACGACATTTTCGAAACTACACGTACGAATCAGCCTTCTATTATTGGCACTTCCACCTTTCAACAATATTGGTCGGTTCGTCAGAGTCACCGCTCGAGCGGGAGTGTGGATGTCAAGGCCCATTTTGATGCGTGGGCTAAGGCGGGTATGACCTTGGGGAGTCATGATTATCAGGTTGTGGCTACGGAGGGGTATCAGAGTAGTGGGTCGGCTACGGTGACTGTTTCTTGAGCTTATGTGTGCGTTGAGAGGTGTTTGCGGCGGGTTGGAGACGCTGGCGTTGCGAAGATCTTCGTTTCTTGTATATATAGAGTTCAATTAGAAATTTGTCGCAATTTTTGGAGGCTAGTTCCACTACTTACTTTGATGATCGAGACCGTCTCCATCTCGCGATCTCCCAATTTGTTGTCGTGCAGAAGCAGAGCACCTTTGTGTTCAGCCCCCTTTTTAAGCGAGATAGATGCCCAGTAAAGTCGTAGCCGCTACTTCCCAATGTGAGCATGCATGACTCTGAAACCTCTCATATATATATATTCATATATAAATATCAAACTTGCGGTTAAGTTGGACAATCACAACTGCTAAGGTGAAGGGGCTGATCAACGGCACTTGAAATGTCGATCGCGACTCCAATTCTTGCTATTTTGCCAAAGAGCCTCGCCGGCATGTTACCCAAGAGGCTGGAACACCTTTCAATCAAAAACTCTAGCGGCATATCTCGGGAACATGGAATCGGGCCATACTAAGGCAGCACTCTCTGCCGTCTTGCCTCGATAAAAAGCTGCATCACTTCTGGGTATCACGCCTGTGATCCTCTTCAATACCTGCCGAGCTACTCAGCATAGATCCAAATGACCAAAATGCCAAAAAATTTCAAAGAATCTCGAAATGATATTATCTTGGGAACGCATTGTAGGGAGGATGCGAAGCTGTGGCTAGGACACTTCTCGCTATAGACTTCAAGAGCGCTAGAATCGCTCACGTTTCCGCTGAAGTCCACTTCTAATGCTAGCTTGGCAGTATGGCTTTATGCAGATCCAGTTGAATTCTTTGAACCAAAATCGAATACAACGGCAACGGCCTTTGCACTAAGGCTCAAGGATGAAATTCTTGCTTCGAGAAACGAGGAGAAGAGAGTGTATGAATCGCTTGAAACTCTATTCGCCATCATGACGCTGATGGACAAAGTCTACGCGTCTGCTGTTCGCTTTGTCCATAGTCTGGGACGTCTTGTCATAAGAGATGTATGTCGTGGCATTGGGATGTCAGACCTAGTGGTGTAAATGAGGAGGCGCTTTTTTAAATTTTGCAGAGTGAAGAGAGAGCTAGAAATAAATGAAAGAATGCTTGCTTGGAATATTTTACTACGCTTCTACCTTGTGGGTTTTCGGCGTCTTGATATTGCTATTGCTTGCAAGTGCCAAGCTCAGATCAAGGCCCAAAGAAAATGCATCCAAACTTCAACCATGCATACAACCTTGACATGTCCATAACAAAAATAAATCTCGGAGACCAAATGGTCGACTAAAGAAATAAAATCGGTTCTAGAGAGGATGGTGATCGAGGCCACTCAGCCGTTTCACTTTGGGAGTTATGACACCGTGGAACCTGAGAAATTTGACCATTTTTGGGCTGCTTTCAATTGTTATACAACCCCCCAAATACGCCATTGCCATGCCATCCCCCAATTCCGCAACCACGAACCAAATTCCATCAACTATCAGATCTATTCCCATCCTCCTCCCCATTCCTCCTCTCAGGCGACTTACTTCCCTCCTGCTCCTGCTCTTCCTCCGCTCCCTCCTCTTCCTCAGGCGGGAACGGCTGCACAGCAAACAAATCCCTCGCAGCCTTCATCTCCTCATTCGCCTCCTCAACCTTGACATCTACATAATCAGTGATGCGGTCCTCGTCGTTGGTCATTATCCGCTTCATCTTCTTATTGATGTTCTTCTGGCGTTGAGGCCGGATGTTTGTTCTCTGCACAATTGGATAATAATACGCGCCTTTTTGACGAAGACCGTCTTTGCCATCATGTAGAGCGACAACAACTTCCTCGTCGTATTTGTCGGCCGTGGTTCCAGTCTGCAGGGCGCTCTCGTAGGCGCGTATACGCTTGAAGCGGAAGCAGCCTTCACCGGAGCCGTTTTTCTCGGTGTAGAGGTCTTCGTCGTCGTGGTCTGGGTCTAGGGCGTCGAATTTGCGCTTGAAGTTTAGGGCGCCTGATGGCGTTTCGGCCATGAAGAACTCGTATTCTATCGAGTCATCTGGGGGTGGGTTGCGCTCTGGATCTCGCTCGTAGGCTTCTCGAGCTTGTTGTTTTGCAAGCTCCTCCTCGTCAGTGCCTTCAATGGGCTTTAGCAGGCTGTTTTCGATGCGGATGTCGTAGGTTGTGCTTGGTGGAACAGGGTTGGTGAGGAATTTAATGGTGACATATCCACCAACGTCTGGGAAGGAGTCGAGGTCGGGAAGAAGGGGATATGCGTCTACGAGCTGCAGATTTCGCTTTGAAGGGTGTCGCACTGCCTTGGGGTTCTTTAGGTTTGATGCTGCGACCTGGAAGCTCTTTTCCACCTGAGTCTTGATATATTCTGGTGATTCCTTATCGATACTCTGGGGTGCTCTCTGCTTGCGGTTCCCGACATTATCAATTAGAGATCTCGAAGTCGTCGAGTCGAATCGTGATTTAGACGTGTATGAGGAGATGTACTCGGTACGTCGAAGGAAAGAAACGCCAGAATCCGAGAACTTGGGCTTGCCAAGGGTAGATAGAGGTCTTAAAAGAGCGCGATCGTGAGGATGTGGAACAGGTAGTTGTAACGGCGCTTGGATAGCTGTGGAGATATAATCAGCGCATGCGCTTCTACATGGTGGTTTTCTACTTACAACTCTCGTCGCCGTCGAAAATACCTGGCATGCCCACCAGGTCTAGCGGCATTCCAAGTTCAGCATCAGCTTCAATATTCAGAGGCTGTTCGCGCGCAAGTCGTCCAGCGAATCCGGGTGTCGTGTATTGGCCGCTGGCGAGGCCAGTATTAGGGATGTCGAGGAGCTTTGGGGGGTTTGGCGGTGGTGGTAAGGCATTGGAGTATCGTATTCGCGCGATGTAGTCTTGATGAATCATGCGCTCGGCGCCTCGAGGAGCTGAAGATGCCATGATGATATTGATGGGGAATTCTCGCGGAGGTTGTCGACTTCGAGACTGAGGTTACTAGGAGTTCTAATCGCGGTTCGCGTATATTTTTGACGAGGCTGAAGTGAATCGTTAGCGTCGACCTCATTCAGGAAAAGTACCTGGCTTGCAAGGCTTAAAACTATAGCAAAGAAATGAATCTTGGAATACAGACATTTAAATTCAAAGTTTAAAAGTGCTATCTTACTAATATTCTTGACTTCCAATTTTGAGGCTACTATGTTAATATAGTCTTCATTGTCGCAGCTCAAGACGGTTAAGGACATCTGATTGATGAGTGTTTGATACAATTCACATGTCAAGCAGAACAAGCCGTTTTCATCGTGTCATATTCTTTCTATAGCCCAGCATGTAGCCACGGCCCATGCCAACCGTTTGATGCCCGCCCATATTCCCTAGGTATAATTCGACATAGAAGTTGATCGATCATTGATTAAAGGGCAGTAAGTTTCTTTCCTCTCTTCCTCTCCATGCATCGAATACAAGCACAAACACTTTTGTACAGATGACGCCCCTTGGACATCAGTATATCACAAAAATCCCCTCTTCCTGGCCTGATTCTCCGCTTAATTGCTGTTCTTGTTATACTTCGCCTTGCCAAACGAGAATGGCACGTATCGGTACTTAATCATGTGTTGAATTTGTCTCCGCACTACTTTATGTTAGCTTCACCCCACTTCTCCCGCTCTCAGGGTATCTTACTAGTCAGCGCAAAGAGAATCAACCAGTAGACTACCAGCACAGGCCAGAAGACTGGCACATCGAAGATCGAGAACCAGGTGCAGAGAAACCCAATAGCGATCGCTCGTGTAGCCGAATACCAGAATTTGAACTCGGGGAGACGTCGAATGAAAGGACGGAACTCCTCATCCTGCTTCGTGGGTAGTCCTCCCGCGGCGCCGTCTTCCATCTCATTATCCATGACTTCGTTTGAGGGGTCGAATTTGGGTTGCAAAAAGGCGAGGAAAAGATTTAGGAGGTAGATTCCCAACGAGTATGCCACTGTAAATCCTGTTAGAAAAGGAAACTTGAGGGTGTGTGCTGGAGAGCCATACCAATGTACCACCCTTGTGCGACGAATATTCTGAGGAAAAAGACGAATAGGAGGCCTGCGGTGCCAAGCCATCTGTACGGTACATAAGGCGTCGATTTATCTAGCCATGCTTGGTATTGCTATTCCATCATCATCAGCCCTCGTCCTATTCCCTAAATCCATCTCGTTCGATGCGCAACAGCCCAGAACTTACACGTTGAATCCGCGACGTGTGTGCGCTCACAGCCGCAAAAGGGGTTTGCTCGGGCTCAATGGAATCCATCTTCGCAGCGCTTCTCTCCAAGTATTAAATATCGAATTCGAAGGTTGTATGTGCAAAAGAGTGTCGAGAGAGTGTGGTGGAAGGTGAAGTGGCGCAAGGGTGTCGAACAAAGAAAGGGACTCGTAATTTCTCACAATGCGTTGAATCGACAGGTGTTCGCGTCTTTGGCCCCAAAAGTTCCAGAAGGCAAGAGCGGAGCGGCCGTCAATTTTTCCGAATGTGGCCATTTTGGGTTAGGACTAAAATTATGTAATTTTGACATGACAGGGGTAGCTCCGGCCTGCGTCGGCAAGAGGTCGGATGTTCCTGCTTCTGGAGGTGGGTTGATAAACATCTCATACCTAGGTAACTTTAGAAAGGTCAAGCTGGGCTTCCTCTTTGTGCATTACAATTTTACCTAAGTCTAGAATAGCTTGAGGAGTAAATTCCGTCAACATGATGAACACATTCAGAAGCATGAGGCCAATTGCCTCCAAATTCCAAGCATCAGCTCTCCCCGCCCTGACACGAAGCTCCTCGGCCTGGTCAGTGAAATCCTACGAATTCATTCAAACAACAGAACCTCGTCCGGGTGTTGGTCAAAGTATATCCTCCATTTCAATTCAACTCCACGTTCAACCTAAAACATTCTACTCATTTCCAAGTTCTAACAACCCCTCCCAGTAACGCTCAATCGACCCAAAGCACTCAATGCCCTCTCCACACCCCTCATCACAGAATTAAACCACGCCCTCTCAGCATTCGATCAATCTCCCGATATTTCTGCTATCGTTCTTACGGGTAGCCAAAAAGCCTTCGCGGCCGGCGCAGACATCAAAGAAATGGCTCCCCTGACCTTCTCCGAAGCCTACACAACCTCATTTATAGAATCCTGGTAAGTAACCAAGCCGTCTCTCCATCAAAATACTTCCTTATCCATCTTAAATTCTCTTTTTCTTCCCATCCATAACTCCACACCAAGTCCCTCACTCCACCCACCTCATTCCATTTTCCAGCAACAAACAACTAATCCCCTCCCCTCCCCCACCAGGTCCCAACTAACAACCACAATAAAAACCCCCATCATCGCCGCCGTCTCGGGGCACGCCCTAGGCGGCGGCTGCGAACTAGCCCTAATGACCGACATCCTCTACTGCACCAGCAGCGCCTCCTTCGGCCAACCCGAAATAAAACTCGGCACCATCCCCGGTGCGGGCGGCTCTCAGCGTCTCACGCGCGCCATCGGCAAAGCCCGCGCCATGGATCTAATTCTCACCGGCCGAACATTCTCGGGCAAGGAGGCGGGGGAATGGGGCGTTGCTGCGAGGGTGTTTGGGAGTTATGAGGAGTTGATGGAGGGTGCGTTGGGCACGGCGGAGACAATTGCGGGGTATAGTCGCGTGGCGGTTATGGCGGCTAAGGAGGTCGTGAATAAGAGTCAGGAGGTGGGCGTTAGGGATGGGGTCGAGTATGAGAGGAGGGTTTTTCATAGTTTGTTTGGGAGTGAGGATCAGAAGATTGGGATGAAGGCTTTTGCGGAGAAGAAGAAGGCGGTTTGGAGTCATAAGTAGATAAATAAGCTTGGATGGTGGTGGTATATAATGTTTCTTCTAGATGATTGATACATGAATATGATGTGATATAATGCCCCTTACGCCGAGTGTGAGAAAAATCCTGAATGCCCTCATGCCTATGCGGTGTCCTGTTGTCATAACGCCCCAAATCCCTACCCGACTCCTTCTAATCCAAACATGCATCTCAAATTTCCTCTTTATAAACATTATTCGTAACCGACCACTCCTTACAAAACCCAAACCAACCCCGCCTTACACAATGCGATTTCTTCGGCGCGTTGCTTGGCGTAGGTGTAGCTGTAGGTGACGGATCCAAACATATCAGCCCAAACCAAGCTGAAGACGTGCATGAGTGGCTGCTCGTACTGCTAGGCACCGGACTCGTTGGAGTCGGTGTAGGCATCGGAGGTGGTGAGGTAATGGGGTGGGACAAAGTGGTAGTACTGGTGCTGGTGTGATCGTAGCAGCCCCAAAAGAAACCCGGTGTACTGCATTCTGTTGTGGAATGTGACGAGGCTGAAGTTGATGTCGTGGTGGGATCATTGCAGCCGAACCATCCTGGCGTTTCGCAGGTTGAGGTTGAGGTTGGAGTTTCTGTTGTCTTTGTGGCTGTGGCTGTCGGGATTGTGGTCTTGCTTTTGCTGGTCGTGGTTGTCTCGTCGTTGCAGCCAAACCAACCAGGAGTCTTGCAAGTAGATGTTGATGTCGTTGTGGTGGTTGTGCTTGTAGATGTCGCACCCGAAGTCGTCGTGGTCTCGTCCAAACATCCCCACCAGCCTGGCGTTTGACAGGTCGAAGTCCGAGTTTTCGTTCTGGTGGAGGCTGACGAAGACGAAGAGGTTTTCGTGCTGTTTCCGGTGACTTCCTTCCACAACGGACAATCATAGCACTCAGGTGTGAATGTGCACTCTGGTACTGTCTCGTACATCTTGAGGACATTATTGATGACCCATATGATTCTGTGGGTGACAATAGAAACTCTAGTTCCATTGTTCTTGACCACATCATAGACGCATTCTCGTCCAGTGTGGCATGCACTCTCTAATGCATATCCCGCATAAGAGCAACTGGCTGTGGCTCCATTGCATGTTCCCATATAGATTGGATCAGCATTCTGACCAATGTGATAGGCTCCAGTGTAGTCTCGAGCTCCTGGTCTATCAGGATCCACGCCTGGTGGTATGGGAAGGCCAAGACGACCTGCAGGTAACGCATCCGGAACAGCTTGATATGTGAGGACGGGAACTCCATAAGTCAGACCTATCATAGCGCTGACAGCACCTCCAAGAGAATGACCAGACATCCAGATATCGGAATCCGGATATAGCGCCGTGACATTGTTGTAAAGATGTCGGGCTGCAGCATAATACCGATTCTCCCTGGTCAGACTCTTCTTCAGGCAGGAAATATTGCAAGTATAGGTCCCAACAGCACAGTCGCAAACGGTGCGATAGAAGGAGCTTCCTTGCTGCCCACAGCAGCAGCTAAAGAACAGGTTGTCGTTCTCCTTGTCATTGGTCGTGGTTCCATCTCCATCCCATATAGCAAGAGTAGTTCCTTTCAGCCCAATTACGATCGTAGAATTTGTCTCGTCTGCGTATAGGTATCCTCGAAGTCCATCACTTTCCCAACCAAACCCCCTATCGTCTGTTCTGTTGAAGCCTCCACCTACATCCTTCCAGTCCCCTGTGTCCGGTTTGTCAACGTAGGCGTTGGCTGCCATCTGGGCAAAAGTTAAGATGGTGTCTTTGTCTGAAACGTTCGGCCCCCGGACTTCATCAAGAGTCCATATATCTGGTGATGAAGCCCATACTCCTTCGTATTGCCGGGCTGCAGTCACCATAGGATCCACCACCGACGGGCGCCTGTCTTTTAATCGATGGATGTTCATAGGGTTACTTCGAACAACTAGTGGTCGGTTTACTTCTTCGAGAATCTTTTCATCTTCTTCTGTTTCTATCCACATCGAAGATTCTTCTCTCGGAACATCGTGTCGTAGGTGCTCGGCGGGGCGGTTGAGATCGCCGTGATGGAAGACATGCCGTAAAGTCTGTTGTTAGACCGTTAGCCTTCTGTAATCTACCAGGTAAGTAGGATGACTTACAAATACATGCTCATTACTCCCAGGGTCTTGTATCTGCGGTGTTGCAAGTGACGGAGGCAATATTGGAAGAGGCTGTTGTTGTTGACGTGCCGAGTCCCCGCCTGAAGCTGTGATCGGAGTCGATAACAAGAGGAACGAGAGCAGCATGCGGGATGTGACTCTGCCCGCAGAAGTGCACTTTGGCTGGCGATGCGTAGGCATCCTTAAAGTAGTTGGTGATGAAGGTAAAGAAACATAAAAGAGCTGGGGATTCAGGTGGGAGGTGATGGTGGTGACGACTCCATTAGGATGTACACAGAGTTGATCATTCACGACTGCAGTGGACCGCGAACGAGGCGTCACTGCATCATGTGGGCTTGGGATGACTGGGATGACTGGGATGTTGTGCAGGGGGGAATGGGATCGCTGCGAAACAGTGAGACAGTGAGAACAAAAGAGAGTGCTCACATATTCGCGTGGGCCGTGACTGGATATACTCACAGTGGGACCCGGAACCTTATTGATGCAAGCGGCGCGTCATCCAAACACCCTCGTGCAATCTTCCTCCGGGCATCCAGCCGCTGGAGAGTGCGAGGCATAATTCTAGAATCTCTGCCCCAAGATCATCTATGAACTTTGAGGAAATGGAAATGTAGAAAAAGTATCATACGATCCACTGAGCTACATCTTCTCCACAATTCCTTTTTTCTTTCTTTGTCAACATTCGTTTATCCAGAGGTCCCTGGCCTGATCAGAGTTTCAAGTGCTGTTATTCATGCGACTTCGCTGGCCGAGAACCCCCAGGTAATATATACTCTGATGCATCTTCTAATTATTCCCTATTCAGCAAGATGATTGCAATTGCTGACAAGATGGCCATCAAGCTGCCAGATTTCATGGCCCCTACAGGCAGCAAGAAGAGTGACAGCCAACGTCCCCGTCCCCTCCACGCATCCAAATCCTTCTCCAAGTTGGAACCCTCCAGCCCAGACCGCTCTACTCGAATTCAACGAGCCAGTACTATACAAAATGGTGTGAATCCACCGGGAGCTATGTCAGACATGTCAAATCAAGAACAAAACGTACGGAGGCAGCCAGATGCCTTCGAGAAGTCCTCTGAGGATGAGGAAGACCACGAACAGGCAGGCGAGGCTTCAGAGAAGTTGCCTGCCGACTTTGATGAGCTCCCAATTGAGCTCGTCAGCTTGACAGATAGGTTGGTATCAAGAAGTCGCAATCTTCCACAATACTAACCTTTAAAAGCTTCATTGACTCCTTATCCGCGAAAGTTCATCCTACCCCGCCGACAGTCGATAAATTATCTACCCTATTTCAGGATTTCTACGCAGTTGCTGCTAATCATATCAGCACACATATCTCGACATTGTCATCTCGGCAACATCGGGAAAGCTCGCCGGCAGCCTCGGTGTCCTCACTTTCATCTACAGCGAGTAAAATAAGAGCAAAGGCGGTTTCGATTAGCAATAAAGAGCGCCCGAAACCTCCCATAGAAAGGAAAGATTCGGAGCAACAGATGCTCACAGCCGAAGAGATCGCAGATCGAAAGAAAGCTCGAAAGGTCCTCGAGCATAAGAAGTTGGCTTTGGAAGAAGCAATCGAAAGAAGAGTATGCGAGGGCATCTACGATCGAATATGGAGACATCGAAGTACAACAGACGAAGAAAAAGATGAGAAGCTACGGTCCAAGACTGCAGCTTTGTCAGTAGTTGGAATTGGCCTGGACGACCTGGATATTGATCTAGGACAGTCCAAGGACGATCCTGTTGCAATGCAAACTAAAGAGAAGGAGGTTCGAGAATGGCTGGAAGGGGCGAGGGAAGAGCTGATTGCGATGAATGACGAGAGATACCCACTGGGAAAGCTTCAACACCTTAAAGCGGCTCATAAAAGTATTGTGGACACTTTGACGAATTTCCATCCATCTTCTTCCGCCGACGAGATCATGCCCATGCTCATCTATACATTGATTACATCTAGACCGGAAGGGATTGATGTTATCAGTAATCTGTACTTTATACAGAGATTCAGGAACGAAAGCAAGATAGACGGAGAAGCTGCATATTGCTTGACAAACCTTGAAGCAGCGATCACATTCCTCGAAACGGTGGACCTGTCAACTCTGCGTTCAGACGAAGCTCCTTCTGGACCAGCGAAATCGAACAGCCGCCCAACCACTCCAAAAACTGGCACACCTAACCCGATGACTTTCGGACTCACTTCTTCGACCGGCTCAGCTCCGGAGGTTAATTCTACAAGTGCTAGTCCTACGATCACGAGGACTCCATCATCCCCAACTGACCCACGACCATCCGTACAGCACAACAGACGGATCAGCGATATGTTCCAACCCCCAGCGGCGTTTGGTGCAGCAGGTGATGCAGTTCTCAACACGGCGGATCAAGGCTTCAAATCTATCGGGAATTCCTTGGGGGATTCATACAAATTTCTGGTTGGAAAGCTTAAGGAACGGCAAGAAGAAATCACAGGAAAAGCATCCGATATCATGGTACCTAAAACATTAGACGATGCCCGAAAACTTGTCAGCACCCCTCCTCCTGAAGATGATGCCTCAGCTAGTGGTGCCAGCTCGCTTCATAGCCCCGAAACGACAAGCACAGAAAGAAAACGCAGTGACTCCGGGGCCTCTGCTGCCAAAGGCGACGACAAAGTGCTGAGTCTCATCAGTGGCCGAAAGACAACTCGAGACAGGAGCACAGATAGCACCCGAAGCGCAAGCAGCAGCAAGAAAGTAGCCTTCGCAGAAGAAGGAGCCGAGAAACCAGCGCCATCTCCACTCCACGCTCCCGCATCGCCCGCAAACCCCCCAATCGTAGAATCAATGCGAAATCTAGGCAACTCCCTGAACCCCATGAACCGCTTCCCGGGAATGGGCCTCCGTGCTTTCGGCCGCTCGCCTGCAACGCCCACACCAGCAGCCGCAACATCAAAACCGATTCCTGATGGTGGTGTTGCTGATTTGACGAGCGTAGGTCCCCCTGGCTCTTTTCCATCTCCTCACTTACCGTATGCTATACTAACGTAAAATAGACATTCCCGGATCTAGCACCCGTCCTCCCACCCAAAGAAATCCCCAAAATCGCACCGCCCATCAAAAAATTCATGGACTTGCAGAATCCGGGTGATATGAAACTTAATGAGGTCCTAGAGCTGCTAAGAGATTATAGACGGTTGGCGGGGGCGTTGAAGGATTTGGGTGCTGTTTGATTTTTGGTGTTTTGTGGGTTTGGGTGGGGATGGTTGCATTGCGTGGCGTTTATTTCGTGTATATTGGCAGGTTTTGGGATGGTAGAAAAGGGATTGTGGGTGGTAGTTGAATGGAGCCCTTCTTTCAATCGTTGGGAGATGAGTTTTCATCGCCTGTGTGCTTCCCCTGCATGGATATAATACCTCGAGGCCAAGTATTTTGTTTTTAATTCGAGGTTCAGATAGATTTCCCACTAGCTGTGGGATACTTTTTTCTTCTCTGACTCTTCCATCTCTTTAATGAGCATCCCCCTTTTCAGTTACTAATCTCATTCCGCTCGTCCTTAAACATGCATTTTAATCTTTATTGCTTTTTCGCAAAAGCGTCGTTGTCGTTGGTTCACGTGCTGCACGACTATGTCACTCATTTCTCGAGGAGATTTGGAAAAGGTTTCAACTTTTTCATTTTTTTGATATCATACTTATGCGTATACCCATACTTTAAGCAGTCTTCACCAGCCTGGTCTGCTGAACCTCATGTCTCAAAGCGAAGTCGTTATAATGAGAGCCGGGGAAATTTTGTGTTAATTGTTTCCTTGGATTTATCTGATTCTCATCTTTGGTTCGACGTTAGAGATGAAGAAATGAGGGAATGACGGGAATAATTTCTTGATAATGGAGTCGATTGTTGTTGTTTTCGGTATGGCGTTCTTTTTCGCGCCTGCCTGGCTTTGAATTGCTGCCAAAGAGATTATTTGAAAATGGGTCTCGGGTAAGTTTTGTGCGAGTGATTTGTTATGCTATCACGTTTATTGGTGTATTTTTGGGGAACTTAGGATGGGGTTGATTTATTACGGACAGATCATCCTCGAGAGTATATGGGTGGTGTCCTAGCGGACTTTTGCAACTTGTCTACTCAGTTAATGTCTGTGCTGCGGATTTTCTCAATTAGGGAGTGGTGACTGGGTGATATGCAATGGGAGTATATCAGATGATGTTAGAAATGATTAGTAGTCTCTAGGGCAGTTCGTGATAGGTGAACATGTTATTGAACGCACATTCTATATCTCGGTTCCACTTGGTCACGTGAACGTCTCTCCTTTGCCCCTATCTCGACGCGTAGGCTTTTATTTTTATCCTGGCATGGAATTGGAAGTATATAGGATTTTCTTTGAGCCTTGGAGGATCATATATGAGAGCTGTTCTATTGTCACTCGGGTATCTTGCTGGTAAGTTGGTGTTTCTCTGAAGTGTTTTCAGGACTGGAGTGCTACTTCCCCCGAGATGGGCATGATCCACAAACGCTTCTGTTGGCCTCCATTGATTGATATTTGCACAAAGAATGAGAGATTCCGATATAGTTTTCGATATGGTAAGCTCTTGGACAGGAGCAAATCATGGGGTCAGAGAAGGTATGTTTTTGTACCTTGTGGTTACGATGGGGTGCTACGGAATAGGAAACAACAATCATGGCCAACGTCATAATCTATACTGAGAAAGAACGATTCATGGAGAGGTCCTGGTTATTTGTGAATTCCCCAGCCATTATGGGACAATCAGGAGCATCACAAACAGCGGACTGCCACTATGGATCCAAACCTTCCCCCTTTCGGATTTCGCCTCCTTGAGGCAACTATTCTGGGCACAATTGCCTTCTGCTGTTTCTTTGGTGCCTTTTGCTGTTGGTTATTTTTCTGCATCAATCCCAGGCTCGTATTCGAGACGTTTTGCTGGGCGATTGATGGCCTGTTCTGGTTCCTGGTTCGCCATTTTATATTGACGGTGCAGTTGGGGTGTCTTGCTGGTGGATGGGTTTGTTTTGGCCTTTAAAAATCGTCGAAGCCCGGCCTTGTGTTCCAGATTCTTGCAACAGTCCACCACTTCGTGTGGTTTGTGATTCATACCTGGCCACACATCATATACGCTCGCGAAATCGCCTTTGTCCGGGCTGAGCGGGCTCAACGATTCTGGGATCGGCGTTTTGTGAGGATTTTTACGGTTTTTGCAGCGGCGGAAGTGGTAACTTCCACAAGGGAGTTTGTATCTGGGCCGAAGGGGAAGGCGGATGCTATTGGCTTTGCCATTTGCTCTTTCTCGTTTCTTTTCGGTGTCGTTTGCTGGTTGGTGGGATGCTGTCGGCGCGATAGACACCCAGCAGTGCAATAAATGCACAAGAGACCACACTCTCCAAAGGCGGTGGCAGGGCACTGTATAGTTCCAGATCCCTGCAATCTGGTCCAGCCCAAGGCAAGTCACTGTACTCTCTTCTGTTTGCGGTATGCCGTATTCTGATTGAATGTTTAGATGAGTTCGGCCTTCACGTGGCCTTGGGTGTCAGTATTCGAGAATCCGGTACAACCTTCATTCCTTCAACAATTCATACCTTCAAACCGACGGACCTCGAAGAAGCTAACGAACTCGACAAACGATCAACCAACAACCAATCAATACCAACCGTGCCAAATTTACCAACCGACGACATCGATGAATACAATCTACCAGTGGAACCCAACCATTCACAGACGATCACTGTCTTGCAAGCCCACCGATCCATGCTTGCTAAAGTAGCGCTACATACCCGGCATAAATCAGCTACCAGGACGCAATATCCTCAAGCTATATCGTCAAAGCTCTGCGCTGAAAACACCCCAAGAATCGAGCCAGATCCACTAAGGAACAGGGAGCTACACAAAAGTTTGTAAGCAAGATGCCCCGTTGGGAGCTCTTTCCGTAAACTAACAGCACGAAAAACAGGTTGAGGATTATCAACTAGCCGAGGAATTTGGCGTCAAGACTTCAGTGCTAGTTGGTTTTCGTGACAGCAAATCGTTTTTGAACCTCGTCAAACTTCCAACGGACTCTCGCCCCTTACGTTCGAAGGACTTAATTTCTCACTAGGATTCCCAAATGGAGATATGGCCTGTATACTCTTCGCAACACACCACCATAGATTCACTTGACATCACAGCGGTGCCCCATATCAAAGCTTTCACTGCCAGAAGAACAACAGGATGTGTGCGAAAACAGCCGGAGACAATACAATCCAACGGAACTCCAGCAAGTGAATACTTTGGCTCTTGATATAAACTAATATCTATAGATTTAGGATTAATTTTCCTTTTCACTGGTTCCGTTATAGTCTGCGGACGTAAGCAATTGCTACTTTAACCTAAGCCGAGGGTGAGCATGCCGGAGCAGAACCTAAGCAGAGCAGCAAGCTTACTAACCCCATGCAACGTACAAGAAAGAGAAAATTGATTTATAATACCTGAACACACGCTTGCTTTGGCAGTGCTTATGCACGCAAAGGCAGGGAAGTCATGGATTCAAAAACTGCCCAAGAATACTGTGTTTCAGTTCAGGAAGACAAGAAGGAAATGACAGGCAACATTTTCGAACATTTTCGAAGCAGTTTGGATGACACACTAAACCTGCGGGCCCTGTGCAGGCCGCCCTCGCGGTGGACCAAAAAGGCGGCACCAGTTATTGCGAGGTTTGAACTTTCCACACGGCCTAGGACATTATTCGGAGTTTCTTCTGTCCACCAGGAGCCGCCTTAGAATTAAAGGCCGTATATGGCGTAGCTCGTGGTGTCAAAACTTGGGTCCGTTGTTAGTACCGAGCGGTGTTACGCACCACCTCAACTTGAATTGTAAGTTGCAAAAGTACTATTATTTTCACCAAACTTGCTTTTCTTCTTCCTTAAATTACTTAGTCCTGACACCCATACAGAACTTCACCATTCTCAAACCTATACCGACGAATCAGCTTCGCGAGCTTGCTCGCTCCACGCGCATTCTCTGGTTCGTTCATTTTTGCCTCTATGTATTCCATTTCGTGCGATAAGCTGATGATATGCTCAGGATTTCCTACCATAGCGAGAATGATTGATCATATCCGACTATACGTATACATCATCATCCTTTTTATATACGCGGTTGTAATATGGACCTTCCTAATCTACAAAAGTATCGACTTCCTATGGAGGATAGTCTATCCCGATTTCCGCCTCATGGTTCAACGCAGAGTCGTGAGAGAATCACTGCTTGTGCAACAATCTCAAGAACAACGAGAAGACCTGCTTGATAAATGTTTCTGGAATGTAAAGTGCCATTCGTTCATCAACACCAAGGATGAGATACTTGCTCACCTGGAACGAAAATTGCCACTTTTGAAAGAGAGCATGGTATCTGGAGCAGTTGAACACTTGAACGTAACGGAGAGGAAAATCGTGGATGCGCTGAGACGTAGGGAAGCATACAACAAGATTCGCCGCGATCACCCGCTTCGATCAGCCTTGTTAGCGATGTTGGTAGCTGGGCCACATTGGAATCTTCTTGCGGAAGACCTTCAACTTGGGCCTAGTATTCAAGAGTTGGAAGAGCTTATTTGGGAGAGAGATCTCGTACATGTGAAGATGGGTGATGCAGCGGGATATGAGGGGGATTATGGAACCATGAAGGAAAATTGGTCGGAAAAGGCTTGGATTAGATTGTGAATCTCTAAATTTCTATCATGGGAGTAGATACAAGCAAGCATTGAGGATTCAGTCAAGCACAAAGTAGACCTTCAGTCTTGAAAATACATTTTCGTGACACATATTCCGTCCCGTCAAATGCGTATCTACTCATAAAGACCAAGCGAGCAATAGAATGTAATGAATGGTGTTTGTGGAGTCACGTGAATGCGCTAGCTAAGCGAGATGCTATAAAAGAAGCTCTTCGCACCTCCTTCAATCGCATTCATTTCTACGCTTTTTCTCCCGCCCACCGTCCCTTTGTCCTAGAAAGGATGCATATCATGCCCCCATTCCTAGGGGAGCGATGACTAAAGCAAGCTTCTCGCTGGCCTCTTCCAAGCTCGCTTTCGCAAGCTTGCCTTAATTGCAGTGCCAAATAGAATGGACGGTTCCTATCACTTCTCTTTCTCCTGAAGCAGTGAACGTGAAGCATAAACGCAGTCACTATTCATCCATTATCCCTCCCAACCCAAACAATTTTCTGTATTAAATGTTTATATAAGCTCAAGAACCACATAATACTACTACTCTTTGGATTAAAAGAATAACAAGGAAAGATTTTGGCCGTGGGGAATATTGACGTAGATTATTGATCTGAAATGAAACAATTAGGACCCCTATCTAAGCGAGTCCCCCCTTTAACCCCTCCCCTTCCTGACATCTACACCCCTCCCTCAAACACCTCGGCGGTTCCCTATCCACGACCTTATTCTCATCTCTGTAACCGACTTCTTCGTCTATTACTCGTGGCGCGGTACTGGTAGATGGAGATGGAGCTGGTGAGGGGTGAGCGGATGCGAGTTCTGAGATGTGGGATTCGTCGGAGTTGACTGTCCTTCTGGAGCGGGACTTTGGCGGCATGTTGAAATTGGGAAATTGGTGTATTTGATGGCTGGTGTGGAGGTTAATGAAGGGAGAAAGCTGGGGGATCATTTAAGGGGAATGAAGTATTGGGTGATTTGCTCATAATCTTACAGTGTGAATCCGATGGCTTCAACTGAATAACCAAGCACCAAAATCGGTGGGTTACTGTGGGACAATGAAATATGGCCAGACATATAGTTCGACAATAACAATAGGGTATCATACAATAAAACTATTATGCACCACCCTGTCTCCTCTTCTTCCTCAGCATCCTCTTCTTCTGAATAATCGACCCCCTCTTTGCCAATTTCTCTGCATCAACAGCCTCCCCTACCTCTACCTTCGCAGCTCCAGCTCCAGCTTTCTTCGATTTCTTATTCGGCGCCGTCGCAGGAATTTCTTCTTCAAGCTTCCTCTTCGTAACAACCCTTTCAAACGATTTCTGCGGCGGCTCAGGCCGTCCTTTCTTACCCTTCATCCCCTTCCTCGTTTTCGCCATCACAGTATCCTTCCTCAGCACTTTCTTCTCCCCAGCAGGCGCCTCGCCTTTCTCACGTGCCTCAAGCACTTCTTTCGATCGAATCCGTGCTTTTTCCTCGCGTTCCTTGCGTCTGCTTACAACCTGTGCGTTTTCGATGGCGAATTCGACGATCAGGCGCTGTTTTTTGCCGCTGGCATTTTCGATAGCGTGCCCGTTGAGCCAGCGGAGGCCCATGAGCGCCCAGCGGTGAGAAGTATATTCCAGGAATCCGTATCCCCTGCTACGTCCCGCGCCACTTTGCTCACTGACTTTAGCGCCTTCACGACCCTCGAAGACGATCTTGGCTTGCTTGACGATACTTTTCCCCTTTAGCTTGCGCTGTTTTTCGGCATTGACCATTTCCTCTCCACCTCTGTATTCTTCTTCTTTACTTAACTGAGCTCGTAGACCGGCTTTGACGTCTTTGGCGAACCCGACGACTGCTTCGCGGGCGAGGGCTTTGAGGGCTTTGGAGTCGACGTTCCGCGGTAGATTGCGGATGCTGAGGCGTGTGAGGGAGAGGTGGAGCGTGGGGTTGTTTTGGATTAGCTTTTTGCGTTGCGTGGCGCTGTCTTCCCGCATTTTGACCTCGCTCGGTGCGAGAGCTTCATAAAGTGGCGTGCCAGCTGCGACAGTTCCTTCATTTAATAGGTAGAGCTTGCGTTTATCTTTATCCCGGTTGTCGCGGTAGCTTGTTCCTTCTTCTGTGAGTTTGACTGCTGTATCTTTCTCCACTGCTCGCGCGATTTGGAGGACTCGCCCGTCAATCGTATACATGCCCCTCTCATCCGCGCCCTCATTTTGAAGCAGGGAATGCTTGACTTTTGAGGCTAAGGTGTCGGCTTTCTTCGTAGCGTTCGCGCCGCTGGGTCCGTTAGAGGGAGCACCGCGGAAACAAGCATCTGCGTCCTCGACTTTGAAGAAGCAGACAAACCCTGTGCCGCGGGGTCGAGCCGTGGCGCGGTCCATGACCACGCGTGCGTAGCGGACGGGACCGAATTGGGTGAAGTGTTCTTTGAGGTCGGCGTCGAGGGTTGTGAAGGGGAGGTTACGGATGAAGAGGGTGGTGGAGTTGTCTGTTATGAGGGTCTTTTCTGGCTTTTTGTCTTCGGTCTCGGACTCTGAGTCTGTGTGCCAGCTTTCGGCGTCGCTGTCTCCGTTTTCGTCGTCGGAGAAACTTGAGTCTTCGTCAGAAATATCTATTTGCTCGGGTTCTTCATCTTCGTCCTCTGACTCTAGATTGTCGCCGAAATTCTTGAAGAAGTTTGCGACGTCGTCTTCTTCGTTCTCGGATTTGGGCTCCTCGTCTGAGACCTTGGCTCCACCATCTTCCTCATTATCGTCCTCGACGTCTGAATCCTCAGTTTTCTTTTGCTTCTCCCAGGCTTCCTTCTCGACTGCCCAATCCACGGCCAGCATTCTCCCATCGACGGTTATGCCATTGATAGCCTCCAGTGCCTTCTCAGCGTTCTTCTTACCCCGCATAACCACAAATCCAAAACCAGCCTGTGTATCCTTGACTTTTGGTAACGTAGAGTGCTTGACCTTGCCAAATTTCTTGAACAGGTCTGCTAATTGTTCGGTTGTCTTAATACTCCACGGTAAATTTCTGATAATGAGCTTAGGTGATTTCCGAGCTTCCGCCATCTCCTCCAGGCGGGCCTTCTTAACAGCAGCAGCTTCCGCAGAAATCGTACTCTTTTTCTTTCCACCTGCAACCCCATCTTTAGCTACTTCGCGAGATCGAGGTTGTGCAATCTCAATTCGCATTTTCCGGCCAAGAAAGGTCTGCCCGTTGAATTCGTCCACTGCTCGTTGAGCATCTTCTGCGTCGGCGAATGTGACAAATCCATATCCCTTAGATTGTTTAGTCTCCGTATCCATAACCACCGTGGCATGTTTGAGGGGGTAGTTTTGCGAGAATAATTCGGTGAGAGCATCGCTGGTAGCTATGGCGGGGAGGGATCGAACGAAGAGAGTGCGACGGGCAGATGCGTTTGTTTCTTTTCTTGCTTTCTTCGAGGGCGGATCTTGGTCAAATTCGAAGACTGGTGCTACTGCAGATTCATCTTCAGAGAGACGCTGTCTTTTCCGTGATTCAGCCATTTTTATAGAGTTGGATATGACTGTTGTGATGTTCTTCTTCCTTTGCTCTCTGATTAAGAAAAAATTAAAAAAAGTTCTCGATAACAAACCGGACACGTGATGAGCGGCTAATGTCGTGTTCTAGCGGCGCCCGATGATCAGAGGAACACCCTTCAGGCAACCAGGCAACTACTCCGCCCCATCAAGATCATCTCGGGCTCGCTCTCGACCTCCATCGACTTGCTCTCTACACCACGGCGACAACACACCATCCCGACGACCAAGAACCCCTCACCGTCGCATACGAACATACATACATAAATATCGATCCGGCTGCGACGAGAGGGAATTTGTATGATCTAGCTCTGGTCCGTCGTCGAGCGCTGTGGGCTGCGCCGAGTGGGCTCTGCGACCGTCTCATACCCTTCATATTTCCCGCCCTTCTCCCATCATCGAGAAACACCATTCCACCAACACCTTCGATCCGCGAGCCGGACTTCAATTCTAGTACATACTGCTGCTCGAGCGAGCGCTCGCTGAGGTACGGCTAGCGGCGCATTCAACAGTCGAACATCCATTCATCGAATCCTACGATCATTCACCTGGCACAAGAGCAAACAAAGCGTCTTCGAAAGCCTTTGTATCCGATCCACTCTCTCTCCGCATCTCTAAAGCCTCGATTCCACCCACGACATGCCTTCTGATCACCCGCAGACACCCGAAAGTCCTTCTCACGCCTCCTTCGCAGCCTCTGACCTGCCTCGAAAACCCAGCACCTCCCCACAATTTACCAACTCTCTCCCGACCCCCGCACACAGCATCAACGGCAGCATGTCATCGCTAGGCTCTGATATGGCGTCCGAGGCGCACCTGCATGATGAGGCCTCGAACAAGCGCAAACGTGATATTGAAGATCATGGAGATCGAGACCAGAAGAAAGTTCACGTCGAGGACAGCAGACTCAGTATTGAAGACCTCCACTTGGACGTCGGCGAAAAATACCTTCTCTGCAGAACTCGTAAGGCTCCCTTCTTTTCAAAAGATCTTTCTATTCCCAATGGTAGTTGTATAATAGAGCTGTTTCTGTCCAGTCCCCGCCTGTCACTTACAGAAGCACTTGGTTAACATGCAATCTGATCCGCAGCACACCCTGGTCAAACACCGTCCTTATCACAAGACCTCTTTGATCTCTACTCTCTGAATAGCATCGCGCAGACCGTTGCAAGAACAAAACCGGATGGAACCAAGAGCAAACTGCGGAAGACCTACAAGAATTTCTTCAAGTCGCTAGATCTGGCTGGCGACCCTCAAGTGGATAAGAAGGAGCTTGGCGCGCCTGGCACACTGTCTGCAATGTTGGCTGAGCCTGATGAAGAATGGGAGGCTCAAAATGTTCGGGGAAAGGAAATGGACAGAGGGCTTGGGGAGGCAGTCACTGCCAGCTTAGGCAAAGCGTTGAATATGTCTAGAGGGAAGATACCAAAAACTGCTTGGGACTCTACGATACTGGGAGAGGTTGCGGCGCCACCTCAGGCATCTTCTGAACCAATGAAGGGTATGCACAGTGGCTCGAAAACACCAATCCCGCAATCTGGAGCTGCTCGATTGGGCAAAGGAGAGCCTCCACGTCCCAAACGCAATGTCAAGAAGCGGTCATATGGTGATGCGAGCTTCGAAGGATACGGCGAGGGATTTGTTGATGATGACAACAACGAAATAGGCTACTCGACAGGAGACGGAGAGGACAGAGCTGGTCGGAAACGACCGAAGAAGGTTGGTATTTTGCTACATTTACTTGACAAGTTGCTAACAAACATCAATAAGACCGCTCCTCATTCTTTTCAGCCCCCGCAAGGTCCCATGCGGCAAAACAGCTATGGGCCTGGCATGGTTGGAGTTTGATAGTTGGTAGCAGACTATTTGACGATGATCTACGGGTATTGCAGATTCGGTCATTCATTTGATGCGATGACGCGGGGTAGATGGACATTTCGTCCAGGTGCACAGTATAGTCCTGCTTGTATGTTGATCAGAATGCTCACTGAAGAGCTTCGGAAGATAGCATATTAGAGGACATGGTGGAACAGGCAAAACAAGAATTTAAATCTTGTGCCTAACCCCAAGAGTCTTTACTGGCTCGGCACCGAGTATATGATGGCAAGCTCGTTTTGGCTGCCTCAGCGTGTATGATTTTTGTTTGACTTTAGCAGGGCGTTGGATTGGGGATCTAGCAGATTTCGACGAATTTTTCGAACCTCTGCAGCAAAATAAAAACAAAACGTTCGTCCGTAAGAACTCGTGGTCTTGCTGTGACGTGCATGCTGTCCATCGCTCCTTCCCTTCCTTCCCTCGAGGATTAGTGTGTGTGGTGCGTAGTGCGCATGCGATTTCTGTTCCTCCTTCATCTTCACATTCTGCCTCTTCTTGTGGGACATTCGGCTTTATCCTGTATTCGTATGATTTCTTTTACTGCTGGAGCTTTAGCAGCATGGCTCAAAACCCGGATATTGTGCTTCTCTCGATGATGGCAGACGGCACCAACGTTGACGATGAGTACACAATCTTTGAATCAGCTCTTCGTAGTCATTTACCTGCTTTCGAAGTCTTACGCTTTTCAAACTTCAAGGACTTCCGGAACAAAATACGCTACGAACCGCCGCTCCCACGAATGATAATTGTCTTGGACTACGGGATCTTCCACAAAAAGTTGCATCCTTTACTCCTCGAGATATTCTTCTTCTTCTTGATTAGGGGTGGGATATTGATGTTCGGGTTCAAGTTCGTCTTGGGCGAGAAGATCGACATCGACCTGTTCTTTTTGAAGCATTTCCGCCTTCCATGGACCATAGGTGATCGCTACAGTGGCAACTTCACACTCAACCAAGACGCGGCGATACCAAATGTTTCGAAATTTCCAGAATATTATAACAACTTGGGTGGCCATCAACTTCAAAGTTTCAGGACATTCGACCAAGGCCAGCTTATTAAAGGTCCCGAACCTTGCGAAAGGATCTACGTGTATGTGAGACATTGGCCTCCTCTAAAACATCCAACTAACTTTGGCAAGGCCCTGCAAGACCCTTGAACCACCCAGCGACTTACTACATCCCGAGAGGGACACACGCCCCCGTCCGAGCGACGAGCCTCAAAATTGGACTTACGATTCTTGGACTTTCGGCGGGGATACACTCTGGTTTACTGACGTTGACGGAGTGCGCCAACCCTTCACTAGGCCGCTCGATGACCACCAGACAATTCTCGCTGGAGCCTATGTCATCAAGGGGTACCTGCTCCTGAGTGGAAATTGTGTTTATAACGAGCAGTATTGGCAGATAATTGAGGCTCTCTTGCTTGCGCCTGAGAAGAGTCTGGGAGGAAATTCTCCGGCGAGCGAAATCATTATCATTTGCGATGGCGACAATGGGTCGTTAACCGTCAACACGGATAGATCTTTGAAGACTCTCTCTCCTGAAATTTCGAGTCCAGGCTCCGTATCGTACAGAGGGGTGACCACTGCCCCATGCGATTTTTCAAGCCCAGAACAGCAATCTCGATCCCCCGAAAGCGGAGACTCAACAGCAGAGAAGACAACTACACTCGATTCAACAGCCTTCGGGAGAAGTGCGACCGAGGTACTCCAGGATGTGGGCGGTTCGCAAGAGGCCTCGCAGACGCGCCGTTCTCAGAGACTCCAAGGTCAAGCAATCCCATCGACAAAACACCCTACAAAAGAAATCCCACATCCCAAGCCCTAAATCACCTACAGATGTAGACTCTTACAGCATCATTTCGCCATTGTTTGCGCTCCCAAGGGGCCGGTTGGTTTCGGGCTTGGTGCAGCAAGGATTGTATCTATTGGCTTTGGAGTAACGAGTATACCAGCCTTCATTTACTCACCGGTACCACGAGAATTAGTATCAATACCCTTGCTCCAATGCCGTTCTTCAATTGAAATAGTGAACTGAAGTACAGCAATGCCAAGCTTTATCCTCCACCAGAGCGCTTCAAAGGCAACGCCTGTCACATTCCAAACAAAGCTCTCCACATTCCTTCAACACACGGAAGCTACTTGCACACCCATGCCAGAATGCGATTCTTTGCTAAGTGGCATTCGCCTGGAAACAGCCTTGCCCACTTGTGTGAAAGTTCCCATTGGACATTGCGTCGACCCAACAAGCCCGCCGAAATGGATCGGCATGCTGTTTAATCTGTCTGTTTGTACCGCGTCAGAGGCGGGCTCTGCGCCAGGCTTGGGAATGCTGTACTAAGATCATGTTCTCCTATTCATCTCCAGTCGGCTGGCCAGCCTACAAGTGTTAAGATTTCTGAACCTTGACATTTTCCCTGGTCTCACACCCTTCTACACTGTCATTATCGAAAGAACGATTCGAGTTTTTCCCCCAGTACTGGGCGGACAGATATTTTTCTTGCAATTGGACAAGATGCGTTCTCTTTTGCCATTATTCGCCATCTGTGTCTCTGCGCTCGTTCATGAAGTGCGTGGGATTCCGCCCCCGGCGGGAACCACCTCGAAATCTCTTTCGAAATCGGCTTCGTCCTCCAAACCACTGAGCTCTGTCTCGACTACTGCTACTACTACTGCTACTACTACTGCCAATTTGGTACCTTCTACAATATGTCAGCCTGCTGCTCCAACTTACACGCCTCCGGGAACGACGTCGAACTGCTGCGAGTGGTACATCATCCAAAGTGGTGATACGTGCGCCAATATCGAGGTTGATTTCAGCTTGACGCTGCAGGAGTTTCAAGCGCTGAACACGGCTGTTAATGATGGGTGTACGAATTTGTTGTTGGGAATCGCGTTCGTGCTCTATCTCGATGTGATGATGATGGAAGTGTGCTGATTTTTTGCGCGTAGATATTGTGTGAGAAGTGGACCTGTGGAGAGTTCGTCGATGATTGATGCGAGTGTTACGCCTTCTGCTGCGCCGTCTATGTCCATATCTGGGTGTGATATTACGACGGCTGTGTATTCGTGCTACTTCACTACTAGTTCCGCATCTTCGGAACTACCGTCTGGTTCGGGTTCTTCTGCTGCGCCGTCTATGTCCATGTCGGCGTGTGATATTACGACGGGTGTGTATTCGTGCTATTCCACTGCCAGCTCTGCATCTTCGGGACTACCGTCTGGCTCGGCCTCTTCTTCTGCTCCCATGAGCTCGGGTGTCTCGAGTTCTGCGATGAGCACGGGTCCTATGGGGTCAGTGACTGGGGGCTCTTCAATGTCTGCGAGTTCCTCGATATCTAGTATGAACATAGCTTCTACGAGCTCCGCGATTGGGGGTTCTTCGGTTTCTGTTACGAACGCAGGTGAGTTTTCCTTTTTCTTCTCCCTTCCTGATGTCACTTTCTACGGACGCAACTCCTTGGACTTGGTGCGATGCCCCGGCATTCCTGGACGCAACCTGCGAAAAAATCTTGAACTGGTATAGTCGGGTTTACGACATCCACGGGTCTTGATGAGCATGAATTCTCTAGAATTGACCGACGAGACTTGCGGCACGATGCGATGGGACTGCATGGTCAATCTGCCATGCTTCATTGTGGAATCTACAAACGGATGGGGCGTAAATACGCATTCTTGTTAGTCAACGAATAGCGCAGCTTTTTGACCCTTCTGGAGAATATGCTCTTATACGTGGTCCTCATGAATTGCAACGTGCCAATATCTCCACAAAAGGCGACAGCACTCCCTGGATATCGAGGACTACCAAAAAAACTCGCCATGGGGCATCGCGCCACTTAGTCGACAGGAGTTGCTCCCAAAAGCTAGTCACCCAGTACTGTGTCCCCACTAATCGATCCAGTATCTGGGTCTTCAAGCTTATCGAGATCGAGTTCCTCGGTCCCGACGAGTCTGCCTTCTTTGACTATCAGCAATAGCGCTCTTTCGGCCACTCCTACAATATCTATGCCTGATACATCGGATTCATCTTCAAGCAGCGGGTTGTCTGATTCAACTACTTCGGGGTCGGTTTTAAATACACTTTCGAGTACAGATGCAGGGAAATCTGCGAGTTCCACGGGTTCAGCTGCAGCTTCGAGTTCAAATGTGGCCTATTCGGACTCCAGCGCGACGGTCTCTACTTCTCAGATGGTACCAACTACTTCATCATCAACTATGGCAGAACCTTTAATGACAACGACCTCGTCTCTGGAAACGGCAGCAAGTCCTTCGTCTTCTATCCTCAGTTCTGTTTCATCGGAAGCGAGTATAAATATTGGAAGCTCCACTCAAGAGGGCCCTTCGGGTTCTAGCTCAATGCCCCCGGGCCCTTCAAGCTGGGTTACAGGGTTTTCTTCCCCCTCGGTGGCATCAAGCTCAGCTTTTGTCTCTAGCGAAGAACCTATACCATCGATGTCGGTGGCGCCTGGCTCATCCTCTGCTCCGATTGTGGCACCAACACCGTCTTCCTCCGCCCTGCCGGTGGCATCAATTTCGCCTTCAGTCTCAATGATAGAATCTACACCATCCCCATCGGGTGCGGTTAGTTCTTCCTTTGTCCCGATCGCAGAACCTTCACCGTCGTTGACAATGTCTTTGGAAACTACTTCCTTGCCTAAGACGACATCTTCGTCCTCAGGAGTACCTCAGGGCTCTGTTCCCATTACGGAATCTGGACCTTCTTCTTCGCGAGGAGTGTCCCCGGCCAGTCTTACCTTGACTGCTCTTACATCAAATGGTGGATCTGCAACCTCATCGGCCCTGGGAATCAGTACCGCCACACTATCTTCGTCCCAGCTTACCTTTGCACCTTCCGTCTCAAATGTTGCATCCACAGAAATTTCCATGGACCTTTCGTCTCCTGTACTAACCCCATCAAATCTAGGATCCGCCTCACAGCAGTCTTCAGTTCCCCCAACTTCTGAGCCGCCACTTTCCCCTCCTGCCAGTACTTCTACCACACAGGAGATTATGGAGCCAAGTTCTTCTACTATGCTACCTTCAAGCACACCTTCAATACTTGCCTCAAGCCAATTTTATGCGAGCTTCTTTGCCAACAATCCTGTCAATGGAAGCGAGCCTATCATAACGAAACGAGATGGCCAGCAACAAGTCTTCCTACGCTTGAACCTCGATGGTACTGTTGCTACGACCAACTCTTGTATCGAAGCTACGCTATTCAGCATAACCGAAGATGGGCATATCGTTTCGCCTATACTTACAGTTGGCTATGCTACGCCCGTAGATCTCGCTGATGGAATGGCAAACTTCAAATTCGGACCTTCAAATCCTTCCAATTTTGAGACTACTTTCAGTATCGGCGTTGGATTCATTCAATGGAATAATCCATCTTTCGCTTTTGGGCAGGCTATTTTCGGGTTTCCTGACGTTGGGTTTGGGCTCGTCGTTGTTTCGTTCAATGGGTCTCTGCCCGCTGGATATGCACAGGAAGCAATTACGCCAACATCATTTAATGGGACAGACAGTAAGTTACACTATATCCTGGTCATCGTATCCTACTTGAGAAGTCTTACTAAACATTCTTTAAGTCTGTCTTGCTCCAAATCCTCCAAGTTCTTCGGACATTCTGCCGTCTGAGACTCTGCCTCCGACAGCAAGCCCAACTGGACCGCCAGTTATCCCCAGCACTACGTTGGTGCCGCCATCCATCTCCATTCCCATAATTTCGCCTTCATTGAGCGTTCCGTTCAACACGTTCGCATCTGTGGGCTCTTCTATTGTTTTTAGTCCTGTCATTTCGGTGCCTACTGTGGTGAGTGAAAGCGTCACGACACCTGTGATAATCGAGACAACCCCGTCGGTGCCGTCACCGTCGATTTCGTCTATCGTGGAACCATCGGTACCATCAGAGCCGCCGCTCCCAACGTTATCTAGTAGTCAGATAATTGGGCCTGTCATCTCGAGTGCATCCGTCCCTGTGGTTATTCCTAGCATAACGTCAGTCGTAACACCTGAGACAAGCCCAATACCTGTCACCGAGGGACCTGGTTTCACTTATGTGACGCCTGTCAGTTCGACTATAGTTGAGCCACCTACGGTGTCTCCGACTCCCCCCGAGATTTCGAGCACTGAGGGGCCGCCGTTCCCTCCAATGTCCACTGTGCCTTCTATGAGCTCTCTAGTGGAGCGATCGGTTCTTTCCTCCGTCACAACGACTGAAGAAGCAACCACACTCTCCACACAGACTTCTGGACCTGTCATGTCATCTGAGCCGTATGATCCAGGGACCACAATTGGTCCAGTCGAATCATCATACTCAATTTCAACAATCTATACTACCACTATTTACACAGTCACGTCCTGCCATCCAACGGTTACCAACTGTCCTTACGGTCATGTCACCACAGCTACAGTCTCGTTGTATACCACCGTATGTCCAGTGACGCAGAACCCCCCGCCCGTGACAACTCCAGCCGAAGTCTGGACGACTTCCACCATTTATACAACGATCACGTATACGATCACCGCCTGTGGCTCGAAGGTTCAGAATTGTCCTTATGGTGATAAGACTACAGAGACGATACCGGTGTATACGACGGTGTGTCCGGTGCAACCTCCGGATGAAAATCCCGGCCAGCCTGCGATTGTTATTGGAGTGTTGATTACGATTATCGTTGATATAACGATTGAGATTAATATCAATAATGGGGTTAAACGTAAGTATTATTATTTGGTCGAGAGATTAGGGACTAATTATTGTTTTTAGAAACGACGTATTTGACGAACGTATTCACGAGCGAGCAGGGCCAGCTGTACAACCAAGCTACGAAGGATCAACGTACGTTTCCCTTTCCCCCCTAAACAACAGATCGAGCTAACAATATTTACAGCTTGTTACGGATGTCAACTGTCATCTCAATTATCGTCTCAAGGCCTCGCTGTGCCAAGTTCAGATATTACAGTAACAAGAGTAAGAAACCCACATTCAATTTTCAAGCACACCTAAACTAATATCCCATAGTCCCTAATCCGAAGCAGCCCCTCAGACATGGCACCAACATCCCCACAAGCCGTAGCTCAGACCTGCTCAACATGCGCTCCTATCCCACTGAACAGTAGCAACCCACCTCCAGCGCCGCCTGCTCCGGCACCACCAGCCCCGGCACCACAAGAGAACCCTCCAGTGAAGAACGAACAATCCGGAGCCTTCGCTCCAATCCCACACCCCGCAACAGCCAAATTCTCTTTCCCTACTCCGCCCACAGAACAAGAACAAGCAGCAAACTCAGCAGCAGCAGCTACACCTGCACCCGTTAACGTTATCCCACAAACTCAAATCGTCTATCCGACGCCTGTCGGGACACCGGGTGTGAGTGATGTTAACAGTAGCAGTAATTCTTCGGGAGCGTTTAATGGGAATGAGACGCATGAGCCGTTAAAACCGAGTAAGCATGCCGGAGGGGAGAAGCTTAGGGTGGGGAGCGTGTGGATGTACTATGTGGGCATGGTGCTTCTGGGGTTGGTTGGGTTTGGAGTTTTGCTTTGAGGTAGGAATTAAGGAAATGGGGAACGGGGGAGAGTGTAAAATTATGAAATTGTAGTGGAGTGGGATTTGAGAAATTACCTTTCTGGTGAGATAGATAGATTTTGATGGGGTTTAATTGGGACTTTTTTTTATTGCAATTCCGTTCGGGGACTCTGTGAATACTTCATGGAATTTGGGGATTGTGAAGATGATGCTAATGTTTTGCTGGACTTTGTGATGAATTTGGACCGTCAATCAGACTCGACGAGGAGCATGCCATTGATGATGCGTAGAAAGGAAGTCATGTTCAATTCCAGGAATATGTACAACGTGGGACTGCTCTTAGGAGATCTGGATTGGTCATTTATGTCAAAATGATCCTGATCCCAAAGAAACATCTAAAAATTCAATCTTGGGTGAAACGGCCACCCTGCGAGGGGCTGAGCACATGAACTATCACAGAATACTAAAATAGTTGAAAGATAGAGAAAGGGGGGCTGGGAGTGACGTTAACGAATCCCTTATCGTTTATCGTACTACGCCTAAGCTCGCTCGAAATAAAATTACGACCCAAAACACCATCTCTGCTGACAGGCACAGCTCTCCCTCTCTCTTCACCATGGCCATAACCCTCAATTCCTGGACAATCGGCAGTCTTATACTCGGTCTCCTTCTCCTGCTATCATCAATCATGGGATTCTTCAGCAAGAACAAGTTCAATGTCTCCGGCAAGGTAACAGCTCCTCTCCTCTCCCCAAGCAAACCACCTCTAACACCATCCTCAGACCGTCCTCCTCACCGGCGCATCCGAAGGCATGGGCAAGAGCGTCGCCATCCAACTCGCGCAAAAGGGAGCAAATATAATAATAGTAGCCCGCAACGTCGGAAAACTAGAAGAAGCCCTCTCTCAAATCAAGGTCCCTCCCCTCTCCCCTCCCTCCCATCTCCCATTCTCACACCACCCCTCTCAAAATAGGCCTCAGCAGCATCCCCAACCCAACGCTTCCAATACATCTCCGCCGACGTCTCCGAGCCCGCGGGCGCAGCCCGCGTCATCGCCGAAGCCATAGCCTGGAACAACAGCTCCACACCAGATATAATATGGTGTATAGCCGGGTCCTCCTACCCCTCCCTCTTCATCGATACTCCGCTCTCGAAAATGCGAAGTCAGATGGATATCAATTTCTGGTCCTGCGTCGACATGGCGCACGCCGTGCTCTCGGAATGGTTATCCCCTTCTGCCTTAGCGGAGAAGAAAGAACGGCATTTGGTGTTTACGAGTTCAGTGGTGGCTTTTTATCCTGTTGCTGGGTACGCGCCGTACGCGCCATCTAAGGCGGCGATAAAGAGTTTGAGTGATAGTTTGGCGCAAGAGGTCTTGTTGTATGGTGATGATGTGAAGATCCATACTGTGTTCCCAGGCACGATTCTGAGTCCTGGTTTGGACAGGGAGAATGAGACGAAGCCGGACGTGACGCATATCCTTGAAGACGCGGATCCGAAGCAGAGTCCTGAGTATGCGGCGCAGCAGGCTATAAGGGGGTTGGAGAAGGGGGAGTATTTGGTTACGGTCAGCTGGTTGGGCGCGTTGATGAGGGGTTGTGCTTGGGGGGGAAGTAAGAGGGGCAATTGGGTTGTTGATACGCTGTTCACATGGGTGGCGAGTGTGGTGTGGATGTTTGCTGGGAGGGAGATGGATGGGAAGGTTGTGAGTTATAGGAAGAAGTATGGGCATCCGAGTACGTATGCTAAAAAGGTATGATATTAATCCTTCTGTTAAAATATTCCTATGTAAGAGCTCTTGATACCCTAAGGAAATTTCGAATGCCAATACAAATCCTCCCAAGCGTCATAAGTCATCATAGCCACATCGCCCGCAACTTTCGTCTCCCGCTCTTTATGTTGGTACTCTGCCACACGCTTTTTGTCAAGTGTTGGCCACTTACCGCCCAGCGCACAAGTGTCGCCATCGGGCATCCACTGCTTCTTCCACTCCCTTAAAGCCCGCTCTCCAAGCCTCCTATGCTCCTCTCTTGCCCTTTCCAGAGCCCTTCTGCTCTTCTCCCTCCCATCCAAAGAATACCCATGCACACGCCTGAGCTTCTCCTGTTCGTCTCCAATACGCTGATATTGCCGGTAAACTTGCAAAGAAAGTTCGGAGTCGACTTTCCGCCACGCCCCTCTTCTGCGTTCGTGGTGAACGTGACCTTGGGCGTCATATCTCTCCATTGCAGCCTTTTCTGCAGCCCGTTCTGCCTCGTCTGCAGCAAATTTGGCTTCTCGCTTCACCTTTCGGTCCTCAAGATAGTTTTGGTAGGTTGGGAACTGGGCTCGGTATTTAGGGTCGGATGAGCGCTTCGAGGTCCAATATCTGAGGGTTTCATATACTTTTTTTTTTAGCTGGCAGTAGGATCAGTATCTTTCATGTTTCTATTTGATGAACGAGAGTAAGCTCAGGCAATCTTACAAACTTGTCTCTATAACGGATTCGATAATATGCTTCCTCGATCTCCTTAACAGTGCTACCTGGGGCGATGCCCAGGATCTCCCAGTAATCTCGTTGTGGGTTCGAAGCCATGCTTGGGGGGTGATTCTGCGAATGTGGCTGGGAAGTAGATTCATAGGGGCTTTTGCTTGACTTTATATCTGGTTTCCCTTCAAGCACTGTTGGAATTTCGGCGTTTCATAGCACTGTCTTTTTGTTTCTAGAGAGGCCTGGGGTGAAAGGTGAAAGAACGCGGGAGAAATATCCAACTTCGTTCGTGAAAATTCTATCTGGAATCACGAGCAACCTATGAACTCTGTTGAGTTCTCAATTTTCCATGCCTTACCCATTCTGCCAACCGCGATCACTTGTCCAACACCAAATGCGCTTGGATCTGTTCAAATATTTATCTGTTTCGTATTTCATGTCTTACGATCTGTTTATGGTCTCGAAGGCCGGACTCTGATACTCTGCTTATTGAACCACCCAATACAAAGCCATCCAAACAGCAAATTCCTTCACCACTCCATCACTCTCTGCCTCTAGTTGCCTCAATCGATGCCTTTCCTCCAACATCCTAAAAATTTCCCTCGCCCCACTTCCACCAGCAGACATCCAAAACACCCTCCACCCCTCTATTGACTCCTGCCCCAACCGTCTATGCTCTTCTCTCGCCGTTTCCAACTCCCCCCTCTTCTTCTCCGAATCAAACACCCCAGACCTCAATTCCGCCTTCAGCCTTTTGATGTACCGATATGCGCGATAAGCCTTCCAGCTCAACGACCCATCCGCTTCTTCCCGGTGATTCGGCTTCCGACCTTCTTCAGCTCTTTCGAACGTATCTTGTCGTGGGCTTCTGCCGGACATGAAGCGTTCGAATAAGGTTGATACATTGGAGGCATTGTATATGGTTGAGCTACCTAATGTCTCATAGAATGGGGTTCGCTTGTATTGGGCATGGTATGTGATGTCGTGTGCTTTTCGTCGGGTTGGGTCTCTTAGAACATGGTATGCTTCGTTGAGCTGAGAAGAGCCAGAGTATTAGGTATTAGCTATGATCATCTCAGCTGGAGGGGGGGGGAAGTGGGTTGGATACTAGTTTAGTTGCTTCTGTTGATTCTTTTGAGCCCTTGTTCTTATCGGGGTGGCGCTCTAGTGCTAGGGCATGGTATGCTTCTTTGATTTGGTCGGGACAGCTGTTTGATGGTATTTTGAGGATGGCGTAGTGATCGGGTGGTGATTTTGAGTTCATGGTTGGTTGTGGTATGATGGGGTTGGGAGTGTGGTTGCATCTGCATGAGCTTTTTAATTCGAAGGGTGCCCTTGATTTTGAGGGCAATTGCTCTTGGAGGCGCTCGTTGACCTCGAAAGATCCCAATGCTTCACTAGAATGAAAGAACAATGATTCCGTATGGCTCCACCTTCTGGCTTCCAGAACGAAGCCGGTTGTTCAAGGCATTTTTGTTTTAGCATTAAACGGCAAGCGGGAAGACTGCCTCGCTCCATGCTCGAGGTTCTGTGGCGTTCATACTATGGCGTTATCTAGAATATTCCAGTCGAACTTATACCGCGTTATATCAAGGACCCCTTTTAACCCCTAACCCTTGAATCTAACAGCAGCTGCCACACCACGATACGAAAACAAATGCCCAGTACAATCATGGCCAATGTCGTAGAAGACCCCTATAGGGTCCTCGATATTTCCCGGACTTCTTATTTATACGCCTGGGACGAGAGTTTCCATAAGTTTAGTTTGGAATGGCATCCCGACTTGAATGGCAATGAACCTTGGGCGGTAGAGCTTTTTCAGAGGGCACGGTGACAAAGATCCAAAAAGGCGGGCTTACAGCTGACCAACAGCCAGATCGAGAAGGCGTACAATCTTCTGATGGACCACAAAAAACGCGGAGCGCTTGAGGAATACATTCGTGACAACAACAAACCTTCCTTCAGACCTTTCGAAATACAATACGAAGAGCAGAAGCTTGCGCGGGAAAAATGCAAGGCAGAATGTTTGAGAGATCAAAACCGACATGCAGAAGACAGGCAGAGAGTAGAAACAAAAGCAGCCGCCGCAGTACAACGAATGAAGGGCGATTTAGATTGGATGCAAATGGAGGACGAAATGAAAGTAATACGACAAGCGCAATGGCAGAAAATACAGGACGAACTTGACGTCGACTTTATGATGGTCAGAAAGAAAATGACCCCGAAGATTCAATACTTAGTCAACCCTCGGGTTGCAATCCGCTTGGAACGTACAAAGGGATTCATTGAATCGTTGACTCAGGACCAGAAAGATATAGAGTTTGTATGGTGGTACGATCTCATGCGTCGTCGGGACACGTGGGACAAGATGGAGAACTACGCATGGGAAGACGTATGGGCGCGATTGTGGAAAAAAGATGACATGAATTCATCAATTAAAGCCAAGCGAGAAGCATGGCTTGCTCAACAAGCCGAACTAGCGAAAGAAGAAGCGAAGAGACAGGAGGAACGAAGAAAGTACCTAGAGCGTAAGGCGGCGAGAGCAGCGTGGATTGCCCGGTCGGCTGAGGACAAAGCGATAAGGAAGGATGCGGCGACGAGAGATGCGGAAGAGTTTCGAGCGGATAACGAGGCAGCAGAAGGGGGAGAGAATGAGGCTGGGGTGGTTGGACGATGGTGTCAATTGATGTAGATTTTTTCCTCCCTTGCGAAGGGAGCCAGGTTCAAGTTCAGCTGTGGGATGGACATTGCGGGTAATACCTTCAATAGGGGAATCCGAGGAAATAGAATTGCCACATATATCTTTTAGGACAGCCACCGTACCCGAGAAGCTCCTGCGACTTTCTTCCTTCAACTTCCTTCAACATGAATCATGTTCGAAATTTCTAGTAATATTCTAATGTTCCGGAAGTTCCAGAACAGCCCATCGCAGTTAGATATTTGGGGAAAAAACCTTAAGAAACCTTCATCAAAGTATCAATCTTTGGTAGAATCTACTCATTTTCACCGATACTCTTTCTAAATTTGGTCATGTCCAGCCTCAATCAGAACCATTACCGCATCCTTGGGGTTCCTCGAGATTGCAGTAAAAGAAACATCAAGACTGCATATCGCAAACTTGCGTTTCGATGGCACCCCGACATGAATATGCATGCAAGGTGGGCAACGGAGTACTTCCAGCTGGTGAATCGAACAACATTAGCGCGGGGGAGTAATATCTAACGAGCAGCCAGATAGGAAATGCCCACAGCACATTAATTGACGACAAAAAACGTGCTGCATATGATTGCGACAATCCCTTCGACCTTCCCCATCAACCTTCTATCTTGGATATTATCGAAAGAGCAAACGCTGAAAAATACATTGCTCGACTTCAACGAAAAATGGAAGGAGATGGAGTGCAAGGACGACAGCATGAGAGCGAAAGCCATCGCCAGCGGAGGGCAGCAACCCGAGAAAGAAAGCCGTCACAACCTGTAGAGGAGAATGTAATGGAACCCCGAGCCACACCGGAAGAACATGCACGACGACGAGTTCAATGGCGGATAATTGAAGCCAACTTGGATATCGACGTCGTGAAAATCAAGGATGACATTGAATATCTCGTCAACCAAAGACGAGCCCTTGGATTTGGATTGAATGGAACGACCCAAGAGGAGCAAGAGCAGAGACAAAAATTGGCAACTGAAATCGAGGGTTTGCGGGACAGGTTGGATACGATTGAGAACTATAGGGACTGCGCGTGGGAAGATGTGTGGGCCCCGCTCTGGGACCAACAAGTGGAACAAGACATCAGAGCGGAATATCACGCTCGTCGAGAAGCAGGAGTCGCGCGGCGAGCAAAAGCGTCGAAAGACAAAACTGCAAGAAAGGAGGCGGCAGAGGAAGAGGCAGCAAAATCAGCCAGAACGCGCGATGAGGATGACACTGGGCGCTGTGAGGAGCAACTCAGTCACATCGACCTTGCTGATCACGGCTTGCAGCGGGTTGGTACTCTCGACGGTGACCAGAAACATTGAGGGTGTCAATTGAAAGAGTGCCCCCTTGAATGCAATGGCTGAATTGCTATGATGTGGGGGCGGCGGTCGGAAGGCCTTTTCTGTGGTAGAGATGGCTTAGACAAGGCTCTACAGTCATCAAGATGTCTCTCCTATATTAATACGAAACTACTCGTGACACAATGAGACCAAGTTATTGAAGCACAACACAGCACAGAAGAATCCTTCAGGAAGCAGTGATGTTCCACAAAGAATCAGGGAGTAGCAGCAAGGTTGACTTTCGCCATCATCTGATAAGGCTGCGCATTCTGTAAACCCAACTCGGCTTCCTCGGTTGGGAAGCATCGGTATAAGGACGTTGCCCGGTTGAAATAGGGGCAGGCGCCACGTGACTAGCTACCAACTTCGCGGGGCGGGCTTCTGGGAGAATGAAGCAAGATCTCAATTGCAATAAGCATACGAGAATCGCGACCCATCTCATAAGTATGAGGTTGTCATTGAGTGCTGATTACCGTTGAGGGCTGATTGCCATTAACCTTAAGTGCTGACGGGCGCAAAGAGATACCCACCTCACTGTATGAGGTGAGATCGGCCTGCAAGAACGGTACCATACCGGATGAATCGGTGAGAGTCCAAGCCTGCTGATTCAGGTGTGTGGCATTGCTGATGTGAAGGTACTCCTTTCTTTTTGTGATTATTCTTTGCCGCAATATGAAATTATTGAAGTTCCAAGCAGCCAAGTGGCACAGCAAGAGACTTGGTGTCAGGAGACACCAGCACCAATGCGGAGGAAATCCATCGTACGGCTTATCCCAGACGGGGAATATTCGAGTTAGCTTGCATCCAAGCCCCTCCACCGTTGACCTGCCGCCCCGACCCGGCCAGCGCTGTACACGACCATGTTGCGGGCTCTAGTCGTGAAGTCATTCCGAGATTCCCACCATCACATGGCAGCACAATGCAAGGGCCTCGAGCGGAAAGAACTCGCGGTGTCAGATTCTAAGGACGGTGAGACTTGAGAAAATCTTGAGATTATTTTCGGGACTGCAGTTGCACAATCGTCCAATGTTATCAGCAGGTTCCTGGTTCCCCTTTCTGCAGCTTACTCCGTCCGGGGCGCGGCTGAAGAAGTTTTCCACTCTTTCTAGCAGCCCCCACGACTCAGCCAGCGACTAGACGCCGGCGACCACGGCGCAATCCCTCTATCGCACGCCCCCATTGGCCAATTCGCGAGCGTGGAATTGTGCAGCCTACCACCGCCGCCAATCCCTGGGGCTATCTTCACTATTTCGAGTGTGCAAAGACATGGGCCTCACGGTGGCTGGGATTCTGTCTAATTCAGCTCTAGAATCCATCAGCCCTAAATTCTCTTCACGTCTGCCAATGACAATCGCTCCACCCCTCTTCTTGTCTTTCCATGTGATCGTCACAATCGTCGTCTTTTAATATCTAACTTTCTCATCACGTCAATTCTTGCCAACTGCGTTGTTATAGTTCGTTGTAGTGTTGGTTGATCTCTTTCAAAATCCCATCCCGATCGCATCGCGCGCAACACACCTCAATTCCTTGCGCCTACAGTTCTGCAGCCATTCGCCCCTCCTTCGGTGACTGCATCTATCTACCCCCTTGATCTGCGAGGCTGCGACTGTTGACCTCATCAGGCACCGACTGAATTCTACACTATATATCGTTGCGTTCTATTTCATCGGGGTGTTTTAGGGGGCTTCAGCGTTCCCCGAGAATTTGTACGATATCTACAGGCTTCCTCAATTGTACAACATATTCTAGCTGCAGACATTGATATAAACTTGGTAAGATACCCCTTTCCCCCCTCTTGACTTCCCTCTGACCATCTTCTGTCCCAGCTAGCTTTCTCTACTCACCAGCGACGTCAATTGCGGTGATCTGCAATCACGTGGCAAAATGAGCTATATTCATGATACTTTCAGTTCTGAAGGGATGAGCGAAGGAATGCACAGTGATTCTGAATTGGACAACGCTAGTACAAACAGCTCCGCTCCAAGCTTTGACGACTTTCATCGGTGGCAGGCCCACATCGCCCTCAAGAACTTTGGCGAAGGCCTTCATGCCGCCGCCCAGGCCATCTTCCCTGACCAGAGCAGGCCCCAATATAACAACGTATATGTACTAATGCTATGTTGGGAAGATGAAGACCCGAATGAGCCGCTACCTGAAGATATGAGTCGCCTGTTCAGCGTTTTCGACAACACTTATCATTTCCAAACGGAAATCTGGAGGATACCCAACGAGAACTGTCACGTCGAGACCAATCAAAGGATTCTAGACTTCATGAGGCTAGGAGGCGATAGTCCTGATGATCTGAAGATCGTCTACTATACTGGACAGGCGCGGCTCAACAAGAATAAGAAACTGGCATGGACAAGGTATGAATACTCCATTGTTGCCTCTGTCCTCGGCTAACACGTCTTTAGCGGACGTAAGAACTCGAGGTCCAAGTATCCTGGAGTGCAATGGAGCGGCATACAGACCGCATTGGAGCAGGCGCAGAGCGATGTGTTTGCTCTTTTAGACTGCTGCCATGCTGGCACAGCTTACAACGACGAAGGCAACGGTACTACAGAACTCATTGCCGCGTGTGCCTACGATTCCGCCACGAACGGCGTTCCATCTTATTCGTTCACGAAGGAACTGGAAGCCGAGCTTCACGAATTGAGCACACTTCCATCCTTTTCAATAGGAAATTTGTACGATAATATTTTCAGTCGGGTCCGGGGTCAAATGATGGAAGAGGGCCTGGAACATCAATCTCCAGTATACCTTCCATTAACTCAGGAGAAACTCAAATCCCCGCGCAGCATTCGTCTTGCTGTTCGCAAAAACCCGGCGTCACAACAGCGTCATTCACCGCAATCCGATGCATTTGGCATAACCGGGACAAATGGCCACCACAATGACCTCGCATTCAAGCGCTCTTCTGCGGCATCAGTTGGTCCAATGCCACGCATGGCATTCGCTATTCGATTAACAGAAGACTTCAGAGTTGGTGACCTTTCTCAAGATCTCTTCTCCGAGTGGCTCCGAAACATACCAGCCTCGGTTCACGAAGTGAAAATCGAAGCAGGTTTCCACAGCTACTCATCCCTACTCATTATCTCAGTCCCGGTATGTATTTCTATATACATGCCGAAAGATCCTGCTGTCATCAGTCTCGGCCCAATTACATCCTTCAACCAGGTTCTCACCAAAGTTCCGATCCCGAAGGATCTTCCGACCCCGAATCCGGATACATGGACGACGTGGGGTAGCCCAGGTAACGGCACAAATGGCTTGAATGCCGGTGCAACTGCCCACGAAATTGTTTCCGGTGTTAATGGCAGCACTAAGACCTCAGAACTCCGCTTGCGAAAGAATGCCCACTTGGTTCTACCAAAGACAGCTAAAGCATCCCGCCCGGCTTTGGATAAAGCATATTCTTCCCAATTTAGTCCTGCGAGCAGTCTCACAGAATCGCCCGTCGAGACCAACGGCACCAATGGCGTTCATGCTACGGACTCGGTTCCCGCAAGCCCGGAAACGCCACGCCCAACGCACAGTCATACTCATGAAGGGCGCAATGGACATCACCACCATAGATCTACTGATTACGCCGACGACCCTGATATCAAAGAACACCCTAAAATTTCAAAGCCTGTTGAGCTTCTGCGCAGTGTTTACGATTGTGTCGTTATTGGATCTGGTTATGGTGGTGCTGTGGCTGCCAGTAGAATGGCGAGAGCGGGACAGGAAGTCTGTCTTCTTGAAAGAGGCAAGGAGCGTTGGCCTGGGGAGTACCCTGTTGGGTTCTTGGATGCGATGAAACAATTCCACGTTTCCGGCGAATTTGCTCCTGGATTTCTCAAGGGATCCATGGTCGAAGGTGGTGACCCAACTGGGCTTTACCACCTCATCGTTGGCAAAGGTCAAAACGCATTCGTGGGTAATGGCCTGGGCGGAACAAGCTTGTTGAACGCGAACGTCTATCTGGAAGCCGACGACGCGACGATGAAGATGGATTGCTGGCCGGACGAGCTTCAAGGTCACGATAAGCTGAAGAAATATTATAAGCGCGCGGCGAAAGTTCTTGAGCCCAAGCCATATCCGAAAGACTTCCCCGAGCTGAAGAAGTTGGGTGTCCTCGAGAAGCAAGCGAAGGCTCTCGGGATGCACGAGAAGTTTTACAGAGTTCCTCAAACCACCAGATTTCAGGCAGGTCCGAACAGCTGTGGGGTACAGATGGAATCGTCGACAGGCACGGGTCAGGATGCCACAGGCGTCAATGATGGTAGCAAGTCTAGTACTCTTGTCAACTATCTATCTGATGCCTGGAACTGGGGTGCTGAGATGTTCTGCGAGTGCGAAGTCCGATATATCAAGAAGCATCCCGAGGAAGAGGGCTATCTCGTCTTCTTTGCGTGGCACGGCAGCAAGAGAGGCGCATTTAAAACGAATCTTTACGAGGACCTCATGTGGGTTCACGCAAAGAAATGCGTCTTTCTTGGTGCTGGAGCCATTGGCACGACCGAAATCTTACTCCGAAGCAAGAAGCTGGGTCTTCCAATGAGTGACAGAGTTGGTAAGGGCATGAGTGGAAACGGCGATATCCTGGCCTTTGGTTACAATACGGACGAGGAAGTCAACGCGATCGGGAGGGAATATACGGATTACAATCCAGTCGGGCCAACCATCACGGGTGTTATTGACAACCGTGAAGGCCACGAAAACCCTATTGATGGATTTGTCATCGAGGAGGGAGCTGTTCCCAAGGCATTGGCCCCGTTGTTTCAAACTATGCTGGAAATGATGCCCGGTAACCAAGTCTCTAAGGGTGCAGGCCTTTTTGAAAAGGTGAAGCATTCCCTTGCACAACAAGGAAGCCGCTTCTTAGGTCCGTACTATAAGAAGGGGAGCATCGAGCGGACACAAGTGTACTTGATTATGAGCCACGACTCCAATCAAGCGATCATGACGATGAAAGACGACAAGCCCATCTTGGAGTTCCTCGGTGTAGGAAGAAGTAAGCATGTCGAATGGTTGAACGGTCTTCTTCGACAAGCCACGGAAGCTGTTGGTGGGACGTTCGTTCAGAGTCCATTCTACGCGTGCCTGGGCCAGCAAGAAATTACCGTACACCCTATCGGAGGTGCATGCATGTCCAAGGATGGAAGAGCGGACAATGGCGTCACTAATCATTACGGTGAAATTTTGACTGGTTCAAGCGATGAAGTTCACGAAGGTCTGGTAGTCACGGATGCAGCCGTCATTCCAACCGCTCTCGGCGTCAATCCATTCGCGACGATCACCGCTCTTGCCGAGAGGTCAGTAGAGCATGCTGCGCGCAAGCTTGGCAAGAAAATCGACTTTGAAACCAAGAACGATATTCTCGATTTCACGAAAGGACCACATCAATATGCCGAAGACATGCGCCAGCTTGATCGCCAAGATACTGTTCGTATTGCCGAGGCGAGAGAGTTGGTTAACGAGACGCAGGCTTCCAAGGCAAAAGGATTTGGCTTCTCTGAAGTTATGTCAGGATATATCCACGTTGGTGAAGAGCATGAGATTTTGGGCGACAAGCTTGAGGATTATGAGACTGCTGCAAAGACCGCTCGAGGTCTTTGCGAAGAGGCGAGATTTTTTTTGAGCGTTCAAGCTTGGGATACGGAGACAAGTAAGTACCGAGCATCCTGCGCTGGTGGGCATTCACTGATCAGTTCGAACAGCTGTGAACCGTGCTGACCACAAGGCAATGTTAACCGGAACCTTCACCTGCGGAAGCTTGCCCGGAAGTCCATTCATGGTTCAACGAGGCAACTTTCATCTGTTCAGCATAGACAACTCGGCACCTGGGACAAGGAATCTAAAGTATGAGTTCGACATGACATCCGTCGATGGTATTCAGTTCCATTTCTCTGGGCACAAAGTCGTGGATTCTTCTGTTGCACTGGGACCTTGGCGATTCTGGACTGCAGCATCTACCTTGTATGTGACAATCTCACACGCAACAGGAGACCGAGCGATCGTCGGGCGAGGTATGATGCACATACGGCCATCGGACTTTCTATCAGAAATATTCACACTCAAGCCATCGGGTCGGAATTTCCTCGCCAAAGTGCAATCTACAGCCAACTTTATGAGCTTCTTTGTCAGACAATCTGCCAGTCTTTTCCTCGCTCCATTCGTGTATCAGCAATATCCCGTCGTGGCTTACAGAGGCTACATGAATGATACATCGCCTGATAACACTATTACTATCGAGGCTTCTGATGGAGTGCAGACTTTGCTGCATGTTTTCGAGCCAAGGAATCCGAACATTAAGACCAAGAATCTTTTCATGATTCCTGGTGCCTCGGTCGACGAGCAAATCTTCTCCCTTAAAACAATCCAGGTCAATGCCGTCAACTACTTCACCAGAGCGGGGTACCGTGTTTTCGTCACTGTCCACCGCATCTGTCTGCTCGAAGTCGCCAAGAACAACTGGACGACTTTTGACTCCCGCCTTGACATCAGAGCATGTCTACAATGGGTTCGAGGGAACTACGGCAAGGAGAAGATCTATTGTATCTCTCATTGCATGGGAGCTGTGGCCTTCTCCTGCGGTCTACTCGACGGTACTATTCCATCCGAGTGGATTAAGGGGATCTCCACTTCCCAAGTCCTCTGCCATCCCATCTGGGCAACTTTGAACATGGCCAAGGTGCTAGCGGGTCCTATTCCCTTCGATAAGCTGTACTCCATGTTTGGTGGCTCGTGGTTCTCTTGCAAGTCCAGCACCGAGGACTCGTATTTCCAGCAATTTGTGAACCAACTCTTGCGATTCTATCCCGACAACAGAGCGGAAATCTGTAACAATACTTCATGTCATCGCTGTTCTTTGATTTTCGGACGGTATGTTCCAATTCTAATTCCTCTCTGAATCCATACTGACAAGACCAAGGCTGTGGAACCACCGCAACCTAAATGAATACACCCATCGCCAAATCGATCGATTCTTCGGCGGTGTCAACATGACTCTCCTACACACTTTAATGCAGATGGGTCACCGCGGCTTCGTCACAACCAATGGCCCCTTGTTCCACGACCTCACTGGCCACACCAATTTCCGTCGTCTCGAAGGCATACCCATTATGTTATTCTCTGGCTCAGACAACAAGGTCTTGACGCCAGAATCGACGGATAAGACGTACAGTGCGTTGAGAGAGGCGTTTGGGACGAAGGACTACGAGAGAAATGTTGTCCAGGGATATGGACATCTGGATTGTTGGATGGGCAGGGAGGCGTATAAGGATGTTTTTCCAATGGTGAGGGATCATATAGATCGGGTTACGAGAGAGAAGGGGTATAGGTACCACGAACCTGATTGGAAGAATGATTGGGAGAACTGGAAGGATTTGCCGCAGAGCGGGAATCCTGAGAACGAGGGATAAGGCGGGGCTTGGGGGGGTGTACAATTATATGTCGGTTTGGGTAACAGGAACAAGCAAAGGAGTTGGCGGACTTGGGCTGGGCTGGTGGGGTGTTTCTTGGATTGTTTTAGGATCTTGTAATTTTAGTAGACTATTGTTTAGTTTCCGCAATCTTTCTCACACTCATGAGCTCATCCATCGGCTCTGCGACCTCCAATATACTCAGCAAACCCCACTACGGAGGCGGCGGCTGCACGACCTTCATGAATCCCTTGAACTCGTCTTCGTGCAGTGCCTTCGCGCCCGGCACCAACAACCTAACAAAATAATACCCCGCACCAGCCCCCTCACTCGGTCTCCTAAATCCCCACGTCGTCACATCCCCACCCCCCAAGAACACCCCATCCTGTCTCACGCCGCCTATCTCATGGGCATACGTCTCCGGCTTTCTCCCATTAATACTATACGCCAACTCCTCATCAGCTTGCAGCAGCAACGTCTGCACGCCATAAGGGTCGAAAACAGTCCCGCCACGATCGCAGCAGAAGATTGTGGGGGCTGTGGAGTTGTCTTCGAGAACTACTAGGCTGTTACCACTGATACGCGATGGCAGGCCGTTGATGCTGCTGTTGTCTGCGAGGAAGGGAGAGAAGTAGAATGCGTCTGCGTTGTCGCCGGCGTGGAAGTAGGAGTTTGGGTAAGCGGAGCAGCCGCCGGCGCCGATGCGGATAGCTGTTACATTTGCTAGTGTTTGTTAGGAAAATATGTGATTGACTGTTCAGAAATTCGACGTACGAAGGGCGGAGATCAAAGGGATTGATGAGAGAAGGAGAAGAGGCACCCCGAATCGGAGTGATGATGCCATATTCGTTGCGATGAAAGGATTAATTGGCTCCCCTGAAAGCTTTTGGCATAGGTTTCAAGTTGGCAAAGTCTTGGAGAGCGATCATTCTTATATAGACTGGGAACTAAGGCGACTCCTGCGAGATATTATGAGGCAGAACCAATTAGTTTGAGTGGGCTTAATACCGCCTGGGCACCTGCAGTATTTTGATAATATGGATATTTCCTCGAGATGGAAGTGCGCCACACCAAATGCCGATTCGCATTCTATTCATTTCGAGTCCCAGAAGCCGAACCGTATACAATTCTGTGAGATTATGGATAAATTTGAGTGGACTGTTTTGGGTTTGATTGTTTTTCGGCTATGGGTCCGGGTGAAAAGGGGAAGCGAGATTCTGCACCGTCCACCCCGTCATCCGGCATACAGTCTTCGAGACCGCGTGAAGTATTTGCTCATCATAAAAACTTGTGAACGGGTGATGCTCTGCATCTTGTCCTCCCCCTCGCCTCTATATCTGGCATTTTTTCTCTAGGTTCAGATGAAAAGATTACTCTATCATCAAACCACCACTGTCAGATTGAAGATGCCGCCAGCATGCAATAAAAAAAATGATTTGTAATAGAACGCAATGAATAACAAAAGACCATATCAATGCTATCGCCCGTCACATGCTCTAACGAGGGAAGGACCAACAACTAGCTCCACACAAACCAGCAGCACCGCCAGGATCCCAACCTCCAACGCACACTTATCCAGTTTTATTACCCTCAAAGCCTTCTTGTCCTTGACTAAAATACTAGATTGCCATTTCAAAGAGGCGCGGTTGATTTTTGGGCAGTTGGTAAAAGTAAGTACATATAGTCTTTCGTCTCCCTCTACTACAATCGAAATTCCAGTGACGTTATTAATCATCCATGATCCAGTATTTACCGATGCTCAACGCGACCAAATCATTAAAGCCCCCGGCTTGCTGTCAGTTGGCGAAGATTGTGCTCAAGAGCTCAACTAATCAGGAATAAATTGCGCCCACATCACTTTTCCCTTGCACCAATAGGATAGAAAGACTTCAAGCCTCAAGGGAAAACAAAAGACTAGCTATTCAACTAGGCACACACATTCCACTTCGTGTAGCCAAAGCCAGTTTTCCCCGCTGCCCTTTAACTACAGTCCTATCTTACTACAACATTTCATGATATTTTCAACACATACTCAATTGCCTATCACCGCACCACAGGGGCATATAGAACAGTCATCTCTCTCAAGTCCTATAATCATCAGCAAGTACAAGTTGTAAGGGAAGATACCGGTTTACCACTTTTCTAACTCATTGCTTCCTTTCATGCTATGCCATATCCTCAGCACGCTTTGTGCCGTTTTTCTCGGAGTAACCCTTGATCATGGTGCTAAGATCTCCAACAGGTAATTGAATTGGGAAGTCAATGACACCCAACATTAGAGCGAACTGGTAGTACCATCCCATTGCAATAGTTGCGAACAAGAACCCGCCAGCAATCTGACTACGCGTTAGAACATGTATATCATTCCGCGTCGACTAATACCATGAAAGTTTGTACTCACTTTGCGATAGTAGTGGAAGGTTGCTAGATCCCCATCTGCCCCATACCAGTCGCTAGCTGTCACGAATATAAACCCGAAGTCGAGGGTTAAGAATACAAGGAAGAAGATGATGTTGATTCGTATAGAGCAAACCAGCATAATGGTTGTGAACAATGCCATGAACAATGCCAAAAAACCTATTTGCAGTAAGTATTGCTGCGAAAATGGTCCATAGATTTAAAACATACCAATGCTAGCTAGAAACTCAGGCGCCATTACGGTGTCGATAGGATTACTTGGGTCGTAAGCAATATACGCGTTGAAGATGGGTTGGAGAGTTGCGCCGTAAGCCAAAAAGAAACCGCCGTAGACACCGAAAAGAATCATAAAGAAAGAGTTTCCGAGAAGAAACTCTCCGACAGCGGAGAGAAGTGCTAGGAGACCACCGAGGAAGTATGTTGCGCCACTGTTCAGGAGATCGTCAGTTGCGATTTCAACATATGTTAAAGCTGGAGAAAGAGAGATTTTAAAGCATAGTAACTAAGAATACGTACATAGAAGCAGCTCCATCGCCTCCAGCACCTCTCCAACCCATGAAGTCAATAGCGATTGGAGTCAGCGAGTAGAAAACCGCCGAGACCACTGTGAGTTCATTTGATCAGCTTGAGGTGACGAGAAATATCAAAGAGGTTCATACAGAGGCGTTAGGTTTCCAAATGTCTTTCGAAGTTGTCCAGAGACCTTGTTCTCGGGATTCAAGTACAGCTTCTCGAAGATTTCCCTCGGCATCATAATACTGCCGGCGGTGTCATAACGCTGGAGATCAACCTTTGGGTCGGATGAGCCATGGGATGAGCTATTGCTGGCCATTGTGGGGGATTTGGAGTGATTATTGCAAAGTCTCGATGTGTTCGAAGGCGGAGAAAATATTTGTTGCGTGAACTGGAAAGTCTCGCTGTGAAAACTAATACCGAAGGAATTGGCCAGTACTCCTTCGTATATATTCGAGCTTCAACACTTCAAGATCGTCACCCAACGACATCCTAACCCCGCATCTAAAACATGTCTTTCCATGGACTCGGTGCTAATGATTTCTTTCCCCGTGATTCAGATGACACAGCCTTTTGGATCTTTTTCGGCTTGACCCAAAGCATAGCGCTCTATCCAGGCTCGCGGTGGATAGAAAAAGCGGCACTAATTATTGTCCATTTTGAATGTCCCACTCGGCGTGGCATATTCAGAATTAGTGCCGCTTTCTTTGTCCACCAGGAGCCAGGTCACCCCGAGCCCAAAATCACTAGATCACATTAGCATCCGTAGATCGTACCACCTACGGATTTTATTGATCTCTTCCGAGAATCTGGGGTCTTAATCCGCGCATATTACTTCCCGGAAAAGATGACTTAGAGTCTTGAAAATCCAGCGGCGCGAGGCTCAGTTGGTGGATACTGTAGGTTGCTGACATAATATGAACCGAGAGCCCGAGGAAAACTTCCAAGATTCTACGGTTCTGTACATGAGTCCTTCTGTTCCTTTCATGCCGTGCATCTTTGGCTCTTTAGCACATAAGTACCGGCAAATATGCGCAAGGGGTGCGATTGATCCTTAGTATTGCTTCGAAATCGAGTTTCAAATTCTCTGTTCTCTGTGTTGTGGAATTCACGTCCAGGCATGCTGCAGGGCACTCGCGGTCTCTTCTGGGTAGTGGGTAACAAACCCGCCTTGGATCCCTCTACTGACTGTCTTTGGAGTCTGATAGTATTTCCAATCTTGTTTGAGTCGCAAGCTATGCGGAAATGCTTGCATCGAGGTAGATGGAGAGAACCCCGGGAGCCCTCTGCACTATCATCAGAAGGATCTATGCCACAGCAGAATGAGATCATATTATAGAGATCGACCAGAATTAGCTTCATTCTAATCAAAAACGTCAGTATTTCAATCCCGAGCCGGATGGATTCACGCTACCCCGCAAAAACAAACCGTTCGAAAATGCGGGGTTGGTGATCTCCATAGCTATGGCGGTGCCAAGCGGCGTTATGGTACTGGTATAGCCTGAGCTCTTTGGTCTCATTTCAGATCAATACAGAGTACCAAGTCTAGACGTTATCAAGGATCTAGGAAGTCAAAGTAGCCTGCCCATATGGACCACGAAAGTTTCCATCTCTGGAGAGAGATACAAACCATCAAGTCCCCACTCTCATTCACTTCCTCAAACACCATATGTCTTTAGATGCTCGAAATACGATTTTAGAACCTCTCGATGAACTCTCTACTTTGCAAGAGCCTGTTTATGTATTTATTCTGGCCAAGCAAGTTAGTCGGGGATTGGAATTATTGTTAGACTGTGTTCGAATTCACCCGATTCAACTCCTCTAGCTAAGTGGCCGGAACCTGTCACGATCTTCAATTCCAAAATCTTCGGTATGATGTGAAATTAATGTAACAACTGATGGTTCTGACCTTTGTTCCGCGAGCCGAATGAAAATGCAGCAGAGTTGGCGATTCGATCTGATAAGCCTGTGATAGTCACGCGTGCACAAATTTTGAGTTGTACGAATTTGTGGGGGTTTCTTTATATGCGTATTGGAATTTGAAATACTGCTAGAGTCTTGATATGAAATTCGTTTCACCCTACTTCGGAGATTGGGACTGTCTCCCATTTGACCAGGGCTCGCCTGCTCACGCTGCCTGAGTTCCATTTGCTCGTTTTCCCAACTCTTCGCGAACTCTTGGAATTATATAACGTCCATAGTCAATGGCATCATTAAGATTGTCATAACCACGAATAGAAATAAGTTCCGCTCCAAGGTCGACGTAGTCAAGGATTGAGTCGGCAATGGTCTGCGGGGAACCGACCAAAGCAGTTGACGCACCCCGAGCATTAGTAGCCGTGACAGTAGGATACCAAAGAGCCCTGTCCTGAACCTCGCCACGAGCCGCAATTTCGAGAAGCCGCTGAGATCCAACATTCTGCGGCTGCGGAGCCGCCGCAATGGCACCACTAGCTACCTTTTCTTGCGCCTTTGGACCATTTCCCTTCAGAGCATCGAGCGTGCGGTGTGCTTTTGCCCAAGCCAGCTCCTCCGTTTCCGCAACAATGGGGCGGAAAGTTACCCAAATTCTGGGACGATCGGTACGGCCAGCACGTTCCGCTTCGGCGTAGATCCTATCGATTTGCTCCTTGGTTTCCTTTAGAGGCTCACCCCAGAGCCCGTAGATATCGCCAAGAGACCCACCAATGCGGTATGCCTCGTCAGATGACCCGCCGACTGATACAGGAATGGTTCCCTTCGTTGGGCGGACTTGGTTGCTGAATTGTGTAAATTTAAAGTACTTGCTCTCCCAGTCAAAAGCATCTGCTGACTGCCACGCACGGCGAAGAATCTTGATATAGTCTTCGAGACGACCGTAACGCTCCTCTTTATTGAGATAATCTCCCTCTTTTGCCTGCTCGGCATCGCTACCACCAGCAATAAAATGAACAACAACACGACCGCGACTGAGCTGGTCAAGAGTGGCAAGAGCCTTTGCGGCGACGGTTGGAGGAAGAGTGTTTGGTCGAAGAGCAATGATAACCTTGATATTTTTGGTTACCGAAAGTATCGTTGCACCGATGGTGAAGGGATCGAAACCCGATGAACCATAAGGCACGAGTGTGTAATTGTACTCGTAATCGTCAAGTGCTCGAGCATAGCGGACCAAAAAATCCGGATCAATACCAGAGTTGGGTATTGGATTAATCTCGGTCGATGCGTTGGGAAAAGTGACGCTGATGAACTCTGTTGGCATCTTGAAGTTTGTCAGATCGTGTTGAAGCTTGCAGAAATTAAGGAAAACGAGGTAAACTTTATGAAGGAATATTTGGTTGTTTATAAATCAAAATTCGTTAGTGAATAGCGACAGCTGCATGGGAAATCACGCCTTACATCGGGAGCCGATTCCGGTCTTCAACCCCCATTCTTGCCAACATATTAATTGATACTGCTTGTCAATATTGAAATTATGTTATTGGACTTGCAGCAAGATGATGTCTCCGCAAAACAGCCACTAATCATGTTTTTCAAATCGAGGAGTATCATTCAGGGGCAGCCAGATTGTTCAAGGATTTATCACGAGGTGTGATTTTCTGAAACCACGCCGTGGCATATATAAATATCACCGATAAACTCCCATTTCCTTGTAAAGTAACGCCTTTCCAATCTTTACACAATCATAAATATAGAATTTCTAACTATTTAACGACACACCATATGCGGCAGCGTTTCAAGTGTTCATCAACAACACCGCTTTACATTCAACATGTCCAGCCAAGCATCTGAATCTACATCAAATGAGAAGAAGATCGAGAAGATGCATTCACATGCAACTTGCAAAGAGTTTCACGACCGTTTAGACGCCCGATTTAAGGTCACTCTCCTCTACGCACATTTTCCTTCAGGATCTCCAGCTCAAATGTCCCCCAGTACTAAGCTTTCGCACAAGTCCGTGAAAGCTTTGGGTGATCTTACTCTACTAGAATATAGCATCACGTCCCATTCTGAGTAATACCACACACATTCTGTCTGAATGGGTCGACTTGCACGAGTTGCGGACAAATGGAGCTGTTTCTTCCCCCAGTGCAGCTCTGATGAAATCAACTGCTTCCTTGACAAGGTGCAAAGCAATGTTCAAAGAGCCAAGACAAACATCAGTGGTAATGATGCCACGGAGAAGGTGATGTCTTCTCGCGATGAAGAGTTATCGGATCGCATTATCAATGGCATAGCTAATCTGAGAGCGAGGCTCCGAGAACGATCACTCAAGTGTTGTTAAGGACAGACGTGTAAGCCGAGGGTCGAGGAAAAGAAGGAATGAGAGGACTACACGTAAGGTAACAGGAGAAGCCGTGGCCACGCTTAAGGAGTCAAAGGCTGAGGCTGGATCAAAGACCGAAAAGAACGACGTGGAATTGGAGTTTCATAGGGATGGTTTGGTAGTCTGTAAAACCATAGACTAGAGAGAAATATATCGTAGAGCTACAATCCGAATTAGGAACTAGCAAGATGTGCGACTTCGGAAGAAGTCAACCCAAAACATCCGTGAGTGATATCTAACTTGTACGATCCGAGCCAGTATTCTAATCTGTCAAAATTTGTTCAAATAATAAGATATTAAATTCAATACGTATTTTAAGCCCCCTTCTGACATTTTGCACAGTGTTTCCACTAGTACGGCTTCCGTCGGTCGAATATTGAAGCCCATTCCAAATTTGGTATATAATAATCATTCACTTGGTTCGAATTCACCCCCAAGATGAAACGACACTCGACTTACAACCTATTTTCTGAGGCGGAAAAAGGCACAAGGAGGCAGTCAATATTGATTAGTTAATTAATCGAGGTAATAGTCATAGTGGAGCCATATACGCCTGTAAATTCAGCCCATTCACAAAACTGTACAACAACCGCTCCCCGTGTAATGATTCAACACTTCTACACATCCCATTACCATCAATACATCACACTGAATCACCACGTCTCATTCCAGGTAAATTTGGAGAACATGATAAATGGATTTGTGCTAACATTCGTCTTCAAAATAATAGAAACACAAGCCCCTCCGGCATCCAGCCTCTCCCAATCGACATCATATTCGCACCATACGCGAGAGCTCCGACACCTGACCCCGATCAACGAGCTGTTGTGAGAATGCCGCCTGTGCCGCCTCTACCACCTACAGGTAAGCCTCTGGGGGGTCTGTCCGATATCATTCTGCAGTTTATTGATACTGCCACTTTAACCTCAGCGTACGCTCAACGAACACATCCCCATAGCTCTCTGTAAGTTGAACCTTATCGATCTTCCCTATTCACGCTTCTGGAATGTCACACGTGCATTCAATTCATTCCCCACAGCACTAGGGAGGAAGGCTGACTCGTGATATTTCAATTAGCTTGAACGCCTATATCGTAGCCGTATTTCTCCAGGGATCCATCGTCGAGAACATCTCCCCACTCAAGCGTAATGCCGGACTTCGCGATCTAGCTCAGAAGCTACACACCTGGCCCGGAGATATCAATAGGGATATGCGTTGGGATGCGCTCAAAGCCATCGATTTACTTCAGGAATATGTGAAGCAATGCTTGAATGCTGAGATGAGATATATCGAGTTAATCTCAGCGCAAGGACCCGATACTCCAGTTGGCAAGAAGGAGATCCAGATCCCAAGAATGATCATGCTCAAGCATCAAGCAGAGGTAACTTTGGAGAGCCTTATTCAGAAGACGAGAGAAGAAGTCAAGAAGCCCGATTGGGAGGCAGCTACCGGTGGACTCGAGCTGAACGATCTCGCACCATTCATACCTTTCTTTAATTCTGCCAAAGAAGTTATGAGTGAGCTGGAACTCGAATCCAAATCCACGGACAAGGGAGAGGAGCCTGCCAAGACGGTAGTCGGTCTTCCAAAAGCGCGCGCCGCAGCATTTCGCGCGGTTGAGAATTACCGACACCAAGTGAGTGATTTAACAGAGCAGATTTTGGGACTCCTCGTGGATGATTCTGCGAAGGCATGGAGCGGGCTGCAGAAGAATGTTATTAAGATTCCCGATATTTCTATTGCTCATCAGGAAATGGAAATCAGTCTAGTTGAGCTTCTCCAATTGGAGAGCACGAAGGACGTGGACTGAGGTCATGAAACATCACGTATTTGTTTAGGAGAAAACAAGGACGTTGGGAATAGCATCCGCGAGAAAATTGTTTTGGCATACGGCTAGCAGCGGCAGGGTGGCTTGGTAGCTTGGTTAAGCATTGACGGAACGATTGATCCTTCCTGAATTATGATCAATGGAACTTGGTCTATTACATTTGAAGCAGAAGCCAATTAAAAAAAAAGTGGACAACTAAGTCAAGATACATTATTATCCTTCCAACCAAGATCGTTTGACAAAGTCCAAGGCACCAATGGCGTGCAATTCCCAGGACGTCTTCAGCAGGTCGAACGCATGGTCTTCCCCAGACGCTATGTCAAACCTGATCGTAGTCTCTGGCAGTTTCTTTGCGGCCAAGTCGATGAATTTGTGTGAAGCTCGAATATGAACTACGGTGTCATCATCGCCATGTAGTATCCATCTGGATCCGTTAGTGCTAGGTCTTGTTTTTCCGCCCACCGGCACTTAACTCACATTTTTCTGGGCAATCTCGCGCCAGACTTTATTCTTTCCATAGGTACAAAGTCGGGTCGATCGAGACCGCTACTGTCGAAGATTTTTGCATCAAAAATCCCGTGCTGAGTTGCCCCCACAGCGAACGGTGCTCTTTCAAGCTCTGCTTTGCTTGTGATTGTCTTCCTTGCCTCCTCGATCGAGGCCACAACAGCGTCCTTCGAAGGAATGTCTTTGAATGGAAATCGGAGTATAGTGGGCTCATCAACAGTAGGCCCCTTGACAAATATATCGTCCTTCGGATCTAGAAAGGGATACGCCACTGCAGTGGTGGAGACATCATTCGGATGTGATAGGGCAAGTTGGATGGCGCAATATCCGCCAGCTGAATTGCCTGTAAGAAGCAGCCGAGAAAGGTCGATCAAGGTGCCAGGATATTGACACTCGATTGCGTTAGAAAGATTTGCACGCGTCCATTGCCAAAAGTCTTTGAGGTCTTCGAGTACATCTGCAACGCCGCTTTTGGAGGGAAGGAGGCGATAATCCGGAGATACAACAATAGCAGAATTCTCCAAGGCCAGCTTCAATACCCACGGAGAAAAAAAGGGAGCAAACAGGGCGTGTCCATACACAAGAAAGCCTCCATGGAGATTGAAGATAACGGGGTGAGGGCCTGGCTTTAGTTCCTTCGGAATCAAGACCGCAGCTCTGATGTTATGAGAATCGACCGATTTAAATCTGCCTAATCGTTAACGAGAAACAGATGAGTCAGAAAAACAACCTCACGTTTGTTCCAAAATTGTGAATCGTGCAAACATAGAATCATCGGGCCAAATCCCTTCCATTTTGCTGTCCAGTTGTCGACGACGCTGCACGGGTAAGTAAGAATTTGTAGCTTTTGAACTGAAAAAGAACGGTGTTTTGGAAGAGTTGGAGCAAACTCTCAAGAGGTAATATAGATTACTGGCGGAAGATAATGATCCTATTTTTGAGCTGTCAACTTGCAAGCAGCGTGTTCCGTTTCGTCGTGGACGGAAGCCCCACTTCCCGCTTGTGGAACGAAACTCTCCGTACGATTTTCTGTACAACTTAAATGTTCCGTTATTTTAGTATATAGGTAGACAGTGATTCTTGATTTTCCACATTCAATCATTTACTTTTGACTGAGACTGAGGTGTCTTGTAGCATCAAACCAGTCTTCGACTTACAGATCGCAATCACAACCAAAAGTATTTCAGTTCACCTCAATGACCTTCGCGAAAATGCACCTCTCTTCACACACTTGGATGCGACCAGAGCCGCTAGAGCAGACACTCAAGCGGATTAGCCGTCTGGGATATTCCAGTATCGAGCTGGCGGGCGAACCCGACATCTACCACATACAGGAAACTCGCCAGCTTCTTAGGCGCTACAAGATCCGATGCTGGGGTACAGTAACAATCCAGTATGGGACTCGGGACTTGACTGCATCTGATCCACAACAGCGCAGGGACACAATACAGTACATGAAAGATGTTGTCTTGATGTGCGCTGAGCTAGGAGGGGAAATCGTAACAATTGTCCCGGGCAGAGTGGGAAAACTCGTTCCTACCTCGACACCCGAGCGCGAGTGGAAGTGGGCCGTGGAAGGCCTTCGGGAAGTTGCAGCCCTAGCCAGAGAAAAGAATATCAAGGTTGGCCTCGAGCCTCTTAATCGATTTGAGACGTACTTTCTCAACCGAACCGACCAGGCGCTGGCGCTGGCGGACCAAGTTGGCCACGGCTGCGGAATCGCATTCGACCCTTTCCACATCGCGCTTGAGGAGAGAGACCTCCTCTTGGCGATACGATCATGCGGATCCCGTATTGTTGATTTCCATGTTGCGGACAACAACCGCCTCGCTGCAGGGCACGGATCTTTTGACTGGAGTAAAATAATGTCCACATTAGCTGAAACGGGCTACGACGGTGGTCTGGCGGTCGAATGCATGCCGCCGATTGATCGTACGCCCGTAGGGCATTTTGGTACCGACCAGCTGGAAACTGAGGCTGTGGACGTGCCCCCTGGTCAGCTTCAGTTCATCCTTGATCATGGTTCAGGTAACCGATTTCCCGCCTAAAATCCCGCCCCGCTTAGAATCCCGTACTAAAATTACAATTTTATTATTAACCTATCTATTTCAACTATGGCTAGAATAAATAAATCAGCCTAGATCACGGCTATAATAAATATAATTCGAAAAAAAAAATTTATAAATTATTTGAAAATAATAAAATATTTCAAATATAATTATATATTAATATTTAAAAAAATTTATAAAAAAATTTATTTTAGAAAAAAAATAAATAATTTTTAATAATAAATTTTTATAAATATTCAAAAAAATATTTTAATAAAATATATAAATAGATTTTCGAAATAAAAAATCTATCCGATATTATAAATTATAAAAAATCTAATAAAAGAAATTAAAAAAAAATTTATAAAAAAAAATTAAATAGACTAATTTTATAAATATTATAATATAAAATTAAAAAATATATATTTGCAAAATATAAAAAATTTAAGGTTTTTTATTAAATATATTTTAATATTTAAATTATTTTTTGTATTTATTAATTATTTTATATATTATTATATTTTATATTAATAAAAAAATTATAATTAATATTAATATTTTTTATAATTTGTTTTTATTATTGAAAAATATTCGATTATAATAAAAAATATATAAAATTTCGATAAAAAAAATTTTTTAATAAATATAGAATATATTATAAAAAAAATTATTTTTTTAATAATTCTCAAATTTGATTATATTATAAAAAATTAATAAAATGATAATCGCGAATTCATTAGTTTCCTAATTTGTATTTCTATTATTAAATAATAAATATTTTTTATTTTTATATTTTAAAATAATTTATAAAATATATAAAATATTTAGATAAATGAAATATATATAAATTTAGTTTATTATTTTATTATAAGTTACAATAAATAAAATAATAATTATTATAAATATTTCTAATTATAAAAATTTTTTAAAAAATATATTAAATTGAATTCTCTATATATATAATATTTATTTCTAGTCGACAAATATTTTTTATATATTAATATAAAATTTATAAATTAAATAAATTAATATCAAATTATTATTATAATTTTATTTTTTTATAATATTTATCGGTTTTAATTTTTAGATATTAAATTATTTGAACTTTTTAATATTATATATTTTAAAAAAATAAATAATTTAATATTTCGATTATAATATTATATTATTATACGAAAAATTTTTTTTTTTTTTATATTTAAAAAAGTTTAAAATATTATATTTATTACAAATATTATAACAAATATATTTATATTAATTAAAATTTGGTTATTAAATAAAAAAAATATTATTAAAATTATTACCAAATTTAAAAAATTTTTTATTTATAATGTTTTTGTTATAATTTTGAAAAAAATCTTTTTATAATATGAATTAAAATTTTTTTTAAATTCGCCGAAAAAAATTATATATAAATAAATATATTTTATTATAAAAATCGAGAATTTCGATAAATATTTAAATAAAAATAAAAATAATATAAAAAAAATAAAAAATTCAATTTTATAAATAAAAATAATAATAAATTAAATATTTGGTTTTTAATTAAAATAATTAAAACTAGAAAATATAATATTACAAAAAAAATTAAAAAATATATTAAAGAAAAAATTAAAATTATTCAAAAAATAATTCGAAAAAAAAATTAAAAAAAGAAAAAAAATAAAAAAACTATTATTTAATTAAAAAAAGATTTAATAAAAATTAATTTAATTATTTTAAAAATAATAAAATCAATAAAAAAAAATATTTTTATATAATTTCGAAAAATATTGATATTTAAATTTAAAATAAAAATATTATCAAAAATATTTAATAATTAATCGAATTCGAATATATTAATAAATATTAAAAATATAAATATTTTAGAAATATATAAAAAAATTATTCAAATAAATCGAAATAAATAATAAATTAAATTATTATAACATTTTAAAAAATAGATATTTTTATAATATTTTTATAATATATTTTTAATGATTTTTTTTTTTTAATTTCAAAAAAATCCGAATTGTAGTAATTGAATAATAATTTTTTAAAATTCGGTCGTAAAACATGTGCACGACGGGATTTAAGCAGGGGCGGGATTTTAGCCGGGGAATCGGTTATTCTTTCAGACGCTTACTACACCGAGCTGCTGGGGCAATCGGCGGAAACGCTTAGGAAATTCTTGGGCTGATTTGTCTGAACGAAATTGATGGTTTGCTTGGCTTCATATTGATGTTTTTAGATGTATGGAGTACTGCGGGGCTCAGAGTTGAAGGAAACCCCTTTTTTCGGCAAAGTGGGGGTTGACTTAGTCAGCGGATCTTTATGTTCCGCCAGGTCATGGTGTTTACGACGCGTCACCTTTCAACATTTTCAATTAAGACATATGTCACTTGCCCACAAAAAAGTTCTGTGAATTTCGTTCTGTAGTTTGACTCCTCTGTTACAACTATCCCCTCAAGGAAACCGAGGATTTCTATCAACCCTTAAGAACTTGATCCTTCCATGATATAGAAGTATGTCAACCGGCAACCCTTCCACAACCCAAAGGGCAAGAGGGAAGCAACGTGTCGATGTAGCTTGTGATTTTTGTCGACATAGAAAGGTGTGCACCCATCATCCACTTGCACTTAGTCTGATGTTCACATATGGCTAACATAGCAAGTTGGGATGTAATAACGCGAAGCCAAAGTGCGAAAATTGCTACGAGCACCAAAAAGACTGCACATATACAGTGCGGATCCGCAAAGAAAGGTCGGTTCTCAGTCTTCCCTCTCCCTAAAAATCCAACCAGTGAACATGCTTACGATACCATAGACCTTCCAATTGGCGCATCAAAAATCTCTTGGAGGAAAATGCGCGGTTACGCAAAGAGTTAGAAAATAGTCAATCCGGACAAGCCGTTGGAGAGACAAATATTTTGGATAAATCCCCGCGAGTTATTACATCCATTTCATCCACGCCCTCTGGGAGCAATGGGCACGCCTCATTTGAGCAGCCGGGCGCCAAAGTCCTCCGCAGATCGAATCGAAACTACTACGGGCTAGCAGCTACCGAGATCATCACTTCTGCAGAGGCCCATGGTACCCAATTTCATGGCCCCACGAGTGCTATGTTTGATGGGGAGCAGCCAGTTGAAGGAAACAAAGTTGATTCAACTGAGATTACGATTGCCTCCCAGAAAACTCGATTATTGGCCGAAGCTGCAAGACAACGTACGGCATGACTTCTCCTTCTTTTATATTTAGCATTTAATCGAGGCTATCAGCTGACCACCTATTTCCAGGCCAGCTTGAACCGATCAATTTTCAGTCTGGGAAGCTCGACCTTGATGGAGTCGAGCCCGACTTCGCGATGTTCCTCTTGTCGGTGTTTTGGAACCGCCAACATGCTTCCGGATCGATCGTATATCGACCAAGTTTTATGAGGGATATGGCGTGTCAAGGTCCATGCTTTTCTGCACTTCTCTTGAATGCCATTTTCTTTACTGCCTCGAAACATGTTGGCTCGAAAGACGAGCTCGGATTTAGTAATTCGTGCAGTGATACCGACAAATGTGACGCGGGCGTGCCATTTCGGCAGAAGATTGAAGGTATCCTCTATCATCGCGAGTCAAGGGCATTGTGCCGTAGCGAAATCCCTACCATTCAAGCTCTGCTACTTCTGTCGGACGTGTTGTTCTCTTGGTGCGATGAGAGGAGTCTCTCGTGGCATTATTTGGGCATCGCTATCAACATGATCGTTGACCTTGGAATTCATTCTAACAATTCTGCTCTTATGCTTGACAAAGCACATATGCCGGAGACGATGGAGATACAGCGAAGAGTATTTTGGGCTGCATTTGGTAAGCCCTGTCACATAGTCTCCTCATTTATGCATCATCGTCCATTAATCATGCCGGGTAGTGATGGACAAGATACAATCAATTTATCAAGGCCGCCCGGCTCGTCTGCGGGAGACTGACAATAGCGTTCCTATGGTGTTTCTAGACGAGTACGAAGAACTGGAACCTTTCGATACGTTAGGATACTCAGCGAAACCCGCCCCACTTGGCCTACCAACTCTCAGCGTATCAACATTTGAACAACTTTGTAAGCTCAGCACTATTGGAGACCATATACTATCCGCCTTATATACAGAAAAAAGTCTGCAAAAGGACCCCCAGGAGCTTTTTCGAGCATCGCAAGCTTTACATACAGATCTTATGAGTTGGCTTGAGTTTCTGCCAGCACATCTCTCGATCAATCTGAACAGTCCCGGTAGTGCAAAGACTTCCGTGATTCTTCCTCATATCTTATCTCTAATGTGAGTTCACCACCTCCTTCCAATGATTTTCCTTGTCCCTTTACTAATGCTGAAAACAGATTGATGTTCCATTCCTTGCTGATATTGTTACATCGGCCATTTGTATCAGAGGGTCATCTCAAATCAGCTGCAGAATCGACTGCAAGTAGCGCTTTCGCCACCTGTCAAACTGCAGCTTCGGAGATTGATGTGCTACTACGATTATATAAATCGCAGTGGTGCGTCCAATCTCCTCCGTACTTTGTTTCATATTCAACCTATGTGAGCGCGACGATCCACGTCCGCACGGCTGCACGAAGTCCCCTAGGATCAAGGGCGCACCAAAATCTCCGAAATTGTCTAGAGATACTTTCAGAGCATCAAAGTGTTTGTCATGCACCGCGGCGATCTATGAATATTCTTCTTGAGCTGGTAAGCCGGCTCAATGTCGACGTTGGAGCCGTCTTTACTGCTTCAATATCTCGCACTGCCGTGTACGATTTAAGATCAGAAGATCAGCAAGCGGCTTCTTTACACAACACAACTTCGTCTTTTCTACGAAGACCTTCAAATGTCCAAAATAAACCCTCCGGGGGGATAGGCGCCTCAACGAACCATGAGTTAAGAGAAGGAGATTTGACGCAGGCCTCGAAAACAGGAATGGAATCAGATGAGCCAACGACAACGCCAATTGAGCCCAGTATGTTTGATCAGATTGATGCAGAGTCAAGTCCAGCCAATTATGGATTCGATGAAATACTTTCGAACATGTCTTTTGATTTCGATCCCTTGTTTGGATTTAACGATTCTCAAATGGACTTTGGGGTAGAGCTTTGAGTTCAACAGCATCCTTCGAAACTGGCCGCACCTTGAGAGCTTTTGAACACATCAGTTGAGTTTCAAGCCAAAATTACCAAAAGGCACGAAGAAATTTTATGAATGGACAAAGCCTCCTGATATAAAATTAAATGCCCAGGTTCCCTTTAGGCCAAGTCTCAGGTTATAGGTGGTATATGGCGGATAAAAGCGGTGTGTAATAATCAGTGCAGTAAGCCCTAATCTTACAGTGCAAGCATCCCGATAAGCGGCGCTTTTCCCCGGGGGCGTACATGGGCGGGGTACAATACGCGACTAGGGAGTAGCTTCCGGTGATGAACTGCCTACCTAGGCAGGTCAATAAAGAATGCGGCAAACACGGTATAAAAGGCGCAGAACCTCGACGCCTTGGAAAAAGCTTCTTTCTTTCTTGGCTCCATGCTCAGATCCTGAACTGGTGTAACTTCCAAATCATGAAGCTATTCTCGGCCATAGCGTGCCTTGTTGCTGGTCTCGGACCTGCCTCCGCATCCTCTCTACCACCCAAGCAGCGCGCCACGAGAGGTCTCTTTGCACGCGCGTCCAACGCGACCGCAAAAACTAGCCATACCCCGTACTATTTTGATCAAGCTGTAATTAAAACATCTCAAGAAACATTCCTCGTGTCGCTGACCATCGCAGATCGACCATTTCCCCAAAGACCCACGATATGCGCCGCACGCCAATGGAACCTTCAAACAACGCTACTTTATTGACACTTCTTACTATAAGGCTGGCGGGCCTGTCTTTCTCTACTTGGCCGGAGAGGGACCGATTGACAGCGACACGCATCTTGATGGCAGCCTAATAACACATCTGATGCAGGAGTTCAATGGCATTGGCGTTATCCTTGAAAACCGTTATTATGGCACAAGTTGCCCATTCAATACGTCCAGCACGGATGAGCTACTTTACTTGACCACAGAACAAGTCATTGCAGATTTCGACGTATTTGCCAAAGAAGTCAAATTACCGAACGTGACCAACATCAACGCCCCAACGACACCATGGATTCTGTATGGAGGTAGCTATCCGGGCGCCCTGTCGGCATTTACGACGAAAACCTACAATGAAACATTTTTGGGTGGCATTTCAAGTAGTGGGGTCATTCATGGCCAGCTTGAGTATCCCCAATGGTACGATCCGATCCAACTGCTGGCGCCGCAAGATTGTGTAGCCAGCATCAACAATATCGTGGACAAAATGGACTCGCTCATCAAGCTAAAAAATCATGCTGCTGTGCAAGAGCTAAAGGAAATCTTTGGGCTCACTGCACTTACGGACATCCGGGATTTCGCTCAAACTATTGCTTTCCCAATTGGTGGTCCATTTGTCTACCCTACCTACACATGGCAAGAGATCAACTGGAACCCCAAGTACGGACATATAGATTTCTTCGACTTTTGTCGCAACGTCACCGACATCAACGCCCCTGCAAATACTACTGTTATTGATAATAAACTTGCCAAATACACCGGTGGCGAACGTTGGAAGAACCTGGGTAATTACGCTGCGTATGTCAAGCGGGTCGTCTTACCACTATGTCCGAGTGGAGACTATAATAGTGGTGACTGCTTTGGCACTCAAGATCCAAAACATTGGGCGGATACAACCAATGGGGCTACGCGAAGCTACTTGTATACGACTTGCACAGAGTTCGGGGCCTACCAGGCTGCTCAGCCATACGGAAAAAAGTCTCTCATCTCGCGGGTGATTGATAAAGGTTATACTCAAGAATGGTGCAATTGGGCATTTCCGAAAGGTAAGTTCAACTCAATGTCAAGTTCCACATTGCTAATCGTCAAAGGAAAATATAATTCCATACCCTCGACACCCGATCTTGAAAGATGGAACGTCTATGGAGACTTCAACTTTACTGCGAATAGGCTTTTGTTCGTTGACGGGAGTGCTGATCCATGGAAAGATTTGTGTTATCACTCGGATCTCGCACCTCAGCGGTACTGGAGCGATGAGCAACCAGAGCATCTGATCAACGGAGCTGGTCATGTCTGGGATCTTCGGACGCTCACTGATGTGAGCACGGAGCCACAATTCATGCGAGAAACAACGTACCTCGAGCTCCGAACGGTTGAGTCCTGGCTCAAAGAATTTCATAGTTGAGCAGTAGTCTCTAGCTTATGGGGTAAAATAGGTACTGGAATTTCAAACTCCAAGATATAAAATCCACCCTCATCCTCTATACGAAACTCCGGAACTCTAACTCAACTAGCGTCACTCAGTCTCAATTCCCCATTCCATGCACTTGCCTCTCATGCGCTATTAATTTATCTCTCCTATAGAACCCTTTCTGTCCCTTCCGCTCACACCCCGACTGTTTGCAATGAAAGCCCCATTGCTCTGGAAAATGTCTCCCTTTGTGACGTTTCAAATCGCTCGATCTCGTAAATTTTAAATGACAGTAGCTGCAGATATGGGCATCTGGTGAGGAGGCCGAAATCATGGGTGTAGTGGTGGTGGTGCAAGTAGTTGGAGTGGAAGAGATGTTGGACGAAGCTGTGGACAACGCGGAGGAGAACGATGTTTCTTGGTTAGAAACTCGAGTTTCCTTTAAGAGATTGAACTGTTCAGAACAGGAACTAATATCTGCGCTGCCTGATGGAGGAATAGGGTCGCCCAGGCGATTGAGGTCAGCGGAAGAGCATGTCGAGTCTCCGCAGAACGAAAGATCCGAATCTTCCTGCTGCCCCACTTCCAAAATCATGTTCGGGTTAGGATCTTGAATTTGGAAAGAAGCGCTTGGAATCCGGGTTTTGAAGTCGCAGGGGAAAAGACCATGGAAGCCAAATTGTTGCTCGGAGCAAACCTCCCTTTCATTCGGTGTAAAAAAAGGGTTGTTGATTCCAAAATTTGATTGAAGTCTTCTTTCAGAGACAGGCTCAGTAGCTCCATCATGCGCTGACATCGGCTCATCTTCTTTCAGCCTATTTGAAAATATGTCGTTCGATCCTCCAGACCAATCAGAAAATTGAGAGTCTCCAAAGAAGCCATCTCCGCTGAAGCCAGTGGTTGGAGTTTCGTTTAAAGCTGGTCCGGGAAGCATTAGTGGAGGAATGGTACTTAATTCGTCGGCTCGAGGTGACATCAATCGTTTGTGGATGGTGAGGTCAAATTTGTATTCGCCATGGTAGAAAACTAAAGAGGTGCTATCAGAGCTATGTCCTTGAAGTATCTCCGGTCCCAGGATTTGATCGATCAGGTCAGGCTGCAATATAGAATCCATTTCAGGTGATTCTCGTTGCTTTCAATGTCATTCTGGCTGTGATGCAGATACTCGAGATTTTGAATAGCTGACGGGGCGCTCCCTTTCCTGTATGCAAGCGAACCTTTGCCGTGGCTTCCTCGCCCCTCTGCACTTCAAGGTCAAATCTGCACCGTCAAAGCGCCATCAGCCGGTATACCAATAGGCTCTCTTTCGCTGACCTCATGATTTTCCCGGTATACTTAATGTATCAGTCCATATGGGGAACTTAGGGAAGGGAATCAAGAACGCCGGCCTCTCAGACAGAGGCTTCCAAGATTCTTTTCCACCCCCCACGCCCCACTGATTACCATCACAACATCCGACTTCGGAACGATGAGAGAATAACATGACCTACCACAAGCTACAAGTTGAAAGAGGCAGGCTTGGCCGCGTGGCTCCATGCCTGGTTTGCTCTCAAGTCGGGCGTTGGGCGGCGGCACAAAGAAATAGAGACGAGCTGCAATTGAACGCCCTTCAGGGAGCCTAGAAATGCAAACGCCCTCTACGATCCTTCATGCATGCGCCCTCATTAGTAGACCCTCAGATTCGTGCCGGTGAGTTGCTTAAGGGGAGGCTGTGTAAGCCATCGTCGGTGAGCCAATACGGGAAGGCGTCGATTAGCGATTTGGTCGAATGCCACCTTCTGAGTCGGCTGAGAGGAAGGTTGCAAGAAAACGAAAATACTGACAGCTGGGCCTGCTCACTCTTATACCTCTCCGTCGCTGCTTCTGCCCGAAGTCGGGACCCAGCCACTTGAAAACGTGCCTCAACCGCAACCTCGCATTGGCTGCTTCTTTATACGGTTCTTTTTTGAAGAAAACGTGTTTCAATGTCTACTTGACATTGGCTGAGCATATCTTGTTGTCATGGTTAAAAAGCGAGCATAGATTCATAAATCTCTTCGCTGTCTCCGCGTTCGGGGCAGTCATTCTGTTCTCTCGAATTGTTGCTTTAGTTACGTCGCTCCTATCATCGAATTGCTGTCAGATTTCGAAGATCAGTGTTGTTGAGGTGTTGTTCTATTATTACGGTATCTCATTCCCACATTGTCATAATGACTTTATTGTCTCTAAACATCTATATGGAACGATACTTGGAAATAGTTTCTGAAAATATTTCAACTCTCCGCATCAAGTTCTTAGTTTCATTTTCGTAGACTTATTTGCGATTGTTCTAAAATCGAAATTGCGGCACATACCTAGGTACTTTCGACCAGCGGGAAAGAATCCATCACAAACAGCTGTCGTGCCTAACGTAGCTCCTGCTGGACCAAAAAGCGGTACTAATTCTGAATGCACCATGCCGAGTTGGACATTCAAAATGGGCAATAATTAATGCCGCCTCTTTTGTCCACCGCGAGCGTAATAACGTGGCTGAGCAAAGCCAACATACCCGAGCTTCATCTTTATTTGTTAGCACATTACACGTCGTCAGCTCATAATTAGGTTACTCAACTCCGTCACCATTGGCAGGACCTTTTTCAACTGCCGAATAGACTTAGAATATGGCATCTAACGAATGCGGGGTGGTGATGCAGCTTATCACCCCGCTACGTCAAGCGCAGAAAATTACAATAATGCATAGCTTGCATCAATCGATATCGAAGTGTGCGATTCAATGGCCTAAGTGCTGCAATTGCCTACGCGCGCAAGAGCCTAATACCAAAGTCTCCGAAGCTGCAAGGAGGGTTTGGGCTCGCTTAGCGAAAAAGGGGCATGCAATCTTGCGAAGTACCAGCACTTCGGGCCAGAAATTTTCAATTGCCATACAGTCTTTCTCTGAATGAGTCTACAACGAGATTCTCTCTCGTGGGGCATGACCACGATACTCACCTATCACTGCTTCTGCTTGCTAGACTTAAAATTTCACCCTCTAAATTGGTATTCCACGCGGTTGGGAGAATTTGAATTGCTCGACGAATGTGAAACTATGGGATATGAGAATATTAACTTAATTTAATTACTGACAGTGAGCTATCTCCCTCCTCATTCTAGATCGTCACGTTCGCGACTCCGGCCTCTTTCGCTCGGCGCAGTCAGTGTCAAATAACATAAATAATCCACCCTTTCGCGACAAACTTCCACAACAGTACAACAATTATAAATAGGATTTATCACCAATCAAGATACCACCTTTCGACTGCAGATATGGAGAAAATCGCCTCCACGGCTACTTCACACCAGAGGAAGAAATGGCACAACTCGAAAGAAAGACAGCAGATTGCGACGAAGGAACATTTGGTGCAAGATACGATAAGCTATACCAAGCGAATACTCGAGACGCAATGAGGGCAGGGGAGGAGTTGATGAGGCTGAGGGAACAGTATGGGTATGGACGCCGGCAAGAGTTCACGGTGGGCTTTGAAGATGGCGACTGTCAGGCGGGATGTCCCGTCTATGAACAGAGAGCTGGAAACTGTTACGAGTGTAGACAGAATTGTATGGTGGCGGGATGTGAGCAAGGTATTCAATACCGTGTCCCCGGGCAGCTTCGAAGGGATGTTGATAATCCGTTCCATGCCAGTCGAAAACAAGAGGCCACCAGGCCAGGGTTGACGACAGGCTGCTTGTTGAAGAAGACGAAGCAGTGAGAAGAGAAGTGTGGGAAAATGAGGGTGTTCCTGTATACAGAATTTCCTATGGTCCTCACGATGGCCAAATCTATGGTTCTTCCGGGGGCTCTACAAATGCTCGGCCTCCTCGTCCTCAAAATTCTTCTCATGGTGCGGGTGTTTCCACACATAGAATTATTTTGAACGGTAAGGGCCACAAAGATGAGGATGGCGCTTTTAAAAGCAAAGCTAAGAAGAAGGCCCACAAGACTTCGAAAGACGACCCCCATGGCAAACCCCATGATGAGCCCCACCACAAAGTACACAAGAAAACTCACAAGAAAGCTGAAGATGATACTCAAGGTAGAGCTCACAGCCAAGCGCATAATTCTCAGAGCACTTCACATGGCACTTCTCATGGTCCCCACAAAGCTCATGTTGCTGATGGTGACAAAAAGGTGGAGAAAGTCTCAGACAATCAGGGACATTGAAAGCAAAGAGCCTGTCACTGTCTGTCAGCTCATCGAGTGTAGTCGACAAAGCTAGGCGATAGTAATATCGATGATGTTTCCAATATTCGGTACCTGTGCCGTGAAATCTTTGAAATGCGATTTGATAGCAGGGCCACAGAGTCCCTTTCACGAACCCCCCTCGCCCCTTTCAAGAAGCTTGAGTACCATATGAAGGCATTGGAGAAGGCCAATTTTTCTCGAACCTTTTGGAAATCAAAGACTCTGAGCTTAGGGAGGCAAGGTCAACGAGAAGCACGGATACTTGGCATTTATATTTTAGATGAGGCTGCTCATGGCTGCCTGGTGATTCGCAACAAACACGTGCGGCACCCGATGGTCTCGGCATCAGCAATATCTCATGATTGGTCCAGTAGCATCTTCTCGGTGGTTTGGGGGCTTAGGCCGCTGTAACTGTGTACATAATGTGAATCTAGCTCAACCCCCCAATCTTGCAATCGATTACGACTTTCGCTCATCGCCCACTAGAAATTCAGAGTTTCTGACACTGCCCAGGTGAAACTCACAGGGCCACTATCGCGCACGTCTATACGGAGCATACTCGTGCCACAATGACGGAAGCTGACTTATGGGCAGGGAAAATCGCTGCTCTGAAAAGGCGCGGGGTTTCAGGCTTGAAGTCAAATAAGAGCCTCGTTCAATCCGGGCTTACAGTGCACAGCCACAAACCTTAACCCTCGCAATTGATGAAAGTTGGTAGAAGAAGTGAGGTCCGAGGACATATCGGAACTTACATTTGGGGTTGTAGTGGGTATTCTACCGAATAAATAGATCACTTTCTTCTGTTTCTTTTCTGCATCGGTCGCTCAGTTCCAATACGGAGTCGGTTGAAAATTTCCCTCAGTTTCCTGGATCTGAAACTTGAGCGGTTGTGGCTTAAAAGATGTGGCTATGAGAGCTTGGCAAATTAGGTGCAGTCATCTCGTTCGCTCCCGTCGCTTCTATCTCTCTGAATGTTGTGCACAGTACAAAGGATCGCGACCCCACAATGTTTATAAGCCATCTTGTAAGCGGTGCGATCTTTTACGAAATAGCTGTCATCTATATTAGGTTACTTAGTTCTTGGTAGAAGACAAGACCTGGCTTTATGCGAAGCGTGGACGAAATTGTCGTCGATTTCGGAGGGCTTGTAAGGAGGAAGACCCTGTTGCACGGATTGGTTGGTTGTAAAAGGGCATGGATTGATACTATCTAGAAGTCTAGCTATTTGTACCTCATGAGGTCCCTCGCTCCTTCCTTCCGTGACAAGACGGGAGGCAATGCAGCGACTCAATCTATTTCTGGATGAAATAGACAGTATAAAGAGAGCAGGTCGCCGGCTCTCATTTATACCATTCTCATCTTAAACATTGCTCCCAACGTTGCTTTCGTTACTTCGGCCAATACTAAAGTGCAAACATTATGCCCAAAATGAGTATTCTGAGTTTCATAAGTGTCCTTACGCTCCTTAGTGTAAGCATAGCTTTTGAAGGTGAATATTTGTATCGAGAACTTTAGCATTTATATAACTAAGCAAAACTTTAGTTACTATTTATAATAATGTCGACGGGTGTAAGGCCAAAGATGATACCATGTATCGCATTATCAGCAAAAGCCAGCCCATCGGGGACTCAGCTTGTTTTACTTTCAATAAGGATATGCCAGGTACGGATTGTGGGCAATATACCGACGGCGGAGCACACGGACCCGAAGGTTGCAGTGGCGGATTAGATCCACAATCGGTCTTTGCTAAAGCAGACGACGGAGGGTCTTGTGCTGTATACTCGGATGAGAATTGCCAAAAAGATATCGTGCATCTTTCCGACAAGTGCGTGGATGCTGCATTCTTACCTTCCAAGAAGATAAAATCTTTCAAGTGTAATGTATATATTACACTCCTCGTATGAATATATGGCGGATCAGTACTAATACCGAATCTAGGGCAAACCAAAGAGTAAAAGTTGTAATGCGAAGTTTACGCGAATCTCCACAAACGATAAAGGGAGTCTTCTCGGAACAGTCATCCATTCCATCTCTATCGACAAGGGTAAGAACTCGACGCTATGCTCTTCCATCAAAGCTAATAAACAAAAAGTGGACCCCAAAGATGATATGCCAGTAGTGCCCCTTTACCAAGCCTCTTGCTGGGGTCTCTTCCCCAACTGGGGCAAAGGATGTGGTTGGCACAAGACGGAAAAGACTGAAGTTGACAACGGGTGGTCTGTCCAGCACCAAGGATACACTCCTTTCGACGATTACAGTGACGATGTTACTCTCTACGGAAACGGCTGCGACAATACTGTCCTCAAGTGCACAGCATCCCACGGATCTATTCAGGAACCCGGTGAGTGTCAACGCATATTTGTACTTTGACGACATCTAACATTTAGCAGATCCGGACGGCGGAAAGCTCATAATTATTTACGTCAGCGATACACACTGCGCTCCGAAGGGGACTGCCACTACTGCATCCCTGACCTCAGACGACGGCAAAAAAATATTGGATGGCCTGAAGAAGGACGGCGCCAACCTGCACGGTTGGAACGGAGATGTATCCAAGATCAAGCCCGGCAAGGCCCCTCCTCCGTACACCTGTGAAAAGGTGTGTGATTCATACTGGGTAAGCAGCTCTTTTCATTTCCTGGTAAGGGAGGAATAACTCACTAAGTGTCCTATAGAAATGCGTCGACAAGGAGAACGATATTACCGCCTATTTTGATGGCACGGCTAGCTTCCAAGCGACAATGACTACGGCCCCAGAAGTCAAAACGATCAAGTCTGGGGTCTGCAAAGCAACGGTCAGTCCATCAGCTAAGTCATCCAACACCGCTAAAGCGACAGCGTTGGCGACATCCTCTTTCAAGGCTTAGGGTTCCATCGGTTGGAAGAAAATAAAGCATATTTGGACTGGCAAGGGCGTTTGGGTATCGAAAGAAGGAATTCGTCCATGTAAAACTCGCGGGCAAAAGGGACTTCTGTCAATCGTTAAAATATAGAAGACAATCTGTACAATGAGATCTCGTTTGTATATTAGGGGGGTCAGACCCGCACTTAGGCGGGGGCTCATTGGCCCATAAGCGAAAGTAGCTATTCACATTGGCTAAATTCTCATCGCGTGAGGCCATCGCGAACGACGCGTCAACATCATCTCTGACAGTCCTTGTGAAATCTCCTTACTGCCAGCGACAGCAACATCGGCTGGGGTCTCTGTACCAACCAAACACTCATTACATATCCTCAAAACCCCGTGACGTATACCGCAACTTAGCCTCCCACCCATAGCCGCAATGTCCGCCTCAAACGTCGGCGCAACAGTGCCCTTTGTCCTCACTTACACGGCACCCAGCGCCTC
>Ga0247778_1000278_pt1 | contig 81365 bp, 97 predicted proteins | sample UWRJL049202B5_FD_179939 | JGI IMG/M metagenome (GOLD analysis project Ga0247778, IMG submission 179939) | Plant litter microbial communities from Arlington Agricultural Research Station in Wisconsin, United States - UWRJ-L049-202B-5 | ecosystem: Environmental > Terrestrial > Plant litter >... | reverse complement strand
TTTATTTATTTAAAATATTAATTTTAATATTAATTAAATAAATTAAAATATTTTTATTATAAAAAAATAATTATAATTAATAAAAATTGAAAAAAAAAAAAATAATATTAAATTTATTAAATTTTGGTTTTATATATTTTAAAAATATATAATATAATTTTAATATAATTTTTTAATATAATTAATTTATTATAATATATTTTTAAAATATTAATAATTATTATATTTATTAAATAATTTTATAATATAATAATTATAATAATATAAAATAAAATAAAATTAAAACAAAATACCAAAAATTAAAAATATATTATTTATTATTTATTATGTATTATGTATTATGTATTATGTATTATTTATTATTTAATATCCGCGCAGGTGAATCGGCCGAAGGTTTCAGCCGGCCGAAGGCCGGTTGAAGCCTGAGGCCGACGAGCCGCGCGAGAATACAATTATTTTATTGGTCAATAAAGTATTAATGGCTAGGACCGTGCCACGCACGGTCATGCTATTAAAAATTATTGATGGAAATCCTATTGCCATAGCCGTTAAGAAGCCCACTCGGAAGGTTTCACGTCTTGATAGATTTAAGGTGTGGAGGAGGACGGGATAGTGAAAGAATAAAACTTTTTCAAGTTTGTTGTACTCGCACTCCAAATTTCCCTCGTTAGTCTGCCGGCTCTGACAGTAATATTCCCGATGTGATGCAATTTTTGTCATTGGATCTAACAAGTGTGACGCTAACAGCTGTCCATGAACAGGTCCCAAAACGGAAACTAAATAAATCTACCATGCTTCACACTTGCATTGCTTTCCAAACTGACCATCTGACCCACCCATTCTAATATAAACTGTAACCTCTTCACTTCAGATCCCCGTACCTTGTTACTATTTCCATAAATCTTACTTTCGACACTTAGAACTTCTGATACCTCTAATCATCACCCATCACCATGCCGGCTACTGTATTTCTAGCACCACACGGGTCCGATATCGTCGGACGCCGCGGTACCAGTTCTCTTCCACAGTTCACGACCTACGAAAAAGTTGACAGCCCTCAGGCACTCCTCAGGCACTCTACTATTGGATCTGGTTTGGGAGTCTATGAGGCAGATTCTCTCCAGTCGTCTTTCAAGGATGACTATGGCGATGATGCTACAAGAACGATCCATGCTGCCCAAAATGGATTTCTTCAGACTTGCATCAGGCCATACTTTGAGCATCTTCATCTAGTTCTCCGTCCCGAGGATATCTGGCTCGCTATCCTGACCCAGCTCAATATGTACATCCTAAAAAATTCCGAAGAACTCCGTTCTCGATTCGTAGAGCACGAAGGAAAGAAGTTTCTCGAGGTTCCCATCAAAGGTTCTACAAAAAAGAGCCTTAATTTCCCGAAGTTTGCACAAAAGATGACCGAAAAAATGCAGGAGCATATCATTGACAAAGAGTTGAGCGAGTGGGTCATCCCAAACTTCTCGACAACAACTGAACACGATAAGGTTATTGCAAGACCGGAATCTCGACGGCCGCTCGTCCAAGATAAGATGCGGCGAGCGGATGCAGTGCTAGAGAAGATTATGGCCACCGTTTCCTTGTGGGATGATCGCACGGTCTGGGAGACGAGGGAAGATTGGAAGCGTTTGAGGAGGATTAAACAGAAGTTGGAAGAGGGGGAGCAGAGGATGTGGATGAGCAATCCGCCTTGGGAGGGTCCGTAAAAGAGAGATGTTCTGTTTGTGGGGGAGATGTGTACAGAAGCTCGTTGGACATGACGCCAACCGCTGTAAACCATTGGAGCCTCATTATAAAATAGGTTCCAAGAGGATATTTTCCTCTAAACATTAGTCTATTATCATTAAGACATCATCATAACCTCTCCATCATCCAGTAACTCAAACCCTCTTACTCAACGTCGCATTAGTCTCCGTAAAGTTCAACGGCGCTGTAATCCCCGTAAAATCTCCCGTCTCCGTCGTATAATCCCCCATCGTCGACAGATTCGGAATCCGCCCCAACAAAAACTCCAATTGTCTATACGCAGCTCCAGGAACATACTGCGGGATCTCATGACCAGCCAGTGTAACAGTAACATACGTAAGTCCCCGCTCCGTGTGCCACGTGCCCTGGTACCCCGCACCAGCTGTATCGATAAACGCGGGACTGTTGGGAATAGCGCCGTTGACGTATTCCAAGATCTCACCGAGAGTTTGATGGTAAGGAACGAAGAAGTTCTGGGTAGGGGAAGGCGCGGTCTGGAATCCTTGCAGACCGTTCCAGGTCATGTTTTGGATGGTGATCAAGGTGCCGTTGGAGAAGAGGAGGAAATCGAGAAGACCGTGGCCGATCATTGTGTTGTTTGTGCGCTCGATGACTGAGGGGAGGGGACCGAGTGCTGAGGGAACGGATTTGTCGCCGTGGGGGAAGAGGTTGGGACCGCCGCCGCAGATGAAGTAGTCTGTGGGCGGGGCGTGAATTACTTTCTGCACGTCGGAGCGGTTGAAGTAGTTGTTGGGACCAGTTCCAAGAGACGGGAATCCGAGCTCGTCCCAGAGGAAGGGACAGTAATCTGTAAGGTGATAGATGTTGAAGCATGGGTTCACGTAGTAGGCTGCGTTGTAGATAAAGTCGTATACATCGCAATCGTCGGTGACCTTTGGAGCCGAGGGGATAGGGCCAGATGGGGGAAATTCTGAAGTCCATTTGTCGTGGAACGGGACGAAGCCGCAGGATTCACCGAGCTTGTTGATTTCCGTCATGAATGATTCGTTCAGGCCAATGACATTTGAGTAATAGTTAAGGGCGGGCACAACAGGCACTATTTTGTTAGGAGTGATTGCAGAGAGGAGAGTGAGAGTAGCTTACCATATTCGAGTACTTCGTCGTGGTTGATGGAAGGGTCGTTGATTTGGACGCCCTTCACGTTGAAGTACTTGGTATCATTTGTGTCCAACATGCCCGAGGCGATATAAGGAATGTACTGTCCAGCGTATGATTCTCCAGTAATGTATACCTTGTAGCCATGCATGCTGAAAGTGTCGATGAAGTTCTTCCAGAATCCCATAAATTGTGTGGCTACATCGCTCTCATTGTTCACGGTGATGTTTCCGGGGGAAAATCCAGTGCTGACTGGCTGATCGATATAGATCATGTTGGTCAGGTTGGTCCACGAATATGGGTTATGAACAGGAGCATATGTTCCAGATTGCCATAGGAAAGGTCCGTTCTCTTGGAATAATCCATCTAAGGAAGAACATCCTGGACCTCCGTTCAGCCAAATAGTGATCTCTTTCGAAGCGAGTGGGTTTTCTGATGGAAAGAACCAGAACCATAGCTTATTGGGGTCGTTCTTGTTGGACGTGATTGGAAGGACTCCAGCATAACTTTCTCCGATGTTGAAATCGATCTCAGGAAGAGCACTTCCATTGACAGCGAATTCTGCGCCCTAAATTAGTATAATTGGAGCAAATGTAGGGGTTGGTTAGGATGAAATATACCAGCTGTTTTGTTTGTCAAGTACATCGAGGTGTCCCTTTTTCGAGCAGCATCTTTCGTGAGCACAGGAGGATTTGATCTTTTGGTGTATTTTTCAGCCTTCTTGTGAGGATTGTCCAGAGCTGTGGTGAGCGATGCTGCGAGGAGCAGAACGAGAGAATTGACGGCACGCATGATTGCTTGACCGTGACAGAGAATTCTCAACTTGAAACGAGGCAATTGAGAAACGACTGACGACCTACATCTTACATCGACGGGCAGAGCTGTTTTATAAGATGCCAGCCTCCCTTCCGTTACCTACTAGACTAAGCTGGTGAGTGCGGGGTGGAGCTGTCGCCATCCACGTCAATCGTCATCATGTACTATGATATGGCAAGGGAGCTTGGAGAAAATTATGGAATTTTCTCAACGCTCGTACCTGCGACCTCCCTAGAAAGGCAATTGATCGTACAGCTCGGCGTAAGCTTCGTGTGTTCGCCGCACATAGCGGATGTGCCTTGCCGTGCCCAGACTCGAAGTGGCAGTTGGGGAAAATAGCGGGCGGGCAAGGCCAAAGATGGGCTTGGATCAGGGATCCGAATGCTAGTATGGTAATATCCGGTGAGGCGGTCCCACCTTAAAAAGCTTAGAAAAGCTTAGGTATCTGGGGCGGCTTATCTTCCATTGCGCGGAAGATCCGGTACCGTGATAGTATATTTGAAGCCCTTTCAAGTATCGTGTTGATAGGGTACTCAGATGCTAGGATACGGAAGCTAACAAGACATGGTGCGAGGTGTCGACGGGTAAGCACGCGCGGCCGCGGTCTCCATAGTGACCAAACCTGATTGTGAAGAAGCGTATTGATAAATATCAGACTTCCTTTGAAGTTTGAGATTTGATAAGGTATAGCATGTAGACGCATCATCAGGACGGAGAGTTTGGTTTCTAACCTTAATTTGTCGTCACACATTCAACGCCCCCTTGGACTGCCCGCATGCAAGCGAGATGATTCTTGATTAATCTCAAGCCAAAATACTTGCTTTAGATAGAGAATGAGTTTCTCTGTGTCGAGTCTAATAAGAGAACCTTATGGTATCGTATCGTAAAATGCGCTTCATGTTGGGGATAGCGAGGAGATTGTACTTCGTATGACCTGAACTGCCACTTCTTCAGGGCTTCTTCTGGACGCGGTATCACCCCCAAATTCCATTAGTTAACCTTACCTGAAACCTACTTGAAGGAGACGGACAGAAGTCTCAGGCTCAGTGGAATGGACTGCCATGTCATGAGCAAACTGGTATTGATTTGGAGCCAAGATTCCTTCAAAGGTGTACTGTAATCTGCTGTTGCAAGTGATGGTTTGAGTCAACTCAGGCTCCGTTGTCCCTTTGGAACATTCATCGAAAGGCGTAGATGAGACTTCTATCACCTGTATATGGATCATATATCATATACCAGGGATTTCTAAGTCACACAAAGCCAGTGTCGGTCGTGCGTGCATATCCGCCGTGGAATATCTAGAGGCCCAGCTGCAGCTCATGGACAGGCAGCTGAGCCTTCAGAATGGATGTCTGTTTAGATAGAATTTGAGCATGGAGATGCTGATCAAATGCAATGTACTTCCGTAGATGGTAGTTGTTTGGATGATTCTATGCTGGGCTGGGGGTAATCCATACTGTATGCCTGTGGAGGAGTGAAGTCTGCGTGACGAATGGGGGATGTGAAAGAAGAAGAAGCAAGTGGCGCGAGAAAAATTCTTTGCATCAACCGCATCTGCAGCCGCGATTTCGTGTCTCCCCTATCAACAAATATCCACACCCTCACCCTCACCCACAGTCAAAAGTTGACGTACGGTAGATCGCGATCCATGGGTAATGCTGGAGTGGAATCCGGGGAAGTTTGTATTTTTCAGCGGACTCTTCCTTACGTACACCAAGTGTTGCGAAGGTGCATGTGGGGTCTCTTTGAACGCCCAGCCCATAGGCCGGCTCAGCCTCAAGGAGTGCGCTGTTAGATAGGATTATTGGCTTCCATTTCTATGAATACATTTCACCAACAACTACTTCGCCGACGAGCTCCAGCATCTCGAAAATCCCTTCGCAGACTCTCGTTCTCCATATCCTATTCATCATTCCCGACAACGACGCCGGTCCGTCCCCTCCTTGGCCAACTTCCCTTCCAAGTGCGTGGCTCCTTCAATCCCACCTCACGATCAAACGTGCTGCGAAACGGCCCCTCAGCCGCTCCTACGCTCTCTACCCATCTATTTACGAATACACAGTCCGGACTGCCCATTTCACACAATTATACATACAGAAGAGAGTCTGGGGTGGAAATTAGGATTGGATCGAATTGACCGATCTTGCACCAACGACGGATAAGCCTTAGATCTCTGACAGCCTTGAATAATTGCTGGGAGTGCTTCAATGCATGCGAATCAGGAAAATGGCTACAATGTTTACCGATACAGCGCAGGATTCTCGTATCGATGAGGCTGGTCCCAATCACAATCTGCATCTCTTGACCACGGCCAGCACACCAGCAACACCAGGTCCTTCGACACCGACAGCATCGTCACTCCCACTACCACCGCTGGACCAATTAAAGGTGGACGAACATGAGGAGGATATTGTGCCTCCGCTACGGCCCAAGAGCACTCCGTTCCCGCAAGCAGACATGGTGGAGGGGGATATTCAGTGCTCCCAACGCTCCAGCCTTCCAGACAGAATGGATTTGGACGACCAGGTCCATACTTCGATCCCAGCAGCGTCTTCGAATGCCACATTTCGTCAGCTACCAGGGGAAATACATGAGTGCATTCTAGACCACATATTTGGTGTCCGGGCTGCCACCTCTTCCAAATCGCCAAACGGAGGAGGATCGAAGGTCTTGCGAAGCTGGGGGACCGCATTGAGGCATTCGAGGAGAAGAGAGGTTGCAGAACTCGCTCTGGTGACAGACAAATGGAGGGAATTGATACAGGAGCGACTCTATCGGCATCTGAAGATCAGAGGGACCAAGGATGAGGTGGACGTTGCCTCGTTGTGGTTCCATAAGCACCCACATCTCTGTTCATACGTTAAGCATATCGAAATATGGTTCCCTGTTTTCCAGCAAAAGAACCCAGCTTTCGACCGGACGCATAGAGTACCATCACCGGACCGATCTACGTTAATTCGATCACTGGCCCTTGCGGACAACACGAATACCAACGTTACATATCAGAGCCCGTCCAACAACTGTACTCTATTTGAGATATTTCTATTTGTTCAGTTGACGTTCGCAGCAGCGTGCATCTTAACGCTGGAAGGAGGAGACAGAAAGAAGCCGCCGATGGTGCGGCACTTTTTGGGTTCAACTACAGTATTACCGTCGCTTCCCCAGGTGAAAACGCTGGTTTGCAAAGGGCAATGGAATTTGATTCGAGAAAACGCGGATTTTCAAAACTTGGCTAATGCCCTCCCAAATCTTAAAGAGTGGCACGGGTCCTACGCCAGACCAAAATCAAAGGCCTATATTTCCATGGCCACAATCGTCCCTCATCTTCCTCAATTCCTCACGCATCTCAACATTTGCATCGAAGCCGATTACCGAAGGGAGGCGGTTTCGCCTATGTTTTTCAAAAAAGTCACTGCAAAAGCACATCTATGTGCTGAATTAGCGAAAGCGATCCCAACTCTGGAACATCTGGCGTTTACTGGGAGGATATGCGGATGCTTGTTCGACCACGGGGCCAAATTCTCGAATCCCCGAGAAACAAGATTAAAGAGTGTAGATTTGGTCGTCAAAAACATATGCAGACCGACGCATATCTGGAGCGACGGGACGGGAATCACAGACATGTCGTTCATAGGAGCCTTTGAATCACTCGTCCACTCGGGGGTCAAATCGTTAGAGCGGTTAAAAGCCTTGGACTACCTTCGGATCCGCTTCATTGATCTAGGTAAGCTCTCTCCCATACCATCCCCTATTCTTTTGACTAATGAAAACCAGATTCCCAAGTCCCAGCTTTAAATCCCTACTTCCAGCTAAAATCCAACCAATGCACAGGCATCTGGTCCGACACCATAGTCGACACTCTCGCCCGCACGCGTCCCCACGCCAAGTTCCTAGAGAAATCCGAAAGTCTGGGCGACGTCGGGTTCAAAGACGGGCAATTCCTTGCCCCTCCCTCGTTTTCGAAAACGAGACCGCTGAGCATAAAGGTCTCGAGCTACGCCTCGCTGGGTAGCGGTATTACTATTTCCTGAAGAAATTTGCTTTTGACAATTTGCTGGGCCAAAAAATTTGATTGTTCCGTATGGATCTGTTAATGGGGAGGTGCATTTGGGAACCTTTTGGGATTGTTTTGCAAAGCGGGGGAATGGGGGTGTAATATCCAAATATGCATGGAATGGGTTGGGAGGGACAGCGCGGAGTTTGATCTGGCATAATATGGCGTTTCTCAGTCAGGTAATTCAATCTCGCATAATTGTACTGCGATTGGGAGTTGAAATAGCGTCGTCTCGTCTTATATATTTTTCAATCGAGCAATGGAATAGCATTGATTCCTTATTCCTGCGCATGATCTATTTTACTTTTACTTGCCTCTGTACATGTGATTTTTGAAGAGTGCGTGAGGGTGTTGACCCAATATCCGTTACTATTATGCCCAATATCCACGCATTTGTCAGGAAGAAAAGGAGGCTGGATGTCCATAAGCCGGGCACGAACGTGCTGTTTCCTAGGAATTCGAGTTGGAAGCCTTGCTGGAGCCATAAACCCTGGGTAGCAACCCATAATGCCGCTGCGCTTATTCCTAGCTTTTTGTTTGCTAGCAGTGAAGAGGTGGGTAGGTAGAAGGGCAGGAAAACCATGTACCAGAGGAAATACTAATTTGTTAGTAATTGACTTCAAAACAATGGGAAGGGAGGGGAATTACCTGGCTGGTGCACACTTTGTTGAAAGACACAAAAGCGAAAGTTTGAGCTAGCATTGTTGAGGCTAGGTCTTTCTTTGCTAATACCAGGGGGAGAGCGAAGGCTGAGAGGAATAATTGAGGTAGGAAGGCGAGTGATTCGAGGGGGGTGGAGGAGGCGTTTGGAGAGGAAGAACTTAGGTAGAGGAGAGTGTTGTAGGGTGAGAAGTTGTGGCGGTGGTCTATCCTTGTTACGTGGTGCAGGTAGGTGTGTTGGAGGAACGGCCAGCCGTAGCTTTGGGGTGTTAGATATGAGGTTAGAGATGGAGGGGGGACTTACATAGAATACATGAGGGTATTGAGACCCATAAAAGTCAACAAGCTTATCGTAGCCAATTTGATCCTCGGACCATTGCAAAATCTGAAAGCGAGATCAAAAATACCCCCTCCCTCCTTAGATTTAATCTTCTTCTCCCCAATCTCCTCATCATCCAACCACCAAACAATACTCGGCGCATAAATAAACGGATAAATCTTAAAATGCACCCCCAACCCCAAAAGCACCCCCGCAACCCCAATCCTCTTCCCCATAACAGCCCACAGCAAAGCAACAACCATAACCCCCAACAACCCCTCCGAGCTCCCCCTCGTACTAATCGCCGCAACCATGGGATTCAACAACCAAATACTAGCAAACCTCAACGCCCTCTCCAACCCCATCCCCTTCCCCCTCAACACCAACACAATAAGCCATCCAGCCAACACATCCCCCCCAGCAAAAAGGATTTTCCCAAAGGAAAACCACGTGCCGGACCAGGACGTAGGGAGTAAAAGCCAGGCGAGCAGCGGCGTGTAGCGGTAGGTTTCGCGGTCGTAGGGCGAGTGGCCGTGGGCGGTGAAGCGCGAGGCGTCGGTGAAGACTAGGTAGTCTATGTCTGTGTATTTTAGCGGGGAGTGGGCGTCTTGGAAGAGGCCGTAGAAGAAGAGGGTGATGCGGAGGGCGATGGCGGTGGTGAAGACTGGGAGGGGGGTTTTGAAGAAGGATGACATTGTGACCTTTCTGAACGGAACTGGGGAAGAATAATGAAGTTAAGGAGTGTGAGAAATGGAGTTTGTCAACATTGTACGCGTGATTCATTCACTGGAACCTTTTTTTCAACTCATGTATGAAAGTTCAACGCGCTGCGGCTTGAAATAAAGTGACACTCCACCTCAATTTTAGCCTCGCACCCTTGCACGAAACACACCAGCCACACCCGTCCCCAGTCACAAAAATGGAGCCACAAGCACAAGATCCAGTCCACCATCTCATAGACCAACTCTCCCTCACCTCAAACCCACCAGAATCCATGACGAGTCAAATGCCCGGCGTCAAGAGACATCACGATGGCGCCGAGAAGGAGAAAGAGGTGAATGCGTCGCCGTTTATGCCTATGTTTGAGCGGTTCCGCGATGAGCTGGATGAGCATCATGATAGGAGGGAACGGATTATTAAGGCGTCGAGGGATATTACTGCTGCTAGTAAGAAGATGTAAATCCCCTTTCTCAACTCTCAATAATTAAAGATCGGAACTGATGGTGAATAGCATTTTCTCGTTGCAAAGGTAGCATCACGTGCCCCTCTCATCATTCACCATTTTCTAATAATTGTACAGAGTCCGGAGCTTAAAGAGCGATATCCCTCCCAAGATATCATCAGAGACCCAAGAACGATACGCAGCGATGCAGAAACAGTTCGTGGCTATTGCGCCGGATCTGCAGGGTATCAATGCTTGGCGGTACCAGAGGCAGATTTCGGGGGGTATTCAGGAGTACATGGAGGCTATTTCATTCGAGCATTACTTGCGTCACCAATCCCTCATCACGATCGAGGAATCAGCAAAGACGTTACAAGGTGGTATCGAGTTAACAGGTGACGACTACGTGCTAGGTCTCTTCGACCTAGTAGGCGAGTTGATGCGGTTTGCTATTACGACCATGGCTACAACTGGTTCGTTGCCGGGCTCAGATGGAGAAAGGGATATTTTGGTTGATTTAAGGAATCTGAGGACGTGTTTTCAAGCGCTGGATACGACGAGTTGTGGGGGCACGGGGTTGGGTAAGGATGTGGAGAAGAAGATGGAGGTTATGAAGACTTGTGTGGAGAAGGTTGAGAGTGCGGTTTATGGGTTGATTATTAGGGGGAGGGAGAGGCCGAAGGGGTGGGTTCCTGATCTGGCGGATGATAGGGGGGCTGTTGAGAGTTATTAGGGTTGATTGATAACCATGGGCCATGGCGGCTCACTTCTTTTGACGTTCTGCAATTGCTGGACCACTAGACTCAAATTCCTCGTCCCGAAGATGGCTCATCCCGCAATTTAGCTCCGTATATAGAAACACCTCTACCACAGTAAGAGCGATTTTCTGAAATGTCTCATCCCTTTTTATATTTGGGCATTTTGACCCCCACAAGCCACAATTTAAACATGATTCAGAATTATGTTACAGAAGACGGATCAACAATGTTCCTCACCGCCATCCGCGTCGGACTTGCCTTATCAAGAGATCCGCTTCGGCGCTAGACAGGGGGGAGCTGCGACTTTGAGACTCCTCCATGAACTTGCTTCTGCGATCTGACATTCAAGCTCGAGAACAACAACCTACAATCCACGTCCAGTCCGAAGAAATCATCAGTCAAGATGCTGCGATGGTGAGTTATCCACATATTATCGCAATTGAATTCAATGCTTGATTCTGCGAAAATTGAAAGTACAATACTGATATTCATTCACGCAGGTACCAAAGAAAGCTGGCCTCGAGCCCACTGCTCACCCAGAGCATCACCACCGCAGTCCTCTTCGCGACCGGCGATACTATGGCCCAACAGCTCGTTGAAAAGAAGGGTCTCAAGAACCACGAGCTGGCCCGGACTGGACGAATGGCATTGTACGGTGGAGGTACGTCGCTCTTCCCCCCTTCCAAATCCAATCCTCAACGCTAATTGAAAACCTCTACAGCTATCTTCGGCCCCGCAGCAACGACCTGGTTCAAATTCCTGCAGAACAGAATCGTGCTCAAGAACAAGAACCTCGAGATCCTCGCCCGCGTCGGAGCCGACCAGACTATCTTCGCTAGCACCAACCTCTTCGTTTTCCTGAGCAGTATGGCGATTATGGAGGGTACGAGCCCGAAGGATAAGTTGGACAGCACGTATTTTACTGCGTTGCAGAAGAATTGGATGGTTTGGCCTTTCGTTCAGGCGATCAACTTTAAGCTTGTGCCGCTGCACCACAGGGTTTTGGTCGTCAATGTCATTTCGTTGGGCTGGAACTGCTACTTGAGCTTCCTTAACAGCCAAGGTTGATTATGAACTCGATTTTATAGATTGCAGTTGGGAAGAGTCGTGCAGATTTTGGTACCTTCATAGATGTCTTGCATCATTGCATTAGTATGGTGGGCCTGTACAGCGATGGAGTTTATGGCGTTATGGTACATATGAAATAAAGGTAGATACTTCAAAGTCTTGTACCTCTTGTTTATAGATTAAGATGAGATGCCCTTCCTGCCAATATTGTATTGCGTTTTGGGTGAATGTGGGTGTATTTCTGGACCATTGGCAATTGTAAGATCTTTTGCTCCTAACTCTGAATAACAATGGACCATAAAAGGCTTCTGGATTCAATAATCCGTTAATGATATCCCCAGCAGGTAGTTTTGCACTGGTAGCACAATAGGGGCTCGTAACGTGACCGTATTTGATCCAAATTCGCATTGTCGCCTTATATTCAAGGCAACCAATCTGAAAAGCATCATATCGCAGGAGAGTTTTGAGGAAGTCGCAAGTTTGAAAAGTGCAAACTCAAAAAGCCAACAAAACACCCACATCGTTTGACGACTAATTACCTGGAGCATAGTCGCAACTCCCAATTTCTCCGTAGACGAACCCTGGTCCTTCTTTCAGTCCCATCGCGCCTGCAAAATTCACTCCCTCCCTCACGAGCCTTCCCCACATCCGTACCACGCATCTTTAAAAACGACTTCTCCGACCTTCACCTCTTCGTCTTCCTCAGCTCCCAACACCTCCACCTCAAGGACACCATGGCTGCTGCAACAGCGTCAGCTCCCACCAACGGCGACAAGCCAGCGTCTCCTGTCGACCTCTCAACTATTCCTATCTCCCCCGAGGGCGCCACCGACGAGAACAAGAAGCCCAATGGCGATGCTGCCAATGAGCAGATCACCGTCTTCCATGATAAGGATAACTTCAATGTCAAGCATCCACTGATGCACAAGTGGACGTTGTGGTTCACCAAGCCACCCAGTGGAAAGGTTGGTTTGCGGTAGCTAGTTTTTGTTTTGGACCCCATTGACAATTTCGCAGGGCGACAACTGGAATGATCTGTTGAAGGAAGTCATCACCTTCAATTCCGTGGAGGAATTTTGGGGTGTCTACGTAGGTTTTCCGTTCCCTCGAATTCATATTCGAGTCTAACACTACCAGAACAACATCGCTCCCACCTCCGAACTGGCCCTCAAGTCCGATTACCACCTTTTCAAGGAAGGCGTTCGCCCGGAATGGGAGGATCTCCAGAACAAGCACGGCGGCAAGTGGTCCTACCAATTCAAGGAGAAGCGCAACGTCCCAATCGACGAGCTCTGGCTACACGTTATGCTGGCTGCTATCGGCGAGACACTCGAGGAGGAAGATGATGGAGAGCTCATGGGCGTCGTAGTCAATGTCCGAAAGGGCTTCTACCGTATCGGTGTCTGGACCCGCACAATCGGCAAGAGCATCCCAGGCGGTGGTGACGGCGATGTTGCTGGTGGCAAGGGACGTTCTTTGGAGAAAGGCAAGGAGGTGCTTATGAACATTGGCCGCAAGTTCAAGGAGGTGCTCAAGCTGCCTGCGACCGAGGCGGTTGAGTTCTCTGGTCACACGGATAGCGCTCACAGTGGAAGTACCCGTGCTAAGGCCAAGTATACGGTCTAAGTGCGTTAGGAATTAGGTATCTTTGCTTTTGCGGGATTTTCAGCATTGAGATCATTAGGCATTGCGCGCGAATGGGTCATGGGAAATGATTCATGAAATATGCATAAGTAGCAGCTAGTTGGCTTGGAGGGCTGGCATTGGTGCTGCATACGGGGTTTCCTTGTTACGGAGGGCTCTCTTAGGCGTTGTGGCAGCGGATTTTATACAGTGTTCATAGATCAAGGAGCAATAAAAGTTGATAAATATCTATCAGAAGCTCACCGTCTCAGCTTCCACCGGAGTATGAATTCAAGCTGTGTTTGCATCTCGCTCTACGAGAAGAGCAGAGAGCATTATCCTGATCTATTGTTTGTATATGTACAAAGCTACAAATACACTTTAAATCGTAGTCTGTCTACATCTATATAACCCATCCATCTACAACGAATCCGCCTCATCTCCACTCGCATCATCCTTAAACACGTCTTTGACAAGCTGTTTCTTATTAACTGTTCTCACGTTAGCAAAATCCCACTCAAAGTCCCTAGATATATAGGAAAGAAGGGGGAATAAAACTCACTCTTCCCCATAGCATTCCTCCCAATGCCCTCCACAACCCTCAAAACCTGCGGTATCTTATAAGCAGCCAACCTCCCCTTCAACGCCCTCCTCATCTCCAACGCACTCCATTTCCCCCCATTTTCTCCTTCCTTCAAAACAACAACAGCACCAACTTTCTGCCCCCACTTCCCACTCGGAACAGCTACTACTGCTGCTTCTGATATATTAGGTAAAGAGAGGAGCTCGCGCTCGACTTCGAGAGCGGAGACTTTCTCGCCGCCGGATTTTATTATGTCGGCTGAGAGGCGGCCGCGGATGAAATACATGGGTCCTGCGGCCCAGGTGTCTGTGGTGGGTGATGGATGCGCAGATTCGATATGGCGACGTACAGCTACGTCGCCTGTTTTGAACCAAGATCCTTTTCCGTCGGGATCGGGGACGAATTCTTCACGTGTGGCTTTTTCGTTGCGCCAGTATTCTTTGAATATCGTAGGTCCCCTTAATTGGATTTCTCCATCGCGTTCTTTGCCTTCTGGGGTTAGTTCTTCGCCGGGTTGGATCACGGTTTTGGTATCGGTGTCTACGAGGCGCACTTGTACGCTGGGTAGGGGGTACCCGACGGAACCGTCGACGCGCGTGGAGGGGGATAGGGCGCAGGAGAGCGCCATGCCTACTTCTGTCATGCCGTAGCGTTCTAGCAACACGTTGCCGGATGAGAGGTCTGTCCAGGCCTTTTTTGTAGGTGTTGGGAGGGCGGCGGAGCCGGAGATGGGTAATCTTAGATGCTTTGGGGTGATTGCTGTTTTTGCTGCTGTTTGTACATCGTTCGGGAGGGAGGAGAATGTACTGAGAAGACGGTTATACACTGTAGGGACGACGGTGAAGAATGTTATTTTTGAGGTGGTGGGAGATGCGGATGGGAGGAAGGGAGCGGCGAATCGGTTCCAGACGTGGGTTGGGTTGAAGGGGAAGAGGAATTCGATTATTGAGCCTGCGAGGAGGGGGGCCATTATGGCGTTTATGGTGCCGTGGATGTGGTGGAGGGGGAGCACGTGGAGGAGGTGGTCGTGGGGGGTGTATTTCCAGGCTGTTACTAGGGAGGAGGATTGCGCCGTCATTACTGATTGGGGGAGGAGAACCCCTTTCTGCATATTGTCAGTTGTTTATTCTGAATTAAACGAATTGAAAAGACTCACTGGTCGGTTTGTGGTCCCGGATGTATATAACATCATTCCTCCTTTTCCATCATGAGTATCCTCCAACGTAACCTCCCCCTTCTCACTATCCTTAAGCTTCTTCTCAAGCTTAACATGTTTTGGAGCAGCCGCTAAACCCTCATCCAAAACCTGTTGCGCCTTTTCACCAAACTTAGCTGAGGAAAGCAGCATTGACGCCTGACTTTGATCCATAATATATTGCAGCTCATGAGCCGGAAACGCAGGACTCAAAGGCAAAGCAATAGAATGAGTTCCCAGAATCGCAAGTAATGTCACTATCTCAAATCAGTTTCTGATTCTCATAAACATATGAAGTGAAACGCACCCACATAATCATAGCTATTCTCCACCAAAAAAGCTATCCTCTCCCCCTCAATCTTTCCCCCCGCTTCACTCAATAACCTCTCCTTCGTCTCCGCAACATCTTTTAACAGCGATCCATACGTAAACCGTCGACCGGACTGCGAGTGGATGGCTACAGTAGATTTGGGATCATGGCTCGCTATTGCCTCGAAAATGGGCAGGCGGGGCAGCGTGGATGCCATCCTGCTAAGAATACTAAAACAAGGAGAAAATCTAGGCCTTGAAGCTGCAATTGGAGTAATATGTTTTGGCAGGATCTTGAAGGGAGATTTTCGAAGGAGAAATGAGGATGCCTTCCGCGCGCAGAACATCGCGGAGGGAAGAAGGGAAAGGGGACGGAGGAAAACTAGAGGTCAACGGGAGAATGCCGAGGGCAGGGGGGTATGGGAATGGGAAGTGGGAGGGTAGCTGAGCTGCATTGCATGGTGGGGTGCTTAGGAGTTCAGATCTTTGGCCGAAGGAAGAAGTGCACGTCATGGTTCGGGAGAAAAAGAGAGGCAAAAGCGGCGACGAGTTGCCGAACAAACTGATTTTCGGCGCAAAGCTTCAAGAGCCGAAGTTAAATTCAAACTCAAGAGGTTGCTCATTTTTCTCAACACGCAAAGGATCAATCTAGGGTCTTAGGTGCAGGATTGTTTGGAAGGGTGGTGAAGCTCGTCTTGATGCTCCGCAGACATCTGATCTCTCTGGCACGGCGCCCGCTTTCTACAATGGCCTCCCAGACTCCCATGGAAGATGCTTTGCGAACGAAGGTATTTGTTTTGCATTTCCCTTCTCGTAGCTTCTTATCATCTCCTGAAAATGATGATAGCTAGCTAACCTCTATAAGATCACAGAATCTCTTAAACCAACCCACCTAGAAATCCACAATGATTCCCATCTCCACTCCCACCACCAAGCCATGGCCGGCTCTACCTCCCAAGAAACCCATTTCCGTGTTGTGATTACGTCGGAGGCATTTAAGAGCAAGATGCAGCCGGCGAGGCATCGGATGGTGTATAAGCTGGTGGATGAGGAGATGAAGAAGGATGGAGGAATACACGCGCTGCAGTTAAGAACCAGGACACCGGAAGAGGAGAAAGCGCAACAGGAACGAGAGAATGCCGAGAAAGGGGAACCTGTTGCTAGTGTTGGGGCTGAGAGAGCGTGATAAAGGAATAGGTGCTGAGGAGATTGTATGATACTGTAGGGAAGGGAATGGATTGGGATGGGTTCAGATAGAAAGAGCGCAAGCTCATGAATGGTAGACACGTCCGGCTGGGAGACATGGGGCTTCATGTTGCTTAGAGATAGCTATAGCTATGTATCTTTAGGTCAAGCAATCGCTCGCGGAATCGGCGCGGGCTTTGGGAACTTTAGAGTAAGAGCAATTCTTGTCAGATAGCTTCAAGGTCCTTAGAGCTTGCCTATAACTTAGCCCGCGGCTTCTAGTTGTCTGGACATGATGAATACCAAAATCAATAAATCCAAACAATTGCACATCCATCAGTCACCGTCGTATTGCACTGCGAAAACACCCCATGTTACAGCAGCACGTGCTCCCGCGTCACCAAATAATCCCCGACGCGAGACACCACGACTTCCAAGCTCTTCGCTCCAGGCTGCTACATCAACATCCCACCGCGACGCCATCTGTAATGATCTAACACACAACATTACTTCAAGTCTCAGCGAATATGTGGATCGTTGAGAATGAGGGAGACGTCTTTAAGGGTATATTACCTTTCCCCGCGTTTGCATCCATGATTGCCCATCTGACACGTGAGCAGGCAAGAAGCTATGGCTTCGACCCGGAAAGCGGTTTGTGTTTGGGAGAACCAAGGTTGAAGGTATGTCTCGGCCATTCTTTTTGACTAGAATCTATACTGACAACCCGAGCGCAGATGGAGGACAGTTTGTCATATCGGACAAGACCATCTCAAGGCAGCATCTTATCGTTGAAGTAGCTGAAGTTGGACCAAGTGACTGCGTATGTTTTCCATTTCTTTCGGCGGTCCAAATACTAATAGTTTTTAGGCAAAAACTCGTTCGCGGTCTAAAATCACCCTGACAGACCCGGATACAAAAATTGGGACCTTGTTGAATGGAGAACAGATCCGAAACAGCACTCGTACTCTCGAGCAGGGCGATAACATAGTGACTCTGGGGAAATTCAAGCATCATTTTCGGTATTTACTCTCTTATACTGGACATTGTCACATACTAAGATGAGCTAGCTTCACGTGGGTCCCGGTGGTATTTACCTTTTCCTTCACAACCAAAGAGCAGAAATCAGACCCATACACCAAGCTCTATCAGACCCTCGGGCCCCTCGACATTAAAGTCGCTGTTAACTACGAGCGAGGACTTACAACTCACGTCATTGCCCGAAAACGCAATACCGCAAAGGGGCTACAAGCATTAATGGACGGCAAATACATCGTGCACAACGACTCATTTGTCAACGCCGTGCTAGCTGCTGCTGAACCGGGTCCAGATGGCACATCTGCTTTGGAAAATGACTTTGACAACTTCCCAGACCCCGTACAGTATCTTCCTCCAGGAGCAAACGAGACTCAGAAGGATGACTCCGTGTACCAACCTGATCCAGCCCGTCGTGATATGTTTGAGGGCTATACCTTCATCTTCTACGATGAGAAACAATACGAGACTCTTCTGGCTCCTATCGCAGATGGTGGCGGCAAAGCTTTGCATCGAAAGGTAGTTGCTGAGGTGACCACCGTGGAGGATTTTGTTCGCTATGTCAAAGGCGTAGCTGGTGAAAAGGGACTCGGGGAGTTCGAGGATGGTAGTGAAGGGAAAGGAGTGGTTGTTGTGAGGTTTAACCCTATAAAGGGAGCAGGAGTCGAGTGGTATGCAGATTTCGGCACTCAGGTTGCTCTTTACTTGGATCACCGTCTCATCGAGCAGAATGAGTTTCTGGACGCTATACTTGGTAATGATGCTAGCGTGCTCAGGAGACCCCTTGAGCCAGAGGCATCTGGAGTTGTAGCCCCTCCACCAACGGCAGGTAAGTTTGTCCGTTCTTTATTTGACGCATGCTGACATTCTTAGCTACGGCCCCAACTCAAACTCTCAGAAGTTCACAGGCTGCTGCCCCTGCTCCAACTCCCGCAGAGCCAGAATCTCAACCCGAGCCCCCTCGACGTGGCAGACGAAGAGCGCCAGTCTTCAAAGGATTCGACGACGATGACGATCCACCTGTGCTCATGACCTCAATCCCCGAAGCAATGGTCGTTGACTCCGCCCCTGTTATCGAGCCCGAGTCCCAAGGCCTCTTCGTATCCCAAGATCCAGACACCAACATGAACCGCGAGCCCTCTCGGACACCAGCCCCCGAACCACACAACACCCGCAAACGCAAAGCCACGCCCATAGAAGAAGACGACTCCGAAGACACAATGGAAACCATGGCCCCAGCCGCCGCACGCCTCAAAAAACGCCGCCTAGCAGAAAACACCGCACGCCGTCGCCGCGGCGAATCAACCCCTCCTCCCGCTCCCGCGCCCCCTGAGCCCGCGAAAGTAAAAACCTCCACCACACCCCCCAAACGCAAAACCAAAAAAGAAAAAGAAGCCGAAATTCTCGAAAAAGCGCGCCTGGAACGCGAAAAAGAAGACAAGCTCGCAGAGCTAGCAAAAGCTGAATCCGAAGCCCTCAGTCTAGAAGGATTAGATTACAACGCCATGCAAGCCCTAGCCATCACCGAAGAGATCGAAATCAAACCCCGCATCGCACCACTCAGAGCAGAAAGAGCGGATGAGAGTGAGCGCTGGGAAGACCGGTGGAATGGGCGGAAGAACTTTAAGAAATTTAGGAGGAGGGGCGCGCCGCCGGTTAATGTTAGGGATATGGGCAGGATTATCATTCCGCTTGAGGAGGCGAAGGTGAAGGCTGCGGGGGTGGGGGATGAGTATTGGGGTGAGGAGCGGGAGAGTGTTAGGGAGAGTCAGAATTTGCACGCCAAAAAGTCGCAAAGCAAATCTCAGACGAAGGCTAAAGCGAAGGAAATCCTAGCCTCGGAACCAGAACAAGATTCAGATGACAGTCTTCCCCCCGTCGAAAAACTTCCCTCTCTTCCTCGCACCCGCAATCCTACCAAGCAAAAAGAAGCCAGCGTCGTCATTTCCTCCTCTTCCTCCTTTTCCGATGAAGAACCTATAACCAGGACCAGAGGCAAAGAAAAGGAGAAGGAGAAATTGACGGATAAAACGTCTGAGAGGGGGAATAAGAGACCTGCTGCTGCACCGTTGGTTAAGGGGCCGGCAAAGAAAGTCATGACGGGGGGAGCTTCGAGGGGAAAGAAGAAGGAGAAGGAGAAGGATGATAGTGATAGTGAGGATGAGTTGAAGTTTAGGTTTAGGAGACGGGCTTAGACTTGTGTTGTTTTCGGGGAGGGAGGGGGATTTCGGTCGGTAGTGTTTTGGAACTTTACTTTCTGTGAGTGGATAGGGGGAAAAAGGGGGAGAGTGTTTTCTTTGTGCGGAATGGGCGTGAGAGGTTGGCTCTTGCTGGGTTAGTGTGTAATAGGTCGTGGTTTGGGGAGTATATGGGATTAGGCATTAAAAAGGATTTCATTTGCTTCGTGGTCTTGATGTTGACTGAAGAAGTAAGGATGTCATTCTCGCTTTCTTCGTGCTCGGACGAAAGAGTAGAGTAATGCAAGGGGTATCATGTCTATTGTCTGTCTATCTACATTTCTTTCAGACTCTTGCTCAAACTCAATTCTCTTGAATACATCTTCCCCTCTCTTTCTAGCCCACAATGCAACAGACCCTCAAAACAAATTCCTTATCCGCCCTATAAACACCAAGAACGCCACCCAATGCAATACTGCAATACACGATCCACTCTCACTCAATCCATATCCTCCATCCCCCCACCCTCATTCCCCCCACTTCCCACACCAACACTCTCCTCCTCAACCGGCACACCAACCAAACACCCCCCCAACATCCCCTCCCAATTAACCCACGGATGCACCTCCCCAAACAACCTACTCCCATCCCGACCCGCACACCTCAACAGTTCCGGCTCTCCCCCCGGATGATACGGCAAATACGGACTTATATTATACACCTTGCCTCCCAGTACCGTCCACGCTTCAACCCCTTTCCGACCGGTTTTGGAGCGTAAGAGGGAGGGGGGGACCGGGATTAGGGGGGTAGAAGGGAGCGTGGCGGAGAAGCGCGCCCAGTCTAGGGGGGAGTGGTTGGGTGTTAGGAGGACTTTGCGACGGGGTTTGGCTGGTACGGAAGAGTGAGAAGGAGGGGGTGTGAGGCCTGATGGGGTGGGTGCTGGAGAGCGGTTTGGGAGGGGTGAAGGCCTCGCGGGTGGAGCCATGAGGCCTGGTGTTGGGGCGGGATTTAGACGTGGTGGTCCTCGGACGCCGCCTGATGCTCGTTGGGCCGAGTTCGCTGCGGGAAAAGAAGGTGGTGGCATGGAATTTGAGGCTCTTTGGGCTGAGTTCGCTGCTGGGAATGAGGGTGGTGGCATGCTGTTTGATGCTCTTTGGGCTGAGTTGGCGGCTGGGAATGAAGGGGGTGGCATGTTATCGGTGCCATCTGTGAGGGTGAAAGATGGTACTGCGCTTTGTGTAGAAGAGGGGCGAGCGCGTGGTGTTGTTGGGGAGGACGATTTCTTGAAGGTTGGTGGTGTGGGAGGAGGCATTGCTGCACGGTCTGCCTCTTCTTTCTTTGGAGAAATGACTGGAGGTTCTTCTTTCGTAATTGTAGGAGTCTCCTCCTCAGCATCATAGCTCGTGTCATCGGATGTCGTTATCGTAGGTGGAGACTTTTCTATCGATGCGGGCGCATCGACGTTCTGAATCGAAGGCCGTCGCAGCCATTGTAGAAATGACCATGTTGTAGGTGGATGTCGATAGCAGAGAAATGAAACCGAGGCGATGAGGATAGATAGCCCCAAGAGGGTCATGATACCTTGCTCTTCACTTTTCGTGGTGTTGTGCTTGTCGCGGGCTATGCTCTGCCCCTCACCCTAATATGGAAGTAATGAGGCTGATTAATAATTTTCTCGAACCCTCAAGCCGCTTTTCTCTCTGCCGTGTGACTTCCTTGCCTGCCCCTCGCACAAAAGCCGTACCCGTCCAGGGGGATCCTCGAAACGCGACTGGGATAATGAATACGAATATGGAGAAAGAAACAAAGATGACGCGCGGGATCCGCTTTCCCACCCCTCTTGTGGCTGTCTGGTGGCCTCTCACGCGGTCGCCCTGTGTTACCGCATGAATCTCAATCAAAAAGACGTGCAGCTGCTGGGAGGCGGCGTCCAATGTCGACAACTCACCCACCATAATACTCCGCACGTATTATAGAAACCACAATTATCAAATGTAAACAAAGTAAACGAATTTTGATCCTTTTTGAAATTTATCTATCGTGATGATTTTTGAATTCTGGATGTTTCATGATCTGTAGAGAAATCAAGATGTCTCGGTCTCGTCTGAACTGTATTTGAGGATCTGATACAAGGCTAGCCCACTGATTGGTCAGCATGAGGGCCCTGATGGTAGGCGGGCTGCACGGCACGCGAACCTCGAGAAACAACAACGAGAGCAGCAGCAATAGTTCCATCTCCAATTCTACAACCTCCACTTCAATCACCAATGCGAATGCAACTCCCACTCGAGCACGACCTCTCAGATCCGCTTCCTCTCGACCACCGCTCACGTCCCGCGACCACAATGCCATGATGCGCGCGCAGAAGGGAGCAACTCCATTGACAGCAAAAAGTGGCAATGCGAACATGCCCCCCTACGAGAACAAGCAGAATGCCTCCAGACCCCTCATGCCCACCCTCAGTGCCTCGGCCAAAGCATCAGGAAGACCCCCCTTGACCCCCCGAGTCGCAGGCTCAACTCCATCTGTGGCATCCACCCCATTGTCGCGACGGGCCCCTCGTTCAGAAAGTAATACCACTCCGAGGGATGACATCTCGACCCCTGTGTCCTCCTTTCTCAACAGCAACATCACGCCGAGATCGGGCTCAAGGAAGAATCGCGTGGACAGTGCTAATACGACGCCCACAGGGACTCCAAATGGAACACCGGCCCCTCCTTCGCGGGACGAATTGAGTCGATTTCAAGATGCATCGGTTTATGGGTCTGGCTTGGGGATTGCGGGGGTGGATAAAGATGTTCCTAAACGACCAACCGTATCTTTCGGTCCTGCGACTTCAGATGTAGGATCTGCGAGGAGCCCAGCTCAATCAGACTCGAAATTCTTCTTTGCCAGCGATGCAAAGCCTACACAACCACAAAGACCACCTATACAATCCAAAAACTCGAATTTCTTCTATGCAAATGGAGAAGCCATTCCGCAGCCACCACATAGCTCAAGTGCATCGGCGGTGGGGTCTACAGTTGGCGAAGAGAGAGCTCAGCCAAAGTTCTTTCACGCCAATGGCACGCCAGATCTCCAATTGTCCCCTTCTCCCCACTTTCCTCCACCACGACCGAGTTCTGTGGTATCTAATTCCACTCGTATGACATCGCCTCGATTAGCAGCAGCAACCCCTGGCACATTATCACCACCTCAAAGACCATCATCACCATCGAAACTTAATCAACACGCTCCAGTTCCAACTTTGAGGAATCCTCCATCATTACCCTCCCCAGCTCTGCCTAGACCCCAACCAGTGGGAAGAGGTCAATCAGCAAACAGTATAGTTGCAGCTCGCAGGGCGAGCATTGAGGCAGCTCCAAGAGCAGTCAGCCATGGACGGTCTGCAAGCTCTGGCTCAAGCGCGCCAGCTCGAAAGGTATCAGGAGGAAGCTCGGTTGAATCAATAGCACCATCTACACCATTAAACCTAATAACAACCTCTGTCCCCATCTCAACGCCAGAAGAAGAGCCCAAAGAAAGGTCTAAAAATGACACTCCTTCTGACATCCAAAGCCCTATCAAAACAGGCCAAACCCTGGACCAGCTCAACGAATTAGCCGCCAACGCTCGCCGAGAGCGAAAAGTCTTGGATCTAGAAATCACAAACTCTTCCCTAGCAGCCATCAACCGGACTTTAGAGCGAGAAATGCGCAAACAAACCGCTGAATTACGCCGCTACAGACGTCTTTCCCGCTCTGGTCGTCTCTCCATCGCCACCTCAGCTAGTCTCCGCACCTCAGGCATGTCTTCTATAGACGGTGCTTCCCTTTCTGACATGTCCGAAGACGAGGAGGAAGATTCCGAAGCCGAAGACTTATCCTCAGAATCAGAGTCCTTAGACGACGCCTCACTCTCCCCCGGTGCCATGGCCGAAAGCGACCTACGCCACAGGAAAAAAGACGAGAAACGTCTACAGCTCGACCTAAGTAAACACCAGCAGCTACTCATTGATTCTCAGAAAATGAATCAGAGCCTCAAGCGCTGTTTGGGCTGGACTGAAGAGCTGATTTCTGAGGGCAAAAAGGCGCTCGAGTATCATGTCCGCGTTAGTGATGTGGAGCTTGGGGGACGGGTGCTGGCGCCTGATGAAGTGGAGGGCGATAATGAGGGCATGAGCGATATCGGCGCTGCTATGCTCAGAGAAGCCAGGAAAGCAGCCGCGACTGGTGAAGTGCTCGCGGCTTGGGGTGGTGAGGGGAAAGACGATAGGGATAGTGGGATCGAACTAGATGGATCCCAGAGAGAGACCGCCCCTCCATAATAAGGCGAAAAGGAGGACTGTACGATATGTCGCCCCACACACACACCACTCACAGCACAGACTGTTCTTTTCCTATGTTTTATTCTGGGTTGGGCGGCGTTACATTGGGAAGGGATGGCATCTTTGCATACTAAACGGCGTTTCAGGAATTGGGAATGGGGGGAGACTAACTACCTTGGCGAAATAGCCCTTTCCTTTTTCTTTTGTATGTATGTATGTATAACACGATACCCCGTTTGCTGGAGATTGAGATACCCGGTGGACTTGTATCAAGAGAGAGAGAGAGAGAGCTCGCGTGCAAGAGAGCGCAGAGAGAATGGAAATTGGGAAATGGAAAGGGGAAAGAATGAGGTTGAGAGTGAGAGTGAGGGGTGGGGGGAAGGGAGGTGGGGATATGTTGGATAGGTATAGCTAGATAGCTAGGAAGACAAATCAAGAATCATAGTGATATTGAAGTTCGTGCCAGTGCATTTCATTTCATTTCTCATTCATCTATGGTGCATCAAATCAAATCATTCCATTCCATTCCCTTATCCACACACTCCAGTCCACAATTCACAATTCACATTTCCTTCCTCCCAACAACCCTCATCGCTTTCCCATCATATCAACAACACCATCTTTCTCCGCCAGCTTTCCCTCCCTAACACTCTTATCCACATACCGATTCGCAATCTCAACTCTCTCCAGATCCGTAACTACTAATTCTGGCTTCGTGGCTGTAGCTAAGAAAGAAAGCCAATGCTCCGAATTGCTTCAGCTTCTCCTATCCCGCCAAAAAGAAAGACCGTAGTTATTTGCCAGTAGGAGATGGGACATTCACAGCAAAGCATGTGCGGGGCTTGACTTATATATCCCCTCGTTTCGAAATTCCGCGAAGGATTTTTCTTTTTTCCTGGGGCTCCTTCCATTGCTAGCTGTTCAGTGTGGCGGTGATATACCCTTCAGCCGGACCCTTTTGGGTCGTAACAAAACATCTTGCACCAATCCTGTATACGGTGCTCCCTTTCTAGGCTCTTTAGAACTAACATTGTAGAGCATTTTTGTCTGATAACATTCGGGTCCACTTTCAAAATTATTGGGAATTTTTTCTCGGCTCAGGTATATAGGTTTGACGACTTGAAGCATACCGTATAATTTGGTAGCCTTGTTTAGGAATTATAAATCGCCTGCTGCACGATGGGTTGCCACTGCCATTTGTGGCGACCAGATTAACCAGATTGGGCACCGTTTGTGTCACCCGAGCCAGGCATCCAAAATATTTTTACTTCCCTCGGACTCTTCTCTCGTTCATGTTTGTTAGCGTTTACAGGCCGGTCGCAAGATCCAAAGGATATCGTATCTAGTTCTTCTATGAAGGTACAGCTTCGTTGCACACGCACATCGAGGCTGGAGATCTTTGCGTTTACCTTACGCCTCGCCAGTTTGATGGGTCCTTCGAAAATTCCGTCATCAAAATGTCCTGGATATCTCGATTGCGAACTGGAAACCCGAAGTCTGGTCGAGAGAAAAGCGGCCTGTGGGAACTGAGGCTACAGAAACCTAATGCTACAGGCTGTGTGGAGTGAGTTCCCAAAGATACTCGATTGATGTACAGTTTCAATAACCCTCAAGTATCGTTGCTATTCATGGTTTTGGTGGTGACGCATATGGGACTTGGACTCACGAGAATGGAAAGCTCTGGCTTCGGGATTTTCTGCCTTTGCAAATACCAGAGGCTCGAGTCATGACCTATGGCTATAATTCCGTGGTTGCCTTCAGCAAATCGACAGCCCAAGTAGACGACTTTGCCCGCGATTTCCTCCAACGAGTGAAGGGTGTGAGGAGATCTGCTGAGGAGAAATCAAGAGCGCTAGTGTTTATTTGTCACAGCTTGGGCGGAATTCTGTTCAAGCAAGTAGGGAAATGGGGCCACACCCAGAGCGTTTCAGAAGATGATTAACAGGTGTATAGGCATTAAACATTGCCCATCAAGATGTCAAAGCTTACGGAGAGCTTCTCGCCAAATTTGCCGGCGTGGCATTCATGGGCACTCCTCACGGAGGCTCAGATATTGCTTTCTGGACATCCCATGCCAGCCGTCTCATACATGCCGCAACCCTTGGGACACGGACTAACAAGGATCTACTTCAAGTGCTAAGGAAAGATTCTGAGTTCCTAGAGTCACTTTCAAAGAAATTTGCGTTGCAAAATCAATCTCTCAAGATACTGAGCTTCTATGAGACCGAGAAGCTGTCGTTTATGAACTGCCCGGTCAGTAGAGTAGCCCCGGAGTGACTCGGCAGATGAAGCAAGCTAATTCTATATCGGCATTTGGAATCTTAGATTGTGGAAAAAGACTCAGCTCACTTGCAGCTACCAAATGAAGACTTGATACCAATAGCAGCAGATCACCGGGCAATGTGCCGCTTCTCTGCTAGCGAAAGTCAGATGTACCTACCTGTGGCAGAAGCTATCATGAATATGACGCGCGACTGCGAAAACGTTACCAATACCCACAGTTATCGATTTTGTAAGTCTCCAAACGACTCACGCCCCCTTGACTGATTTAGACAACAGCTCAATTTCGGTCCACGTTAAATAAATGGTTAGACCCTGTTGCTGCCGTGGACGACTTTGTCCGGATCCGTAGTCGCCGTCTTGAAGGATCTTGTACTTGGGTAGAAGGTCACCCTGGTTACCAAAGATGGATGAGCAAAGAAAACGGCACCCTGTATCTTACTGGCCCTCCAGGTTGTGGGAAATCGACCATCGTGACTCGTATAATTGAGAATCTCCAAACAGAATACGCCACGGCGTATTTCTTTTGCACCTTCAATGACAATTATGGAGACACCCGGACCTCAACTCAGACTCGAAGCAGGATTTTCCGAACATGGACCTGGCAATTACTTCAGCAGAATGATCACCTAGCGGAAGAAGTTTTCAATATATACTTGGAGACTTCTGAGGCTACAACGCCACTCGTGGCATTTGAGAGGGCTCTGGAACTTCTACTAGTAAAAGGAAAGAAATGTTTTCTTGTGTTGGATGGGCTTGATGAAGCAGGCGGCGATGCGCTCTACGATTCGGATGATCTCAGAAGTAAGTTTGAGAAGCGTGCGAAAACAATCATTACACGCCGAGAGGTTCCGTGGCGCTATCTTAATGGAGCAACACTTCTTATGGTCAATCCAACCAGCAACGCTGTTGACATCGAGAGATATATCGTCCAGGAAGTTCAAATACTTGCCAGCAGACTAAGGCTGGACCCGAATGCCAGTGATGCAATTGTTACCTGCATTATCAAAGGATCCAGTGGGATGTTTATATGGGCACGGCTGATGATGGAGCTTCTTGCGCAGCAAGACACGTGGGCCGAAATCAGATCAGCCCTTGCCAATCATCCGGAGGGACTTGATGAGATGTATACTCGCCTCTTGCAAAAGATCGAATTACTCCGACCCAATCGCCGCAGGATCGCAAGCCAAATTTTGCGATGGACGTTGGCAGCTAAACGGCAACTATCACTTTCCGAGCTCGCCACTGCACTGGCAGTACAACCGGGCTCACATTATGAAGACCCTGAGAACTTCTTGGTAAATATAACAGTAACTGTGCGCGAAACATGTGGCTCATTCCTGGAAATCGATGAGGCCAAAGGTTGTGTAAGATTTGTCCACGGATCCGCAGTCGAATTCTTCAAACGTCCTGGTCATATCAGAACCCTGAAAATAGATGGCGAAGCTTGTTCATTATCTCATGGTACTCTAGACCCATATATGGCTTCTGTTTGCTTGACATACTTGGCATACGATAACATAGACTTCGTTTCCAGCGATGTTAATGCCACAGTTTATGACGAGAACCTCGCTAAACATTTGGCAAAGAATACTTTTCTTGACTACTGTGCTTTGAGCTGGTGGAAACACCTCCCCCGTAAGGGGCACGAATCCGGGGTTGAAAGCGAAAAAGCCAAATTAAAAACATCCGTGGAAAGATTTTGCGGCAGCCAGAAAGCAGTTACCAAATGGCTTCAACTCTACCAGCTTCTCGATGGCCCTCGTAAGGGTCGATACGAGGAGTTACCATTTCGACCAGATGGCAGAGACTATGTTTCAACGCTACACATTTCCGGGTCTTGCTTCCCGCAACTTTGTAACGTTCCAAGTACATTGTTTAATCGCTGGGATCGATGGACCGCGGAAAAGTTCTTCAATGGCCGACATGGTAGCCCCATTGGGATTGCTGCATTTTTCGATTTTGCTGAGCTTGTCAGGGACGAGCTTGACAACTCTTCAAACGTTGATATTCGAGATCCAATAGGCTGCACGCCTTTCCTTTACGCAGCCCATGGAGATGCCTCTAATACTTTGGAATATCTTCTAAGGAGAAAGGCAGACGTACGAGCAACGACCGTTGGGGGATTTGGGGCAGCAAGATTCGCGTCCCGTAATTGTTTGAGCGTGCTGCACCAGGTTTTGGACGCAGGTGCGCCAATCATGTCTCGAGACCTACACAACGGCACAACTGCAATCCATGGGGTCTGTTCATCTATTGGATGGCATCCAATGGTTCTAAAAGAACTTCTGGAAAAATGCTCATCAGACGATTTAAATGTGATTGACTATATGGGAAGAACGGCGCTGCATGAGATCGCCGCTATAGACCTACGAACTTCCGTTAATTTGGTGAGGAACCGTCTTGCACCACTTCCTCTAGGACCTTTCGAGCGCGAGAAACACTTTAGCTTGGCACCCGCTCAGGAGGTGATGACCCCCTCTTCACCAGAAGCGATCACGAGTCTGGGTGCTGCATGGGGCGTTAGCCTGCAAGGAGATAAATATGATCGTCTAAAGTCCCTTGCGCTCACTATCAAATCCGAAATCGTCCAAACACTTGTCGTAAAAGGATTTCCAATCAATACGGTGGATGATTTCGGCCAGACGGCTCTTCACCTGGCCATCAGAAACAGTTCCCATAGCGTCTATGAGACACTTGGTGATATCAAGCCCGATCCCATCGTTGAATTATTAATGAAGCATAAATCCAATTTGGATCATCACGACCTAAAAGGGCAAACACCTGTCGATCTTGCATTATCTGGTGGGCATTGGAGCGCGGCTAAAGCGCTACTCGGGGCCTATAATCTTGAGAGAACTCTTCCGGCGGACACAAAGCTCCAATTGGAGTCACTGGTCAACGAAAACGCAACCACACAAATTTTACCAGAGAGACGGAGAGATCGGATCGCATCCACATCTAGGTAGCTAAAATTTCTCAGTCACTTTATGATGCGATGTTTCCCAGGTCAAGTAATCTCCCAGCAGTGTTCATGGCAGCTAACGTCCTTCTAGATCGCCTCTACAAGCTTTCCAAGTCAGATTTATGATCATAAAGCTTCTCCAAAGCGGACGTGACAAGCACAGAGAGGAAGATACTTTGAGAAGAATCGCAAGTCGAATTGTTGATTATGCGGGGTTCTGGGCTTCAATATCTAAAGAATTTGATCTTGAATCGAATATCAACATGTCGTCTATGAGTATTCCACTCAGAGCTGCCCTAGTGAGCGAAGTCAGAAAGCTCAAAATCACTGTTTCCCGACCGTCGGTATCATCTGGGTACAAAATAAAAGGAGGCTTCGTCCCTTACTTCAATTCGCGCGACATCTATCCTAGGAGCCGTCCAGAGGAAAGAATCAATGCCATGCCACCCAAAGGCTCTCAGAAATTCGGTGACGACCGATCTTCTTCAAACACCTACTTAAAATCGAGCGCTTCTCACGGTCCGATGAATGGACAACCCAACTCCTCTCATAGACACGGTTCACTACTACGCCTTGAGCGAAGACCAGGCAGGGAAGTCACTGGGCTTGTGCCATCATCCCAACCCGCAACTCTGGACGTGTCCGCTGATCTTTCTTTGTGGGAACTAAAGAGGGGAGGCATGCATAAATACGATTCATGGGTCCATACCTTATCAACAGAAGAATCAGAAACCTGGATCCAAAACTTGAAAGGCGGAGACTGTATTCACGTCACGACACAGGACGGATTTTCTGCCCAGGATATTGCGCTATTTTCTAGAATTCGCTTTCGAGTGTTTGTTGCCCTTGTATAGGCTGAGATGTTTGAACAACAGACGAAGTGAGGAAATTATGCCGGATTACGATGATCAGACGTTGCTGAAATTTCCATACGTGGTTCTTAAATCGGAAATCTGATTGATCTTAAAAGCTGTCTTTGATGAGGGGGTTGCTTTGTGAATTACAGATTGCTGAAACCCCGCTATGTATTATTGACTTTCTCGAGACTTGAGTACCAGATAGCAGCATATTCGCGGTTCCTCCAGAATCTGTCACATCTTTCTCACTCCCGAGCTTGAATCTACCTCTTTGCACTGCTCAACTTCTCGCGGTAGACAACATCCTCCTTCCCCAATTTCCGCTCCTCAAGAGCTTTCTTCATATGATCTTTCAGCATCTTAATAATCTTCGGTTCCGTGATAATTAGCTCCTCGCTTGTGGCTGTGGCGGGGAAGACGAGAGCTCCGGATTGCTTCAGCTTGTCCTGTGACAAAATCAGTATCAGCCCTGAACGAGAATCTTGTTTTGTGTGGAAGGGGTGAATAAAAGGGGGGAGTTACCAAACGTTCCATCTCCCGAGCAAGTTCTGCAATTTGCGCATCCTGCTTCGCGATTGAATGTTGCAGTTCCGCGGCTTCTTTTTCCAGTGCTGCGTTTGCGAGCTTTAGCTTTTGGCGGAAGACGGGGGGTGTTGAGCCATGGGAGGGAGTGCTGGGGTGGGTGTGTGGGGGTGCCATGGTGTTCGGTCTACGGGGGTTCGTTGTTTTTGGGAAGTTGAAGATGAAGATGTGGAATGGGAGGCGTGGATGTGTTATAAGCTTTCCGGTGTGTGAATTCGTTTTTTACTGTTAGGATTCACCGAGATTGAGTCAAGTAGCTGTTGTTGAAGGTATTACCGGGGATTATCCTTGAGATACAATTTACTGCATAATCTAGAATAAGGGAAAAGTTTATTGCAAAATGTAACGTTTTCCCTTTGATGGTATGTTCTGTTTCAGCTACATACCTACTTCTCAATGAAGGGTTTGGCGAAGTAAAAGAGCAATGTTTATATAAGCTGTATATGACTAGGACAAATTCCTACACGATAATATCTTTCAAAGATGTGATTGTCATGATTCGAAGGGGCCTCCTTGACTCTTTGAGCGGGGGAAGAACCTGAGATGAGGCAAGGAGGCTGATCTAAGTAAATATTTCCCATCCATACACCTCAATTGTTACGAAACAATTCTAATCAATCAAGAAAGTAAGCAATACTTGAAAGCAAACAACACTAAATGATTGCGGGACGAAATCAGTTTTCGAGAGTCAGATCAAACACGCGAAACTTCCCAATTTTGACCGACTGAATTATAAATTTGACAGAAAGGACTCCTGGAAACAATGTTATAGAACTCAAACAAAGTATTAGAAGTATAATGTGAGCCATGGTATCATTTTCAAGGAAAATTTGCGAAAGTTTGCTTGCGGACTTTCCAGCAGCAGTCTTTGGCGGCCTTGCAGCGAACCACCAAAAGCGGCACCTAATTTTTAATGTCCTACGCTGTGTGGCGCATTGAAACCCCGCAATAATTAGTGCCGCTTTTTATCGAGGGCGAAAAGTGCTTCAAGCCGACTCTTTCGCAAGGGTTTGGCCAAATCTTATTGCCTCTCAATGTTCTGGGAGCCTACTGATTGAAACGGTATGAGGAAGATCTTCGAGGCTCTTCACTGAGGCTCGTCAATGGGTGCGTGGCCTCTCGTGTCAAGGATTCGAGAGGCATCGTGACGTTTGGACTTGTCGGGCTGATTCTGGATATCTTTTGATACAAGCACGTATGTCTTTTTGTCGCATTTCCTGCTTTCGTTCCATCCCAGCCCAGCGAAATAACTGTAATGACAAGGCATTTATCCGTTACGGTGTATGCCGAAGTCAGCATCGTTTGCGGGCGGCGGCACGACACCCTCAGCTGTGCCGCAACGCCCCCACGCACCCTCATATGAGTCGGGCGTAAAACGTCACCAAGTCAGCATTTATCTGTATTGGTTGGTGATCGGCTTCCACTCAGATCGTGATCACACCGCATGCAGTTTAAGAAATTTGAGGCAACCATCATGGCTTGGTTGTTGGTAGGCGCAGGGTGAGCGAGTGTAAGATGCTAGCCTCACTTTATTGAGACATGCTCGCCCCCACTAATCTCTCGTGGTCAGTAACCTTAAGTAGAGTGCGAATGCTTCATTGTGTTTTTTAGCTCCGAAATGAACATTTGCGGAGATGGGCTCTCCTGGGCCTAGAACAGAAGATATTGAGATGGGTGATTTCAGTGAAGATGGCCACGACAGAGATCCCGAGAGTTTGAAACCCTTCACTCGAGGCTACTCGTGGTACCGAAGCTGGACAGGTCAAGTATAGCAGTTGGTCAAAACCTGATGGCAAAAAATGTGTTGACTTTATCTAGACTGATCGGAGTAGCGTATATCATGGAGCTCCAAGCGTCACGAGTATTGCATCACATTGGTCTGTGCAATGGATTGCTAAATGTTAGTACATCCTTTCTTCTCATCCAACACTGATTAGGCATCATTCTAACAAATTCAGGGTCTCCGAAAACGAAGCGAGCCGCAGCCCCTCAACCTCCACCAGAAACCACTCTATCAGAATCCCAAACCCAGTTCCTAATCTCCATATTAGGCGACGACCCTGATCCAGAGAGCCTTATTCAAGAAGCTTGCGCGTGGTACATTAGATTTCTGGAGTTCAAGATCAGAGAAGCGTGGCTTACCTTGTTCCGCGAGGTACTGACAGCTGCTAATCCTTTGACGGACGAACCCTGCAGCCAAGAACTCTCTGTGGCCTTTGCTGTCTTAAAGACTATTGTTGCAGAAAGCTCTGGGCGGGAGGGTCTCGCACTTACGGATTTGGTTGATGCTTTATATAATGGAAATGGGTTGAAAGAGACCGATGAGGAGCGATCACTTGCAAATCAGCTCGCATTTGCTGCTTTTGGATGGATAAGTATGTCGAACACCATACCTCGCGGCGTACAAAAAAATGGAGCACTAAATACTACGGATCTTGAATGTTCCACAGGGCCTGGGACATTCATCAGTGCCAATTTGTTTTGTCCAACGCGAGCGTACCCATATTGGAGCTGACTCATGAGCTAACACTTGAAATGAAATACAGGCGGACTATATCCAGCGAGTTTACAGCCGAAATCGAATAGACTTCAAATCATCAATCCTTGCGGAAAATCCTCAGGGAGGGATGCGAGACCGACGAGGCAAGTGGCACACAGGCGCAGGATAAAAACATTCACGAGCTATGATCAGAGTCTCGACTCAAATGATCAGCCGCTGCACACACTACTCAGAAGTTTTGGGAATATTGTACCCCAACGCACTAGGTCGACGGGGGTCATCCCTGGCCAATCAACTCCGCTACAAACCCTGCCAGGGGGCTCGAGGCGTGATGAGCTCTCAATCGAAACGTCGTTACTGTGCTTTCGCACGCTTGACAAGGTTGCTTCTATAAAAATTGAATGGGTAGATAGCTTAAGTCTGCACCTGGAGTTCAATAGTTCCACAAAGGCTTTGAAGCTATTTCGACTACCATCGTTGTGTCTAATAATGTGTTCGTGCGAGCATTCACCACTCTCTCAGTAGGTTTCCCATTTTAAGTATCTAGTGAAGCTTGTTAGATTCTAAAGTGACCAGATTATTTTCGGACGCCGATAAAAGTAGTAGACACTTTCTAGAAGTAGACGTTGAAGATAACATTGATCCGCGGGATTTCTACAGGGAGGTTCTGTTGTCTTATCGACTGCTATTTGGCCAGGATAACAATTCCCATAAAGACTTCCACGCATGGATCCAAAAAGGCAACTTGATCCCAGACGAGTATCATGATACCTTACTCCCATTGCTTTGTGGTCAAAGCTGGGATAGCACGGACGCATTGCCCGTGTATGAGTTCATTGAAGCGGAAGATCCCTCAACTCATTATTCCCCCACGGAAGACTTTCCATTTCTAGGGAAACGGTTACTAGAAATTCAGAAATACGTAAGAAATCAGAAGCCTAATAACTTCTGGGCGGTGTGGTATGACAAGCGGGACCCGGCGGAGTGGTGGACCCTTTGGGTGAGTTCCTTAGCCCTACCAAGATATTAAGAGAGACAATGCTGAAATTGACTAGGCGGTGATTATCATCGGCGGTGTCACAGTGGGAATTACAATTTTGCTAGGAGGCTTGCAGGTAGGACCTGTCGATTCCCATTTTAGACCTTATGCTAACGACTACGCGTCGCCCAGTTGGCAGTGGGAATTCTCCAGGTTCAGTATGCAAAAAAACAACTTTTCCAACAGCTTCAGGACGTCCCGCCTGGCCGATAGTTTTGACTCAGAGCTTCACTGGCTTGCTCATTAATCATGTACAATACCATCGTTTCGTTCGATTTCGTGTAATTCATTTGAAGGGAATGTACAACCAAAACGCCAGAATAACATCTCCTGGTGGACAGAAAAATGGGCACTAGTCCTGAATATGCCACGCTTAGTGGGACATTCAAAATGGGAAATAAATGTGCCGATTTTCCTGTCCATCGCAAGAATGTTCACAATCTCGTCTCATCTGAAGTAACCAGGCACTAGAGAGTCATACGCATCTTCCATCTCAGTCTGGTCGGCATTCCCGTCATCGTCGAGTGATAACACAACGCCCCCTTCTCCATTCGTAGTCAGCTTCCTCAATGCAAGCTCTGCCCTAATACGCAGCTCTGTTGCCTCATCCTGATATGTTCCAAAAGTGTCGCTCTCCAAAACCAGAGACTTCTTCCACATTATTCGTGCCATGGTGCCGTCGTCTCGGTCCGGACTTCGAAGTTCGGCGATCGCCATCGCTTTGTCGAGGTAGGCTCTACGGAGAGTGGTTAGTAGGTTCTATCATCAAATTGCTGTACTTACTTCGCATTATCTAGATTGCCCCACTCATACTCAACACATCCTAAGCTGTAGTATGCGGAAGCTGTAATCGGATGAATCGGGAAACTTGCAAGACCAATCTTTAAGCTTGCGTCGTAGGCACGTTTTGCCCCTTTCCAGCTCTTCTGTGCGAACTCAATGTTGCCATATGCGTAATGAACACTGTGAGAGAGGTCAGCTTCAAGCTGAACTCAAAACAGGGAGCACAAACTGAGCCATGAATTGTGCGTTTGCACCTGATGTTCTGAAAAATAATGCCTCGGACTGGGCAACCATGTTCAATGACGTCTCGTAATCTTCTTTCAGAAAGTGAACTCGGGACACACAGAGGTATGAAACGGCGAGAAGAACTGCTGCTGTGTCATCCTTGTTGTTGACATCATCAACACGGATAGCAATTGCACGATTGAAGTAGTCCATCGCCTCGTCAAAGTTGTTTGATGCTGACTCAAGGTTGCCCATATTGTGATAAGCGCTCGAAAGCTAGAGCGATCATTAGTCAACGCACATTAGATCGTCGTGATAGGCGCCTGGTGGACCCAAACAACGGCATTTATCGTTGCAGATTTCGAGTTTCTCACTTGGCGTAGCAAATTTAAAATAAATGTCGCTTTTTCTGTCCACCAGGAGACATGGGAGAGATTCTGCTTGTAGAAATGGAAAAGTATATGTACTCACCTCTAAATCATTCGGCTCCAATTTAGCCTCAGAAATTTCGAGATACTTTTCCCAGTTTATACGGCACTCGTAAAGTTGATTCAGCTCATAATACGCCGAACCTGCAGTGCTGCATAATGTCGCATATTGCAGAGACTCTTTGTCTTCACAGGCGCCACTAGCGGTGTTTACGAGCTGGAGGCAAAGACTGTAATCACTGATCTCATACAAATATCTGGCACAATTACCGAGAAGGTTGATGAAGTTTGAATTCCTGGAAAGCCAAAACTTAGCTCACTAGTTATGTCAGAAAGATCAGAATGATGCTAACCCTTTCAATATAGCGTCTTCCGAACCGCCACGGCTGAGAATAGAGAATCGATAACTGAGGTTAGCGCCGTGCATGATATACGTCTCGCATGCACCCCATTGCCCGGTTCTGTAGTCTCCATGAACTTGTTTTGGAAAGGCTTCGTAAACAAGTGCTACTGCGATATCAAAAAATTCCTGCAAATCAGCAGAAGTATGGTAATTCATGGCTTCTTGAACCACACGATGCGTAAAGAGCTCACGTCCCTCACGCTTGATCAACTTGAAGTCAACAAGCTCATCTAGAGCAGCTCGAAGCGGAGCGGGGGTATTGATAATGCTAGACAGAGCTTGCGCACCGTGCGCGTTAGGGTCCTCGCGTTTGAGAATCTGCTTGCAGAAGGCAAGTCTTCCATCCAGGGCATTCTGGTTTCGAGGTAAAAATAGATCAATCAAGATGCCGTCTGGTGACAAAAGCGACAGAACACTGAGCAGGGCTAGGGCATTTCTGGACAAGTTTGTGAAGATCATATTCCACAACGAGTCAAGAGCCCGGATGATATCTGATCTAGCGCCAGACTGTCGCTCCGGAAGATCTTTCTGGCGCTCTTTGAAGGATGCATAGGTAGAGGCAATAGTCAGACCCCCAATGGCGTCGTTGTTAATCAACTGGGCAGCTTGTTCAATGGCAAGGGCGAGCTAATCATGGTTGTTAGCTGGAGTATGAAGCCTCGTGGCGGACCAAAAAGCGGCACTGATTATGGCGGATTGTGAATGTTCCACTGGATGTGACACAATCAAAATTTGTACAGCTTTTTCTGTCCACCAAGAGGAGGCTTGAGCTTGAAACACTTACACCACCTAAGCTTCTCAGAAACTCTTTTGCAGCCTTCTCCTCGATCCCTTTGAGAAGACCATTTCGATCTTTGTCGGCCCACTCAGGTCCTAAGAGCTTCATGAGGAGATCCCAACTTTGTTTCTCATTGAACGGCTTGACAGTATCACCTTTACGATGAGCATCATTTGTGAAGTTATAGTACTTCCGGGAGGTGATTCTGAAAAGGGAGTCAGTATTGTTCTCAAATACAATATAATACATAGAGTGATTGTTACAAGATTGATCCTTTGACGCTGACAGGCCAGTAACCTTTCAAAATGGACTCTCGTTCTGTTCAAGCATTAAAACAGATTGACACTATAGGGTAGGTGCTGTCGTTACCCGCGTTGTCAAAAATCAATAGCCATTTTCTTTCTGTGAGCACAGTCAGAATGCACAATAACTTGGCCATAGCCGTAGATTACGGAATTGAAGCACTGACTTGTTGTCTTGAGCCACTTCAGCACTGCCAACTGATTTTCCTCGTAACGGCCTTAACGGTTAGCATGTTTCCAAGATGTTGGGATACCTGGATTGTCACCATTTCGATCCGCCCCAGGCTCATTCAGCGCCACTGCGATATCATTGAAACTTCCACGCAAGGAGACAGATGTTTCACAATTGATCCAAAAGATGGCTTCAAACTTTGACGGGTTGTTATGCGCGTACTCCAGCGCGATATCAGTCTTTCCAACACCACGACGTCCATAGATGGTATAGGTTCGGTAGCTTGTGCCTCCGTGTGCCAAGAAGTTGTCGATCTTTTGCAGCTCCTCCGTCCGACCGTAGAAATTCACATTTTTCTGTCTGGGGATCATTGCAATTGGGAACGTAGCATACTCCGGTGGATGCAAAATTTGGGCATGGCGGAGAGAGAGGTTCTTAGTCTGACGATCAAGATTGACCTTCGTGTAGGCGTTGATATCGTTGAGATGCCTGGTCGCGGCGTCTATCTGGGCCATGTTCTCATTGACTCTCGCTTCCATAGCCCTCCAGCCTGTGGCTACTTCCGAGTCTAGTTTAGAATGAGTATCATTGAAAATTTGATAAATAGGCTAAGCAATAAGCAACAAGGTCATCTTACCGGTTGAGTACCTCCGAAGATACCGAACAGACTCTCCCTGGATCTGAAGAAGAGCATCTATAATCTTGTTAGTCTTGCAATAGAGAATCTATAACTATTAACATGCCTAGAATATCCACCATTGAATATCGAGGCTCGTTCATATCATCACAGACACTGAGACATCGATTGAACACTTCAACCGCGCTTCGAAGACGCTTGATCCATCCCACAGTCCTTTGAAGCTTCTCCGTAGAGAGACACGCCAGCTTGGATACTGTTAGCCCCAGAGCATAACAGAGAGGAGGTATATCAGCTTGCCTTGATATTCAGTCCAACTAGACCCCATATTACGTTGACGTTGGGTTCAGACGGAGCGACGGCTCTTTTGAAATGTGCCACGAGTGTTGCAAGGGAGCGAGGGAAAGGTATGATCTGGGTGAGGAATCGTCGGGTAGTCGGAAGGACCTGAGGATCTGCTATTCGCTCTCGGATGTCGCTGTGTAATGTTTGCCAATCTAGCGGCTCGTTGACCTTCTCGCGATCTGGAAAACAGTGTCAAGAAAGCTTAAGGTGACGCAGGATCGGATCCTAGCACGACGTAGGAGGACGTCTTACCAGCTGCAGATAGGTTCTTTTCGACAGCAGAGACTGTGAAGTCATACCGTTGGGATGCAAACAGCCTTGTGTCACTGAGTGGAATGGTCAGCTACCGTGACGATGTCAATTTGAACGAACAATTACCCAAAATCGACGTCTTCTTCGTCTTCTCGGACGAAATAGTTTAATTGATCGCCCATTCTGCTGGATTTCGCAAGGGTCGTGGAATGGGTTGGCACAGCCTTGCCTTTGGAGAAGAGCAATCACCTCTGTAACTCGGACTAGACCTGATAAATGCTTCGTCTTTCTGAATGTCGTTGTGGGATAGCAGATAGGTGCACTCTATCTGGAAGAGAGGGCCTCCATGAACGAGACGGCTCGAGGCTGCAATCGTAATCTGAGGGGAAGGGCTCACTAGGCATACAGAGACTAGCGAAGCCTCACTCATGAGGACTGTACAGTAGCCTTAGCCGTCTTGAGCGAGATGCATACAGCCTAGCCCAGGAAACAAGGACATGAAACTCTCGATCCAATCACGTTATGCCCCACCCCACACAGGCTTGAGCGTGGAGCGACGTTACACGGCCGTTTCCAGGGAGCAGTGGTTGATAGAAGTTAGTGCAAGTTTTGATGTGTGTCAGCAGATGAATCGCAATGGTTCTGCAAGTGCAATAAATGCAACATTTTTCATTGAGGCTCTGGGAGCATGGATAGTCCATCAGCTAATCGCATTGCAATTGCAATTGCAAACACAACGCAGCCCATGTCAAGCAACAGCTGCATGGGGAACTTCTAAGGGAAATTTCATGAGGCGCTTCCGCAGTTCAATATCCACCCAGGCCGTTACTTCCTGAATCGAGAGATCAGTTTTTTACCCTATCGTGCTAAAAAATATGACCTAAAGATGAAAGACATACCATATGCACATTTCTCGGGGCAGGCGACAATCAATTTGCCATCATCACTTGGTTGTTGAGGTCCAACCCAATATGTCCTCCATGGCTGCGCCTTTGGCTTCGTCCCTTTCGCAGATGGATACCCTTCTGGACTGATCGACTGGAAGAATTGCTCGACAGGCGCAGGCAGTTGTGGGACTGGCGAGGACGTTCGGCATGGGGAAGTTTCGGGGGAGACGGATCTCGAGGAGACCTGTTTGCGACAGCGTTAGCTTCGGCGCAAAGGATACCTCTGGTGCGAAAATTCCTACCTCTTTGGTAGCCTGAGAAGCCATATCTTCAACAATTACTGCTTGTGGTGAAGGACGCGAAGGGTGGGTTGGAGATTTCCAGAGGTGGGGGTGTTTCTGTTTCTATACACGTCGTTAGAATGTACAGCGCAGGTAATTGACTTTCCGCTGACGCTGAAGCCCCTTTGAAGCGATTCGAGCTTACCAATGTGTGACAATGAGCCTGAAGCTGTGCAGCGTGGGAACTATTGTAGCACGAGACTGAGACACACAGTCTGCGGATTAAGTCGGAATGTTGGGCATCAAAGAAACAAGGGACAGCGGGAAGGGGCGGTCAAGGACTCTTGATGGTTGCTAGGCAGTTTCGCTGCCAGATTTGAAGCCTAGAATGGGAATGGCCGCGACAAACAAAGTGTGGGTGGGTAATGGACCGTCCGATAAGGGTCTTGCAAGTTTCCGGGTAAAGACCGGATGGTCAAGTAACCTGGAGGACAGGCATCAGCTGAATATCGCTGTGAGTACAAAGTCAAATTCTTGTGTCAGGGACTATCGTGGAAAACAAAGCTGTACGCTGCTTCAAAAAACTTTGGTGATGCAGGCAGAGCGATTGCAGGGGCCATTGCCCCGATCGTCTGATGGGCACCAGACCCCGCGCTCGCGCCCCAAATCAGGCGCCCGTTCCCGTCCGCCTTGTCCCCCAGCAGCTTAACCTGATTAGGCCTCAACCTTTGAGCTACCGTATATCAATCACCACCCGTCCCGAACCTCTTCATCGTCAACTAAAAGCTCAACAACTGCGAGACATTGGGTAGATAGTACCAATGCCTGCCGTGCAAGCCACCATTGAGTATCTACGGAGGTTACCATTGTATGAAGAAGAGAAGCCATACTGGTGCTTTCTTCCGCCCAAAGATGGCTTTGATCCAGATACGCAGCGGGTCGACAATCTCGAATTTGAAGAACACTCAAACGTCTTTGTTCAAGACTTGAGAGAAATCGACGAGGCTCCCCGAATTCATGATTATGGTTTCGAAGTTTTGAAACATGAAAGCAAATTCCTGCGTTTTGACGCAGCCGACGCAGCCGACCAAGTTGTGAAGTATAGGACAGAGACTGAGGAGCTCCTGAAAGAAAGACTAGGGGCCGTATACGCCCTATGCTATGACCATCGGCTTCGGAAGAACATACCATACTTTCGCAAACAGTACGATCTTAATGATCCCTTACTCAGAGAAGGGCCCGCGCAAGGTGCCCATAATGGTGAAGTCCACGATCGCAAATTGGGTGCATACCATACTAATAGGCTGTTCAGATGTAACTTACGACTCGGGTCCTCAAATTATCAACCGTTATCTCTCCGAGGATTTCAAGAAGCAATATCTACAGCCAGGCTATCGCTTCCGCATCATAAAGTGAGTTAACCAACGTTGCTCCGCCCAAGTAGTCTTATTGATAGCTCTAGCACCTGGAGGACGCTTGTACCAATGCTCGAGGATCGACCTCTTGCATTATGCGACAGTAGGACTGTCGATCCAGAAGACCTTGTACCGGCAGATCGTATCATTCCAGACAAGGTTGGAGAGGTGTACTACCTCACACATAACCCAAAGCACAAGTGGTACTGGCTTGAGAAGCAGACTGTGTCTGAGCCATTTGCTTTTGTCATGTATGATACGAAAGCCGGCAACCATGCTCGCTGTAGGTCTAATGTATACATCCATTTCAATATGTTGAGACTGATTCTTGTTCCCGCAGGCTGCCCTCACGTCTCCTTCGTCAATCCTCGAGCTCCTAAGGACGCAGCGCCACGTGAGTCCATAGAGACGCGCTCCATTGTCATCACAAAAGAATAGGGAAATAAATGCGAGCGAGTCGCTGATCTTTGTTGCGCATGCCTCCTCCATCACAAACTGTTCCTGGGACTCAGCCACGGCAAGCTTCGATAGCTTTCGGCCACTGGCGGCCTGCAAATACTGTATCATCGCACCGTATGGTGCATGACATATGGGATGTGTGGCATATGGTGTTAGGCATTGATATGGAGGAAATCTCGTTGAGCCACGAGGTCTGATCTTGCAATTGTATAATACCAGCAACTCTCAGTCGCATTTGCAATTTTGCACCCCAGATACAAGGCACTTGCTATGATGAACAAAATACTTGTGACCAGGGTCTGACACCTGGCCTCGTGCAAGCTGCATTTTTGTGGTGCCCGACATCGGTGTCGTGGCTCCAAATCTGCCTTAGGCGCCGATAATTGTACTCATCGCAATCCATTGCGCCGAGCTTTATACTTGATTGGTGGAGATGAAACGCCTGTATGGAGATGGTGGTCCGCCTTGCGGGATGCTTGTCCTCGGGCTTGAACAATTGAGCGGTTTTTCTCGACAGTCGAGGTCGGAACTCTTCCTGTGAATTAGTGTTGTTTCTTACCTGATCTAGTAGGCTTAAAGGAAAGACAGGATGAAGATAGGGGTACAAGTCTTCGTGAAACCGTGAGCATCAGCCACGTGATTCCCCCCCCCCCCTTTTCGGTCGCTAAATCAAGGCTAAGTCAAGTAGCTTAAAGGCGTTTCACTTGAAAGTTGTCAGGTGAGAGAAGTTTCTCAGCTGGCATAGAACCGTCACGGGTGATGAATTTAGTACTGTGTGAGCACGTTTTTCAATTGCAACTATTCGCATCATGATGGTCATTCCGGTATGAACGTGTTCTCCTCATGGTGATACCCATTAACGCCAAAATAAACAAACAAGCTTGTCCCATGCTTTTTCGTTATCCTCGGTAGTTGCCATTGCACCTGTCTCGCCTGAGCATCTGGCTCGCATGAGGTCCGCCAAGCGACGGTGGGATAGGGGATTCTTTGGCTGACTCGTCCGTATTTCCTAAAGAATAGATGTGAGCTTACTTACGAAATATGCGCGCAGCATCCCCGACTGCGCTCCTTGGCGCTGCTATCTGGCGTCCCTGCTTTAAGAATTTCCTGATTGAACAACGCTTCTGCTAAGTCGAACTCTTCAACACTTTCATAATCTGCTGGCGAATGATATTTTTTACAGTTTACAAAGCTCTCTATCGTTAATTGAGAATCGCTTTCGAATCGCTGAATTCATGTTTTAAACTTCCTTAGACCGATTTCAACTATGGTGGAAAGCACGCACTGCTATTCTCTTCCTTTCTAATAGCCAAGACATTGAGTAGTGCCATCAACTTCTTGCTCCACAAAATTAAACTTTTCTGATTTATCATGTACGTCTTGTATGATGCCCAGATACAAGACTTTTACATTGGAGTTCGAGAGATTCAAAGGTTGAATACTTGATTGAGTTGCTTGGCCATATCCTGTAGTGTTGCTGGGTCCCTTCTCAAAGAACGGGGGACCCGCAAACCCCCCGAAAAATGGGGCTCCTCAAACCCCACACCTTTGAGATTGATCACCGTATTAAATCGCCAAATTCGATTGAAATACAATTGCTGGTGTGTATATATCAATCACCAACTCTGCTGGCCGCAGCAAGCCGCCCGCCCTATATGTTGGTGTTGGGGTGATGATCCCTGATCCAAGAGCCAATGAGGAAAGTTCCAAGCACAGCTCATATTCCGATAACGATCCAGGTAGGCGCCTGGATTGTGGCCTCCCCAAGTTTAAAAAGGCAGGACTGCCCTCTTGCCTTCTCCAACGTTTCCACATAGCAAAGCCTCCATCCTCTTCTCGAGAAATTACAGTCCAGTGAGTTGATTTGAGTCCTTTGACCTTCTGAAGTAATTGGAGCTGATACATCGACCACGCCCAGAGCAGCCTCTTCATACATCCGCGGATACCTAGGAGTTTTCTCGATCCAGTCAAGATGCCTTCAGCCGTCCTTCCGATTAACAAAATCTTCGAGGGTGCCAGTCAGAGCCTTCCAGCTTCAGCCCCTAAGGCCCAGCCATGGAAGAAATGGGCCGGCATTGACCCTACCACCGATGCTGCAGGTAGCCTCCTTGTGTCCTTCAAGAACCATGATCATGGAACCAACGGGCTTGGCGGGCACTAAACCAATGTGAGTTCTATTGAAAGGAGCAATTCTTTTGTGCTTGAGCCATGCTGATATATTTCCAGTCTGGCCCTGAACCTTATGGAAAGCTGACGTGAAGGATTTCATTAAGTAGCCATGCAGACGTCTTTGGAAATAGTACGCGTATCTCGTCTCTTTGCTGGAGGTCGGAACTTGCGGGCTTGGTCACATCGGGTGGAATTTATGACCTTGATAACACTCCTTTAACAATTTAAACATGATGATCTGAGTTTGTTTGATCTGCCTCTTGAACCAAATCGCGATTTAAAAAGCTTTCAAGAACATCAGGGAAGCGTGTGATTGCAACGTTATTGAGAAGACTGTCCATAAGTATCAGCCACTGGAACAGATGTCAAGCTCACTTGAACAAAAATGAGCACAACTGGTATTCCGCCGATAACAAAGGCGGTTCAGAATCGACCCAAGGGGTGTAAAAGTGGAGAACTACTTTGCATCAATGGGGCGCAGTATCGATAATTGTATGACCTTCGGCGCCCGAGCGGCTAAATCCCTGCGACGAGGGCCAGGATATCATAGAACGGACGGCTTATTCTTAGCAAGATTGAAGGGTCTAGATAGCTCTGAACATGAAGGCTATGGACGGCTGGGCTGTTTCTTAAACTAGAATCTTCTGTTACAATATTTCACCAGGACAATAAGATGACGGAACGCATGAGTTCATGATATTCAGGGGCTCCTTATTAGGCCCTATTTAGCTACTATTTCCATTTGATGCAACGAGTCTTCGCGACCAAAGCCCCATTTGTATCACGAAATGACGATAGACCGTGTCTCCACGCTTTTGCGAGCTGGCGCCCCAGAAAGTGCTCGAGGATTCTGGAATGTGATATGGGGGCAGTCTAATTCCGTGAGAAAGATAGAAACTACATCTGGATCTGGACATACATCTTGCCTGCCCTCCCGATTTTGTATCATACATCACAAAGACGAATGGCTCCTTCGGAGTTTGTCTCTCAAGCCAGCACTAAAAATTCAGCACATGTTGTTTCACCAACAACGGACTAAGTGACATACCCATCGTTGAGACTCGTTGTGTTTGATGTAGTAAACCTCTCCAGCTCGTCCCGGGATCACTCGATCTGCCTCGACTAAATCCTTAGGATCAACTGTTTGGAAATCGCAGAGGGCGAGAGGGTTATCTTGAGCGATAGGGTTGAGAATACGCCAAGTGCTGAAAATGAGATTAAACCATGAGCTCCAAATATCCGCCTGGCAAGGTACACAATACTCACTTTACGATTCGGAACCGGTTATCTGGCTTGAGGTACTCCTGTTGATCCTCGGCAGTCAAGTGTCTGAGTATCATCTCAGGGCCGGACCTTGCTGTTACGTCTGCTCACACTCAGCACTAAGCCGTTGAGCACGCAGTATAAAAGGTGTAACAGAGACTCACCGTTATGAGCGCCATAAGCAGGGCCTTCGATGAGGAGAGGATTGCCAAGATCTATCGTATCCCTTTCGAAGGGTTTGTTTTCTCGGAGCTGGACTAATGTCAATGCGCAGCTCAAATTATTTAGGTGGAGCACGAATTATGATACCCTGAAGTCGTAGCACACAACGTGCTTTGCGTCGAGACTTTCCTTGAGCATATTCTCCGTCTCTCGTTTGTAGTTTTCGACATCAGCAAGACTCGCCGCCTCGATGTTCTCGGGAAATACAACAGTGCTCTCATGGTCCAAGACTTGGAAGCCGCAATCTTCGATTCGGTGACTGTCCAATTCTGGACGAATGTCTTGGACACAGACATCGTGAGTTTCATACGCAAGGTTGGATAGAGGAACACTTGGGTCGAGAGCTGCATCAGGAGGCAAAAGAACTAAGTATGGCTTTTCTTCCTCGTATAGAGGCAGATTAGCCAGGAAAGAAAGCTTGGTCTCGAGGGACGGCATTGGAAGTGCCATGTAATACTGTAAAAACCTAAGAAATTTCGAAAGGAGTACACATTCTTTAACCACCTAAAGCCCCAAACTTCTGTAAAGGGTTCTGTTGGGGACTTTGCACACGTGCCTGGCAAACACGCCTTCATCCCGTAGTCTCGTGCATTCTTCCAACTGCATGGCACACTGAAACCCAACAGCATGACATACAACTATTGAAAACCAACTGCATTGCGCCAATAGCTTGATATTGCTCTGCTACAGTTCAACAAGTGCGCTCACGCATCATGTAGTTGGAAGGAGAGGTGTCTTGCTACGTAGCCTATCAAAGACGCTCTCGGCGCAATCTCAATGCCGCTGAAGTATTTGATTGATACGAGGGGTGTGTCGGTATCCCCATATCAAGGTGGTGTCCACCGTGCTCTACCTTCAGCCCTTCATGTTCTTTGGTCCGCCTAGCGCTTGTTCTATCCCTAGGACAATTGGGGGGAACCCGCACGGACCAATTATCTGTGCACGATTCTTGGCGAAATTGCCCTGTGATTCTAGCGAGTTCCAGGGCTTCTGAGCCTGAAATTCTAGCGAGTATTCGCTAAAATTACAGCGGCCTCGGCGCTGTAAGCGGTTTTCCAAATTCTAATGCACGGCCACAGTGCTCAATCCCTGCTACAGGAGTCCGAAAACTAAGTATCTGCGGGATCCTAAAAGATTTAGGCAACCAAAAGGTATATAAGTCGGGATCATGTGATTTACTCCCTCTTTGATCCCCCGTTTCAGTGAAATTAGTATCGTAGGGGCGGTTGCCGACCCTTGCCCAAAAACGCTTTATATAAAAATCAAGGGCCGGCGAGCTCGATCTCGAGCCCTCGCTGGCCTATGGCTATCTCGGCCTCTCGATCTCACTTGCAGGGCCCTCAGAAAACTGGATCACCTGGTATAAGGCGGAGTAGTATACTGAGCCTTGCTTTAAGAGCCTTGCACTACAGCTTTGCTTAGGTATACTTAAAGAAAGCTGGGTCACCTGAAAAAAGAGCCCTCACAACGACTTTTTTGCACCCTTGCCTCCTGGTGGACAGAAAAAGAGGCACTATTATTGCCCATTGAATGTCCCACTCGGTGTGGCACATTCAGAATTAGTACCGCTTTTTCTGTCCACTAGGAGCCAAATCCGCTCACCGAGTACGGAGGCTGCGGTCAAAAGATTTCAACCTTCAGGGTGTTAGACCAAAATATAGGGGCTACAATGCTAAATAATACTTGGATTTGCTGACTGATAGGGCTCCGGCTACTGAAAATCGAGGATCTCCTCGCTAAAACCCTGTAATTTAATATTACCGGGATATTACCCCAGCAACCGTCTGAAAAGGATTTTAGGGGCTATTCCCTGGGCTTTTAGTGGTTTATAGTGAGCCCAGACTCGTGTTTTAGTGATAAAAAGGGATCTAGTCCCTGTAAATCGGTCCAACACCCTGAAGGTCGGAGTCTGTTGATGAGAGTCTCCGTAGCGCTACGCATGCTTCACTCGCTAATGCTTTCTTAACACACAGCTCTCAGATAGATTGCTGCATGATTGCCGCTCCCGAGATTCTCGAATCTTATCGCATTCAGCCACGGGTACAGAGATTCTCGTTATTACCAATTCGTTGGTGGAAGGGATCAAAAAGTGTGGGGTAGATTGGCCTAGGGATTTTGGTGCATCGCAAAGCAGAACGCTTGTGACTGTTGCATATGGTGTCGTGCCGTCAGTCAGCGTAACTTTTCGCGATACGTCCCGCGAAACTTTAAATTTGATTTGTGGAGATTAAACGCCTGTATGCAGATGGAAGTCCACCTTGCGGGATGCCTGTCTGAACATTTGAGCTATTTTTCTCGAGAATTGAACCACCGTTATTTCTTATCTGCTGTCGTGTAACCCAAGAATGGTGCCACTTTAATTGCAAGACGCACCTAAAAATATAGTGAATTAAACAGATTTCAGGAAGTTTTTGTAGATAATTCTACAAACAACGCTGCTATCCGAAACTAGGAGACCTGGTCGCCTGCCCACTGTAGTCTGCTTCCGAAATTTCAACCTAAATTTGATCTTGACATGTATGAGCAGCAGTGTTTGCATATTCAACCACTTTAGATAAGTCTCAAGTCCCTTTGAAAACACAATCATTGTACGAAGGAGGAAGTTAGGGGTATCGAGACATAATAAGTACTGGAAAGCCGGCGGGGACAACCCAAACGCAACTCCCCAAAACCTAACCATCCAGCCGCCATCCTACTTGGCAGAAAGAGACCAAACACCACAGTCACTCTCATAAACCCCACCTTCCAAAGAAAAGTCTGCGTTATACTTCGTCTAAGTTTTATCCTGTGCACACATACTTGAGATGGCGGTATACATATTCATAAAACATCCATCTTTCCCCAAAGCCTTGAAGTCGATAGTAGTCTTTGACTTATTAGTTGGGCAAGCTTGTACGGCAAACATGACTGAAAGCGTCATAGAGGCCTTGTTCTCCGCGACGCCTGCTTGGGTGTATGCAGCGTTCTCATCTTCCTATCCCGCCAGCCTGGAAGGAAGGTGGAAGCCTTCCACCTTCCGCGCCAGGCCAATCAAATCGCTCCAACTTTCCAGTCCTTCTAGGCCAGCCTATTTTACCCCTGGAAGGTTGCCAATTTTGTGAGGTTTAAGTGGGTCCAACCTTCCAAGCCTGCCAATAGGTCATATTTGTGGATATCGAAGTACTTTTTAGGGAAATTAGTTTCAAACTTAACCCTTGAAAGCAATCTTACTCCTGCAGATCATTTCCCCTACTCTTATTGGATTTTTATAGCCTTACTCTCGATACTAATATAAAACTGGGGACAATATTTTTCGACTTCATTATTGCCTATTTGGGAACCTCAGGCCAGCGAACCTTCCTATCCTTCCAGCCAGCCCCACTTTTGGCAAGTTTCCAAGAATATATCTTCATCTTTCCACTCCTTCCAGGCCAGTCGCCGAAAATTGGCGGAATAGGAAGATGAAAACGCTGGGTGTATGGCTTGACATCGGAGGATTGTGCCGAGAGTACGACGCCGTCTTTGATGAGTTGTGCACAGTAATGGATTGCAGCTTGCTTGGCCTTAGCGTCGTTGATTCGAGGTAAGGTACTAGCATCCCCGCCCGCTTTATCGCAGGCTGGGGGCTTAACACCGCTGTATGGGGAGGAGGAGGCGATGGATACTGGAATACAGCCCGACACCTCGAATTGGTTACCTGAACATAGTGTTGGCCCCTAGGATGTACTAGATGCTGCTGTCGTACTGATGCTCCAAGAATTTGAGGAGGCTGGGCCTGTCGTAGTCTGTCGTGTTTCGTCCCAGAAGGTGCAGTCAAGACACTTCCGGCCTGTCTCCTATCCTGGCCTCAAAACCCTCACTCTCATTGTGGATATGATTGGATATACCGAATCTCTCGGTCTTGTGAATATTGCCGTTCTCGAGGCAGTTTAGCTCAGTCTCACTTGTTGCACTATCAGCTTCAAAATCCGCGAGGCGCTCGCCCTTTCGCCATCCCATCACCTTAGATAAGCTACGAAGGGAGTTTGGCTGGGTATACGACGAGATAATGTCGGTAGATGGCCCATATCTAGAGCCCGAGAGGTTCGAGGAGGTATATCGGGCTACTTTGAGAAGTAGGGGGCGGAGGGCGGTGAGGGAGACGATAGTAATAGCGGTCGTGATTTCAGACGTTGCCAAGATATCTGTTAAGGATCAACTTTTAGCACCAACGTATGTGCATCAGACTTACAGATATGGATATCATTGGTTAGGATAAGCATGCTGGTGAAGCGGGCGGTACTGGCAGCGAGAGTCAGAAGCCCGAACGAGAATATTAATAATAGGCCGACCATCTGGTTTCTATCCAGCAAACGAAGGCTGCCTAGGAGGGGAATCGGTATAATGAATACTGGATCATCAACGTCAGTAAGAGCCGAAAGATGATTTCACACGCTTTCACTGGAGCAGTCTTACTTAGCACTTCTGTTGCGAAGTTCATCGCCCAATTGATTCGCATCAACTTCATTGAAGTAAAAGTTGCGCATGCGCTGGCGTTGGTAGACCTTTGGAGGTACGGATTAGCAACTTGTCCAAGGGTTGTAGGCAGTGGTTATAATTATCAATTGGTGGATATAGCCAACCCGCACCGGAAAGTATCGGCGAAGAAGGTCACAGCCGCGCGCGCAATAGTAATGACAGTAACAACATAGAGCATCATCCGCTTTTTGGGGACGTATTGGGGATCAACTGGAAATACAAGGCTAGAATGCTGAACTTTGGAAAGTACTGCCAAAATCGAAGAAATAGTTCTCGGCGAACCTAATCTACTTACTTCATCGTATCAAGAATTGTCCTGCAAATTGAGGCGGTTGAAGAAATGGGTGCTGCCTGCATCTGGTTACTAACCTTGCCGAGAGCTACGCTCACGGTATTGAAATCAGACATTGCTCCCGCCTTGAATTGAAGAGTATCACAAATGACGACGCCGAGAGTACACAAAGCCGCAATGAGGAGCCATATATCCGAGACGAAAAGGTGCCGCTGCTTCCAGGATAAGCGCACCCAGATCCGGCATGCAAAGAGAGCAAAGGAGATTATGAGTAAGGTCCATTCGGTGCCCTGTAAAGTTGAGAATTAGCAGGAATAGGAGAAAGCCGAGAGGCTGATCTCGATATACGACGACCTCTTTGCCGTTTAGCATCGTGATGGCATCGAAGAGAGATTGGAGACCGGCCTCTCTAAACCCAAAACGTCTCGCACCGGGTCACCCTTTTGTTCAGATAATAGGGAATAAATTGAAGTCGAGAGTGTTGGGTTTCATATAAACAATGGTGAGAATGAAAGAAGTCCTCAATTTGATCCCTGGAGGCTCGAGATCTTCAAGAAGTCTTGGAAGGACGCTATAAAGCCATGGGAAGACCAAGAACGCGCCTTGGCTGCATTATTGTACTTTTGACTGAAAACCCAATGAATCAATTTCTGGCCCCAGTCTGGGGAAAAAAAGTGGATTCTTCCAATCTCCATAGGACTCCACTCTCAAAATAAGCCTGATCTCATCAGATCAAGATAACCCGGGCCATCTGGCCTAGCGTATTCTCGGACCTAAAAAAAAATGAGTATTCAGGGCCAAATACCTCCGCGCCAACGGATGGGCCGACGATGCTTCCCGAGTCCGAGTGAGCTAGATTCTGTAGTCTGGACCGAGCGTTTGGGCTGTGCCTGAGCGGACACGGGTTCTCTTATCGATTTACGAAGATATTGCACTCTGGTTTCCGTTGGTTTCCCCGATCGGACTATCCTGCGATCAGGGGCCATAATGACGCGTCGTTTCGTTATTATTTTATCGCTACAGTAGATATATTTCATTTTGTCAGTTGTTAGCTCGCACAGTTCTTGTGGAACATGGCGCAAGATGGCTTACTTCTTCGGCTTATTACTAGTCTTGTCTGGGACACCGAAGTTGCCATCCTTCTACAACGGTTTGCATTAGATGCTAATCCAACTAAAGAGTCCTGATGGTTCTTCAACAGGTTCGGCAGTCGCCGTAAGCGCAGTTTTTGCTCCTCTTGCTGTAGGAACGGACACCATAGGTTCTGTGATAACCCCATCATCTAGAGCGGGGCCTTTATGGGCTCCGAGTCACTACAGGAATCATCGATATGAGCGGTATCATTCCATTTCTCTAAAATGGTCGACAGTATTGGTCCGATGGCGAAAACTCCTCTCGATGTAGCCAATTTTTTTGGATATTGTTGTGGGTCGGTCGAAAACCGCAGTTCCATCGAATGGCTATGCAGCCAAGCTATCCAAGAATTGGAAAAAGATACGCGTAGATGTTCTGGAGTTAGACAAGTGGAATCTTCCTTCATGGGCCGCAAAGCCCAATCCACAAGCATCTGCACAAATGTTAAGTAAAGTCCTTCATAATCTGTGCCGTACGCTGATATTTTCTTAGGCACAAGAAATGCGGAACGCGTATCGACGACTCGAGAGCTTGACCCTTGCATTTACATTTGTTGATTTGCTTCCATACGAGAATTTAGGACCCGAGAATGGCGAAGGTCCTTTTGGTTTGTTTGGCAGGTGTTGTTTAGCATATATTTAAAATTGCTAACGGATGATCAGCCGTTACATTCAAGACTGATCTCGAGTCATATTTGCACACACTGAATTATTCCCAGGTATTGAGTTTGGAGGAAATTGTTCGCTTCAGCAAAGATCATGCAGCCCAAGTGCTTCCCAAAGGTATGTTTCCACTCGAGGCATAGATCTGAAACTGACTCCAGGGCCAGGTTTCTCTACACAGGACCTGTTGATAGGAGCACTGGAGAATGAGATGAGCCCCAGCCATTACGAGGGTGTGCTGTCCGAATTACGGTATCTAAGTGGTGACCTGGGGATCGACAAGACGCTGGAGAAGGCTGGCGTGAATTTTATAATCGGCCCAGCAGAATCAGGGCTCAGTATGCTTGTCAGCGCATCTGGTCAGATATAAATGAGTGTTGTTGGTCAACTATCAAAGCTGACTGATCAACAGGCTGCCCATCTGCTACACTACCGCTTTCGTACCTTGATAAATTCAATGGCCGTCCCTTCGGATTTATTGTTACAACCACCGCTCACCATAAACACAAACCACTCGAGGTCATGAGCGCCTGGGAGGCTATTTTTCCTGCTCTTAGACCGCCTCGAGGTTATTGATTATGGCAAGTGGCATTCGAACCTGTCTGTATTGTGTGGGCATCTGATCTATATAACATCTGATCCGCACATCCGAATCTTCAGTCTCTCTAGGCGTAATACAAGCAAATGGTGGAAATATCGATTTACCTAGCTGACAGATTTACCTTAGAGCGAGTCTAGATAAAGCATACAGAGTTGCAAAACCCAAAGAATCATAAGGTGACATGGCTCGTATAATGTAGGAAAAAGTCATTAGATACCGAAGATCAGGCTCTACTCCGTGGTGAATTTGAAGTCAAGAGATCAGCCGATCATACTGATATTCTGAAATCAAAACTTGAACGAGAAGGGAAAGGAGAGCCCAACACCAAAGATGTGAACACAGCATACGATCATTTAATTTGTCTTCTTTGGCGTTAACACAAATATATTTGACTATTTATGTATTGGATAAGTGATCGTTTAGCGATTTGATGATCTCAATAGCACGTTCCAATCGGAATCATACCAAGTTCTTAACCCCGTACAGCGATACTTATTGGTTCCACGACCCAAAGAGACGCAGAATTTGATAAAAATGTAGAAATTATGTCTCATTAGAGATATCTCCATGCGCGTCATACGACTTTATATTCAGTACAAAATATATAGCTGCCGCCATTTTTGTGTATTTTCAGGGGTTGACTCAGGGGAAGCGAGCGTCGAAGCGAGGGGTTAAATATCACGTTCAAATTTTCCTCGATTACGGGGTTAAAACTATTTTATATAATAGAGCATTAGTACTAGTTTCAGATTCTTGCTCTGTTTATGTTATTATTAAATACATTAGAAATCCGATTAAATTCGTCTCATTGCCGAGTTAGCTTCAAATCTTCCTTTCCATCTCAAGATGCATTGAAAAGAGCTATAATTACGTTCCAAAATTGGGACACGAAGAAGACGGCAAATAAAAGGCAGCAGGTATATAGGTCAAAGTCTTTTGACTATTGAAAAAAAATTCGGTTTCTTATCATAAGGAAATTTGAGCGTGATGGCGAGAGCGGGGGCCCGCGCCCGACCTAGATTTATCGGTCCCGGATTTGCTCTTGTGCGGAACCAGAGCATACATGTGACTCGCTTTAATTCTCTTTACATCATTAGCTCTATAGTCATCGCTACTCTATAAATTATTTATCATAATTGGGGTTTCGGCATCTCTTTTCCTCCCACATCTGGTCATAAATCTTCAGAGCCGAGAACATTACTCTGTATTTCTCACGAACATCTTCAGGTTAGACAAGGATCAATTGCTTAAAATTAACGCTGACAAGATTATAGTACAAGCACCATGAATATTGCCGCTTTCTGGACTGCATTTTGCTGCTTCGTCGTCCGCTCCGCGCTCGACTTCGCCGTATTCTGGATCGCGCAGTATTACTATCTCCGCTGGCGAGGAGAGGTCGAAGAAGAGAAGATAAACGACGATTTACTTCTGGAAATTCCGCTGGGGGCAGGCGAAGATATCGACGTAGTTGGGCAGCGAAAAATGATACTGGGCTCGGTCTGGCGTTGCATCTGGGGGCAACAGAAAACCCGTAGATGCGGACAAGAGTGCAAGCAGTGGTTCTTGGATGAGATTCAAAACTTAGCCGTTAGTCTAAGCGGGAGTGCGAGCGAGATACAAGGTGATATGGGGAGGTTGCCTGCCTATGAAGCAGCAGAACAACATGCTTCTGGCGTGAGGAGACGTGCGTGAAGGTGAACTGGATGTTATCTGCCTAGAAGATGCTTGTGTGTGGTTCGGAATTCTTGTATGCTAGATCAAGGTGAAAAAAAGATGAACCAGCTTGCATGTTACCAATGAGGGCAGAATACTCAGACGTGAGGCGGTGAAATAAGCGAATCTGTTGACGCGAATGAAGGTACTTGGGGAACGACGCGTTCGATTCCAATGTTCCCTCGGTGTTGAGACATAATTTCCAAAAGAAATGCCTCCAAAGACGCCTTCGTATATGAAACCAACGAAGGCCTCGGCCAGCAGGTCGGAACGGGCCTCCAGAGTAGCTGAGAGACGTAAGTACCATTCCCTCATATTGTCTGCCGGAGAATCACCATCAAATCACACAATTCTTGCAAAACAGCTTTGTAAAACATCATGTTTTCGTCGATCGCCGCATCCTATGTATCGATAGAAGGCTGGTTCCAGAAGAATGGGTTATCTGCTGGAGTCAAGCCTATGGGCAAGCTTTGCGGCTGGTGGCACTTGGGCCTTCCTCCAGTTGCCAGCCTCGCTGGGCATAATTTGATTTATGAGACACTGACAATGTTTCTTTAGTAAGTCGCCGGCCAGCAGCAGCAGTACCTCCCCCTCGCCGCCTCGCAACACCTCCGCCCCGCGACGAGCCCGAGAACCCATTCGAGAGTCCCGCCAACAATGGCAACAACGATGAAGAAGGTGGAGATGAAGCGGGCATCGGCCCAGCGATAAACGATGGTGATGGTGGTGGTGGTGGAGATGCGTGGCGAGATGGGGTGGTTGCCGAGGGGTGGCGGAGAAACTGGCCGCGGCCAAGAAGCTATAGAGACTGGGCGAGGGAGAAGATGGAGTTGGCGCGGGAGAAGATGGAGCTGTGGAAGACCTGGGACCATTGGGTGGGGTGTATGGTGTTGTGCTCTGCCTGGAAGAAGAGGGAGACGGTTGGGACCTGGCGCTTTCGGGTGTTGGGCTGTAGAAAGCCGTATCCGGCTGGATTCTGGGCTGCGTAAGTCAAATTCCAAATTACGCATTGAATATTATACTGACATATGTATAGAGAGAGCGAAAAGCGCAGACGAGCTAGCTTCGAGATAAATCTTTGGTCCACTAGGGCTACATTGATCGGGGCACTTGCCGCCTGGATTTATCTGGCAATATATATTGTAGAACGGGGGCTAGCGTGGGCGGAGAAGTGCCAATAAAAAGGAATCACCACTGGCTGGAATCTGCGGCGTCATAGACCAACTAGAAATCCTCTCTGCTCTTTATATTCTATTTTTATTGACGTGACATCAAGTGTAAATATTCATCAATAGGACCCGGTGAAACATAATCGCTGGAAATTTGCTACAAGAAATATTTGATATTATTTCTCGGAATGTAATAATATAATAATAGATAGAAACAGTACGAAACAAAACACAAACGAGAAATTAAAACATATCCCAAAATCAAGAGTAATAGAAATGGAATATACTAATATACCGACGATAATTAAACAATGCAAATTAGATACAAAAAATCAATATACTTGAAATACTGAAATCGAAGATGAGCTGCTACCAAATGATATTTGTTAAAAAATAAACAAAAACGAAGAACCGGGTATATGATTTAATATGCGAACTCCCTGCAGGGTGAGACCTTAGGGAGGTGGGACAACTCATGAAACATTTTCTATAATATAATATTGTAACGAAATTGCAGGAATCGGCTTTCTCGATGGATGAAGGTGGCCAAATTTCAGTTCATTCCATTACATGACGGCCGAGTAAGGATCGATCGGGTCTTAGAAAATTCCTCGGGGCGGGAATATGTTAAGGTTACTGATGATTTGAGGCGGGCCAACAATTCGTGTACCAATGAGGATCAAATAAAAGCGGGGTGGATGTAATGATATATCATTAATAGACGTGAAGATGTGATGGTACAGAAAGTGAGGTGAGATTTGAGTTTGGAGTGAAAACCGTTCGGCTAAGATAAGTACATGCACTAGTCCTGATACAGCAGGTGCAAAGACTGAGCATCTTCACGTGTTTAACCCCCGACAAAACTACAGTATTGTAACTCCTATCTACCTCTGACTGATCAAATGGGAATGTTAAAAAAAATGAATCAGGAGAGATAATAGTGTAGATTATTCTTAAAAAAAATAGTTCTGTTGAAACTTATATGAAACAAAGAAATAAGAATATAGAAGTATTCAACTTGAAAGTCCCTGCAAAAACTGTTATATATTTAATAGATGAATCTATCTGAGCAAGGTAAAGAGCTTATAACGGTTTCTCTTCCTCATATGGAGGTAGATTAACTAGGAAAAAGGACTTGGTCTCAAATGATGGTGTTGGAAGTTTTATATAATATTATAAGAATCTAAGGGAAGTTGGAAAGCGTCTGCATCCTTCAAATAGAAGGCAAATGAGAATAGAAAATCCTTCATGTTGTGTTGTTTGACCACTGCACCTAAATGCTCCTCTATATATATTTACATTCAAATTCAAGAAACTAGAATGATTTAGCGAGGATAATAATACAAGAATCATAAATGTCGATGAAGCTCCGAGAATGGGCACGATCCGCTTCCTGGAAGCGGACACAATGGTGCGGCTTCCTCGCCAACACTTCCTCAATATACACTCTAACATTGAACACCCCCAGTACCACACTTCTGTAGCTTGTACATAACACTCTCATAATGATCCAAGTTGCACTCAATCTTTCCCGTCGTTTTCCCAATATCGGTATGATCGGACCCTGCATTCTTGCTTCCACCCCCAGACACACGCCTCACAAACCAATCATCTCCACCGATGCCCAAGTTCTCGAGGCTGATACTAACTAGATGCACATCATGCCACTCAGTCCCATAGGAGCAGTCATCGTTGGCTCCATTCCCGAGACACTGATCCTCTCCAAGATTGGACAGAATCACTACCGCAGTCCCTTCATCATTGGGTCCCGCGATCCAGGCTGAGAGTTGTCTCGCATCACCGCCACCTGGCGTCGGGGTATCATCAGTATTTCTTGGTACCATTGGCCAATTTGAGGTAAAACCAGCAATGTCCATAAATTCCTCGTCGTCAAACAGAAGCTTCTTGCCGATATCGTCGATACTATTCATGTCTGAACCAGTAATAAGATTTGCGCCAGCTCCAACCCACAAAATTGCTTGTGTATAGCGCTGCACGTCCGTCAACTTCGAGAATTGATGGCCTTCCTTGTTTCCCACCCAAAGATTGTCCATGTCCGGTCGGATCATAATAGGTTGGTCTCGGCGGGCGGGGTTCAAAGCTTGCTGGTTTATCCATCGTCGATATCTCTCGACAGTACGTTGAATCGGTCCAAATTCAGCAGGAGACTCGGAGCTGATGTCATCACGATCCAAGCGGAGGGAGTCGGCGTTAGATTTCCAGGTGTTCCAAGCCTTGTTGTCATCAAAATCGAGTCTCCATGATATGTCAAGCCGCATGGGCCGTCCAAATCTATTCTTTCCACCTCCGCCAAGGTTCTGAATAGCTTGGTGATATGCAGCGACATCCCCGCTGGTATCCCATGGGAGCGCCTGCTTCACACAGTTTTGATACGCATCCCCAGACAGTGTATTCCCGCTTTTGTCTTTGCAGTCTGGGTTGAAGTCACTCCCCGGCGTAATATAGTCCAGTTTGAGCAGCTCGACGCCCCTGGTGTTGATTAGCAGACTATTTCAGAAGCTAAGGCATCGTGACCTACCAATCTGCGAACTGTTTGACGTTGGCATCATACCACTTTTGTGTGTCACTGGAATGAATTAGCGCGTTACGGGCGTTGAACTTGTTGTTAATGCCAGGATGATTAGGATCGGCGGTGTTGTTGAACCGAGAACCAAGTGCAATTGAAGTTCCAGGTATGTTGACCTTGCTGTCGTCAGAAAAAGCACCAGGAAGAATATATATGCCGAGTCTGATATTCTTTTCGTTCAAGTGAGTGGCAAAGTCTTTGATGCTCTGCTTGGCACCATTCTTTCCATCAAACACTGCTGGATCTGGGACAATCAGTCCTGAGGGATCTCCTCCACTAAGTGACCATCCTGAATCAATGCTGCAGTAGTAATCAAACCCATCGCGAGTCGTAATCTGGTCGCACTGCTGTTGGAAATGGTAGACATTTCGATCATAGCCTAGCTGGCCCCATTCCTTCTCGTGGGTGTCGAAGCCCCATGAGTTCCAGCCACGTGCTGCACTCGTGTGGCCGTTGGCAGATTTGCCGTATTGAAGCGGGTGCAGTTCTGGAGGCGCACGCTTAGATAGGGAAGGCTGATCTCTTGTTCGATGTTTGGTAGGTGTAGCTATACTAAGAGTGGCAAGTAATACTGTGAGGTAGATTGATATAGTCATGACTGCGGAGAGAAATCGAATCCTATGCAAAAAGGCCTATTATTTATAGCTCGAATTATCTCTCCAAAACTGAAGGCCACGACCCTTTATATTAAAATTCAACCCAAATTCAGTCATGGTTACGAAATTAGTTGAACCTGAAACCCTGTGCTCACTGAGGCTGATGAAATTTCGAATAAAGGGCCGCAAGAACACGGAGTCCCGAAGCTTGAAAGGCTGAGCTTGAGCTACGACCAGTCAGCGCCAAGTTTAATAAGTCGGACGATCGGCCGATGCGAGGCGCAGCCCACAAATGCAGGAATTAGGATGGCCCATCACTCTATTCCTACGACGGGTATTCATCAAGGCTGACATTTGACTCAGCTTACTCCGCAAGTGAAAACAGAATTGATGTCAAGAAAACACCGGCAGCCAACGAAGCCGTACTCCATTATGAATTCTGGGATGATCTTTGAGCATAGACGTCCGGCGACGCTGATATTCGGCTGAGAGTCAATGACGAGAAACCTTCGCACCAAAGCGTGGAGGTATTTGGTTGGTGTGAGGGTACGAATAGAAATAAAATGGGAGAAGAAAAAAGAGGGGGGTCGGATCAAAATGTCGATGGTGTGAGAATCGCATGCACAATTTCGAACGAAACAGCCAGCAAGGGCTGTTTGCAATGGTAAATAATCTCGTATGAGCATGTATAAATCTACGTGCAGCTCCTGGTGGACAAAAAAGCGGCACTGATTCTGAATGTGTCACGACGAGTGGGACATTCAAAATGAGCAATAATTAGTGCCCCTTTTTTTGTCTCAGGGGTTAACTCAGGGGAAGCGAGCGCCGAAGCGAGGTGCTACATATTAGCGTTGAAATTTCACTCAGACGTGGGTTCAACGTTAATTCCACGGTACTTCGGTTTTAATTCTACATTTGTTTCCTTGATTCTCTCATAGCGTCATACCTACTTGAAGTCAAGTTCTTCCTCGGCAACTGGGTCGCGGTCTAAGTTCGTGTTATTGCCGGATTAGCTTCATTTCTTCCCCAGATCTCCCAACCTCACGTTCCGAATATCCGGGACTAGTACTAATAGTTAATCCAAACCGAGTCTTGACTTCGCGTTTCCTTTTAATTGGTACTTTGACATTTATATCCTGTGTGATTGTTGTAATCATGTCCAGTGACAGTAAAAGAGGTTGCCGCCGCCATGAGGGGTCGAAAACCGACACCACGGTATTGGAGCAGCCAATAACCTTCCCTTTCTCAGGACGAACAGCTCCAAATCGTTTATTAAAAGCTCCCATGACGGAAAGATTATGCCAATGGTCAAAAGAAGGGCAAGATATCGTATGTCAGCCCCGCCTGCCCTCCCCCCCCACAAATGTCTCATTAACAGACACCTCGAACCCCAGTCATCCCGCGGCGTCCCAACCCCAGAATTAATCAACCTCTACAAACCTGGGGCGAAGGCCGCATCGGCATCATAATAAGCGGCAACATAATGGTGCGCTACGACGCCGTCGAAGCATACGGAAATCCAATCCTCTGCGATAACCACGATGGCCGCATCTCAGAGTACAAAAAATTAACCGCAGCAGCCAAAGCCCACGGCTCGCTCTTCATTGCCCAGCTCTCGCATCCAGGACGCCAGGGCGGAGTAGCGCTCGACCCAAATCCCGTGAGCGCGAGTGATGTGCAGCTGAAGATCCACCGGGCTGGTCACGATTTCGGTAACCGAGGGCTTTGACTGTACCCGAGATCAAGGAAATAGTTAAACAGTGGGGAGAGACGGCGGCTTTGTGTTACGAGGCTGGGTTTGATGGGGTTCAGGTTCATTGCGCTCATGGCTATTTACTTGCTCAGTTCTTGAGCAAGACGACGAATCTGAGGACGGATGAGTATGGTGGGGATTTGGAGAATAGGAGTAGGATTGTTTTTGAGATTATTGAGGAGATTAGACGGCGGGTTCCGGATCCGAAGTTTATTATTTGCGCGAAGGTTAATTCGGTGGAGTTCCAGGAAGGGGGTTTGGCTTTCTGTCGGATTTCGATTCGAGGCTTCACTGACGTGTGACAGGAACTTCGCCTGATGACTGCAAGTTTCTGTGCATGAAACTTGAAGAGGCACGAGTTGACTTCGTGGACTTGTCTGGTGGCACTTTTGAGGGGCAGGCATTTGAACATAAGAAAGAATCTACCGTATGGATCCTCCTAAATCCCGTATTTCCCTCCATGACTTACAAAAAATCCAGAAAGCACGCGAAGCATACTTCATCGAATTCGCCGAAATGATCCGGCCGAACCTGAAAACCACCAAGGTCTTCATCACAGGTGGCTTGTGAACGCCAGCTGGGATGGTAAAAGCCATCGAAGGCGGTGCCTGTGACGGGATTGGAATTGGACGTCCGCTGGCCGCTGAGCCATTTTTGTGTAAAGACATCCTAGAAGGACGCGTCACGGGAGCACTTGAGAATCTTGTGCCATTGGCGCAGAACACGCAGGCTGCTGGGACACAGCTGCATCAGGTTGGGGAGGGAGATAAGTTAATCAGTGATTTCAGCGACGAGGGCGAGGTCAAGCGATGGATTGAAGCTTTTGAGATTGAGACGGCGAGGAGGAAAGCGGTACTGCCTAAAGTGGATAGTTCGGGATATCCGAAGATGAAGGCTGTTGTTGGCTTTGATTACTCGACATAGATATAGGTATTCTGAGTAAGGAACACGACTATCCTAATCTTTCAAGGCATCCAGATATAGGGATCCCCATCATTCGTCGTCACCATCTCCCAAAACTTAAAACTCAGCCCATCTCTCGCCTTCAATATTCCCGGTCTCTCCTATTCAAAGTCGAATCAGCAAAAAGCCGGGTACTCGTAAATCATCATTAAAGTCTCACATTTGGAAAGACTTCCTCGTCATCTAGGTTGTACCACCTCTGCACATGTCTAACTTCACACTCAACCAAGATAACTCCAGGGTCTGACAATATATCTTCCAGAACATGGTCATCCATATTTTGAATGTGGAGAACAGTTTCAGAATATACATTGCTCCGCTAGGAAAACCCAAGTCAGTCACTCCCGATGATTTTTCTGGTAAAACAGTCGATTTGGAGGGAAGTTCCCACTAGCACTTACACTATCCACAACCAAATTTCTTACATCCTCCCCAAAGGCTTTTAAATGCTGTGTTAGCGAATAAAATGGAGCTAATGTGACGATGTAGTCCCCAGGTATCACTAAGTGAGCTGGCTTGCAATAAAACGGCGCTTGATAAGGACGTGGACCGAACGGGACCGGTGTTGCATTGCGGGGGTGAGTTCTTGATTGGGCGATCTTTTCTGCGCGGTGTTGGCGATTGAACCGGTGTTCCCAAGAGCGAATAGAAGATATTGATAAGATATGAAACAAGAGTACCGGCAACAGAGGCCACATATTAATAGAATGGAAATGCAAAGAAAAGAATCAGGAGTGAGAAAGTTGCAAATAGGTGCTGAAAAGAAAGTCCACTTCAGATGAGAAAATTAAGAGGCAAAGAGATGGGAGTCGGATATATATATGAAGCATTAAGAACAGATTTGAGATCTTAGCCAAGCTTATGGTGGTTGTTACCAACATTAGGCATGTTGGAAAGTTGCCGAGGGTGGTGTGTGGAGGTATTCCAACTGCATGACCAACCAGCATTCAACGCGAGGATCATTTAGAGAATGACGTCTAACAAGAAGGTCTATCTAACATCCACACCAATAGTTGAGGGTTGGATGAAGAGGGAGGATTTATGGAGGGGAGGGTGCATTTTGGGTGTGAGGATATGGACGCATATGCCATGCCAAGCTGGTACGGTTTGGAGGGGCTTGAGTTGAAGGTTTCGATGGAATCGGAACCTAGGTACTATGGCAGTAATTGGCAGTTCACAGAAAAAGGATTACCTTCGCAACTAAAGTTGAGAATTCACGACGTGGCGAGGTATTTATTACACCAAGCATACTTTCGGATAAGAGTGATATGTATAAAAAATGTATTCTGATACAAACGCAGGCATCAAAGGCCATGCATGATATAATCCCAACAACCCAAACGCCTATATGCATCCATCACCTGTATATCAACAAAAGAAAATTCTCTCTCTCTCTCTCCCCACCATCCCTACTTTCTATCGTCTCTCTACCAACATAAAATGCATAGCAACATACGCCAACAATATAAACGCAGCAGCGAAGATACCCAGACTAATGACATCAGGCCACAGAGCTTGGGTGTCGAATCCAAAAGAGCTGAGGATAGATGCGCCGGGGACTTTGATATCGATGCCGTATTTGTGGTCTTCTAGCATCAGGAACGTGACTTCGTTTACGATCAGCGCTTCGAAGCCGTAGTGGAAGATTGAAATAGCTTGCAGCCAGACGGCGGATTTGGGTATCGCGTCGTGATTGAGCAGCAGGCCGGCGAAGAGGAGACTGAAGAGCATAACGAGCGAGCCGATGAGGGATGCGACGCCGTTGTCTTTGCAGACTATGCCGATGAAGAGGCAGATGCCTGCTGCAGCCAAGTTGAAGAGGACTAGAACGAGGATGAACTTGAAGAAGTGTGGGGCGTCGGGGACAAGACCTGTCATGGGATAGATGATTGAGCCCATGATGATCGGCGGGATGATGCGCAGGGGGACGATGTCGAAGACTACTTTGGCTACGAAATAAGTAATTGGCGAGTAGTAGCCGTTCGCACGTTCTCGGACGAACAGGAGACGCTCAGTGGCAAAGACTGTTAAACTTGATAGCGTGCTGAAACCGAAGAGCGCGAGGATGAAGAAGAACAGTCCAAGCCGGTTCTGGAAACCTGGGATATTATCCGTCAAGCCGTAGAACAAAAAGCCGGAAAGTACAGCTAACAGAATGGCAATAGCGTAATGTGTTAGCATCAGCATTGGGTTTCTGTAGAGATTCTTCCATGTTCGTCCTGACAAGATGACGAATTGTCGAAGGTATCCAATTCTTGCATACCCTCTACCCATGGCTCCCGTGTATGCAGATCCATCATCTTGAGAGTGTCCATTCGCACCTCCATTTGCAGATTGAGCTGAAGATATCGCAGAGTGAATATCTTCATGAATATTGCCAGCTATGTCGGACTGTGCATATGCTGAAACAAGTATGTCGAGATCAGTGCCAGTTGATGCTGCAGGTGGAAGGTTGTCGGGATCATCCAAAATCTGTTGGGGTACGTTGCGAGATTGCTGTTTTGAGAGTCGAACCCAGTTGGGGTCCACTTGAGAATCGTCAGGCTGAGAGCTTGGTGTCTCACTCCCAGTCTTCTTTCGTGTAAAGAGCTCTCTTTCTTGCTTTGCTTTCACTGAATCTCTCCTCTTCGACTTGGGTCTTAGTAGCGAGTCGCGTCCTGGACTGCTGGCTAAATCATCATTGATGCTTCCACCGGATATGCTTGCAATGGACTTCACACCCCTGGTGCTACTTGGACCGGCACTACTAATGCCACCCGTGTTCAATCCTGGTATCGTTTCATCGGTGGGCGTATGAGGTGTTCCAACATGCATCGTCAAATCCACCAGATAGTCCGCGATGTTGAATCCAGGGGGGCAAGAATACCCGATGTGATCAAAGTAGTCCTGGCATTGTGCAAACTCGCCGGAGTAGACGGTTTTGCCCTTGGCCAGTAAAAGTAATCTGTCGAAAAGTGCCACGATATTTGACCGTGGCTGATGGATCGTGAATATGACCGTTCGTTTGTAAGTTTTCGCAAGGGTGACGAGGCATTCAATAACATTGAAAGCGTTATACGCATCCAGCCCGCTGGTTGGCTCGTCGAGGAACAAAATGCTCGGGCTTGTAACAAGCTCACAGGCAATTCCGACTCTTCGCTTCTCACCTCCTGAAATTCCTCGGCCTTTGCCTTCCTCTGATCCGATCAACGAATCCTTGATTCCATGAATTCCGAGTTGCTTCTCAACCTCATATACTCTTTGCTCCTTTGCAATACGACCCATATCTCGAGGAAGTCGTAACAGGGCGCTATTCATGATGGTTTCGTGCACTGTAAGGGTGGGAAGCATGGTATCTTCTTGATCGACAAATCCAACGACGTTTTTGTATTCCGTGTCGTTGACTTTTTCCCCGTTGACGTAGAAGTCTCCGGAGGTAACTCCACGTTTGTTCTTACGAGCCAGAATATCAAGGAAAGTCGTTTTACCGGCTCCGGACGCCCCCATAATGGCCATGATTTCTCCAGGGTGAGCGACACCTTGAACCCCTGAAAGAATCTGCTTTCCATTCAGACGATAAGAGACGTTCTCAAAATACAACGATGCTGGTTTATGGTCAGACATGAGCTTGGAGCTTTCGTCATCGGAATCATCCAAGTGGATGGGACCATATCGGAACTGTCTCCGTGATAAGTACCAAACCAATAAAATGACACCAACCACAAAAAGTGATGCACCGGCAATAACGCCTGCGATTAAGGGTGTATTTATTTTCTTGACCGGACGTTGAAATCCAGGAACTTCAGTTTCGTAAAGACATTCGCCAGATTGGCAGTCAATGAAGATGCTTTTGTCTCCGAACATCTGTTGAATGAGAAGATCCATTTGCGGCTCCTTGAACTGGCAGTTGTTTGACCCATGATTTTGCTGCAGACAACTGAAAGTTGCTGGCCCAGCGATTTCCTGATCCAAAAAGTCGGTGATGTCCACGGAGCCATTCTCGCCACATAACATTCGATCCGGGATACATTTACATTGAATATTGTCGCACTTGTAGCTGGTACTGTTTTGCCCGTTGCCATTGTCGGCCGAGGAGGAACAAGTGTCGAGTGTGCAGTAGAAGGATTCTCGATGTTCAACCCAGACTTGGAGATGTTAGTATTCGCAAATGCAGTTTTGGGGCAAGACCTACACTGGAAATCGCACGTCTCTTTCTCTGCATTGCAGGTAAAGGTAACTTGTGGCCTCTTCCCCTCCAAAATATCGACGATCTTCTTATTGGTGACATCGCACATCTGGTAGTTCTCCTTTACCACCTCCCCATTCTGGTAACAGACTCCTCCTGATCTCTCCTCTCCATTGTCTGGCTTTGGCATCAATGCATTACAGGCCTTGTTGGTTGTACAAACGTTGCAATTAATGCCAGTCCAGCCATCCTCACACTCGCAGTAATCGCCTTCTCGCACAGGTCGGTTCTTCCCATCTGCCAATGATCCGCATACTAAAACCCAGTCAGTGTCTTGTGTTCCCGTGGCGCAACTTCACCCGATCGAGGATCCGCACCTGGAGACAAGCAGTCATCGCCCCCGTATCCAGCAGGACAGGCACATTTGCCATTGTATTCATTGCAGTCGGAGTATTGGCCGCAGGTAAAGGCTGGAAGGAGACAATTGAAACTACCATCTGTCAGTACATGCGCCGCTAGTGGCAGGTCGCCGGGCATCATACCATGGCGGGCAATTGTCAGGTCGGTCGTCCATGAGCGATAACTGCGCTCGCATCATGTCTATAGAGGAGTAGTTGGAGAAGGCATTTGCGGTCCATGATAGCGACAGCGCCGCAAGGGCAGCTTGCTCGAGGGAGAGGCGCATCGGTTCTCGATATGTGATGTTGTTGTTCTGTCGATGCGATGTTGATGCGGGAGCTCGACCTTGAGACGGCTAATTATGGGGCGGGTTTGAGAGCTACAGCTGAAGGAAGCTGTGTACTTCAGCGTACAACACGAACATAAGCCGTACGTAAGAGCTGCTGCCTCAAGCTGCAGTGTAAGGAAATGCAGGAAAAACAGGAAGATCGACCAGAAGCAAAGAAAGAGAGAGTGAGAGAGCGAGAAGGACAGCAGCCAGATGTCGAAGAGTGGCGTGGAGTTGGAGGTGAAGCGTACATGCACATGTGGCTGTGGCAGGTGGTGTCGGCGGTTGCCTTGTCGTCCATGACAGCAGTGGGGTTTGGCAGGCCCAGCGGCGGAATCCAAGCGCCGGGTTCTAGCCTTCTGGACTTCTTCTCACTTCTCATTTATTACCCCACCTCGAGCTCTTTAGAGAATCCTTCTAGGAGAAAATGAATTTGTAACTTCACGCGAGTCAATTATTGAAGATAACAGTAGAAAGAGGTCCGTCAGTTCATCAGCATGTCAAAATTATACAAACCAACAAGCATTCCCTCGCAGGGACAATTCACAGACCTCCAATTCGACCTCGGATTCGACCTCGGATAACATTCGCCCGCCATGGTAAACATCACACCTTTTGAGGTAGAGAAAGTATGTAACAACTAGACCCCTTCGACGACAGAAATACTAATAGTCTACAGTGGATGGACAAATATGAAGTAACTCCAGGCGTACTCAATATTTCGGAAACATGCGCCGCCTCCATTTCAATCGATGATCTTGTAGCTCTCTGCGAAGACCCGAATACCCCTCCTCCTATAAATACATCCACGAAGCTCACCTACGGCGCAATCCAAGGCTCAGATGCACTGCGCGAGCGTCTAGCTTCTCTCTACTCCTCCCGACTTCCATCTCCTCTGCCGAAAGAAAACGTCCTCATCAGCCCCGGCGCAATCGCCGCCAACTTCCTCATCTTCTACACTCTCGTCAAGCACGGAGATCATGTCATCTGCCAATACCCAACCTACCAGCAACTCTACGACGTCCCGAAAAGTCTGGGTGCCGAGGTATCGCTTTGGAAATCGCGCGCAGAGAAGAATTACGTGCCAGAGATGGCGGAGTTGAAGGGACTAGTTACGGATAAAACGAAATTGATAATAATCAACAACCCCAACAATCCCACCGGTGCTACGATCCCTAAATCCGTCCTGCAAGAAATCGTCGACTTTGCGAAGGAAAGGAATATTACGATTCTCAGCGATGAAGTGTACAGACCCCTCTTCACAGACATGTCGCCCGTAAACCCGGAATACCCACCTTCGATCATCAACATGGGCTACAAAAACACCATCGTCACAGGAAGCATGTCCAAAGCATACAGTCTGGCGGGAATAAGACTCGGCTGGATAGCTTCCCGGGATTCATCCATCATCGAAGCGATTTCAACAGCAAGAGACTACACTACCATTTCCGTCTCGCAACTCGACGATCAAGTAGCCCAGTACGCGCTCAACCAATCTGTATTACACTCTCTGCTAGGTCGGAATATCAGGCTGGCGAAAACCAACCTCGCAATTCTAGATAACGTCGTCAGCAAGCATAAAGGAACAATCGAATGGGTGAAGCCAAACGCCGGCACAACAGCACTCCTGACATTCAAGAAGGAAAACGGAAAGCTAGTAGACGACGAAACCTTATGTAAAGATTTACTGGAGAAAACAAAAGTCATGCTCGTCCCAGCTCGAAGATGTTTTGGGGAGGAATTTGGAGGAGCAGTCAGGATTGGGTATGTATGCGAGACGGCTGTCCTCGAGGAAGCATTGGGAAAGCTGGATAAGTATATTGGTGAAAGCTTAGAAAGCGTCACTGAGTTGTCTTCTATTAAGAGCTAATCAAGCAATGGGTACAATAAAGCATTCTCCCTTGCCAATAAGCATCCAATCTCCCCTAACAATGCCATCCCCACTCAACGTTCCCACTTATTAACCTCTACTCTAATTGAGCTCCCTTCTATACCAATTATCAACTAACATCCAACACCAGCCTTTCTTCTCTTCCAATCCCTCTCACCATCCCCATCCCAACATCTCAAACCCCCACAACCCAAACCCCTCCCACCACCCACATACCAAAGCCGCAGCAAGCAAACAGTGCAGTCCCCATAATATCCAGAGCGCTGTTGATGTTTTGTTTTTTGTTGTCGATGGAAGTGGAGATGGAGTTGACGATGTTGTGTTGGGGGAAGAGCCGAATATGGTGTGGTGGAGAGTGGTGGTGTAGCGGAGGTTCGTGGGCATGGTCTTGAGGGAAGAGGGGGTGGGGTTTGATCGTGCGAGATTTTAAGGGAGGGGAAGTTGAGGATGGGCGACTGGGAGTCTTTTGGGTTGAATCGAGGTTGGGTAATTAGATGCTCAGTTTGCTTTTGCAGTTGAGGATGGGGTTTTGGGAGTCTTCTGTCTTGGGTTTAGTCGATTTTTGGGAGTGAGGTGCTTGCTCCTTCTTTGCCCTGGGTAAATTTTCAGGGTTGAAAGGAGGAAGGCGCGGGAGGTGGTACGTAGTGCTGGTCGGCGGGCGTTTCTTGAAAGGAGGATGTGGTTTGGTTTGGACTTTTGAGGCTTTGCTAATATGAGAGGTTGCGGAGGGGTGTTTGGGAGTCCTTTTGGGATGAGTCGAGTTTGGGGAATGAGGTGCTCAATTCGTCTTTTGGATGAGTTTAGAGGTGAGAAGAAGGAAAGAGCGGGAGGTGGTATAGAAGAGGGCAGTAGCGTCGGGGGATGCGGTTCGGTTTGATCTTCAGATAGCTTCCCAGAGTGAGGGGTTGAGGATGGGTATCTGGGTATCTGGGTATCTGGGTATCTGGGATCTTTTTGATTGAGTTGAGATTGTGTTTGGGGAGTGAAGTGCTCACTTCATCTTCGAACAACTTTCCGAGGTCAAAAGAAGGAAGGAGCAAGTGCGTAACATCCCCCAAATCCCCCCATTTCACCCTCACCTCCCATTCTTCCTGCCTTCGAACCACCAAGCTAACACCTCACAGAACACAACAAGGTTTGTTGGGACGCCATCATACCTCGCACCTCCCTTTACTATCCCCATTTCCGTCCATCTCCTTTCGAAACGGCGTCTTCTCTATCCATCCTTTCTACTCCACACCACACATTTACAAGTATCGAGCAGAGTTACCACGATGGCGGAGAACAACGGTGCCCCAGCAAGCGGTCAACCACAAGGAGATGTCGAACTACCTCCTCGTCATGCTGAATTACCCACTCGCGTATACCCCGAAGTCCAATTGCTTCCAACCCAAGATAGAGCGAGCTGGGCCTCCGAAACACCACTCCAAGCTGGGCAGTTGATACTTACTATTCCACAGCCATTGGTCTGCACGGTATGTGAATTTCTTTATATCAATGGCGGGTTATCACTGGGCCTTCATCAATTCTAAATGGTGTCCACAGCCAGCAGTCCTCTTTAACTCGAGTATTCACAAAAACACCCGAAAAACGTGCGACAACTGCTTTGCGTCCCTTGTTTCTATCAAGACTAAGGATGGTGAATGTCGTCATCAAATTCAAACTGATTCCCAAAAGGGAGTTTTCCACCACAGATGCGATGTCTGTAACAAACTTTTAGGATATTGCACTGTAAGGATTTCCATTGTCCCATCCTCGATTCTGCTTTTTGGGTCTGACATGTTCTTCTTTAGCCAGGTGCATGCTTTGACGGAGTAAAGAAGGGACATGAGGCCCTAGAGTGTCATGTTATTCTTGATCTGCTTAGCCAGCATCCGACCCGAAAAAGGCCAAAATGCTTCTTGGAAGAATGGTTCCACATTTTCATTCGTTTGATGATAGCAAGGGACGGCACTGAGAGAATGTCACCTAACGAGATAGAGCGGCTGCTGTCAACTCCCGCCCAGAGGAAGCTACCCGACCTCAAGCCGAGGCGAAGCGATAAAGCCGTGCTGTCCTTGGCAATGTTGAAAGCAAAGCAGATCCGCCGTCTTGATGATGTTCAGGTTGAATCCTCGATCTACAATGTATGTGCCAGTTTCTAGCTAGCTCAAGCCAATGCTAAATCTCACTAGATACGTGCTGGTCAGTTTGATATGGAAGCACATTTTCCAAGACAGCTTGAATCAAATTTCTTGTGGGATTGGGAGTATAGCCCTCCTTTTGGAAACAGCAAATACGTGGGTGCTTGTTTTGAACCGTTCCTTCAGCGGCTTCATCATCGATGTGAGCCAAACACCATTATTCGATTCGAAGGGAGAGAGTTGCAACTGAGAGCGGCCAAGCCAATTCCTGCTAAGCATCCGCTGTCTATTTATATCACCCGAGATGGAGAAGATGCGACGTCTGTGGGTTTCCCTCTCAACTGCACTTGCGACCCGGACCCCGAGATACCGGTTTGCAAGACCTATATGCACTTTCTTCAGATGAAAACAGAACAAGAAAAAGTGGAACGGTCCATCGCAGAACCGGAAAAGTATCAAGACCGTCTCGACGCTCTTCGTAGTCTTTTATCAATGGTCTTTGTGGCTGGCCCAGAGCCAACGGTATCCATCTACGAGCGGCTTGATTACATCTCTAGATACGATCGACTGGACAACCTTTCCGGACTTGCCTCAATTTTCGCCATGCTGTACACGGACCTGGGGCTCTTTGTGAATCCGGAAGCCAAGAAATTATTCGCAGCAACTGGCATGGAGTGGTCCCTCGAGGTTCCACTGTTTCTAAGACAATTGCACTATCAAGGATCTTCGAAATGGCATGGCCAGGATTCTGCAATGACACGGGTGTCCAAGGAGAACTTCGACCACAGTATCACTCTCGCACAAAAATTGTATGACAAAGCCAAAGCGGAACCGCCCGAGCTTAAGAACTATATCGAGAAGAAGGGTTTCGCTCTCACAGCGACCCAGAATCTTATCAATATCCTAATCCATTTCGAGCTTGCTTTCCCTGAACAGCAGATCATTACGCTGGAGAGTTTGGGACTTTAAGAGGCGGGAAGAGAGGTATTCAATACACGCGACTCATGTATTTATAAGCAATGGAATCTTGTTTTAACCTTATGCAAATGACTCCTCGCCTCCTCATATCGCATTTTCCTTCTCAGCACGTTTTCTCGGGCCTAAGCAGAGGTTGTCGGATCCGCCGGCGCCAGCGACGTATCAAGGCAAGCTGGCACCCTACTTCCTAAAATACATAGTTGCAGATTGATACCCTAGTGCGATGAAAGCAAATCGGAATAGTAATACACAATTCAACTTGATGCACTTGTTAATGTGGTGCTTGATCTTCCTGCCTACTCGTATATCCTCTCTTCCAAACCTCCCCTCCCCCTCACTTTCAAGGACACCAGAATCTGATTCTCAACCTGGTAATGTATCTAAAAGGTTCTGGACATACACGATGCATAGGCCCGATGTCAATATTCCGAAGTCTCCAAGTGCCGAAGTCGAAGAAATCGAATTTGTTTACTGGGTGTTTTGTAGTTGTGGGAAATGAGGTGGAGATGAGAATAGGTGTAAGGGCGCGGAAGGGGGAGTAAGGAGGACGGGGGAGGAGGTGGATATTGATCATCAGGCGGGGAAAGAGAGGGCGATAGCTGGTAGTTGCGGTTTTGAGTATGGCTTTTAAGGGGGAGGTTGAGTGGAGTTGAGGGGTTGGTGGAGGGGCGAGTAGGGGAGGGATGTTGCAGAGGTGTTGAGTATATGGATGATTCGCAGTTGACTCAATAAGGTCTCCAGTGCATCGAAGAACATTGCATGAAGTGTTTAAAGACCAAACCGTGCAACGAGACATGTCTCTGTCGTTGATCTTTTCTACCTGAAGTCATGCCGGAATGTGTAGAGAGGAGATTGCAGACGGGAGAACTGATTCGAAAGAAATTGAATCAGACCGAACAAAGCGCCCTTCGAGTAACTAGGAATGGAATTCTTTATGCAATTAATAAATCGTGGATGAAAAAATCCAGTGATTCAGAGCCAAACCCCGCAATAATTTCGAGCTTTCGAAGTTCAGCCAGTCACAATAACCGACACGACTCTCGTCTTCCCAGTGTCAGGAATCCAAAGCCATAATTATGTTTGCGATGCTTGAGTTGTCGGAAAATACAAGTATTTCAAAGCAAATGACCCCGCCCCCTGAATCTCGCTTCAGCGGGACACTCAAGCTTGACTCCATGCAGTAAGCTTCTCGCGACCCCCTCCTTCGTGCATATTGTTTACAAAGCAAAAGATCTGCTGCTTCTTTATGAAGTTGTCATTATTGGGAAGCACATCGAGTCCACCAGTTAGATCAATTGTCTCGTAGATCAAATCTTGATCGAGACTAGGTACTGTAAAAAGGTGAAACTTGCGTGAAAGGTTGATTTGTCAGATTTCGGAGCTTGGAACTAACTCCTATAGCAAAGTGTATATTATCAGTCGACCTCAAGTGAACTTGACAATCAATCTTTCAGAGGATTATTTGCTTCACCGCGGGATTATTTAATAGCCTCACTGAAATCACCCAAGCTTCGATATGTCGGGACATAAAACCACAACGTCGACTGTGCAGATGGAAGATGGAGTGAATCTTCACGTTAAGATCATTGGAGACAAACCTAACAGCAAGAAGCCGCTTCTGATTGCCCTTCATGGCGCCCCGGGCTTATCCACTCATGCTGAACCTGAAGCTGCGTTTGAGTTTCTTGCAGACGTGTTTCGTGTTCTGATTTTTGACGCGAGGGGAAGTGGAGCTTCTGATAAGAAAGGGCCGTATACGCATGAACGATGGATTGGGGACATTGAGAACTTGAGGTACGTCAAGACTTACGATATTGAGAGTATACTTTGACCATAATGCTTTCAGAAAATGGGCGGGAGCGCAGAAGTTCGTCCTTGCAGGAGGTTCATACGGCGGCTTCATAGCACTCGACTACGCCGTTCTCCACAGTTACAAACTGCAAGGCTTGATCCTGCGAGATACATGGGCAAACGGCGTAAAGGGAATGATGACTGCGCTAGCTAGTTGCTTGACAGACAAAAGGCTCAACGTCGATGTTGCGCGCCAAGTTCGTGTTTGGTCTGGTGATCTGCGCGATGACAAAGATTTCGAGGACGGGGTACAGGAGATCTTATCCATCTATGCGCCGCCTGAAGATGCTTCGGTGGAAGGAAAGGCTGAACCGAGGGCATTTGAAGGGTTGAGTAAATCAGATGGGCGTTCGGCCTATAATTCGGCGACGCAGAATGCTGCATTCAGCGTGAATATGCCGCGGTTTGATGTTCGACATAAGCTCAAAGAGATCAAGGTGAGAATGAGATCCCAGAATTTCATGTTAATGACTGTGATTGACATATCTTAGGTACCCACGCTCGTGGTTGTGGGACGCCATGACTTGATCACGCCGGTGGAATTCAGCCAAGAGATAGCAAACGGACTTCCAAATGCGAGGTTAGAGATTTTTGAGCATTCTGGGCACAACCCACCTTCGGATGAGCCCGAGAGGTTCCAAGAGGTCGCTCTGGACTTTCTGAAAGCGCATGTTTTGTGACATGTGGGATACTTATGCCGAATATTGCGGACTTGAAATTGTTGTAGTGAAATGGAAGAATTTAGATTCGAAGAATTAGGTTGCAACCCGAATCAGTCACTTTGAGATGATACGTATGCGTCGGACATCCAATGAGACTTCTCTTATCTTTTCCAGCCAAAAAGCCTGAACACTTCTTTCTCACACACTGCTTCAAAGCATGGCAGCAAGAATGTGAAAGGTGGGGCTTGGAGGGCAAAGGGTCTCGACCCAGAGCATGGGATGATAAATGTGACCAAAAATCGAACAAGCTAACTTTTAGACACAATTAGCAATCGCAGATTAAATGAATCCTAGCTTTCGGATTTCTGATTTGCTTGTAGGTGGAAACAAAAACAAGAATATTTCGGCTTCTCTCGAATTCAAGGCAAGGAATAAACGAAGTGCTTTGGAAAAGACGCCCATTGAGGAAATAAAGAGATTGTTTGCGCCAAATGATTTTGTCGCCAATCCTTCCTCCATAAATCGAGAAGCAATGGCCTAGATCATGCGTCCACTTGGCAGTCGTCATGCGGGCAGCTGTTGCCGACGTAATCTTTTGATCCTGAAATCAAGAATTCAAGAAACCTTCAAGCTCCTTCCGATCACAACGAGTTGGTGTTCTCATGGAACTATCATTAAAGGCCGTTGGAAGGAGGATGGGTTGGGAAGATATGCTTTCGATGCGGGGCCGAAATCACCGATAGAAAGCTCACAAGCTCAGATTGAAGATCGAGAATCCTTGACTCAGGGATCACTTGTCTAGACCTGAATCCTAGAAGATAATGCGGCTCGGGTAACTTGTAGGGAAGGTACTAACCTGGAATCGTATACCATTGCATTCTTTGCATAACTGCCAGGGTTTTGTTCAATTGCTAACCTTCATGGTCCTCCAGTTGCCATTTCTTAAGTGGAGTCGATGGACCCCGGAGGCTTTCTGAGGAGGGGCCGATGCAGGGCTAAAGGGAAAATTGTTGCTGATTTTAGTGCTGATTTGGGGTAGGTGCAGGTTGGCATGAAGCAAACTTGGTACCGAGATCACTTCTCCGAGGATCATCCCAGATGATCTAAAAAAGCGTCAATACTCAAGTGACAGCGCGCTAGGAACCTTATTTGACCCCTGTAACAGTTGCCCGGTTTGCTTGTTTCATAGGAGCATATCGATGCTCGCTGCTGACATTCCAGCCCAACAGCGGAAAACGTGATTAAAGTCCAGTCAAGAGGGAAGTCTGCCTTCAAAAAGCCCACAAAGTACACCCCGCCATCTCAGCAAGCTGCAGATTCTGGGTCCACCGGGGTCCCCGGCGATTCAAGTTGACCAGCACCATGTATTGAACACTGACCACCTGCTTTCCAGGAATACACAAATTCCGAATTGCGCAATGAGGAAATCGAAACTTGCACTTGCTTCTCGAAAGACTATAAAGGAACGCTATCTCCAACTTCGAGACAAATGATGCTTACGCCAGGGTGGATTTGATCACCCGCTATTGTGGATTACTGCAGAATTTCAGGGGCACATGCACGCATCCACTTCATGCGCAAAGCTGTCTTTGAGAAATGTTGCGTGGTAGCACTGTTGAGCCCAGCTGAAATCTCGAACACAACATCTATAACATATACTTGGCAGAGGAGAAACAGAATAAATCTATAATCTTCAGCCATCTGATCGGAGTGTACTACGTACAGGCGGAAACAAATGTAACTGCAGGGGTCGTGTCCAGTGGCAAATCGAGTGGTCTGACCAATGACCTGGTCAGGATATCTTTTTTTAGTCTTGAATTGGTTAGATCTACTCGGAGAATTGTTACATTTGTTACCCCCTGTACAGAGTACGTACATAAGCCGGAACTTCCCGAGCTGGGCTTGCGCGCAAGTTGCTGCAGGGTCTGCTTTGACCACATCACGCAGTGAGCAACCGACATGATGATAGCAATCCATGGGGCACAGGCGAGGCTTCGACCCAATTGGTATCCAGAAAGAAAGCAAAGGAGACAACGCTCCTTTTCCCTTTTCTATTGGCCCACACCTTTTCCCACTTGGCCAAGAATGATCATATCACCCTAGCAAAGGCTCGCACATGATCGAATTTTGAAGCATTTGATTATTGAGAAAGCTTGGGTTTTGCGAAAAGGGCGTGGGGAAGATGGGAACATACAGTTCGAAAATACCGAAAAGGGACGGGAAAAGGTGGAACAAGGGGAGGGGGCTAGATTTAAAATTACGCACCACCGCGGATTCCTGCCGTCCGCTATTTTGGAGGTCTCCGCAGGATTGGAAATATCCGAGAGGCTGGATCCGATTTATCTTACATGCATTTGCATTTTCTCGGAGAGAGGGAGCGGATTCCAGTCGACAAACGCTCAGGAGTGCCCCTCCACCTCCGAATGTGTGTGCCGTCTGACATGCGCTAGCCATGTTTAGCCATTCTCACCTGCCACAAAATTGCGGGGGCGGCCAATCACTTCAATCTGCTGGCAATTAATGATACCCTGAGCCTTGTCGTATCCTCGTCGAAAACAAGGGTCGCTCGGTGAAAAGCTGGTTGGCCCATGTATCCTGGCCGCCACGCTGAAGTTTGTCTGCAACTGCCTAGTGACAACTTCATGCACTTGGCATGTGGATCAGCTTATCTTTATGGGGAATAAGACCCATGGACGCCAGGTTGTTTAACCATAGCGCATGTTCGCCTTTCCAGACAAACTCAATCTTCCATCGACCAAGCCTCTGGAATTTTTCACGAACGTCAGCCCTAAAACCGCAACAGAAAACCTTTATATCATCGTATCTTTGGGGGAGAAATTACGGGAATCAAGACCACGGATCGCGACATTGAGAGCAGCGATGTGATCATGGCAAACACGACTGCAGACTGCATAGGGATGATCGAACCTCCTCCAGGAGTGACGCCGAACTTTGCCAACCCAACAAGTCTCTTGAAGAGCCATATTGCTATACATACCGTATTCCTCGGACTGGGGACGATATGTCTCGCGATGCGATTATATACGCGGAAATTTATACATCGAAAGTTGGCCTTGGATGACTGTAAGCTTGGGGCAATTCCTACACCTGGGCGAGATGAATCAATGCTAATACCTCCTAGATGTTCTCATACTTTCCTACGTGAGTACAAATCTACCGAATACTGTGTTGCGAAACGAATACATCGCGAGTTTTCAATTTCTATGAAAGACTGGAGAATTTCCCGGTGGAAATATGGCAGCGATCTGTTGACCATATCATTTTCTGTGGGATTTCGTCCACTTCGATTGAAGCTTACCAGCCACTTGGTTCGGGCGGTATCTGGTGGCGTGATGTGTTCGAGCCAACGCATTTTATGATATATCATTCGAAGCAGACCTAACGATATTTTAGTTTAGTTTGATTGCCGTTTCCACTTTGAATCTAATGGGTTTGTCCTCCTAGCTAATTTCAACTCTTTGAAAGAACCACGCTGAGAAATATTCTAGCGGATAAGAATGGGCTTGGAACTCATATGTGGGATTTCATCTTCACCAAAGAACGTTGGATAGCTGCCATGAAGGTAATGTATGAGCTGTGCAGTTGGCTTTTCAAAACTAATTTACTCTGTAGCCTTTCCTCATCGGAATCTACCCCTACATACTGTGTGCGGCGTCCATTAAATTGAGTGTTTTGCTATTCTATCGGCACATCTTCTCCCCAAGCCACAGGACAATGTGGTTTGTCAATGCCGCAATAGGTTTTATCTTGATCTCCTATACCGCCATGTTTCTCAGCGAATCTCTCGAATGCATACCAATACAGAAGCTTTGGGACCCTACCATCATTTCTGGTCGCTGTTTCAGCCCGAAGATCCAAACCTATACCAACGCAGCACTCAATTCCATCACGGACATTTACGTTCTACTTCTACCAATTCCTGCCTTGTGGGGCCTGCCTCTAAATGCCGGACGAAAATTCAGAGTCATGTCAGTTTTCGGGTTGGGCTTGGGGTACGTTTTTCCAATCTTGGCGTTGTGATCAGGCTAATAAATCTCCTAAAGTGCCTGTGTAACTAGCATAATTAGACTTGCGACTATGCCTGCCCTATACGAGGACTCTGACGTTACATGGAACATGTCTGCCATAGGCATCTGGTCGTAAGTCTTGTCTCAAAATTTCGAGGAACTTTTCTCACATGACCCAGCGTCGTCGAAGTCAACGTTGGCTTCATCTGCTCGTGCCTACTTGTCTTGCCAGCTTTCCTCAAACGCCACCTGCCGCCAGGTTTCGGCAAAGCAATGTCACGACTGTTCCCATGTTTTGGCCGCCAAACGGAGGGAATTGATTCAACCACCAAAACCGATCGATTTGTGTCCAGATACACCCATCGAAATCTTTCAGACTCGATAAGTGTGGATTCAACCATAGCTTCGACCTTCGCGGATTCAACTGTATCACACGCTGATACGCAGCCTGGTAGCACTACCTTAATAACTAGTGATAATGTTAACGACCTCGAGGGGCAACCTCGAAAGGGACCGCACTCAGGATGAGGCGGGTCATTTTTCATTCTCCTAAGGGAAACTTGATCGATAACGAGGAATTAATTGGAGTTCTTTCTGGGATGGTGTGCGGCGGGATCTGATTTCAAGGCGTTTTGTAGTAATGGCATCTGGCGTCTTGGGGCATGTTGGGGAAAACGGTACCCAACTCCAGGACGGTAGGGGCGTTGCACTCTCGGTGCGCTGTAAACTCTTGTTTAGCTACATTTGTAGTTCGCAAAAGCAATCTCATATAGGAGCTCCTGATAGCGTGCGCGGTACGCTTTAATTGAATGCTTCTACTTTCGACTGAAATTTGATATGCAGTTCGCACAAGAACAAAGTAGATTCTCTAAAACTCTCTATTTTGTAGTTGCCATTCGGCATGGAGCCTTTACTTGTCCATTTCAGGCCTAGACGTCCTATGTCAAATTAAGGTGTGCATTACCACCCTTGGCCCGGTCGCGACGGAAAAGACATCAACCAAGTGGGGTCCAAGACGGCCGCCACGGCGGGGACAAGCCGGTGGAATGCAGCGAACGACACAGGGACAACCGAGGGGGCCGTTCTCTTGAAGACTAAAACAACAACAGTTCCGTCGTGCTTTACTGCCATTCTACAAATCACTTGCTGGCCTGCTATGGACGCGGACAATCGGTGAATAAGATCCCTCCGTAGCCTAGTTCTAATTACGCGTGTTGGGGCACAGCCGACGCGCACCCTTCTCCTAATGCAGGCATTTGATAACATCATTCCAACAACAGCAGTCTTTTCTGCTCTCCACTCTACCTACAGCTGCTGTGACTCCCGAGGTCTTTACCATAAAAATATTCAGAAGGATCCTTCAACATGGGTGCAACTTGGTCTCAACTTTTCCCGCCGAGCCCGGTTCTGACGGAGAAGAACCTACCGAGCCAAAAGGGGAAAGTCTTCATCGTCACGGGAGGCACATCAGGTGTTGGATACGAGTTGGCATCTATTCTCTACCAAGCAGGCGCCAAAGTCTACATCGCAGGACGCTCAGAGGCCAATGGCAAGAAAAGCATCGCGAACATCAGATCATCACTCCACGATGTATCTAACGTGGGCGACCTCGAGTTCCTCCACCTCGAATTGAATGACCTAAGCACAATCAAAGCTTCAGTTGAAGCTTTCCAGAAAAAAGAATCGAAGCTCGACGTATTGTGGAACAATGCGGGTGTTTCTCTGCCTGCCGTAGGCAGTAAATCAGCACAAGGCCATGAGCTCCAAGTCGCTACCAACGCTCTTGGGCCCCTCCTTTTCACTCAACTACTTCTTCCATCTCTGAAAGCTGCTGCATCAGCACCAAACACACCACCGGACTCTGTCCGCGTCGTCTGGACATCCTCACAGACCGTCGACCTCGCTGCGCCCGCGGAAGGAATCAAGATGTCCGAGCTTGATACCCCACCTTCAGACCAAGCGAAGAATTACGTCAATTCCAAAATCGGTAACTGGTTTCTAGCTTCTGAGTTTGGGGAAAGAGTTAAAGGGTATGGGATCTTGAGTCTGACGCAAAACCCGGGGAATCTGAATTCGAATCTGCTGAGAGGGCACGCCTGGATGAAGTTTTTTGTGCTCCCGTTGCTATATCCGCCGCGTATGGGTGCTTATACTGAGCTTTGGGCTGGACTGGCACCGGAGTTGGGAATTGAGAATAGTGGTGCTTATGTAGTGCCTTGGGGACGCATCCATCCTGCCCCGAGAGAGGATTTGGTGAAGACGGTGAAGAGTGTGGATGATGGTGGGACTGGGCGTGCTGCGGAGTTTTGGGCTTGGTGTGAGGAGAAGATTTTTGAGTTCAAATGACGATTGAATGTTGGTCTGTAAGGTATGTTTGCTTGAGGGGCTATTCTTGAGATCTTTTGCTGGGAGGTGTGCATATGCGGGGACCAGACTTCTTTTTTTGATCTACGGTTTCGTCCACACTTTTCTGCAAGAAATTGGAGTATTGGCTTTGTAAAGGCGTAGATTCAGTACGTTTCGAGTCTTTATTTTCTGTTGTTTTGATGAAAAGTTGCATGTAAGATTGACTCATTCTAGGCAAGCGAAATAACTCGAATCAGCCACGCGAGCCATGTCAATATGATGCAGTACAAGCCTGAGACCGTGGTGTTGTCTTCTTGTATCTTCTTTTTCTTAAATACCTCATCGAGCCAGTCCTTATATTAGATATATAGATAAATGTATCGCATGTCTAAAGAGCTAGTCTCCGAATCCTGTCAAAATCACTTCAAAGGAAACAAATTCTGTTCGACCTTCCTAAGAATCTTGATTTTCAGTAATTGAATCTAGATGTCGGAAACATTGGATGGTTGTAAACAGAAGACCTTTGTCGACATGGAGGTCGAAGGCACGTTCCGCAAGCCGTCGTCAGGCCCCAAGGGTCTGGGTCTGCAGATTTCGAAGGACGCTAATAAGTACAAGCATTGTCTCTGGTATCGGGAATCAATAGTGTAGGATTCCCATCGAATTTGGTTGATTTTTGCGACCCGTCTGTCAGCATAAGACGGGACGGCAAGCCTTTGAGCGTATCCCGCTGTTGAATATTGTGGCCCCCATTTGGCCAGCCTTGCGAACTTGCAGATATCCAATAATGCAACGTCCACTCCCCTTTGAGCAATTTGTTCATGGTTTTACGCGTCGATTTTGCGTTTCGAATAGATTGGCTTGAAGGATTCTTCGTCCTGGAAATGTCTATCATGAACATAGTCCTTGGCGCACTTCGGTGACGAGGGGACCGCTAGCATAATTTCTAGTCAAGGCAAACCGCTTGCAATTCTAACTTTTTGGCGCTTGCAGTGACAGAATGACGGTCAAATTCGGTTCGGCATTCGTTTAAACTCGCGGGGTTGCAATGAGTTCGGCTTCTCGGTGACTACATGAAGAAGTGAGTGTGGCAGGCCTTGGTCACGTGCGTGGTAACCTATTCCTAATGCTCTAGCGCAAGAAGAAAGTACCAACTACTTCGTAGTCGGGGCAATAAAGCCGCCAAGCCTTCTAGATATTTCTTCGATTACAAGGAAAACTGTCCAATAAGACTCTCGTATTCCGTGAATCGTTACTTATAC
>Ga0247778_1000277_pt1 | contig 81991 bp, 94 predicted proteins | sample UWRJL049202B5_FD_179939 | JGI IMG/M metagenome (GOLD analysis project Ga0247778, IMG submission 179939) | Plant litter microbial communities from Arlington Agricultural Research Station in Wisconsin, United States - UWRJ-L049-202B-5 | ecosystem: Environmental > Terrestrial > Plant litter >... | reverse complement strand
ACGGAAGAAGAACGTGCTTATGCATAGACCAGATGCATGTTCCATGCAGGGAGCTGCTTGAGCACCCCATCGGCAGGTGCAGCACCTACGTGGACATTCTATTGATAACAGAGTCACACGCTCAGATACTCGACAAATCATATTCAAGCTTCGTAGATAGGCACTACTCCTGTTACCAGCTCTCGAATCACTTCCTATGACTGACCACCAGGGCCAATTTTCAGCCGCTAATTAACGCGTGGTCACCCCCGAGATAGACAATTCTACCTGCGGAGATGTGTCGACGTACGTTCACATACTTCGTCCCAGGCGTAACAATTGTTAGCGTTGAGCCACAGGACAAGGGTTTTGCTTTGGTGCTCCAACGCCCGCTGTCACCCCCTGTGGTGGCTTGAAGGATTTACAATTGTTACACTTGGGACGAAGTAGGTTGTGCAGTTCATTTGTGCCCCATGCATCTGATATGCATTTTACAGCTGTCAGCTGTATCTGCCTTGTTACTTCCGGAAAGGCAACCGACTGCCGTCAAATGTGGGGCAAAAGAATGCTGTCACCAATATAAGACGCTGTATGGATGTTGGCTGGCACCATGCATTTTTCAGCTTTATCCTGTGTTTCCATTTCCGGTCGGTGATGCGAAGCAGAAGAAGAACACAGCCTTCCGCATTTTCCGCACAAAACTGGACTATTGTAATGGGATATTAAATATAAATATCAGACCCGTCGCCAAAGAATGGGTTGGAGCAGCAGTCAAATCACTTAAAAAAGGCTAGAACTTCAAACCACCAGAGCCGCAACGTCTTATTATTTCTTGCTATTACACAAACCATTATAATGTCCTGCCACTTTTGCGACATAACTGCATTGGGGTGCTCCGGTTGTGATACGAATCACATCGGTCTCACCCCTTTGCATTATGGATTGGGATCGCCATTGCTCTCTTCCAAGACTTTCCTGCACGAATTCACTTTGCAGTTCTCTGCTGCTGTGCTTGTTGATGACAGCCCATACAGGCCCAAGATCGACAAGTCTTTGGCTGATGGAACGCTCGGTAAATACGGACGATGCCGTCTCAGCGCAGCGATCCAAATTGTTGCTGCTGAACTCTCGCAAAATCTCGGTCACGAAATCCAGCAAAGGGTCGAGAAGATATTAGACGATGATGAAGCGGACAGAGAAAAAGCCAGAAAGGCGGCTAAGGAAGCGGCGGAGGAAGCGACGAGAGAGCTAGTCAGAAAGATAGCAAAGGAGGAAGCTACTAAAGTAGCCACAGAGGTCGCTACCGCATTAGCCGAGATTGAGAAGGTGAAGAAAAGAATAGTATGTGGAACACCTCCTAGGGTCTTATAACCTCTAATCACATATAGGTTCTGAAAAACCCTAAACCCCTCGCGGGTAGCTTGGATGGTGCGCCCAAACAGATTGACGACTATTTTTTCCCGCTGGACCTCCCGTTCGCTGTCACATTGTATGGTCATAGCAGCATGAAAGTCTATGTCTCGGATAATGGAATACTCTCTTTAGATGAAGGGTTAGACCATGACTCAGCGCGTCAGCGGAAAGATGGCCAGCCTTTGCCATTCCACCCGCCACCCCCCAACGGATTCCCTCCATATTCGTTGTTTCCTTTCTGGGCCGACTTAATGATTCTTCAGGACAAATCTCACGGAATCTTTTATGATATTGTGGGAGAGATTGGAGCGAGATCTCTTACTGTTGAATGGAACGTTACGAGCTACGACAAGCAAGATCAGTATTTTCATTTTGGCTTGTCTCTTGAAGAAATACGGCCAAACGTTGTGACGTTTAAGTACTATGATATGGCAGGCATAAGCACCAAGTGTACTATTGGTGTTCAAGGACGAGGACTAAATAGTGAGTGTTTTTAACATCCCGTTAAATATTATTAGCGGGACCCTAACTTCTTTCCAGATTACAAGATGTTCCCTCACGAGAAAAGAGTATCTCCAGGTCTTCAGATTGTCTTCGACACGGGAACTAATTCAATGTCTGAATCTATCTTCCCGGTTGAATAAGTATTTCACGCGACGTTCGGGCGCCAAAAAGGGCTCATCACCCATGTTCCATGGAGGAGTGGTAGCGTGGAGGAGTGAGAATAGATCCCCCTAGTGACTTTGACGTCCAGCACTCGCCATACATTTTGGCTAGGGAGTGCTGCAGGTGCAAGTACCACTATGGGATTGCAATTATTAATGTCATAATTGAAGGCTCTTAGGAATTTGAGACCAGAGACATCTTTGTATAAGTCCTATTACGCGTTGCAATTTTGTTTCTTGCTATTGCCCTTCATCGCTCTCCCCCTTTGCCGCTGATCCCCTCTACTACTGTCCCCCCCTGACTGCTCTCCTGCACTTCTTTATAAACTACTGGAGACTCGCAGATGCTCTCGTTGCGCAATTATAGACGAGAGTGAAGTGAGAAACGGTGAAGTAAGGAAGGCGATGGTGATATCGAAAGAAGATATTTAATTTTGAAATACACCACAATAACAAAATATGAACCGGCACTAAAATTTGGGTGCCGAGAATGCTGCCTGTGGGATAGGTATGTTGTGCCGACAAGCCATTTGCGGATGCATATTTAGTGAGCGAAGCAATACCTGTCTCGGTGCCTGCGAAACAAATACTCCTTGGGTCGGTGATAGCAGCTGTATATACCTAAATTGCGATAGAAGTGTCAGTCTAGAAAGTTTTGCATGCTTGTGAGAATCAACAGTAAACACTTACATCAGGGAACATCTTAACTAGTTCCTCGTGTTGGCCTGGATGCTTCAGCCGCGCAATTAGCGTTGTGCGCCTGTCAGCTTGAGGTCCATCCTCTTCTCGTGACATATAGACCCCAGCAATAAAGGCAGCCCTGATACAGTTTGAGGCGCTGCTCACAATCTCTTCCTCATTCTGTGCGCTTGCGATGGCAAGTGTAGCAAGCATACCACCACAGTATCCTTGGACCCCAGCAACAGAAATGCTGTTGAGAAGTTCCGCGTGAGTCCACCCAGATATCTCGAGATACTGAAAGTATATGCAAATTTCGGCAAATGTGAGGAGCGGCAGTGATACAATTGTCGAACCTTGATTTGCAATCGTGTCGGTTTCTTCCGATTCCATCCACAGTCGAAATCCTTTGGCGAATCCTTTCACGCGATCATTGAACGTGATAACATTGTTTGAGTCTCTTGAGATGATATCGCAAAAATCCTCCAGCTCTGTCAAGACAACTGCTAAGCGGGTGAGGTGCCCCACTTTCTGGGTCAGAGTGCATAGCCTTGCGAGTTCGGACTTATCTGGCAAGCCAGGAGCAGGACCAAATACGATTGCGGAGGCCATGATAGTGGAATTAGAAAGATATGTGGAGGATATTGACAGTACCAAGAACCTCAGAGTTCTTGTGAAGATTTAGGATAGAAATGACTGCTTGCATCAAAAGAGGAGCGAAATCGAAGTGGCAGACACAACGTCATATCTCTCTGCGACTTTCGCCTGTAAACGTCCCTCATGATGTGGCACGATTAATTTTTTATTAACACTGACGTCAAGTATCCATGCCTTTGATAGTGGTCAAAGAGACAGCATGTTTCAAGAAGGGGCGAAAGAAATGACCAGAAAAAGCAGACGGCACATGTCCTCTGGAATTGGCTATACTGGATGCAAATTGTCTTTGCCACCCCTGTTTCTTCAACCAGCGATCAAGTTTGCGTCCTTTTAGTAAACTATTTAAGTTGGTACAAAAAAAGCTACTATAACTAACTTTATGCATTATGCACCTAATTGTTCTTATGGGGTTGTCCAACTTTAATTCCGCCTAGGATAGCCCAGTAGTGGACATACAGCTAAAGACAGGTTTCTGCGTCATCGCATCTATTATAAACTTTGCTTTTCCGGTGGGGGTGGGGGTGGGGGGAGCGCTCCTGGCTCGATGGTTAAAATTTGAGCTGATGTCTCGCCGAATCGAGGATATTGCAGAAATTTTGAAACTTCATCAGTTTAACTATCTTAATACTCGTACCACTCAGACTTCTGTTCCTGGAGCTAACCAATACTGCATGCAGGGAGCCAAACAAGCAGATATAGAGAGTTCAGATCTATATTCACGCCAAACCTTAGCGTTCAGAGGAAAGCAGGGACAACCTCAATGGCCGGTAATTAGAGTTCAATTGGTTGTATTCAAGGAACGGATCGAGATCTGAGAGATCTACTGGTTTCCAAGCTCCATCTGGCAGCAATCGCCTGAGGGTTCCTCTATTCTAGTGCTATAGATAAAATATCGAGTATGGATAACGAGGTTTCTACATTACAGCGGTTTAGCTTCTTGCTACCAGCGCAGCGTATTGAGAATCTGGGAGACCTTTGGCACTCCTATGACATTTATGTGAATTGTTAGTTGAATCATCTCAGACCTCCTTCGTCACTCGACATCCGCGGTTCCACGCAATCAATAATGTCGAACTCCTCGCCAATCAATTCCTCGCTTAACTTCCACAGTCTGTCAGCGTTCCGAGAATCCTTGGCTCGTAAATTGAAGTGAACCGACTCAGTTGACAGCTTGCAGTCATGCAGCCAAAACCCCTCACGATCAGGAAGAGACGGATCGAGGGCAGCGAGAAGTGGCGTTGCACAGGCTTGTTGCAGCGTCTGGAAACGAAAGAACTCCTCGGCTATCTCCTTTCCTAGTCGCTCCCTAGTTTTCCCTTTCGCTTTCTCTAAATCAGCCGTTTGAATGTGCTTCTGGAGATTCGTTAAGACACCGCCTGGATGTACAACGAAGGAGTGTATTTCTCTTTGCTGTGAATTGCGAAGGGAAGCTAGCCGCGTATTCAGTGCCTTGCTGAACAAAATGGCGGCCGTCTTGCTCTGGCCATAAGCGTTCCGCGACTCGTAAGCACTCTGATCTTTGAAATCTGGGTCATCCCACCGAACATCAGATATTTTGTTAGCACTGCTGCTAATTTTTACAATGCTGGTATTGAATCTGGAGCTCAGAAGCTTCGGCATGAGTTTGTTTGTCAAGAGAAAGCTACTTAAATAATTGGCCTGTAGCTGAAGCTCGTGGCCATCCTCGGTCTCTGTGTATGGACAAGCCATAACGCTGGGTTGTTGATCAGAATGTCAATTCGTGGGATGTTTGGATTTTCGAGGATCAGCTGTGATGCATGCCTGATGCTTTTGAAGGATGAAAAGTCCGCGGCAACGAAGATAACATCAATAGATGTGTCAAGAGCTTTGATCTGCTCGACCACAGACTGGCAGTCGTTATAGGACTTAGCAACGAAAATAATTCTTGCTGGATTCGCATGACAAAGCGTGAGGGCGGCTTCGGCAGCTATGCTTCCCTCTGTTGCTTCTGTGATAAGAACTGAAATGGTTTTAACACTGGGAACCTCATATTCTGGCGGCTCATTTGGCTACTATTTCGGTGCTTACCTGTACGTCCTCTCACATAGGCTGCAAAGTGGTTGACTACCTCTGTACCCGTCGTATCTGATCCGAAGAGCGTCATGGTTTCATATATCAAGGTCACCCTTTGGGATCTGCACTGAATATTTCACCTGAAATCCTCCTTTTGTAAAAATGAGAGGATATAACGTTCTCGTAGGGTAGAATAAGTATTTGCGATGAAGAAACAGAACAGGCTGCACTTGAGAAAATTCAGAGTGGTTGGACGGCTGCATATCTGGACACTCCGTGAGCCAAGCTGTTGGGTCGTATACAGATATTTGGTCTGATCGATATTTTTTTTCAGAAATAGCATGGATCTTCCGTGTGGATTCAAAACCTCCTATAGCAGATCAATCTCTCAGGGTTGTCATAGCAGCATTTGTGGGAAACTCACAGGTAAACTCTAAAGGGAATCAGAAACTGAACTTTAAATGATTTCATATTGTATATGCCGGAGTATAGTCTAACGACGTACTGGAATATACGGACTTAGAGCGGACAGATTTATGCGGCACGGGACAATTGATCGACAATTCAGATTTGCTCTATTCCCCTGCAGCTTCATTGAGACAGGGGAATATGGTTTTTGGGCTTTCACTAAAAAAGTTCATCGAAACCTTTTTTTGAGGTCAATCCTATATCAGGAGCTTAGGCTGCTAGATTAAAAGCAGCGCTCGGATGATTAGCGTGGTTCATCTCATGGCGCCACCCCGTTTTCATGGATTTATATTGCAAGAGACTTTCCTACTGAGTCATACCCAACAATGCCGTTGTTGCATCTTCGTGCTGCGTTTGGACCTTCCCCACGGGGCCCAGTTTGGCAACTTTGGATTTTTGATTTGGATTTGGATTTCACAGACAGAAAGGCCCTAAAAACGCCACTGCCAATCCTATTTTAAGGGTCGCTGCCCAAAGTCTCCAAACAACTGCATTAGTTCAAGCTTCCGTAACTTTCGGATTTAGATTCTTGACTACCAACCAGGAATCTCCCTGAAAATTGGTATAGAAAAACTCCGAATTCAGACTACTCTACGCGAAAGCGACCGAGGTATCGTTGATCGCCCATTCAAGTGGTATATGGATTTATGTTTTGCCTGAAAATTTGGATCGTGTAAAGGCGAATGTACCTTGCTTTTACTGTATCCTGCTGCATCGTAAATGTAATCTTAGGTTGATCCTTACATAGTAAACCACTGTCGAATGACGTGTGATATGCTTCGCATATCATGACGATTGCTTTGAACCTGTTTTCAGCTTCGTTCATTGTAGTTTCGAGTTTGATAGGGAGCCTGTTTCTAATAAACGGCGGGTGTCCAGATTCTCAATTCCTGCGAATTTTTTTAAACTAATTTTACATCGACAGTTACGACGCTCTCGTATTCACCTTGTAAAGATTCAAAAATGTCTCGTCCCTTCGAAAAGGTATGTGGAAGTTTGTCTTATTATGCAATCCTCTCTCACGTTACAAGATTATCATCGTTGGGGCTGGCTCGGCTGGGTTACTTCCTGCCCTTATGCTTTCTAGCCAAGACATCCCCGTTCACGTCGTGGATGGTACCAAAGGCATAGACCAGCGGCCCCGGCCGCCTTTTATGGATCTGGATCTATCCCAGATCTCAGACGCGCAGGGGTTCTCGACAAAATCCGGCAGCGGGGCTATCCACCAACCGTGTTCAGTTGGCGGCGCTTCGGGGACGATTACGAAGCGTGGTCCACATGGTCTCACAAAGTCATGTCAAATGTCGACGGCGAGGATCTTCGAACTGCTTGTCTGCCACTGAATGAGCTCCTTGGGTTGCTGCTGGAGGAAATACGTGATCGGCCTGGTGTTAATATTAGTGGGGAACACAAGGTACTGGGCGCTGATCAAGGCAAGGATAAGGCGTGGGTAGACGTAGAGACAAGCGAAGGAGTAAGCCGTCTCAAAGTAGACTATGTGGTAGGTTGCGATGGAGCCCACAGTCAAGTCCGAAAGAGCATGTTTGGGGATAACTTCCCGGGCTTTACCTGGGATGTGCAGCCATGTTCTACAGATGTAAGTATCTCTAAGTTCCAAAAAGTTGCTGGCACTGACGTTTTTCTTTGCAGACATACTATGACCTTCAAGGAAAATTTGGCTTCGCAGACGCGAATTTCATCATGGACCCAGAAAACTTTTTTGTGAGGCCTTCTTTTTTGCTTGTCAAATAGGAGCTAGCTAACCAAACTCCAGGTGGCAGCAAAGCTCACTCGAGATGGTCTGTTCCGCATCACCTACGGAGAAAGAGCGGACATGACGAAAGAAGAAGTAGAAGAGAGACTCCCGGGCAAGTTCGAAGCTCTTCTACCAGGAAACCCTAAAGCTAGGGGTTACGAGATCAAGAACTGGGCGCCACACAAGATCCACCAGCGCTGCGCTCCTTCTTTCCGCGTCGGCAGACTTCTACTGGCTGCCGACGCTGCTCATGTTTGCAACCCATTTGGAGGATTGGGAATCACAGGTGGCTTTGTGAACGTAAGCGGTCTCTATGACTGCTTGGCAGGAATCTGGTATGGCAAGGCCGATCCCTCGATCTTGGACATATACAGTGAGAAAAGAAAGGAGATCTGGTATAATGTCATTGATGCTGTCTCTCAAAAAAACTTCAGGAGGGTCACAGAGAGAGACCCACAGGGTAATCCACCAAAAGAACAGTGGGAAATGTTTGTGAGCGGGGTCGATAACGATCCTGAGTTGAGGAAGAAGCTGCTTATGCAGCGACTGGGCATCCGATATGACTTCACGCAACATTACACGAGCCATGAATCGAGGCTTTAGTCTGATCTGTATCCAACTGTTTTTGGTTTATAGCTGATAACTTCAAAAAATATACGCTGCAATTTTGCAATCCGTTTGTTCCTGGTAGTAAATCTCTGATAGAACTATCCTACATTCCTTTGGAATTCGCAAATTGATACCTCTGCACACTCTTAGCATAACAAACCACCAGAACCCATTGATCCCAGTCTCTACAGCGTTCTTAAGAAGCTGAATGCCAGGTACAGGATTGGAATCACAGTGGCTCACGAGGTTTAATAGGGTATTGATACAGAAAGATTTGTATATTATAGATCACTGCTTCCAAGTTTGTTCATCTGACTCCTGACCGCGGCATCGATCAAACCAAGGAACTCCTCATCCGTTAAATATGCCCACTCCTTCTTCTGCCAATGATTGAATCCCTGGGGCGAGGGAGGCTTCCAGTCTTGTGGAAACGGCGTGCCATTCACGGCATGCTCATACTCCTCTTTATGCATACATCTGCGGGCAATATAATTAACTCCACACATTGCAGCTTCAGACCGGAAGACATGCTGGTCGAAATGTCGAGGCAGAATCTCAACAGCCGTTGCTCCAGCTGCCATGAACATGATATGCGTCATGGCGGCGCCGTGGTGGCCAACGAGGATGTCAGTAGACTGCGCGAGTTTGATTTGCTCTTCAAATGTAATACTGGCGAAATCGACCACATTGATAGGAGACCGTGGGTAGCGTTCTTTCAGACTTTCCACTCAGCGGTCGAGTGCGACAAACTTCCTATTCTCGTTTCGCTCCACGATCGTAATAGTCAGATGTTTGTGAATCTCTGTGACGGGGCGCTGGACGACGCCGTAGAATTCAAAGATGCGGCGGACGTATGTCGTCAAAAGCGTCTGTGAGGGGCAATTCTCAGGATAGCCAGTGTCCAGCAGGTTGGACCAAAAGGGGCTGCCACATCCCGGAAGTGGAAGGATCACATTGCCAAAGCAAGCTGCTCGCTCCAATGAGCTCTTGCGGATGGGCATTTTCCCGGTAACAATCTCCCAGAGTGGTTCTAGTAGCTCCTCCCGATCATCGTCAAAGACGAGTTGCAGATGTGCAGCATCTTCGTCGGACAGCCAAAGTGTTCCGGTAGCAGGGTTGATGGCGATCCGCAATGCATTCAAACTGTGCCGCGCCTAAATGCCATCGTTAGATTCATTCATGTGGAGGGAGATGAAACAGGATAAAAAAGCAAGGGAAAGAACATTTCACTCACTTGCAAAATTTCCATCAATTTGTGCCATATATTGTGTGTGTTGGTGCTATCCCGTCGCATAAGCATCACCCAATCCTTGCTATCGCTGTTCTCCCGTCCGTATACAGGCTTCGATATCCCCGCCGTTTTCAAAGCTCCAGGTGTTCAACGAAGCACCCACGCCACTATCACGCCAGTACCATCCCCAGTCTGTAGGCCGGTCACGGAAGCCTTCAAGCTCACTGGCAGCATCTAAGGAACTAGTCTGAGCCAGCCTGCCCCGAACGAAAAGAAACGTCTTGGGCAACGCAGAGAGGGTCGGTTTGTCCCCACCCCGCCGTCATAGGTATTGTGAGTCGCGGTGCTACAAAGCACTGAAATGCGCTTAGCGACTCCAATTCGCAGTATGGTAGTTGATGGGTCGCGATGTGTTTGAGATAGGTCGGCATGAAGAATAGCTCGCATTTCTGCCGGCTTTCGCCGAATATTGAGGTCGAGTAATCTGCCGGGAGGCTCGGATTAGTAGGGGGCTTTGGCGATTTGAGGACGGTCTCGTCGCCGTCGGTCTCTGTCAATGGCTTAGATTGTCGAGGATTTTCATTGCTGAAGTTGCCAGAAAATAAATTTGGCAGCTTGTCTGGCCAGTACATCTAGTGCACCACAACGAGACCTAAGAAAATGGAGGAGCCGAGGATGCTGTACTTGCGGTTCGCTCGTATGGGACCTGCGATCATGGTGGGCGGGTGTCTACTAACAAATAGCACAGAGAGTTTGAAAGTCGAAGTTCGACAGTTGCAGTGAGGTCTTCATCTCCGCGGGTTTCATGGGACCGAGTTCCTGATAGCTGATATTCTGCGGACATGTTAAATGGCTCTGTTGGAATCCAACGGGGTGGTGTTGGTGTTTGAAAGAGATAAGAATAGAAATATCGTTGCGGCTCAGTATTCCTCAGGTCGTATGTACCCTAACGAAAAGGCCAGCCATCTTGTATCTGATGATACTTCCAAGTTTGTTCCCCATGAATCCCAGAGCTTCCATGTTCGAGTGCGTCACTCAGAGATTGATCATTCAACAGTACGGATTCACAAACAACGACAAGGCTTCAGCTGATCTTTATATCGATCAACGTTGACTCATCTCTCGGCCACTTCTCACCGTGCATAATCCCATGCACATACGCAGGTCCTTGCAAACGGTAAGTACTGCTTGACTTCCGAGCAATCATAGGAACGTCTACTCCTGCAATAAGAACAATAACATCTCCAGACCGAATTGATAATAGACCTTTACCCATGTATCCTGCTTCTGTAGTAAAAAACAACATGCCCAAACTATGACTGATTGCTAATTTTTGGAATGTCATTGCATTCTCGTTCCGGCGGTTGCTCAGTATTGCAAATTCCGCAGCATTATACGGAAGTATTCTCGAGCTTCCCAGCGGAGTTGTTGGTCGCAAATGACTTGGAAGACCATTGTTTTCAGCCTGAGACTGTTTGATCGTAGATTTCCTCTGACCAATTGATGCCAGCAAATCTTTTTCAAACTCGTGATTGTAGTTGAAATGAACAGATAGCCCCTTTCGCTCAATGGCCGGTCGAAACCGGTTTCCCAGCAATTGAGATTGAAGCCAATGATTGAACCCCGCCCTCTCGTTGAAGTGATGTAAATGGGCTGCCTCGGCCCAGTTTGTATAATCCAGCGTCAAGGTTCGGCGGAATGCACATTCCACCTTCTCGCCACTATGATACGACGGTAGGGCGCTTGCTGTCGCCATCCAGTCTCGAAATATTTCGTATGCGCCAAGTTGTAGTGGCTCGAACCAAGTGTTCAAACTTGAAGACCGCTTCAGATGCAAACCGGCATAATAATCTGAATGCTGAAAGCTAACTTCAGCACAGTCGACTATCTTGTCCACTACAAGGCCACGAACTCTAAGGATCCTGTCTTCATTCAAGAATTTGAACCTTGCACTACTATCCCGAGCAGCTTTGAAGTAGGAAATTCCTGACTTTCCTGTAATGTTTCGCACGCAAATCGTGTGGTCCAGCCCTGAATTCCAGTCCGGGACCCATGATGGCAGACTAGATCGATTTTCGCTTTCCGACGTCTCTAGAAGTACCGAAAGCGATTTATCGGCTGTTATCGCTGCTTTTGTCGCTTCGAGGTAGATTCTTTCGATGGACTTTCTGTAATCCGGAACAGGGAATGGAATCCCAAGAAGTCGTACCATTCCATATATTCCGAATACAGCATCTTTCGGTTTGGAAACTGTCTGATTTCGCCCCTCAGCGAGAATTTCGGTGAGGGAGATCGGTCCTCCTGACGTAGGTTGATATAGGAAATCCTTGATTTTGGAAAACACGAAAACGTACGAAATAATCGATGACTGCCAAGGATCGGTGTAAATTGCCTGATCGTGAGAGCGACGTCGATATTCAACGAGAGACTGTAAGGACGAAAAGAACTTGGATGCTTGAATTTGCTTCTGACCACACACAAAACATGCATCGCGGCTCAACACATACTCCTGCACAGTCCAAAGCCGGGTAAACCACGACCTGGCGCATATGGACTCCACAACGGTGCTACGATTTAGCCTGAGGCGTAATGCGTTCGTCTCCTCATCTAAATATCGCATTAAATCTTAGGTATTTCGTGTGATTTCTGTTTGTTTCTCTCACCTCTGAGAGTTTGAACTATCTGGTCCAAGCGCTTGTCTCGAGAAGATGATGATTGACTGGATGTCAGGACATCATGATAATCATTGAAGAAGCTAATGGTGAAATTTGACCATAGACACTCTTCTCCTAGCCAGATGAGGACTAAGTTGGCCTTGGAATAGACATCACCCATAAGCCGAACTTGATGGCCACGCTCTTCTAAGGAGCTTTGATCAATACAGATTGAATCGACCCAAAGAATCCTAGGCCTATTAGTCCAACGGAACCGATTGAGGGCCCCATTGCAGTTTGCCGTGATTGCCAACTCTTTGCCATCGCATGAGACTTTATGATCTGGCTCCTGTGAGTCCCATGCATAAGAAAGAGCTTCATAGTCGGGTAAATTCGACAGTGTCACCTCAAACAAATCGATTTCAATATTCGTTGAGGGGAGACCAGGCTGAAGTCTAAGCAATCGAATGGAATTTTCGTTGGCCAAGGGGGAATGCCAGTAGGCGTTGAAGCCCGTACTCCAGGCAACCTTCGTTGTCATATCCTGCAACGTATTCTCCACTTCGTAATTACCATGTTAAGTGAATGAATGATAAATGGTAGAAGCAGGGACCCTTGGCCAGATAGGCAAGATTAATCTATTGTATAGTAACTACAAGCTCAAGGCTGGGCTTAGCCACAACGCCAAGCCGTCTCGGGCGGGAAAGGGGTCACGCGGATATACACGGGAAGCACTTTCAAGAACCGAATTCCCTCACTTTTTGACGATGACCAACAAGAATCCAATTATACGGTGACCTGAGTGAAATCAAAAACGTCTTTTTTTTTGTGTGCTTGTTCGCCCGGCTGTGTGCCTTGAAATAAATACAGGAAAGGTGATCGCAATGTGCTCTCGTTATGCCCAGGTAGAAGCCCTACGGCTCAGCCCTGTGAGTGTGCAGCCTGCAAGAAAAAGGGTGTGGCAGCCAACGTAAAAAACCGACCAGAGACTTGGGCTCACGGATTTGGATCCGCACCCGTCTCACATGTTCATTCGCTGCGAAAACAAAAGGCTATCGAGCTCCAAGTAAGCCAAAGCGTGGTTCTGAAACGACAATTGAGGTACCTGAGAGTGTTCTTCGTGGTGATAAAGTAAGCTGTCCTCCACCTGGGTTGAAAATATCATCTGCGAAGAGATTAAAAATACGATTAGCCCAGGTTCAGATGCGAAGAAAACTTGTCGTGGCATATTGGAGTTTTGACATTACCGTGGCATTCCTAGAGAACAATCAAAAGGCTGACACCTCCATTTCAATTAATATCGAATCTCGAATTTAATTGTGTGGTTGATGTAGCGGAGCCTTAAGTTATCGCATGGATATCATCGCCTTTGCCAGCCAAAATGTGTGCCAACTTTGCATCCCCTCATCTGGCAATAAAGTGGTTAAATTTGAACTCATGCTGCTCTGCTAGATCATATCCTCTGGTAGAAATTTCACTTGATGAACAACTCTTTCGAATTGTGTTCCGGCGGCTCCATTGTGCTTCCATGGTAATCTCTTGCTTTTGTACTGCTTGGACGGTTTTGAGATCAAGAGCGGCGAATGAGTCCAGTTGATGTTCATAATACCGAGAGTCATTTAACGCGTAGTATCTGAGACATAAAACAGCTTGCTTGGTCCTTGTATTCTTAATCAGCAAAACAGGAATCAAATAGCATGTGGTATCCAGTCAAGTCCCCCAATTGGGTATGGTTCGCGCCCTTCCTGTTCTAAGACCAACAATTTGTAAGCATGGAGGTCTACCCTTGAACGATATTAGTGGGGTTGTCACTGATTGGTGGTGAGAAATGGCAAACCCCACATCTCACACCCGTAGCTCCACGGACTTCACGGCCAAAAGAAGCTGTCGTGTAACACTCACACACATGTGTTGCTGCAAGTGCTGAAACGGGCAATGTTTACTCAACTACGCAATGTGCTTACATATCCTCAATATCACATCGAACCTTTTGTAATTTCTTTCATTTCTAGCTCGGCTCAGAGAATGTATAAATCACTCCGGTCCTTCACCTTTTCCCCCATGATACATTCTGGTTCACTCAAAAGTTGCTCGACTCATAAGCTCTGATAATTTCTATTGCGGTATCATAAATCAGTTTCACCCCATCGAGTCCTATTGCTCAACTCCACAGCAAGACAACAGCCGCTCCTCAAACTCCAATATGACCAAACCAATCGTAGCCATCATCGGCGCAACAGGCGGCCAAGGGGGCAGCGTTGTCTCCGCCTTCCTCGCAGACGGGAACTACACCGTCAGAGGCATAACTCGCAACCCCTCTAGCGAGAAAGCCTTAGCTCTCAAAACCAAAGGCGTTGAAGTCGTCTCTGCTGATCTCAACAGCCTCGATTCCCTCGTCGAGGCTTTCAAAGTACGCTACCAGTTCCCGATTCTACCAGATTGCTAACCTTAAATTCCAGGGAGCATCAATAATCTTCGCCGTGACAGACTTCTTCGAGCCCTTCGCTGCCTCCGGTCCCGAAGAAGCTGTAAAGGTAGAAGTAGCACAAGGCATCAACCTCGCCAAGGCAGCCTCCCTCACCCCAACACTAACACACTACATCTGGTCTACTCTGCCTGCCGTCAACCGTCTCACAAACAACAAATACCCCGTCCCGCATTTCATCGGCAAGAACCAAGTTGACGACTTCATCAAATCTGATTCGGCGTTGTACGCCAAAACAACCTTTCTGTGGATTGCTTGGTTCATCAGTAATATCCAATGGGGCTTTAACCGTCCATTTTTCTCCGTAAGTTTTTCCCCTTGACTTCCGAAGATCCCAAAACATAATAACGGGTCTGTAGAAAACATCGGGCAAATATCTCCAAATATCCCCCGTCTCCCCCTCAACCCCCGTCTTGACAGTCGGCTCGCACACCGCAAATGTTGGACCCTTCGTCCTAGCCATCGCCCGACAGCCCTCTCTCACGCACTCCAAGTTCGTGCTAGCCTCATCAGGCGGCTGGGAAACTATGGGCTCACTCCTCGACCGCTGGTCCAAGCTTACCGGCAAGGAAACAGAGTATATTCAAGTAGATTTGGAGCAGTTTGATCGGCTTTGGCCCAAATGGGGAAGGGAAATCGGCTTCATGTTGCAGTTTTGGGAGGAGTGGGGGGATAGGAGTTGGACGGGGGAAGAGGGGATCTTGGATGGGGAAGCGTTGGGGGTTAAGGGATTGGTGGATGTGCAAAGTGCCCTGGAGGAGTTGGATTATAGTGATATTTGAGGGGGATCGATATCATGGGGGACGATTGAACGAATGAAAATGCAGGGTTGAGTGATTTATCAGCGGGTGTGCATATGCAATGGAAACCCCGCACCACATATGTGTGTTGTTCCTGGACATCCAATAAGCTTTGGAATATTGATGATTTGCATGGGAATTTCACGTACTGTGACACACCTCCGAAATAAATTCAAATTCGCCGTCTTCACACCATCAAACTCGATGCCTTGATCCTCACCGAAATCATATTATCAAAGCCAAGAGCAAAATGGCAACACCAGGCCGGACACACATTTCCTGGCAAACTCAAAATGGTCAAGTCCATGAACTGATCAATTACATTGGCTTTCTTGAAGCCAAAGTTCAATACCTGCAACAGCATCACGAACATTGCGACATGTTCGGCTTCGTACCAGCACCCGAACGTGGACTAGACCGTAACCCACCAGCACCATACCTCCCGCCCGACGTAATCGTAGCCGCCGAGCCCCAGAATCCCGAGTTCAGCCCCATCTTGCCGCTCCCGGTGTCTATCACCCCAGTCAAGCCTCCGGAGCCTAACCCACGCTGGAAACGCATCGTCGATCAGATGACTAAAGGCTGGGACACGCCGCAGGCTTGGAACTGCAAGCGAGAGGCTATTGGGTTAAACTCAGTCCCCATGAACAAGTATGCACTGATGGTCATTCTGGGAATGAAGAAAGATCTTCCTGAGAACCTGCGGCCTTCAAATCTCTTGGATCAGTGTGCGCAGCAACACTCAAATCCGAAAGAGGCATTGATATATTCCGCCAGACAATACGCGATTGATACCAAATCGTCAGAGACAAACGTCGGACTCGTAGTCCAGATCCATGTGTTCCGTGAGCTAGTATTTGCCTCTCTATGTGTGGTGATGGAACAGCAGGGCCTGCCTATAGACACTATCAATGACTTGATGCGCATCTGTATGTCTAGTTCTGGTCCGGCGAATTTATATAGGTTGAGGCGGGGCGCGCTGTGGGTAAATCGGGTAATTGGTGGAATGATGAAGAAGGGGTGGGGACATGGTGCCACAGAGTTCTTCTTGTTGGGTAAGTTCTCCACTCGTCGCACAACGATCAATGCTGAGAAAAGTAGCTGGTCGCCCGGTATCGCAGTATGGATTACTTTGGGAGGCTTGCATGCATTCGTTCCCGTATTTGAGTGAGCAGCTTGCGAAAATTCATGCCAATGTTGAAGTTCCAGTTGATGAGGAAGGGTGGATTCCATTCTTCATACCCCTCATAATCAAAGGGCTCGTTGGTGATTCATTATCGTGAGTGGAGTGATATATATTTGTCGTATATTGGATATTGACCATTGATAGGCTCCCGCAAATTTGCACAGCCCTAGACTACGAAGAGGAATTTTTGTCCAAACTACCACTGGGTTCGTCCTAGAAAGACTGTTCGAACCCCTGCTTCAAGTTTGGTAGAATCCGGGATTCATACCATTGTCAAAGCCGGCCGGCATTGGAACCTGGAAACCATTCCAAAATGACCAATCCATGGAGGAAGAATCTGGCATCGGTACCGGTATGCCGGATTGGTCAAAGCCCTGTCCACTCAAAGGCTGCTGATTCAGCCATTGATACGCGTCTTCCAGCTGCGTTCCAAACGCGTCACCCAAAGGAGGTTGTGGTGTGTCAGATTGTGCTGTCGAAGCTGGAGATTTCCTAGACGCTAGTTCTTCCCTCATCCCCAGAATAAATTTAGGTGTCGGAGGGCAAGGTTGAAACATCCGCAGCGCCGCTTCACGCGCGTCCCAAGCCTTGAGAGTCAGATTGGCAAGAGCCATGTGGAGTTGGCTACCGTGCTTCTGCTTGCTCTTCATGTCGCTATTGTAACGACGATCGAAACTGTCACTCATTTGCTGCCAGGCCTTATCCGCGAGTTCCCCGGTTGTTCTATGTCGCAAGGCGCAAAGAAGGTAAACGTGGGCGGGAAAAGGAAAGTTGGTGTAAATATGCCACATAAAGCGCCCGAGATTCTTGGCGCACATCATTTTGTGGTGGTTCTCCAGCATTGTCAGACCCAAGATAAAAAATCGTTCCTTTTCCTCGTCTGACATGTCATTTGCCTTGACAGATAGTAGATGTGGATGACGGGGACCCATGCGGAGTCGGCACATGCCAATTCTTGCCATCAGCATAGAGATATGATGCATTGGTACTTGAGAATCGCAGTATTTCAAATACTTCTTCTCCAGCATGTCTTCGAAAGAATCAACCATACCCACATTGGGATCTGCTGGTCCGCATGCGTGTGCTCGTCTCTGATGATGGACAAACTGGGCAATTTCGCATCTTTGTAGAACGAACAGCATTTCTGTGACACCGGGGTGCTCGACCGGAGGCTCTCTCATATCCGGGAACAAGGAGCTATCGTTGACGTTGGATGGCAGTCTCGTTGTCCATATGTGCATATGAAGCGAAGGTCCAGCTCCAGATAGTTCTCCAACACGACTATCCAAAAGAATAATTTGCCACCAGAGACGCCGCCTCATCTCGACTTCGAACGGTTGCAGGCCGTAGGATGTCCCATCGACATTGAGTCCCATCCTTTGTGCAATCCGGACAGTTATCCCGGTCAAGCAGTAAAGTGCGCGGGGATCGATAGAGAAGTTAAGGCTAGCAAGCTGTGAACTAATTAGATCAGACCATTGAGTTTGGATGGGGAGTGCTACAAGATAGAGGACAAAACCCTGTAGAATAGTCATGTCTGATGAGCGGAGAAATCCTGCTCGGAGAAGGGCTTGTCGACAGCCAGATTGATATCGGTTCAAGAGAGTAGACTTTTCTTCGCAAAATATTGTCTTTACTTCTAGTTCATCTAATGAGTTGATTGCTGTCGCGTAGATACCAAACATGAGAACTTCCATTCTCTTGGAGACTTTCGTCAAGTCAGCGCTGGCGTCAAGAACTTGCTGCTGCACCGTAGGAGCATGAAAGATCTTAATGAGGGGGTTAACATTGTCAAGGAAGGTTTGCCAAAGTCGGAATATATGCATGGGCGGCGGATGGAGGCCGGTCAAAGATTCTGCGGGTTGTGATGGAAACAAGAGATCACCTGCGTCTGAGCCGATGGCATCATAGGTTTTGGTGATGGGGGAATCAAAGTCCTCGTCATCGGATGATCCCTGGAGAATTTCCTCTGCGTCTCGAAACTAGAATTGTCAGCCCAGTAAGAAACACACGAGCGTTTCACAAACCTCCTCGTTGAGTCCGTTCCATAGATTGCTATGTCATGTTAGCGAAAAGTGACAGGTTTGGCAGGATTCAGATCATACTTCTCGACGTGCCTCAATGACCTCCTGACTGACAGTGACCTAAGTATGTGGGGCGGATAACACCCAGCGGCGTGAGAATTGGGCTTTATTTCGGCTACTTCCTTCGGAGCTGGAGGCTCCTCTGACCTATTTATTGCATCGATATCTGCTCCGTATGCTTTGAGATGTTCCTCATACTTTCTCAAGCGTGCGAGCAATTCGGCTTCGGGGAATCTCTTCTTCCGTTTTCTCGGAGGCATAGTTGAAGCCGAGATACATTCTACTCGAGCCTTTGTGCAATTCTGGCAGGGGTCGTTCCTGTCACACTTGACTTTTCGTTGTTGACAGAGCACACATGGATGCTTCTTTCTATTTTGGGCTTCGATACCATGTGGAGATTTCGAACGATTTTCCTCGGTAGTCGACATATCTACATAGAAATAGAATGTACGACTTTAGGGAGATTTATAGGCGGAGAAATGTACAATTGGGCCAGTGATCCAACTCTCAATATGTGATTTTGTTAACCGTGGAAAGAAAGGGGCGTGCGAAGCGAGGCTGCTCTCAACGTCTTTGCGTGCAATTGCAACAAAAAGGGATCAGACCGGATCACGGAGACTTCAGATTTAGTGGAACGGGAAAACCTTTCTTGTCCAGACTTCTGACTTCAAGGCTCCTCGTGGCTTAATAGTTTGGGAGGAGCAGAGTCGGAAAATAGAAAGTGGCGATATGACTGCTCGGAAAACAGAAGTCTCCGAGACTAAGCCACTTGCAGTATGACAGGTGCAGGGGAAATGGAGTATCAACTGTCCGTCTCACGCTTTCTAGTGGTCTTACTCTACGTGAACTGTATAAGGCAGAAATGTAATGATGCGTAGATATTTTCAAAGGCAGCAAGTGAAGTTGGTGCGGCCAAGAGTGAGGTTGGATGTTAAACAGAAAAGGGGTTGCATTGTGGCGTTGAAATGTGGCTGGTGACTCCATAGTGGCTCGGTAGTTTACAGCGCGGACGAATTAGGGCCGCGATATTCCCAAAGCTGCATTGAGTTGCGTACCTCCGTAAAGATCCCAATTTCAACGTCTAGAGTGTCTCGACCCCTCCGCATCCTCCACGACGCCGGATATACCTTCGAGGTGAAGATCTGGAGCTGCAGAGAGCGTACAGATCGTTGCTTTCTTGCCGCATCGCCAGCGAGAAGGTTGGATCTCTGATCCTATCCGCGTCCCCCGACGTCCCCCGAAGCCACCTCTCCTTTTGTCGACCCACCGGCACCCCGTCCCGTTTCGAAACAACCTGCAACCTCGAACACGCCACGCTCAGACCTCACCGGTCTCTGCTGCAGCATGGAGGGCTTCAGGAGCCGCGTCACGCCAGTTCTGGCCGTTGGTATTGCAGTCTTATTGTCTGCTAGAGGGGCAGCAGCACACGGCGACCACAATATGGAGAAGGTACAAGACGGCGAAGCGATGAGCGTAGATCCCATTGTACGTTACTCGGGGAAGCCGTGGAGGAGAGTGTTGGGTTGATGCCTATCTAGGACTCGATATTATGGATACATATCCTCCTGATGATGCTGTCTTTTGGCATCATCTTCCCAACCGGAATGGTCCTCGGGGTAAGTTGAGGACGTTACCGCACCCCGGAATACATGCTAATGATCCTGTGATGGCAGATGGTTCGAAACCGATGGCATGTCCCACTGCAAGTCATCGGAACAGCAATTGCGATAGTGGCATACTTCCTAGGACATCTACACGGAGGCCGAGCCTTTTCGAAAAACGTCCACGCTGCCTTTGCCAATTGGCTCATGTTAATGCTTGCCGTACAAGTCGTTTTCGGAATATACTTGAAGTTCCATATTACAAAGGGTTTCCACGGGAAGATTAGGAAGGTTGCTGTACATGGACACGGAATTGTTGGAAAGGCCATGCCAGTGGTGGCTTGGGTACAGATGCTCTTTGGGGGAATAACCGCGTTGGGATTCTGCCGTGATGATCATCTGGGTCAATGTCTGGCTCATTTCATTATGGGGAGCGCCTTCATCGGATACGCCATTATTATGACAATCATGATGTTGGTTGGACAGATTTGGTTGAAGAGAACTGGAAGATCACAGGAGTTCTTCGACTCAGCTATGATTGCGGCTTGGGGCTGCGTAAACACCTTCACCGAACATCGATGGGGCGGTCCCTGGGTCGCCAACGACATCCAGCACACCACGATGGGAGTTATCTGGTGGTGTGCAGGTCTTACAGGAGTTTGGCTTAGCAGGAAGAGGGACGGATCCCCAAAGAGGAATTTCGTTCCTGGATTCGTCATCTTCATTACTGGATGGGCTATGTCTGGCCACCCTCAACATCTGCCACTCAGCACAATGGTTCACACCATGTTTGGTTACACTTTGATGGCGGCAGGAATTACCAGAATCATCGAAGTTGCTTTCGTCTTGCATGATAAGAGCTCACTATCGGATGAGGGAGATGCACACAGCTTCCAATATATTCCACCTTTCGTAAGCTACCCCTCTCCTCCTTTTGAAGAACTTTACTGACAACAGCAGCTACTATACGCCTCAGGATTCCTGTTCATGGGAGCAACAGAAGAGCAGATGCAACTCATCTCGGACGCCGGCATCACCCACGTTTCGTACGTTCTGGTTCTATACAGCTTCGCCTTCCTCTTATTCCTTTTCACCAATATGCTTCTACATCTCTACGCCATCAATTCTGCGCCCGCTGTACCACCGAAGGATAACGGCGAGCCAGTGAGGGCGCCGCGTATGAATGGTCACACACGGGCAACAGACTCGAGGCAGATCAGGGACGCGGAGGAATTCGAGCTCGAGGGCTTGATGAGCGAGGATGAAAGTCCTGAGAGTCCGAGTACACTGGGGAAGAACAACGAGGTGCGCGTTGATTGAGGTGTCTACTTCTCTGGTCACATAGGGATCTTGTAAATTGTTTCTCCTCTGTTCGGCTGCATTGCATTGCTCGGTGTTATGGGATATTTGATACTAGAAATAAACTCGAAATAATTGTGCATCGCGAATGCGTTCCCACCTGCACCTTTTGGTTCCTCGCCTGCACATGAGCTCTGTTTTAGACAATGCTAGCTATCATGAGTACTTCTTACAACGTCATCACTCTCCCCATCCTGCCCTTCCTTCACTACACGTTTTTCTTCCTCCCTTCCAAGCCCCAAATTTCCAATCCCCAACCCACAACAGCACAAGCCCACAACCCCACAAAAAGCCAGAACTGCGGAAACCCCTCACCGAACTCTGGATCCACCGCTAAACTCCCCGGATACAAAACAGCGCTCAGTCCCGTGACCCAATACAAACTCCCAAGAACCATAGCTGTAAACAAGTTCTCTCTTTGCGCTTCCACATTAACGTTACGACGATGTGTATAGTAGAGTGTTAAGAGACCGAGGGAGAGACCCATGGACATTGTTTGTCCGTTGTGGAATTTTGCGTGCGGGGGCCAGCGGGGGTTCTTGACGTGTGTGTGGTTGAAATCTGCGATAAAGGGGCCTAGCATTTGGGCGGCGCCATTGATGGTGAGGAGGGCGCGGCCCAGCATCTTGTTTGATGGCGTGTAGTTGAGTTTATGGAATTTTCACGGGAGATGATGGGTGATGGGGTCCCAGTTGTAGAAGCGGGGTAGATTGATCTCCTGTACGGTGCCCAAAGGTCTAGTGAGTAAATGTTGTATGCGCTGCGGGGATTTGAGGTTATACAAAACAACGGCAGTCTGTTATGAGGTTGGTATTCTGATCAGACCTGCTATAGTGACAAAGCATTTGTACGTACATATGTACGTACTTGGACCTCTTTACGTCTAGTGCGGTAAATTGGCAGCGCACTAACTGAAACACTGCTTTGTAATTGAGGTATGAAGCAACAGAAGTTGATTGATGATGGCGTTCTTGGACAGGATCTCTTTTGATACACTAAGGTAGGAAGTCCTTGCATCGGGCTCACGAGATAGGGGTGAAGAGTGGGTCTCGCGTTTCCTCTCGGCCTTCGGCCTTTGTTCGTAAGCCATTCCCAGACCATCTTTTTTTTTTTGAGCTATTTCCGATTGAGATTCCTTTCTGTTGCATCCATTTGAGACGGGAAGCCCATACGTATGTACTGTTCTGAACTCTCCGTTGCGTATATTCCGACCACCCTCAGCTCATGGAAAGGGAAGTCAGATTCATCCAGAATAAATTCATTAATGGATTGTACTCTACGCTCAAATTTCATTAACTTGATTATTGCAGTGTTTGCTCGATTTGTTGAACTGTCGACAAAATGCCCCATTGATAGCCAGTTCTATTGAAACGCAACATTGAAATCGACGACTACGGGATGAAAGACAAGAGAGACAGAAGGGCCGTCACTTCAGGAGCCTCCCCATGAAGGACGAAGCAGCTGCTTTGGCCGAGCCCACAGCACTCGGACGAGCCTTCTCATTCGATGGTCCACCAAATCGCGAACCATTAGGGGCTGTCTGATAATTCGTCCTTTGCACAGCCGATCCATGGGACTGAAAAGATGCAAAAGGCCGTAATGGCATACTGGGTAATGCCTTCCGTACAACAGAAGTAGTCCTTGGCACACCACCCCCGGATTTCGTCGCCTGAAAAGCACCAGAGTGACCCCGCGACCCCTTCACTCGGTATGGCCTCTCCCGATAGGTAGCTTCATGAGCAGCAGTAATGCCCTCCTTAACTTTCCTCAGCTCTGCCCCAAAATGCTTCAAGCGGTACAGCTGTTTGACCAAGTCATTGACACCTTGCTCGTCCAGAAGACGGCAGTTCGGATCGTGCTTCATGCTTTCCGTCAATACCTTCACGAGCTCCACGTGTCGATCGCGGTCGCGGCCTAGGGCTTGAAGACGCTTGGGGCTACCTCCTGCGTTGACTTTTGCTTTTTCTTCCTTGATGAGGAAGTCGAGATAATCGAGTGTAGCGTCGTTGTATGGTGTGATTGAGAATCTCTCTAGGAAGACGCCGAACTGTGCCGCAGCGTTTTGAACTTGCTCGTGCTCACTTTTGTACTCATTGACCAGTTTTTGGGTTTGCGCAATTCCCGTTTGTCGAAGAGTAATATCGTCAGCGTGGTCTCGAAGCCGTTGCTCGATCGTTGGGTCGATGACTGTTCCGGTTTCCTCGTGCTGCCTGTGACTGAGTTAAAATCATTTTATCTTCATATAATTAAAGCAGGATAAGCGAAGACTGCTTGCTTTCTTTGAGACTGCTGATTGGGTAAATTGCTACGAGATCAAGAATGATTAGGAAATTCGAGCCACTTACTCGTAGAAAATATGCATATGCTGCTGCCAGTGGTGAGAACAATGCTGGCAGATACTTGAACCGCTGAAGGCCGCACAGTCGATCAATCCAGGATCTGCCATCTTATCTACTTGTACACCGGAGAGGTAGCAGACGGCATGGCAATGTTGTTTGTAGACTGTTACCAGTACATCGTCTTGGTTACCATCGCTCCGGACTTCTGTACAAGAGGGATCGCAACAAACGGTTCGGGGCTTGTTCAGTGCAGTTACATGGATCTGGATCCTTTGTGTTTGCAGTCTGCCTCGAAGTTCGTCTCCTTTTAGACGTTCATCACCCAGCTCTCTCACTTTATCTTCGGCCAACGCAATGTTGGTATTGATGTTTTTAGAGATTGTGACCATGGGTATAGTCAATTGTGTTATCAACTGTCGAGTACTGTTCAAGCTGATTGTGCTTTGCACTTGGTGCGGGGCTTGCTCTTGGAAATGCTTCAAGAGTCGCATTGCTTCGTTTCTCGAATTAACCCAGCTACGAAGAAACATGTTAATATAAGCGGTCTTTCAGCTTATGTGGAGCAAGACGAGGTAACCCGGACCTTGCCAGTTCACTATTCACACTGTCCCAGGGGATATGACAAATGGGGAATGAGAAGATGTAGGAGTACGATTGAGCTTACCTGCGGCGAAAATCTTCTTCGTTGTCCATCTGAGTTCCATTCTTATATGCAGCCAGGTAACGAAAGCTTTCCGAGTCAAAGCAGTATGCGGTATGAGTAGACAAGGAGAGTCCAACGTCAGGGTGTCTAGCCAGGAGAGACTCGAGAGATCCGAAAGTATCACCCGGTGTATAGTTCGAAATTCGGGTGTTTGTGAAGCCGAAGACCATATTCCTCGCAGAATCACGATGTAAGTGGGTGAGTAGCTCGGTTACGCAGAAGCTAAACATTGTCGTCAATCTTGCATTGTTTGATTTGAGTAGGATCAGTATCCCGTGAACTGACGAGCAGATTAGCTTTCCTCCCTGGAATAATTTTGAGAGGGTTTGGAACGAGATTTGGGCAGGCATTTCACTTAGAAGGATGCTTGGAAGATGAAACTTACGTTCATCGTAACTGCTAAGAGTTGCTAGGATATCCGCCATGTTCTTCTGGTCATACTCGAGGCCGCGAGTGTCACCAATTCCTGGGGTGTCAATCAAGCGAATCGTTCTGGTTCCAATGCTAACTGGGTATACGGTGGTCTCTTGAGTTGCAGACTCGCCAGTGCTCCCATCATTTTCGTCTTTCCTGGAGCCAACCTGCACCTTGATCTGTTGAATTTTACTGTCAGGGTTCGATCGATCCATAATCTGTGTTGAGAATGAGCACGGTATGACCCAGTTGAGACCATCTGCCTTGATAGCTTGCTCCAGAGTATCGAAGGTGAGGTAATTGACGAAAGCATTGATGAATGTTGACTTTCCCACGCCGGTTTCTCCGAGAATCAAAATGTTGAGGTTATCAGTCGCAGTGAGACTACCGAGAAGCGCTTTCAGTACTCCATTTTCGTATTTCTCGAACTCGGATCCGTGCTGCTCGCTGTTACACTTGAAGTCGTATTTGCTAAACAGGATTGAGTCAGCTGATAGATCGGTCACTGGGGCACTTTGAGGGTCTCCTAGTCTGCCGAGGAAGCAGGAACAAACTCTGGCTACCGGGATGACTCACCTGTAAAGACTGCGTCCACAATCGCAGTATATAAAGGAATCTGAATAACCGTACTCAATTGGAGCGTGGCATTCAGAGCAAATCCAATCAGGTGCTTGGTTGTGGTCGCAGTGACGACCCGGACAAGCCATCTTGACAAAGCGGCGCTTGAGCGGCTTCTGAACATTGTCTGTGTCCAAGCTGCCCCGCGCGTAGCGAGCGAAACATTTCTCTGCTAAGAATTGTCTTTGCTCAAGCATGTCGCCGGCTACTTCCTTTCCTTCTCGGAAGTGGGCAATGCGTGAAGTCTCCAGAACCTTTCCTCTCGCGTCTTCGTCAACGATGGCAATGAAAACGTTTTGCCTTCTGTCTTGTAGAAGCTCTAACAGGAGCTTTTGATTTCCATTCCAGGTACGTTGGTCTTTCATGCTGGCAGTAGTGAAGGAGAATATGTACGCGTTTGTATTGTAGGTCCTGGACAGTTCCACCTTCGTGTCGATGTCATTGTACCCAATATAGGTGGCACCGTTGGCTACCATTGCGTTAATAAACTCGACTTTCTGTCGTTGACTTTCTGTTATGTCCGAGATATTCTGGGGTGAGAACTCGGGTAGCCTTGGATCTTTCAGTAGGTCCCATAGCTTGGAAGGATCAGTGGTTCCTCTCCTGGAATCATGTAGAATTTCCGCGTAAAGGGATTTGATGTTCGCCCTTGCCACCCTCATGCTCTCAATGATATTTGAAACCATTCGAACATGGTCTGCTGGTATATATAATTCGTGTCTCTTGACAAATGACTGGTAGTCGTTCATCTTCCGTTGGGCAGCGATAATCTGGTCAAAGAGTGATATGAACCTTTGAAGGCAATCAGGACTAGGAGGCGTCGCTATGGAATTCGCTTCAACCGTGATTGGAAGAAACATGGGGAGCATTCCCACTGGGACCAAGGTATACACAAGGGGTGTTCCCTTTCCATGGTTTTGATGCTTCAAATTCTGTGGAACGAGTCCCAGGAATTCGGAAGCATTCTGGGAATCTGCCATCTGAAGCCCAGTCTCGGCTAGAACATCGCCGTAGATAGTGATAGCCAAAGGCAGATCTGAATCAACGTGTCCGTTGTACTGGGATCCAGCGCCATTCAGCGCCCTTTCAAAGTGATCAACGCTCGCTCGAAATTGGCGTTCCACCTGAGTCGTATCGACGTTGACTGGGGCTCGATGGCGAATGGAGATAATACTCTGGGCGCCCCACTCGATCTCAGTAACGACGTGTGTTGCTTCCCGGGTCGAGATATTTGGAGTAGCAACGCAAGTTTTGAGCTCATTACTCATGAAGTTTAGTTTCTCTTGGGTGGTGATGATCTTGTGGCGAATTGCGGCCTGAAGAATCAGATTACTATCGCGATGCTCATCCAGAAAAAGAGCAGAGCCACGCAGGGGCACTAGACCGGCCAAGACGCTTGCACTCAAATCCGGGGAGAGACCTATCTCGTCGAACCTTGACTTGAAGGTATCCACATAGTTCACGTGAACGTCCGTCTTTGGGTTGGAGTTTTGGACAACTGCATCCAGAGGAAGATTCTTGTTGAAAATTGACCGAGACAAGAATTTATCCGTTGTGGCATCATAAAGACTTCCGATTGCGGCTACTTGGCCTAGAGCTGGGCGGTGCGTGATGGTGTTCGACATTGTTGAGAGAATGTATCGATCGCCAACAAATAAGTTGGTGCAAAAGGTCTTCGGGTGACGCTCAAAAAGACTGGAAGATCAGCTGGAATATGAAATAGCAATAGATCCAGCCTTTCCCCAGTCCCTGCAGCCTCATGGAGAATAAGCTCAGTCTTGATGTCTGCTTCTGGAGATGACACGGGAACAATCTAAGCCCATCTCGCCGCAAAAGCAACCCACGGCCGCAAATACTTTGGCTGCATAATATTGCAGTGGAATACAATGGCGCTTGTCGGCATGCAGTGTGATGAGACATCTGGCGATGGAGATGGAGATTTCCGGGGGCCATTTCAGGGGTAGAGTGATGGCACCAACGCGGCTTTCTAGTAGGCACCCAGCCGAATGAGCCTCATCATAACTGTTGAAGGACCAATGAACCGATTCTTGGAGGTTGGTGGTGGCAATGTTCATCGATCCTCCAAAGCTGTGGAAATTGACACGTTCGAAAAGGGTCATGGTGGGGGGATTAATTGGCTCCGTTTTGGGGGGCGTGGCACGAGTGGCTGACTATCCCGTCACCTCTGCACCTATGTGCACCGCGTCGACCACGCTCAAATGCCGACTGATCACAACTACTCAAACATGGGACCCTGAATTAGCAATATTACGCGGTGCGCCCACGGAATGAAAGATGATGGCGTCGAAAAAGCGTGGGGGCCATGGCGCATCTTGTTTTATCGGGGGACCAAACTGGACGAGGCTGACATTGGCCAGGAACCACTGCGCTGCACGCATGATTTAGGGAAATATCTTCGCGCTATGTCGGCGTTCATTTTTGAATCTCTAAACCTCTATCCAAATGCCAGGCCAGTGGCCGAAAGGCAATAGGAAACCGTGGAACTTCTGGGCGTTGCGGAGTAAGCCTGGAGACCTCGAAAATCAGCAAACCTATGACCTAGGCTCGCCAGGACTTGGTCCTCCACTGTGAGATGGTCCTTTCTGAATTCTAAAGATCCTTCATATGAAACCTACAGCGTACTAACTATTTTGTCATAGATCTAGTTCAAAACCAGTACTCCGCATCACAGTTGGCAGCGGGGTAACACAGAGAATCTTCCAAGTCGAGGAGGAGAAAGTTCGGAATTGTTCTAGAGGATGGGGAAGCGGCGAGGTTATCATCCTGGGTGACGAGGATCCCGCAGTCTTTGCATTATTCGCACAATGGCTTCAAAGCGAAGAGACACCCGTTTCATATGGCCCAGGACGAACATCTTCATCGGAGCCCTGGATTTCGAATGCAGCAAGGGCCTGGGTACTAGGCGAAAGACTAAAAGCCCCTCGATTCCAGAGGTATGCTCTTTCTCAGCTTATCACAACATGCGCATTGGCAGCTTTCGGGCCGTGGAAATATATTGAGGAGAAGACATCAAAGGATTCAGCCATTCGGAGATTTTCAGACCACTGGGTTGCATGGAATTCATACCTGGCTGGACCAAAGTCAAACGAGTACTCAGGGCTAGCTGCAGCCAAACGAAGACCACCCGCAACCAAGGACACAAGAGACCCAAGAACCTTTGATATTGAGCATTGGTACATGGACTGTGGGAAGAAGCTGGACCCAAAATGTCGCCATGATCCCATTACCCGACAGAAAGAACTCGAAGCTGCGAGGAACAGGAAGATACCGCAAAAAGATTACGGCAGTTCTTTTGAAGCTCTACGGCAGGGAAAATTGAACGGCTCCAATTCGGGGTCGCAAAATACACTGCCAGGTCCAAGTCCCTACAATCCTCCGCGCCAAACTCCCAGACCTGTTTCCAGGTCAAGCCGCGGGTGTTGCACCATTACTTTACGCATGATTGCGGTTGTAAGGTTTTCTATCACCCACACTTTGGAATATAAACGCTAACGGAATTTTCAGTTGGTGTACGTTGGGCTTATCGGCCTCCTTCTGTGGCGATCCGTTCTGGTTCATTACTTTCACAAATACATTCCAATAAAGCACTCCATTCAAGTGTTCAGTTTGGCTACCGCAGCAGTTGGAGGCCTGAGTGTTTTGTTCTATCCTCTCGTTATCTTCTATATCCTCTTCGCTGTTCCTGACGCCATCGTCATGGCCTTTTATACATCTCGTGCAGCCGTGGTACGTGAAGATCAATTTTACCTGTCTAGGAGTCTCCTGTCTAACATCGTCTTCTTAGCTTTCTCAAGAGGCCCTTGGCATAACTATCTTGCTCTTTGTTAGTCTGCCGTTCTCATGGGCATACATTTATATCATGGATGATGTCCTTGACTGGATGTGATGGAAGTGGAATGGATATTTCAAGCCGCACGGTGCTCGTTAGTCGATCACAATCGGAAATGTTTGACAACGACTTTCGAGTTTGTATAATCCCAGAATCTAGAATTCGATTCATTTCTACCATGCAATGAATGTGCGTAAACTAATGGAGGAGGCGGTTATCCCTCATAAGCGCCCAACGGCAAGCCATATATATCATTGAAGTACCTTCCACCTCCCTTGTATCAAGGAAGTTCCTAATCTGCCTGACCATTCCAAGTCGCGACCCCAAGCTCCTAGTTGACAACCATATAAACAAATTGACTAATGCCACATTACCGCTGACCCCCCAAAAGACATTCCCTTGGAAGCTAATAAGGTCTGTGCTGTCGCTCGCGAACCTGAGCAAGCAGCGAGGCGATATGCTGCGCCTGCTCTGCTATTTGACGATCTCTTGATACCAGAGAATCCTCCAATTCCCTGATTTTGCCCATCATGTCTTTCGATTCCTGTGACAGGCGCTCGCTGCTCTTTCTGAAGAAGTCATACATAGGACGCATTTGTTCCAGCTCAGCGGCTTGAGCTGCAATAGTTCGGTCCATTTCCTGGTTTGTCTGGATCTGGTGCTTACTATCGAGCCGGTCCTCGTGGTCACGTAGTTGAGATAGTTCGATGGCTTGAGATTCCTTCATCCTCTTCGTTTCAGAGTGCGTTCTACTCTCAACTTCTAGCTCAGCACGCAACTGTGAGATTTCAAGTGCTGAAGACGACCTCAATTGTTGCACTTCCTCGTTCAGCTGGCGCGATACTTGACTTCTGGCGTCAAGCTCCATTCCAAGATCTTTTGCAACTTGCTTTGCCTTATTGTTGAGCGTTTCCAATTGAAGAATCGTAGAATCTTTTGACCGCAACAGCACCTCAAGCTCCTCTGTTTTCAATTGCAGGTCTTTGCGTTCTCGTTCCGTAGTCTCCAATCGGGAGACGAGGGCTTCATTCGAGACGAGTGCTTCCCGAGAATTCTCTAGGTCTAACTGGACCCGTGCGAGCTTTTGTGCCTCTGCTTGTCTAAATTCATCGTTACTTTCCTTCTTCACCAAGCTGTCTTCACTTTGGCCCGCATGCTTGGTTTCCAACTCCAACCTCCCCACTTTGATTCTGAGGTCTTCCAGTATGCAATCCTTTTCTTTCAGCTCCCTTTCCAACATTTGTCTTGTAAGCAGGGACTCGGCGTCTGATTCCGCTTTCGCTTCCTTGCTTTCTTCGAGTTCCTGTTGCGTGTCCATCAGATCCGTCAATATCTTATCCACTGCGTCCTGCATGTCATCCCTTTCGCCGGTGGCAACAGTCAAGCATTGCCTGAGACTTTCGTTTTCTGCGGCGAGCTTTTCAGCTATTCGTTTGGCATCTTCATTTTCTGCAGAAGCAAGATCTCTCATAACTGCCTTGTCTGCCCGACGAGGCTGCAGAATTGGAAGTGACAATTGGGGTTCGAGGCCGAAGTCTGCGACGGGCTGTGATTGCTTCGGCTTCGCTGCAAAGGGACGTCTAGAAGTATCTGTCATGTCTCCTGCCTCTGATGTTGGAAGCGCCCTCAAAATCACCAGAAATTTTTTTTCATCAATCACCACAAGGCTTTGACCTGGCCTGTGAGTTGAAAGTTCTATCACGGGTGATAGAAACACCCGGTAAAGGGAGGAATAGCGTTGGCGTAATCCAGAATCAATAAGCCACGGTTTATTCCAAGCGCCAACTAATCTGGAAAATCGATGTGACACAGCAGACATTCCGCCGGCCATTGCTTCTTTTGTTGGATTCCATATTGTGGCGTCAGCCACATGCAGGACCCCATTTCCGTCACAACATCCCACGTTCAGCTGAGTCTGATTCTGGGCGACTCACCCAGGAACCTCGCATAATTCAGGAACCTTGCATATGCGGCAACTTTCGTTCCAGGGACACCCTCAATCATTCGGACACAAATTTGCTGTCAGTTCTTAGCACTCTTCAATGGCAGACCGCAAGTGCCTAACCGGGTCCTTCACTCTTCACCTTTGATACGAAATCTACTTTTTTATTGCTAAGAGATTTCTACGATAAGACTATACTACAATGTTGCCGGAGAATATAGGGGTTCCTGGAGTACCTGGCCGGGAAGCAGTTGCCGATGTGATGAGCGAATGCAACTGTACCGAAGAAAGAGCCATCAAGCTGCTGCAGGTTAATTTTAACAATCAAAAGATTTGGATTGTACAACTGACTTCTTCAGTGGGCCAGAAATGATCCGCAGAAGGCCAAAAACCACCATCGGACTTTAGCTACCTATATGACTCAACCAACAAGGCCCTCTCAAGCTCCTATAAGTACACTAAAATCGTCAATAGAGGCATCACAGTCAACAGCAGACAAAAAAGACGCCGCAGACTTCAGCTCGGCCAAAGACCCCGGCTTAATCACTCCTCCAACTGATGATGAGGCTTCTCAAACGTCATCTGGATCTAACCCAGTATCTCCTCCACGCAAGGCTGGGTTCTTGAAGCGGCAAGTACACGACACCGACCAAGCCAGCCTCGAAAATAATTCTAGTACTATCGAAGTCAAGAGTGGGATCACGAATGGGCCTCAAACTTCTGGTCGCCAGTTCAAAGTGCCTATTGTCACTAGCGACACAAACCTGAACTTAGAGAAACCTTTCCAGCCGATCATCACTGACGACATCGAGACTCTAAACTCAGTCATTGAAGCTTTTGACGATGACACGGAGGAACAAATGCCAGAGCCAGCGCCGGAATGGGATTTTGTACTCCCAGTAGTGCCACCACCTCCAACTTTGGTCCCGGGGCTTGGAAACAGTTCGGATGACTTTGACGTTTACAGTCTTATTGGTGCCATACAACATGGTATAGACTTTCATACTATGCAGAATTATCTGGCATACTATGACAAGTCACAGGTCAAGAGCGAGATCAACGAAGAAGTTTACGGTTTCCCCGCCATGTTTTACGCCGTTGCCACGAATAGCGAGCCAATCATTCGGACATGGGTCTCATATGGTGGTGATATCAACGCTATTCATGCTACTTCAGGTATCCCTCTCATTGCATTTACGATCATGCAGTGTGAAGTTATACAGCAAGACACCACTCGAGCGCTTGCAACACTTCTTAGTCTTGGAGCAACACCCAACTCTATACCATCCGCATTTTATACCCCATTCTGTCGAGACTTACCGGAAGCTGGCCCGGACATCGCAGAACTTGCTGATATCAATGATGATGACAAGAAATGGTGTACATCAGTGTTCAGGAATAGACTCGCCAGAACAGCAAACCTAACCAGTCGCTATTACCTCGAGCGAGCCGCCAAAACGAAGAAACCCTCTACACGGCACAGACAAATAGCTCTACGTCGGAACGCAGAAGCTTTGCTCGGTATTCCTTATTTCCTCATCGGCCAAACCGTTGCAGCGAATCTGTTGCTCCAGAAACTATTAAGTCATATTATGATTCCCAGTAGACGACCCCTAGTCTTGGTATTTGCCGGCCCCAGTGGTCATGGTAAGACGGAGCTCGCTCGAAGTCTTGGTCATCTTCTCTCGTTGGAATTGGAGGTGGTGGACTGTACAATTTACAGCCGTGAGCAAGAATTGTTCGGTCCACGCGCACCATGGGCGGAATGGGAGAAGGGTTCGCCACTGAATAATTTTCTTGCACGGAAAGCAGGGGAAAGATGCATTGTATTCCTTGACGAGTTTGAAAAGACGAGTAGGGATATTCATCAGACACTCCTTTTACCGTTCGATTCTGGTACATTGTCACAGCCCCGGTCTCCGTGCAATGACACTAACACCCTCCACAGGGGATTATGAAGATCGCCGCAACCGCCAGAAGATTGATTGTTCGAAGACAATTTGGATTCTCGCCACCAACGCTTTGGACGCGACTATCAAAGACTTCTGCGCGCAAAATCACGACGCATTTTTCATCAACGAAGACGACGTCAAGAGAATGCAAGTGATAAAGCAACTCACGAAGTCCGTTAAGCAAGAATTCTTACACATTTTCGATGTATGTAGCACTCTCTAAGGTGTCAATTCTGCCGTATTGCAGGATTGAGAGGCTGATTTGTTGTGGATATAGTCACCCCTGACGGGTCGAATTTCAAGCTTTCTCCCATTTCTTCCATTCTCACCCAGTGAACAAGCTGTGGTAGCACACAAGTATCTTCTGGAACTTTCGGGCAAAGTTCGGTCATCGGTCAATCTCTCGACCGGACCAAATGAGCAACTACTAGGGAACGTTCGTCTAAGGATCAAGAAAGATGCGAGTGTTTGCGGACTCTTAGCAGTATCTGAATATCATGCGGATTTAGGGGCACGTAGCCTTATTACAGCTGTAAAGTCGCAAGTGGAAGACGTACTAGTGGAGAGATATTTAGATGTTGAAAGGGAGATCGGGGAGGGTAATGAGATAGTAGAGTTTGTTGTTGACGTGCAAGGGGGGGAAGTAGTTGTTAATATGGTTGGTTAGAAGCTTGAAAGTAGGCGAAAGTCAACTTTAAGAATAGAGTATAAAGGCGAACCTCCAAGACTGCGGGTAATAATTGGACGTACTATCTGCTATGCTAGAACATTTGCCTGGTTTCAAAGTCATCAACGATGAAATAACGCACGAATATCTTGTTAAGACTGAAACATATTCTCAGTCCTCGCTGCATCAAGAGAAAGTCGCCCAAGTCCTTCTCTCTAACCTTCCACCCCTTGATATCGTGAGTCTCTCTATTCCCACAAGATATGATCAACCCCCAAACTAGCAATTATCGGCAACGCAGCATCACGAACGAAATCCGCATCAGACCCACCACTAGCAGCCAAGCTGGCCATGGCTGCAGTGGCTGTTGTAGAACCAGCACGAAGTCCCTTGTCCCCAATCCAATCTGCGTCAGACGATCGTAAGCGGACTGCTGTTGCTGCACCTGCAATGATCCCAACCGCCCCTGCGTATAGAACCTGCTCGGAAAATGGCAAGGTGACTTTGATTGATGTATGATCCTGCTGGGACTGGGGTATGTCTCTGTGGCTTGAAGAGCGACGATGTCTAGAAGATTCTGGCTCTGGCGGGATGAGACTCCGGCGAATATCATGCTGGCTTCGCTTAAAAAGGGGTTCGGAATATCTTCGCCGGCGTCGAATTCCCTTATTGCCCCACCTGTTTATCCTGATATCTTCGATAACTTCTCGCTCAATAGATCTTGAGAGGTTTCTTCCATCTGCAGCCTCTTGACGACCTCGATCTTCGAGCTTGAGCCTTCCACTCTCAGTCAAATTTCGATCAGCAAAAGAGACACGAATTTCGTTTCGAGTTGGTGGACTGCGAAGACCTTCTTCCATATCATCGTTTGCATCTTTCTGTCTCCTTTGCTTCCGTCTCTCCCTGCTTTTCAGACTCACTAGCTTGTCCTTAACCGTCAGAACCACATTAGAAACGAGTTCTATAATTCCACTGCGGAGCTTGTCGCTCGCAGAACTTGACGCCGAGGATGGCGACAAATTATCTTCAGAATTATCAGACTGAATGGTTGGCATGATAATTTGTATCAAGCAGAAAGAGTCTGCAGGGAGGGGGTGTAGAATATGTGGACAAGCGGGAGGAAAATTTGTCCCTCAAGAAGCTTGACCTCCGGCACTAATCTCCTTTTCCTATATGTGTTTACAGCACCCATCATGAACAGAAATACGTTGAATCAATAAAGCATGACAGCCTATACCTGCTTTGGCATGTGATGGACTTGGATTTTGTGACCTTTGGTTTTACTCACGTGTGCCTCGTGACTCTCGCGGTTTCTCGGCCCCTGAAAATTAGCGAATACAATTCGAGTATCGAAGCCCGTGGGTGGTCAAATGAGGGTACATGTATTTATTATTTTCTGTCACCACATGGAATATTTGTATCATCGCATTTGACGCATGCCATTTTTACTGGCCAGTGGATGTCGAAAAGTCCAACAACACTTATAAATCCGACTCCTGTTCGCCACATATAATCTCGAGCTCACCCTTTCGTCAGACAGAGTCTAAATATAGAAATCTGATGTCCACCTGGGTTCCACAGCCCATAACGGGAGAAGTTCTTGACTCGGGGTTGGGGTTTGTGATCCAAAGTCAAGTCACGATATGTCGCTTCCTTGGCATAACTATCTATTCAACCGTGCCCCGCAACTGCACTACAAATCGGATTTATGCGCCTGAAGTATCCTGCTTGGTGGGAATTGAATCAAGTATCGCTCTTCAAGGTCATACAGGCCTGGAACGCTTAATGAAACAAACGAACAAACAAACAAACTCTTCAAAGGTCATAATTATGTTCGAAAGTATTCTTATTCGATTCCGTACGCTTTATCCTTCAAATTCAACAAAGCAAACTAACAACCTCGACCAAACTCTTGATAAGGTCGAAATATACAGCCACGATGGAGTATCGCTCCCTGGGCCCTGTGACTATCTTCTATGACATTGCCAGCTCTCGGTGAACATCAGTCAGTCGCCAGCATCAGCCCCACGTCAACTAGATAAAGCGTGATCAGCGGTGATCAATACGTTTTCTCTTGGGAGCACCCCCACCGGTGCTAGAAACTTTCGTTCTCATTCTCTTCTCTATTTTTATTTCTCCCGATTTTTCTTTTATTAAATTAATATCCAAATCTCAATAAAAATGTCGGACACTGCAGACATCACTGAGCTGCATCACCTATGCGTCCTCATTCATGGGTAAATGACACTTCGAAGCAAATGCAAGAAACTATACTAATATCCCCCAGCTTTTGGGGCAGTCCCCAAGACCTCTCAGTCATAGCCTCAACACTGAGGGCAAAGCACACCACCGATACATTACATATCCTCGTCGCCAAACGCAACAGCGGGAACTACACGTACGACGGTATTGAACTGGGCGGTGAACGAGTCTGTCAAGAAATAGAAGAAGAGATCTCGAGTTTGAAAGCTCAGGGGTGTGAGATCAAAAAGCTGTCTCTTGTTGGGTATTCACTCGGAGGACTTGTGGCACGCTATGCTGTTGGGTTGCTTAACAGTAAAGGTGTATTCGAGACCATTACTCCAGTCGTAAGTCAAGTCACATCTCAATCCCCCAAAATAAACCCTCTAAGTAGCAAAAAGAATTTTACAACCTTCGTAACCCCCCACCTCGGCGTCCGCGCCCCCCTCCGCGGCTGGCAAAACAGCATCTGGAACATCTTCGGCGCACGTACCCTCCTAACATCCGGCCGGCAACTCTTCATGATCGACGATTTCCGTTCCACGGGACGTCCACTACTCTCGATCCTCGCGGATCCAGATTCGATATTCATCCAAGGCCTTTCCAAATTCCAACGGCGCACATTATATACCAACATCGTGAACGATCGAAGCGCTGTATACTACACGACCAGCATTTCGAAAACCGATCCTTTTACGAATTTGGATAAGATTGATATATCTTATCTTCAAGGATATGAAGACGTTATACTGGACCCCGCTATCCCCATCAAGTTACTCGATTCCGAGGCCCAAATTAGCCAGAATAAGCAGAAAGCGAAACAGCTAGTACAAAGCACGCAAACACAACTGCTGCGTCTCCCCTTCGTGCTAGCACTAATATCCTACATTCCTATCGGCATCCTCACTGTACTCATCAACTCCAGCCTGCAAGCCCTACAAAGCCAGCAGCGGATCCGGGCGTACGAGAAAGGACTTACGGATATCGAGCCTAGTCACTATCGTGTGCCGTTACTTATCACCAATATCCAGAGTACGATAGGAGAGGTGTACGAGAGTGTGAATAACGCGCAAAGTCACGAGTATTTAGCTTCACAAGCAGAAGAAGAACTTCAAGATTCAGGAGTGTTGGTGAGGAATGATGAGAGTGGGTTTGCGACGCTGGCGCTTGCGGAGAGTCAGTTTAAGATGATAAGGGCGCTGGATGAGGTGGGGTGGAGGAAATGCGGGGTGCATATAAGGAAGGCGAGGCATAGTCATGCGGCTATTATTGTGAGGACGGAGAAGGAGAGTTTTGGGGAGGGGAGGGTGGTGCTTAGGCATTGGGTTGAGGAGGAGTTTATTTTGTAGGTGTTTGTGGTTGTGCCGTCGTATAGGAGGAGGGCCGTTTTGTGTTTGTTTTTTTATACCTTGCACTAGCGTTTGAAAGAGTCTAGGGGGGCTGATTGAGTGGCATTTAATGGTGTGTATTCATTGAAGGAGTTTGGAGGGGCTCGACTTTCATGCACCGGAGATGCTAGACTTGAGGAATTTGAAATGAGATTATACCCTGAAAGAATTACATTACAGTGATATAACAACTTTGCGCGTTCTTTTGATGCATTGCACAGGGCTTGAGAAGTAAAGGTCTTATCGAAAATCACATCACATCAGATGGAAACAAAATAGACAGACTGTTTTGGTGGCGATGTGATCAAAAATGATCCCATCATCAATATCATATCATTCATTGCGGCAACTAAAGTCTCAAATACGCAATCGCATATCGAATCCATAAGTCGCTCGCGTAAAAGGCATGAATCTCATAACATCCGCTCCAAAGATCGTGGTTTCGGGTCAGCTGAGCCTCAATCCAACGCACTTGCCGTGCATGTATGTCCATCGCGGGAGAAGGTCCCCTAGGAAGCAGAAGCGACAGCCCTTGCCGTCTCCTCTCTCTCCCGTTGTAGGAGCGCCTCCATGACGCCTACAGGGCCAGCAGCCTTCATCTCCTGGACAACTTTATCAACACCCAACTGTTGATCGGTCCAAAGGGGCTCTGGCTCCTTCACATCGGACTCTCCAACGCCAATGAAGCCTCCTTGGCTTGCCCATTCGCTTGTGCGCTTGAGACCTAGCTCATTCCAAACAGATTCGAGAGCAGACACTAGATGCTCTCTGAACTCGCGGGTATGGCCGGGCGTGGGAGTAATACGGAGACGTTCTTGGCCGACTGGGACGGTGGGGTAGTTGATGCTTTGGACGTAAATGTCGTGTTTGTCGAGTAGCATGTCGGAGGCTTGTTTTGCGAGCTCAGCGTTTCCAACAAGAACAGGGATGATGTGACTGGGATTTGGGATGACGGGGATGTCACGCTCGTTGAGAGAATCCTTGACAGCACGGGTGTGAAGTTGCTGGAGTCGACGATCGCCTTGGTATTGTGATTGGTATTCAATGGCCGTTTGGGCGCCAGCCATGGTTGCGGGAGGGAGGGAGGTGGTGAAGATGAATCCTGGGGCGAGGGAGCGGACAGCGTCAACCATTTTGGCGGAACCAGCAATGTATCCGCCTACGCAGCCGTATGCCTTGCCAAGAGTTCCAGTAATGATGTCGACGCGATCCATGATCGTGCCACGAGGACGGCCGTTGAGATGTGCTTCGTAATCTAGATGTTCCGCAACTCCAGCGCCGTGTGGTCCATACATGCCAACGGCATGAACTTCATCGAGAAAGGTGATTGCGCCGTATTTCTCGGCCAAATCGCAAATTCCTTCAATTGGACCAACAGAACCGCACATACTATAAACCGACTCAAACGCAATGATTTTAGGGACGTCCGAAGGGAGGGAAGCAAGCTTGGCTTCGAGATCGGCCAAGTCATTGTGCTGGAAGACCATCTTCTTTGCACCAGAGTGTCGAATTCCCTGGATCATGGACGCATGATTCAGACTGTCAGACAAAATGACACAGTTTGGCAATTTGCTTCCCAAAGTCGCAAGTGTAGCATCATTGGCAACATAGCAAGACGTAAACACCAAAGCGGCGTCCTTGGCGTGCAACTTTGCAATTGAAGCCTCCAAACTGACCGCATGCTGATTATGGCCGGAGATATTTCGGGTTCCTCCAGCTCCAGCCCCGTATTCCTCCAGCGTATTGTGCATGGTCTTCAAGACCTGCGGGTTTCTGCCCATTCCCAAATAATCATTGGAGCACCAAACAGTGACTCGCTCGGCCTTGTTGGACATGTGGGCGCGGGGGAACTCTTTGGCGAGGCGATTGATGTTGTTGAAGTAGCGATAAGACTTGTCCTTGTGCTTCTTGTCGAGTTCGGCATTGTAGAAGCCCTCGTAATCGAATTTTGGGGCATTTTTGTGGTGGGTGGCTTGGGTGGTGGGTTTGCCATGTTGATGATATGGGACTTTTGATGATTAGCGGGGTAAATAAAAATCCTGCAGCAGCAAACCACTTACCAGAGTCACGACCAAACACGGCACCTTCAATGGGTCTGGCTTCCTGGGCACTGGTGGTATGGAGTTTGGCCTTTCCAGAGCCGGCCTTTCCGGTGAATGCTCTGATGGCTCCCAGCGCAGCAACGCCACCGAGTCCTCCCAACTTGCTGTTCTTTGCGGTCTGCATGGCCAGAGCCTTTCCCATGACGGGGCAGCGACGGGCCATGGTCTGCAGATTGGACATTCTACCACCGCCGGGAGAGGCCTGGCGAGCGGGAGTGGTGGTGGAGAGGGAGCGCAGAGTTGCCGGGCAGGTCTTCTTCAAGAACGGGCAGACTGCCTTGGACTGGCGAAGAACGGCGTCCATGGTGGCGGTTGCGATTGATCAATGATCGAGGCTGAGGCTGTTGATGGGTTTTCCTGTCGGCAGGAAGACGAGGTAATTGGGAGTGTAATCAGAAGGAAAAGTTGGAAGGCGGGTGTGCGATGGGAATTGTGTGGGATTATGTACTCACGTACCGTAGTTCGCAGTGGAGATGTCGATTTGAGAAAGTCGACGACCTCGGGCGGCCCAATCGGTCTCTGACGCTAAAACAGCGATGATCGGCTGCTGCGTCTCCGGTCGCAGGCTAGACGGCATAAGCATAATAACTTCACATCTGATTGGGTGAATATGTGAATTATTCTTCTCACTATTCTGCATTCAGAGTTGTGCCTGTTTTCTGCTTTTTCTGTCTTTTCTCTCACTGGTTGTTCCTCAGTAGTGGCGCAAGATCTGCCGGGTAACTTGAGATCCAAACTACCCCTCTCCTCTCCTTGGTCTCTGCCATTTCGGTTTTCAATCCATCGCACCTTGCCCCTTTGCCTCCTAATCTCAGACTACCCCACACTCTGGACTCAACTCAGTCTAAACCTTACTCACTACTGTACTGCAGACAATGGCGCCGCTGACGCTGGTGGAAGTGGTGAAATGAAAAGTATTGGAAAAGGAGTGGGGACGGCTGGCCCGTCTTCTCTCTTCGCGGCCTTTGATAAATGGAAAAGGCAACCCTCCTCATATCCCGTGACTGTGTAAGCTAGTCGCTATATCCGCTGCATGACCCAGATACCCGGAGAGGACACATGTGGCATTTGACACTTGCATCTGGATGCATCAGCCGATTCAGCCGATTCAGCCCCTAGTCACATGACGCTCCTGCATCGTGGGATGCTGAAGGATGATCAGGAAAGGATCAGCTCAGCGACCCAGCAGCTCCCGTCTCAGCTCCCGAAAGCTGTCCCGTCCCGACAGATGCATCCTTCCTCGGGCCGCATGTTTCTAGGATCGGGAACCGCTTACAACTTATAGGTATAGAACCCTCGCCGGTTTCGTCTTGTCTCTCGATAGGAGAATTTTCGATAATCAATCGGGCTATCCCCGCTTTGACTCTACACATGTCACACAATATTACTAAGCCCTGGATACAAATACCCAGGAGTTTTCCCTGAATGGCATTTTGCGACCGATCCCGGGCTCTGCAACGCCACTTGCTAACATACTTCGTAACCGTTTTACTGCGCCGTTATCTTTCCTTCGATTTCAGTGCCAGCAATCCAGACTGTCGCCGAGAACTTGCCAGAGCCCAGATGCTTACTGCATTGGCGTGAACACTACAATTGGTCTACTCGTACACAGACCTTCTCGTCAAAGGCTTCCATTTACGTCTAGCACGGCGCTGGAACTCAGGGGCACAGATAACTTTATCTGCACATCGGTTACGGCATCAGCACTTGCCAAGACTTTAAGGGGTAGGACAAGGTCTCGGTTCCAATAGTGAACCCATTTGCAGAGGAGGGGCCGGAGTAACAGCCTATCAGGGAAAGTCTTTCAGATTCAAGCATGCAAGACGATGGGGACCCGAACGATGTGACTTGATATGACCTATGAAGCGCAATTGGCATCCCGGTAGTCTCGGATGCGTCCGGATCGAATGCATCAAGTACCGAGACTTATATGAAAAGGCGGAAAAACTGCTTATTTCAACTCGGCTGGACCCTTCTTCGCCTTCAACATCCCACTTGCTTTGAGGAATTTGTCGAAATGTCTGACATAATACCGGACTGGATGGCGAGCGGCGCACTGTCCGCCTTACCGCGTGAGGCTGTTTGGTTCACTTTAATAGTACTTCTGCTGGCCTTTCTTGCCTTTTCAATTTTCCAGAACTCGCCCAGCCTACCTGCAATTAACTACGACAAAAAGGAATGGACTTATACCAAGGCGAAGCAAAATTTCCGGGGCAACGCGAAAAAGCTCATAAACCAGGGACTCAAGAAGGTGCTCACGCCTTAGAGCTATATTCGACTGTGAAATGCTAAGCCATCTTTAGTTCGGTGGTGCATTTACACTTATCACAGACAATGGACCCTTTATTATTCTATCGGCGGATTATCTCGAGGCTGTCGAGCGTGAACCTAAGTTGAGCTTCATGGAATTCATAACCAAAGTAGGTAACCTACCATGGGGATTATTTTCGCGCCATTCGATTAGATCCCGTTCCCTAATATCAGCCTAGGAAAACCTCGCATCTTATGATTCGTTTAAACAAACTCGAGCCCAACCAGCGGGGTTGTATGAGGAAGCTTGCATGAAAGGCCTGACTCGAAACCTCTGTACGACTTTCCACATTATGGCATGGATCCCGCGGGGTCACTAATACGGGTATTCCTACAGCAAAGTATACGAATGTGCTCTCGGATGTGATGACAGAATGCTTGGATGAGTCGTGGGGACGTTCCACAGGTGAGTGGTGGAAACGACCAAGTGCTGTCGGAAATCTCTAATCTCCGACCAATACAGAATGGCACGAAGTGGACCAGCGAGCCGACCTTCTCAACTGGGTAGCTCGACTGTCGGCAAGAGTCTTCAACGGAGAGGAACTTTCCAAGAACAAAGAATGGCTTCGTATATCAATTGAGTTCACCGTCAACTTCTTCGGCGGTATCACAGTCGTCAAGGCCTACCCGGGACCCCTACGTTGGTTTGCAGAGAAAACGCTTCCCATCTGTCGCAATGTACGCAGAGACTACAACCAAGCAGGCAAGATCCTAGCTCCCGTTTTCAAGCAACGTGACGCCGAAATTGCTGCAGCCAAAAGAGAGAACCGAGAGCCCAATCTGCCTGATGATTCGATCGAGTGGTTCCGGAAAGCTGCGAGGGGTAGACCGTATGGCGAGCTCGATGTCCAGCTAGGCATTTCGATGGCAGCTATTCATACGACGAGCGATCTTCTAGGACAGACGATTTTTAACTTGTGTGCGCATCCCGAACTGATTGAGCCCCTTCGCGAGGAAGCAATTGTGACTTTAAAGAAGCATGGATGGGAAAAGACTGGTTTAGCGGAAATGAATCTCCTGGACAGTGTTTTCAAGGAGACGCAGCGGATGAAGCCTATTTCTATGAGTAAGTTCCGATCAACATGAATTCTTCAAGACTTGATCTTACAAAACTCCTTAGCACACATGCACCGTCTCGCAACCGCCAACGTAGAGCTACCCAACGGCATCAAAATCCACAAAGGCGATCGCATTGCTTTTTCGTCCGACCGGATGTGGGATCCAGAGGTCTACTCCGACCCAGAAACATTCGACGGATACCGTTATGTCAAGCGCCGCGAGATTCCAGAATATAAGTACAACAGTCTGCTCATTTCGACAAGCAACGACCACACAGCTTTCAGTTGGGGCAAACATGCTTGTCCGGGGCGGTTCTTTGCGGCTCAAGAGGTTAAGATTGCTATGGTGCATATTTTGTTGAAATATGATTTTCGATTGGAGGATCCGGGGAGTGCGGGTTGGTTTGAGGTTGGGCTGGGGATGTTTACTAATCCTATGGTTAAGATAAGTGTGAGGAGGAGGAAGGAAGAGCTGGATTTGGGGAATTGTGGTTTTAAGAATTAGGTGAGGTGACGCACTGTCACATCAAAAGCAAGCCCATTCTGTCTGGAAGCACGTCCTGGGATTACCACTATGATCTATGTTTCTCATTACTCGCGGCTTCTACCTCCCCTTTACCGAAACGTTATTCATTTGTCTCCCCGCTCCAATTACAGACTCGATTCGAACTCGGAGCCAGCTGTTTCTCTCACAGTCCACCACCATTTCTCTCCCAAAACCACCACGTCGAGAACCAAGTCCCAGTAAGCCGCGTTTTCATAGCAAACTGATTCCAAATATCATACATCCTCCAACCACTAACTCACTCCTCCCTCCTCCCAATCCACTTCCCCTCCACGCCCACCTCATACCCTACGCCCACTCCCCCTTCATCCCCCACATCCTCACAATCCTCAACGTACGGCTTCCGATAATTACTCCCCCTCTCCCTCTCCACCTCCCTCCTCTCTCCCACCTCCCCTCGCCGCCACCCCTCCAACTCCCTATTCGCTCTCGCAAGAGCCGTACAAGTCTCCCTAAGCCCCACCTTCATCGCCTCTTTATCCCGTCTCGCAACTCTAAGCTCTTCTTCCAAAGCGGCATTCTTCTGCCTTTCCTCAGTTAGCAGGGTTTGTAGGTCTGTGATTTTGCGTTCGAGGACTGCTTCTCTGCCCGTTGGTTCTTGAGATGTTGATTTGGTGTGGCGGACCTGGCGGTGAGAGTGAGAGTGAGAGTGAGAATGTGGACGGGCTTGTGCGCCTGCGTCGAGGGAATCGTCGGGCAGGAATTCGCGGCGCTTGGTGCGGGTTTCGTGTTGGGTTTCTTGGGAGGTGTATGATGTGGGCGGGTCTGGGTTTGGAGGCGTTGAGCGGCCGCCGCGCGCGCTTTGGAAGGAGGTTGTGAAGCGGTTGAGCATGGTGGGTTTGGGTGTTTGTATTGTGGTATTAGGTTGTTATTGGTATTTTGTGGTTAGGGTGATTAGGGATGCGTGAGTTGTCGTTTAGGGATGTTGAAAGAAAGACCCGGAGCAAAAGTTTGGTGCTTGTGAAATGTTTTTCAAGGGGGCTTGGGCTAATTCACCTTTTTTGGTGTGAATTCTTGTGGCGCCGGCGAAAGATTGGACAAGTGTCAATTTACTGTTTGATTAGGAGTTTTCAAGTAAGCGGATGAAAATTTCGGGGTCAAAAGGAGGGTTTTATGCTAAGGATTCACCTTAGCGATCGAGCCAGGAATTGAAAGTTGAGGTCGAAAGTTGTGCATGTCTCCCGGACCTCATGGCTCCAGTGCTCTTTCATTGTTGTAATTTTGCTTGGGTGACTGCCCTTACTACTCCCCCAATCCATTACAGTCTTCGTCGAAACTGTGGCATCTTATGCTGACTTCCGCTTCTCGACTTTGCATTTGATTTCAACAATCCGCAAAATGAGTTTCTTCGTTCTGCCTTACGAATCCTGTAGCTCTATATTCCCGTAAGGCTTTGGAGGTCGTCCAAATCATTTGCGCTGACAATGGGTTTCCAAAGCCGAGAAGCGTACATCGTCTGTTTGGCTCAAACTGCCAGCTGCCAAAGACTTCCGCGGTGTCATATGTGACATATATCTTCTCATGCACCGGATCTAGGGGCTAAATACGCACTAGGATGACCGCATCTAGCACCGAGTAAATCTAGAGCCTCTTAGAAACAAAAGACATGCCTTGTAAACTTGACACTTGAAGACGGGATTGAAGTCGAGTTTACCAAAAATATCGTACATCAACACCCGTTCCACCACAACAAATTTTTCCCCACCTCCATATACATCCACTCAAAACCGAGTCCCTATCACCACCCCCTAAAATCCCAACCTCCTCCCCTCTTCCCCTACAAGCCTTCTCCCCTCACTCTCACCCCTAACCCACTCATCCGTACTAAACAGCTCAAAAAAGCCAATCTTGCCTAGCACCGGCACCGCGCTCTTGATTTCTTTTTCCAACTTCTCTTTCTCTTCGTTTGATGAAGATGTGTTGTAGGCCTTGATGTTGTAGAGCAGGGTTCCGACTGTGCCTGTGGGGACTTTTTGGCCGTTGGCCATTGTTACGACGGGGAAAGCTCCTAGTTTTTGGTTTGTGGCTGCTAGGGCGGCGGTTTGGCCGTCTTCGGATGACATGGTGAGGGCTGTGAATGTTGAATGAATTAGACGTACATGTGCGGTGGAAGGTGGTGGAGAGATGTTGCCCAGGTATATATAATGTTTTAGAGTTGCACATTAGCTTACCAGTCGGCATTTCGATGGAAGTGTCCGGCACCCGAAGCCCCGAAGAGCGATAGTTGGCACCATTGGTTATTAGCTGAGAAGTTTTGGAAACTTTACGTAGTAAGATTACATGATTGGAGAGCCGAGCTCGATGACTACAGATCCTTGCGGCATCCGTTCCGTGGGGATAGCCCGGGAAATTTACCGATGGAATAGTATCTGCGAAAGTCCTTCACGCATTAGATACTTCTGCGTGTCTTGAAAAACAGAATAGGATATTGTTTTGTTCATCAACTGAAGCAAAATTAATTATACTGAGTTCAGATCCAGCTTAGAAGGTTGTGGAAAACAAATCCGCTATCAAGCGCTCCGTTGCACCCCGGGTTTCAAACAACGCATCGTAACTTCGACAGTTTTTTCTTATTTGATGGTGCTGATTTTCACAACAGGTCCCACTTCTACCGTAAATGAATTGTCCCATTTTGGGCCTCGCAATCTACAACAGATCTTGCCTCCTTGTGCTACTGTCCGTTCCACAAGTCCTTCCTATGCGTTTAAATTCAAGGGCGATTCACACGAAAATGAATTCAGTTGCGGATTCTTAAATGCTTCAATCATACCTAGTAGACACGTTAATGAATAGCCAGGAGATTAGAAATGATGAATTACCTTCAATAGCAGCATACATTCCCAGTCCACACATAGAAAGAGATGCCAAGAAGTAGATCACATGCCAGACATTGATTGCAACCTGGAACATACCGCCACTCAGGAACCCGCGTGTCAGTCTTTGGATAGTACGCTCTGTTCTTATTACTTGTCCGGTAGTAGAATCAAAGCCTTCTCCACGATCAGTCCTGATAGCGTTCTTTTGCATGTCGAAGCCCAATGCAAATAACGGAGGCAGCGTATACGTGAGATTCAATAGCGTCGATGCCGCCATGACACTGACGAATCCGAAATAGTCCGGGATGGCTGCTGCAATCACGAATGCTATTGCCCACCAGAAAGGGACGATGCAGGAATATATGATCTTCCCAAGCTTAGTATTCAGCGGGGGCGCGTTGAATATATCTATGAAAACATTGTTGTACAGCACTTTGATACCGATATTTCCGTAGAGTCCAGCAGATATAAGCGCCGCGATCAAGGAGATCATGTTTCCCGCAGTCTGCCATCCATAGACGCTGACGCCTTGGTAACTTGGACTGAAGCTGTACTGTCCTTGAAAGTGATAGACATAGCTTCCATAGACGAGATAAACCGTGTAAATGAAAAACTGGGCTCCCCACATAGCTTTCAGAAAGTCTCGAGGCCGTCTCATTTCAGCCAAGAACTCGACAAAGAGCTGAGCCCCAGCATAGGCCAACACACCGGCGAGTAGGCCGTTGATTGATCCAACGAGACCATTTGGTGGAAGGCCCCCATAGTGAATTATTGCGGGGTAGTTTCCCGCTGCATCTGGTGTGATAGTTTCAGGATCTACGGCGGAGCCTGCAGAGCCGAGGACGGATATTGCATAATTCGGTGGCGAGTGTGCGATGACACCCATTGAAATGAAGATGACCAGTAGATTCAGCCACACTGCGAAGTTTGCTACAAGTCCGTACGCTTTAAGAGTTCGAATCTGTGTTAGGAAGAAACCAGCAACGACAAATAGTACTGGACAGACAACATAGCATAATTTGAACTTCGAAGTCTGTGAAATATTCTCGCCGTACTGAATCGTGACCTGGCCAAGGATCAAGAGGAGAGCAAGTGCCTGGATGATGTTGGTGAAATGACGAGCTCCTGTGCCCCAAGTTCTAAACGCCAAATCGCCATAGTTTCTCGCGGGAAATTGGTAACTGTCGACGCCGAGGAAAACTCGCCAGATCAGATAGCCAGAGTAGCCAGCCATGAACCCGAAAACAGTGAAAAGCGCAATGCCTAGGAAAACTCATCAGTGTGTGCGGCAGACTTGAGTGTAATCGGGAATGAATCTACTTACCTGGCCCCCAGCCCAAAGTACCAAGTGCGAATCCGACTGAATAAGGGCCGAGAATGTCCGTGGTGATCAAATAGAAGCCTAATGGGTATGAGTATCAGAACACGGGCCGAAGCAATGCTTGCATTGCTAATTTCACTCACATGCACCCCAAGAAGCAGTCCGAAGCGCTCGACTTGCATTCGTCCATTCCTCATCCGAAATCTCAAGTCGGTTCTCTCGTTTCGCGAAGTCCGCAGCCGTCAGAGCGTGCGGGGAGTCTCCTGCGGCCGCCACAGGTGCAGCTTTCTCCTTCTTTTTGAAAATTGTGTGCCGCCAAATAGTGCTAGGAGGCTCAAGTGTTGTCTCTTCTTCTCTTGTTCTCTCTGCGTAGTAGAGATACTCTTCGAAGAGGACGTCTGGGTCATGAGGCTTGCGCCCTTGCGGTTTGATGTAAGATGACGAAAAGTTCGGGGCTGGTTGAACGTCCTGACTCCCAGGTGAGTCGGTCGATTTGGGTTTCTCATCCATCGTGGTATCTAAGGATGAATAAAGTGAGAGGTAACTGTCTGCTGTAGATTTTTTGGAAGTGAAGAAATAGGAACATGCGACGATCGGCCTAAAATGCTATCGGTATGCACCGCTGACTAGATTGAACTAACCTGCTCCGTTGACTATAACGAATCAAGACTCATCTTCCTGCATTTCGTAAAAGTTATGAGGTGATCGCTCTATGGTTGGATGAGGGGCTCGTCTATGTAGTAGCCTGTATAATTCCAGGATCCGATGATCTCGGTCTAAGATAAACCGCTAGAATCATGCCGAGAATCCCGTGGAAAGACCTTAGTGCTTACGCTTACGAAAGGATACGCTTTCCTGGGAAAGATCTCGACGAATACGATCCAGGTGACAACTGCTAGCACCTAACGTTAACGAATCTTGAAGTTCTCTACACAATTTCGTGGATCCTAATTAGCCCGGCTTATATATGTTTTCCGCAAAATTTCATCAATCAGCGGAATGAACGGACGCCACAAATTTTACTTCTTCCGGAAGCTCTGGTGCTGATGAGACACGAGGGGCTGACCCCGCAAGTGCTGAAAGCCACAAGGCTTTTCGCAGCTTGGCAGAAGCTTATCTCAACTCCCCAAATATCAGTGCGTCAGACAGAAAAGGCAGCGCTGGAAGGTGCAGATCTTATAAGTTTTACACGGTCTGGGACATTCTTATTCGTTATCGCTTTTCTTTTTCCAGCGCGAACCATTACCCCTCGAAAACCGTGCATCCAACGACACCCCGCATACTACCCCCGGGCCCCATCTCAGTCAATTGAAATTCAGTACACCAACTCGAAAACTGGTCGGTAACTTTACCTCATGTTGAGTGAGATGTCATTCGTGAACAGCAGAATATCGACCTGAGTCAAAACGGTCGCGATTGAAAGGTATTTGTATTTGTGGGTAGCTCTATGCAATTACCTTCCTGCCGTGCCTCAAGTCCCACAGACGGTCCTTCGGCGCGTCTCTCTTGATCGTTTGTCTCATTTCTGGCTGCGAGACCACGGATCTCTTGACAGTAGTGTCGACCTCCCTCTTCGGCAGACTTCCAGCAGCACACTTCCCACCGTTGAAAGCAGAACTTGCAGCGCTCTTCCAGAGTGCAGTAACATCAGTAATCATGGGAAGAGTATAGTACAACCTGCAATCCGCTTCCTCGACGACGAACTGTGCTGGCAACCCATCATTCACGTTGTCTCTCAAGATCTGGTCTCGGACATTGATGCCATTGCTCGAACTTCGTTGCACCGGTAGGTTTGTTAAACGATTCAAAGCCGTCGTCTGTTCTGGGGTGGCAGTGCCGAGAGACAAGGCCTCTTGAGCATTTGAATAGATTTCTCCCCATCCTAGGATTTGAGCTCCTTTGATTCCTCCTACACCTTGAATGGGTCCAACCTTAGGTCGGCCACCCATTGCGATCGTCTTCACGCCACCCTGGATGCGCATCATTTCAGCAAAGAGCGTGCAAGTTGAGGCGCAGTACCCATCCATCAGCATGATGATGTTCTCGGCCTTGAAAGGCTGGGTAAAGTTCTTTCTGCTGCCATAGCCTGTGATGTCGGTCCCTAGTCCGAAGGTTGAGTTGCTAGTTGTGAGTGGGTCGTCCAAGTTCCATCTCAAGTAGTTCGTAAAGCTATCCCCTTTGAATTTAAGAGGGGCGAACTTGGCATCAAACGATTCAAATGGCTGATTCGTGAGATTGAGGTCATAGCGATAATTGAAGAAATTCTCATAGATGGCAATGGTATTGGCGGAAGCTGTGTTTGGATCGTAATCTGCTGGGATGTAGTCGGAGTAGATCTTGGCAATTGCAAGCAGCATGTCGTTTTCACGAAATCTGGAGAATCCATCCTGGACGATATCGGGGAAGAGTTGTCGGAAAAGGTCGTATCCTTGAAGAATGTAACCTCCTCCATTCGCACTCAAATCTATCACCAGCTTAGTTTTCCCAGCTTTGACTGCATCCGCGAAGAACTTCTGAGCAACTTGTTGGAACTCTAGAGGCGACTCCGACTCGAAAGCCAGGAGACTGATCACCGCCACGTCTTCAAATCCTTGGCCATCGAGGTAATATCCAGATACGATGTTATCGTCCGTGATCTCAATTGGGGTGGGATAGCCGGGAGTCACAACATCGGCCGCGCTGACGCTATCTGCAGCCGAGGAAGCCCCCGAAGATACAGAGCAAAACTTCTGGTAGAAGCTTGCACCATCCGTAACACCAGTAAAGTCCCCTTTGACTTTCCCCACATTCTCAAGAGCGAGGACGGTTCCGTTCTCAAACGTGAAGGTGGTGTTTGCGCCAGGGTAAATGTATCTGACCATGTTAATCACTCATCTGATACACTTGAGTCAGCGGAATTACGAACCTCATACGACCACCTCCTGAAAAATAGCCCTTGGAGACAGCTCCAGCTACGAAAGCCTTCTCGAAAAACATGGTATTGTACGCTGCGTCTGCATCTTGGTTGAATGAGGCGGTATAAGCAAAATCACCCACGTATGTCGCCGCATCAACACCGTCAATCAAAGATACCGCGGAAGCAGTCGATGGTGAAGAAGTGGCATCCTCTTTTTACAGTTAGCAGAATCACGAAGGAAATTCAGAGGACTTACCGTATAGATAGATTTTAGGAAGCTCAGACCCATCTTTGCTGACGGATATCAGAGATCGCTGCCGACCCCATTCAATAGCTTTGGTTAGAGCATCAGGGTAGAACACAAAATGTCCGTCGTGCGCTTTGGCGAAAACGTTGTAAAGATCCTGTTGGAAGGCATACTCATTCGGATACACATCCTTTTCAAGATTCGATTTTACGGAAGCCAGGTAACCAAAAATGTCATGGGGTGGGTAAAAATAGTCCGCTGGGGGGTCTTTCTTCCACGCAGAATCTGAAACGGTTAGAATTTATCCTTTTGTGGATTCTGATCTACGCTCACCACTTTGCCACTCAAGATACGGCTCCATGGAGTCCACGAGTTCGATAGCTGCATCTTTATTCAGTGGAACTGAGTTCAAGCAGTCATGTGCGAGCGAAGCTGCTACAGTTGGTGTTGCTGATTTGGTCAGTCTCACTCTCAAATGCCAATTCGAATGAATATACCTGACGGGGAAACTGCTCTTTGGGCCGCAGCCAGACTGCTAACAGTCGCGCATGCGCCTCCGGTGGCGCTGGGAACGGATGTTACAGAGGTTGTTGATGTCACCGCAATGCATTGGCAAGCGCTAGAAATTCTGAATGTTTGGTTCCCATTTTGGTTTTGTTTACACGCATCGATGGCGTAGGTAGGAATGGCCGTGGCAGCAACCGCAGTTTTTGTGAACGTTGAACAAAATGATTGAGCTGCTTCCAGTCGACCCGGGGTCTGAGTAGCTCTCAAGGCCCTCAGACAGTTGTCTGCATCGCAGGAGCCAGAAGCCAGAGCAGCCAAGAGGAGGGTCGTGAACGCGTACAACATGGCGCCGAGAAGTGCGGGACAAGAGCTGCTCCCCAGAATCACCAGGGCATGAGCTTGTTTATATGTGCTCTCGCTGTCCTGGAAATTGAGTCTCGTGTCATGTCGCTGCTATTCTCAGGGACCTGCTTAATGGGGCTAAAAGGGTGCGGCTCTTTTCAATGAATGCAATGCAATAGGTCTGCAGATCTCCGTGGCCAAGACGATAAGAATGGGATAAATGGCTCAAAGTGCGGAGAATTCGTGATATGATTTCCTGGGATGATTTTAATTGGTTACGTACTAGGGAATTCCGCGATCTCAACGGCGCGTTGTTGCTTGGCAGCGGCACAGCACGGCATTCTTGAACGGCGCTGGGAACGCTGGGAAGGTGCCAAGGACACATATTTGCCCTGGTAAGCTGCATTTAAGATGCGGTGCACGGCTTGATTGCCACAAGATTCAAGGTTCAGGCCGTTGAGGAAGTTGTGTCGTGTAGCGGAGGAAGTACGTTCCTGGATGCGGAAGGTGGGCGGGGGTAGCTGCAGGAACACGAATATCGGGTCAGCGCCGGGGGCTTGGAAGCCTGATTAGCCTGAATTCAGCCACATGATCGTGATCTTGGCATCGAAAGGACGGGGAGAAGTGAGATCTTCGAGAATGGTATTGTAGGAAGAAGCTCCAGAATCCGATGTATATGTAAAGGGGATACCTAGGTATGGCCCGGAGCAGTCTGTGCGTGAAATCTAATCTCCATGGGTCAGTACCCACTGAGGGGCCTCGCTTACAGTGCTTACCCCTGAGTTCGCTTGCCAGCCCCTTTAGCAGGGCGGGGCATTGCTATCAACACCTGCCGTACTGACGGCATTGACAATCGCGGATTAGAGCATCCAGATCCCATATCGCTATCTGTGGCACATCTCTCTCAGACATTGATATCAATATTCCTCAATTTCGAAAGTTGGCGAGGCCAAAGGGATTGCAAAGGTTTATTGCGTCACACCAAACGGAGGAATTGTCGCCTCTTCGGAAGGAGAGAATGCAAATTAAGAAGTTACTTTACTTTTTAAGCGTTGCCCCTCTGGCCGCGGTGTATATAGGTAGATTAAGCTCTGACCGAATAAGCATCTAGTAAGTTTCCACCATGAGAAGGATTCAAGTCTGTGAATTGAGATAGTGTCGAACTCTGTGATCTCATGCTAATTGTGTGATGATGATTATGGGTGAGATATTGGAGTGAAATGGGAGCTGTTACTTTTCCCCTCTGCAATTTGATATACTCCGACTCCGCAAGCTTCGCGCGCCCATTTATAGCAATCGTCTTGAAACATTTTAGAGATGCTACAACGATATACCCCGCCTTACCCCGCGTTTGACAACGTCACACCGGCAAAAGCTATCACTAACAGGGACTTTACCATGGGAATGCTCAAATCAAACTTATTTTCGGTGTAAGCACATTAAATACGACTTTGAATACGAGACAAGGTAACATTCAATTTCTTTATTGCCCACCCGGCTTGATGATCAACATAATTAATGATCAACAAAATGCATAAGACTCGTGTCAAAGAGTCCCGATAGGCTCTGAACTACTATATAAAAGCATATTTCAGTGAATCTCAGTTTCCAAAAGATGGCCCATAATTAATTACCAATACGATGCGTTCAACTCATATTTTGTTGCTTTGCGGTTATGCACTTTTACAGCCCGGACTAACAGAGCAGATAACCACATCTGCCCCTTCAACGTCCACAACATCCACGGCATCGGCAACGCCAGTAACCACAACAGCACTCCCTAGCTCCGATACTCCTCCAAATCACTGGCTTCCAGACCGACCAGATCCATACGTCTGCGAGTATCTGGGCGAGAACGACTGCTGGCACCCCTCCGTAATCGAAGAAGGTCCACCGTACTCAGGCTTCAGTCAAGAACGACCAGCCCGAACAAAACAATGTATCGTTCAAACTCACAACGATACCACCAAAGACGATGCTCCCCTAATCTTACAAGCATTCAAAGAATGCCGCGAAAACGCGCATATCGTCTTCGAGAACACGACGTATCACATAGCATCAGTGATGAACACAACCGATCTAAGAAATGTGGATGTCGAGCTCAAAGGCACGCTAAGCTGGAATAATTCGGATATTCAGTACTGGTTGAACAACAGTCTCTACATCGGATTTCAAAACCAGACTTCGGCTTGGTTCTTTGGTGGCGAGAACGTGCATTTTTATGGTCATGGCTATGGGACGTTGCATGGGAATGGCCAGGATTGGTATACATATGCTAATGGAAGGGGGAATTTGCATGGCCGTCCACATGCTATTACTATTTCTGATTCGAAAGAATGTGTAATTGAAGGCCTGAATTTCATAAAGGCTCAGATGTGGACGATGACAGTTGCACGATCCGAACGCATCTTATTACAAGATATCTACGTCAATAACAGCTGTGCCCCCGGCGCAGGAACGTTTCGCGGCTGTAATCTCAACACCGATGGGTGTGACACGGTGAGTTGTATCCAAGAAATATTACCCGACAAATACAATTACTGACACTCTGCAAGGTATATGCAAACAACATAACCTTCCTCCGCTGGACAATCGACAACGGCGACGACGCCATAACCCCCAAGCAAAACTCAACCAACATCTACATCTCCAACTCCACATTCTACAACGGCCAAGGCATAGCGCTCGGCAGCATCGGTCAATACCCGGGTCAAATCGAGAGGATTGCCAATTTCACGGCTCGGAATATCCGGAGCGTGCATACGACTTTCGGAGCATATCTGAAAACGTGGACTGGGTTGAGTAAGGGGTATACTCCTAATGGTGGGGGAGGAGGGTTTGGGACTGGGAGAAATGTTACGTTCGAAGATTTTACGCTGGTGGATGTTGGGACGGCGTGGCATATTGATCAGGCGCAGTCTTATAATGGGCAGAAAGGGGGTGAAGATACTTCGAAGTTTCAGTAAGTTACCAGCACCTAAAAATAGGAAGGCTCGCGAGACCACCAGGACTAATTTGAATGTATTAGATGGCGGGATGTATATTTTGGATCTGCCAGCGGAACTTTGAGGGGTAACAACGTCGTCTCGTTCCAGTGTAGTGCTGCAGCGCCGTGTACCAACATCCATATCGGTGACCGGAATCTTACTATTTCCAACAATGGCTCTATTCCGACGAAGTATCTTTGCGATAATGTCAAAAATGCAGTGGGATTTAAATGTACAGGTTCGACATAGGTCACACCCGAAGAATTCAGCGAGTCCGCGATTCGACGATACGCTGTCTAAAGAAACGTCTTGTGCGGGTTAAAGACCAATTATAGTCTAGGTTTTCTCATAGAATCGAGCGGAAGAGCATGAAAAGTTGATAGACAAAAAGATTGGCAAGCCAACGGAGCCAGATTGATCTGAAATTCAATAGATTATGATTATGCAGGACCTGCCCCACCAGATAGTCAAGATGTCACTTGTGCAAAAGAACTCCTGCCTTGAACTCAGAAATAGATCCACGCATCAAACTCATCATAAAACTTCTACCGGTGCCCCATTAGTCCCCGTAATACTAGAGAACCCCTACAAATGTTCTGCCGTAGGAGCATCCACCTAAATATCCCCATGACCCTCTTTATACCCATACCCCCCAACCTCTGCAAACCACATAATCTTCTCAGCCGCCTTCTTCCTTCCCCCATATCCCTTAACTACCTCCCCTAACTCCCGTGCCTTTTGCACGATCTTCACACCCTTCTCAGTGCTAGAATCCATAATCGTCAAAAGAGCATCACCCAATTCCTCAGGCATGAGAAAGTCTCTTTTGAAACGAGCGCGTCGATTACCCCAGAGACCTATGCCGAGATACTCGATCCGAGCAGCGAATTCGAAGGCGTCGAACCAGCAGTGGATGGCGATTTGGGGGACACCGGCACTGGAGTTGTTAGGATATTTGTGCAGTAGGGAAAGGGTGGGAACTTACGTGATGGCTTCGTAGTAAGATGTTGGTCCGCCACTGTGAACGTAGCACTTGATATGGCCAGTTTGCAGGATGGAGAGAGGGTCCGCTTGCAGCCAGTCGATAATCTTAACGGTTCCGTTCTCTCTGTACTTACTCAGTATCTCTCGGGCTTTGGCATCTTTCCCCGGTTTTGTAGCGAGTTTCCAGAGAATTTGGGTATTTGGAAGCTTCTGCAGTAGATTAAGGAAGCCCTTGGCAATAGATTCGGCTTGAAACTCGGAAGTGATATAACCTGAACCCAAATTCATCAGAACGATCGGTTTTGCTCTTAGCCATTCGTCGAGATCCTAATCTTTGACTAATAAAGGGGTAGTTCGAAGCTAGATGGGGCCGCAGGTCGTGACATTGTTGGGAATTTTCGGGTAAGGGAAGTCTATTTCCGGAGTGGACGGTACAAGATACTCCAAGTTTTTCCTATATACCTCCGTAATCAACGGCAGCTCGCCTTTGAATGTTGGGCTGCGAACTAATTCCAAAATCTTCTTCAACGCTGGACTTGCGAGAGTTGCGGCGTTGAAGTGTGACCAGAGAAGAAGGTTAAGCGGCTTCGTGTACAAAGGCAAAGGGAAACGATATCCCGTGAGCTCTCTAGACTGATATTAGGAAAGATATGACTGTTCAGAAGAGATCACTTACGGTGGGAAGTTCCACATCTGATAGCGCAAGTCAGCCCCCGTCATTATGAACTTGGATGAGCTGTGGCTGAGAATGATGTAGTGGCGAAGTTCCAGCGTCGTGACAGCCGCACGAGCTTCGGCACACAGGTAGTCGACCGCAACAACATTCGGCTGGATGTTCTTGATTACTGAGGCGAGGTCCTTCATTCCGGTTAAATAAGCCAAGTTTTCGAAATCGAAGATGTCAAGAAGGGCTTTGGAGTTCCTGGAAGCGGCTCTAGCCCCACACGCTTCAATATAAGTGTAGCCTTCAAGGTCGATATTTTTCTTCGTCAGGTAAGTTTGTTCGACCGATTGTCCGTCCACCAGATGGAGGGTAATTGGTTTGGAATCCTTTGGAAGTGCTCCGTATTCGCCATTATTGAGGTCTTGAACGCGATTCGTGAGGGACGGTCCAAGTTCCTTGTTCGTGTTGAAAGATGCGATGTGGACTTCACAGCCATGAACCACAAGCTCATACGCAATGGCAAGCACCAGACTCGCAGGGCCATAGTCATTGTTGGTCAAGAATAACACCTTATTATTGTTCGTCATCTCGAACTCGCTCACTCTCTTGTCGAATTCGAAAATGGTAAAGCGAAGTGAAGGAACGCATTCCAAAGAAGTATTTGTAGGAAGACAGAGACTTTCGAAAATGTACTGAGTAAATCATTGTCTGTGAAGATTCACGAGGTTCGTGCTTCATCGAGATGTATGGCAGTGATTCCGAAGGCCCGCTCTCCAGTGCGTCCAAGAATAAGCTTAAGCCAGAGAGTCCTGCTGGGAGCTTGCTCTTTCGTATCCGATCTTTAAAGTGACTAGCTCGTGCGCAGAATGAGAAGCTAGAAAATTCTTTTCATCGACTCTTCGTACTACGTCCGCGGCGAAGATCGTTGAGGTTCTCTCTTCTTCAATCGAAAGGCTATGGTGTTGGGATGCTCGAATTGGAATATACATGGACACTGGGTGACGGCATCTGGTTGACCATCATCGTCTCCGGCGATGATCGACTCCGTAATCCGATACCGCTGAATAATGATAACCGTGAATAAACTCTTCGAGCCCATGAAGTTAAATTATCCGAATAGGATAACAATTGCCGTCGAACTCGAATTCACGTCCAATCTCCTCGAGTGATCCGGGGAGACTTGGGATTGTCCGAGGCTGAGTCCATTCTGTTGCCGAAACTTGGGGCGAAGTATCCATTCCGGGATCCTGGATTCCATACAGCCCCGGCCTGTTGAGAAATTTCAAATTTCGCAGAGATGTTTCTATACGCCAGAGAAGGTCCTCTGACCTTACCCTGATGCAAACCTCCTTTATTGATTTACCCGGCCAGCCTTCACAAAATTCTTTCCAAGTCCCATCTTCATCACACCACCATTCGGATATGACGTTACTGTACATGCTGGGTAGCCATTTCTTGTCGGCTTCTGAAGTTGTAATTAGGTGTTTTTTGTCGGACAAGGCTTTACGATCCAGACGCATTTGGACAATCTCTTCAAATTCGTCCTCAATGTCGCACGTATCAATACACTTATACTCAGGATGATATTGACTCATGAGTTTCATGTAGACATCGAGAGTGTTGCCATCCTCGAAAGCTTGCACAATATCACAGAGATCCTCGAAGTTTGGCTCCCCAAGAAACGCGTGACATAATTGCCGGATTTCACCCATAATGTTATAATCCGCCTCTGGACGGCATCCATGCGCGATATCATGGAATACCTTGGGCATATCCCACGTCCTACATATATCCTGCAGTTTGATACCGCTGGTGAGATCTCTAACCGTTATCGTCATGTAAGTGAATAAGACTTCCTCACATGAAGCCACTAGGGAAAAGAGTCCAGTCGCAATCTCACGAAGAATCAAAAGGACGGGAGGAGAGGGATTGTTGTCTAAGATAAAGAAATGGTCCTGTCCAGGTATAATTAGATCATCTAGGTCTGCAGCTTGTGTGGTGAAGAACATGTGTGACTCAAGGGAGTCTAACATTTCTGGTTCTTCTGTTGTCGAATTTCCATATTCAGACGTTATAGACCCGTCAGATTCCGAATCATCGCCCGAGGAGTATGAAGAGATACGATAACACCGATATTCCCCCATCTGACTGGCCAAGGTCGCCTTATACTTGATACAATGGAGATGAATCAAGGGAATCAACAAGCATGCCGTATCAGCCTCTACTGAGGCAGAAGTGTGCCAGGGCGGTTGGTCCGAGCTTTCAACTATACTTCTAGAACCTAACACAGTATCATTATGTTGTTCATCTCCTTGGTCCACGCCACTTTGCCATTGCTGTTGCTTAGACCTCTCCAAGCCACCAATGACGGGCAAGAATTGTACCATAGAGTAATTTCGATGTGATACGAGGTTGTCGAAATCATCCTGGAGTAAATACTCGTCCTTATCCTCGGTATTACTTTGCGTATCACTTTGATTGATCTGACGAACAAACTCTCTTTTCCAATCTAATGACCACCGCTTATAAATATCACTCTTCAGATTCGTTGGTTCTGGCAGCCCAGCAATAGATTTCCATGCGGGGATCCAGGATGGATAATCATCCCCTCCGTGAATGCCGGAGGCCATGATGAGGACTCTGGTATCTTTTAAATTTATCAGGCAATGAGCAAACATGCCAATAAAAGCATGCTGCAGAGAGATTGAGTAATCTGGTCGTATCGGAGGCGCCCATTGATCGAGCCCCAAAATGCCAAACAATTTATCGCGAGGGTCTGTGGCTTGGCATGTCCAAGTCAGCTTCATCAATCCCAGCAAGCCAATCTGGTCCTCTGCCGTCAACCATGACTGAGTTGCATGTTGAAACCAAGGGGCAGCAGTTCTGCCCCAGTCCCAGTTGGGGTTATCATTTGCGATGTCGCGGATTGTTTGGTGGTCGACCCAATATTCAGCGGAGCCGATTCTGATGATTGATCGCCGCGAGAGTATTATTTCCTGAACGACCCATATCCGACTGAAGTATCTGCGCTTCAGGAGAGAATGGAGGTCACAAGCCAAAGGATTGCCGGGGCTTGACTCACCGCCATCCAAAGGCTCTCGCGGAAGTTCATGCAACTTGCGCCTTTTGGGGTATGATGCATTGCCTTTTGGGTGCACAATATCTTCCCCTAGAAACACGAAAGCCCTCATGCTGTTCTCATAAATTTGACACATCTTGGCGATTTGGTCTTCCCGCTCAGTAAAATTGCTCTGGTCGATGCAGATGGCGTCTACCCAGACGACTCGCTGGCCATTCGTGGGGCGAATAAGTTTGAGCATGGCCCAGCAATTTTTGGTTTGTAGCAGAACGTCCCAATAAGGTCCAATGAATATTGGCCTGCAGGGTGAGCTGTCGCCCTCCTCACCTCCCCAAGTGTAAGAAACGGCTTCATAGTCCGGATACTCGTCGTCGCTGTAAGTGTTGAGGTTGGCGTGAATTGGACTATCTGAATCATCTTTGAGTGGGGACGTGAGATGAAGAAGACGGATTTCGTCGGGACGAAGAGAGTATTCGTAGATCGGAGGATTGGACTTTCGATGAGCAACCGCGGCATCCTTCCCCTTTTCGTTTTTCCGGGCATCTTCTTTGCCAACGGCAGGTGATGTATCTTTGGAGCTTCTGGTATACGGTACGGAATTAGGCCAGAACAAGCCCAAACTTCCGAGTTTCTCATCTGGAGGAATAGACGGAGCAGGGTTGGCTCCCGCGAGGCTGCCGACAAGTCCATCAAGGCAAGGAGATGTTCCGCAAGACTGGCAGAGAATATTTTTGGTGTCCCTGTCGACGACGACATGCGGTCTTGAACACGCGGCTTCATGCCATCGAGATCCCATGTTGAAGTCCAATTCAGAATGATGAAGGAAGGATGGACGAGAAGCAGGCTGAAGTGCGACAGAAGACAGCTCGCTTGGCGTGGTTTAAGATAGAAAGAACGCCCCAGGGAATGCCTCATACGAAAGGTACGAAGCGACTCTACAAGCTCATGCAAGCCCAGCCGCCGAAGACCTATCAGCTAGGTCTCTGAAGCTTTCAAGGCGCCAACATAAACTTAGCCTTATCGAGGCGAACCAGGGAAGATAAAGCACGTGACTATCAGCATCGAGTTTTAGAAGTCGGTCTGGGAAAACAGCAAGGCCAAAAACTTACAATATCACGATAAATTGTGTCATTGCAGTTATTGGCTTTCATTTTCCGCGATTCTTGCGGGGAACTTGGGTGGCCTTGGAACACGTGACTTGGATATTTGAAAACACCTTCGACTCCGAGAAGATACAAGCTCAAAATCTCACTCGAGATGCTATTTTCCTGAGACAGGACTATGAAGCTCACTCGTGCGACACGGTACCTGAGCTGTGTCTTGTTGACGAAGTACAATTCGGGCTCGTGGGGAAGGCGACTCCGAAGAAAAACAACAAAATAACACGAAAGTTCTATCAAACCATGAGATACATCATCGCGCATACAAAATATACAAAAGCGACTCAGGGTCGTGGTACCTTCGTACCTGCGTTGACTTGATTATGCTGGCAATATAAATGGGAAAACCTGATCTCGAGGATATTTTGACGTTTGCAGGGTTTGACGCGGAAAAAAGAGTGGATTCCCAGCCACCAAAACGTTTCAATCACCAGCCTCCCCAACAGACAGTCAAGGCAAGACGTAGAGGTGCTATGGTTTTCTCTCTCTCACTTGATAATTCTTGATAATTCTTCATACTCTGTATTTCGTGATACAAAACTTCACAATGCTTCCAAATTGCATCTGATTAATTTGTTCTCACTCTCAAGTCTGGACTGCACCGCCGATCAAGCTGTCAGACGCCAATCAGCGGGCCGCATCCCTATCGATAGGCCCCGCGTTCACCGACAATCCAGGGTTCAGCAGAAGCATCACCAGTGAAATCCAGGCACGAACACGCACTTGCCACTAGGAGGTACTTGGACGACTCGGCGGTTTTATACTACTATTGATTACTTCTTTCACCTCGTTCAACCCGAGTATATATTCCATCTACCATCAGCCGATCTACTGCCATCCGCCTACGTACAACAGTGTACGAACCTTGCTCGGCCAGCTTTCACGCATGAACCTTCGACTCCATCCGACAAGCGACGCCCTCCGAATGGAATGCCCTCGAGTATAGCATTGCAGCATAACGAGACGCGAGGTTAATCGCGCGGAGGAATCCCAGGAGTTCCCAGCGATATTTGATCATTCCCCAGTATTCTTACCGAATCCTCAGTGAAGGTTGGCGAAAGTGAAGGAGCCCTCGAGACAATCAATGCAACGCAGCCAGGGCCTTCCGAATCCGTCCATCTCCACAATGCAGCACAATCCTCCCAACCTCGATACTGGGAGCTTCAACAGCAGACCTCTCCCAAAGCATCGCAGTACACTCTCTGCATCGAATCTATCAACACCGGATGCATCCAGAAACTCGTCGTTGAATAAAGTATGGGCCGATGATTATTACGCCGACGACTATGCAGGTGGAATATCTCTATCCTTCGACCAAGATATCCCCTCTCCTCCTGCGCCCGCCGCCCTCACTTCGCGCCCCTTCCCTCGCAGCATTCCCTTGACGGCAGAGGAAGACTCGCACCCAGCTCGACAGCCGCGGACACATCAACGATCACTGACGGCGCTGCTACCGTTCCGAAGCTCTCGCCAGAACTCCAAATCGCCCGAACGAAGTCCGGTGAAGCAGAAGATTGACGACGAGTTCATGGCTACACTTACGGGTGACCGCGAGGGCTTGATCAAGGTCGCGGACAAGTCGAAGGGAGGGTTGGCGGCTTGGTTTTCGGGTTCGTCAGCTCCAGTTGCGTTGGGGGTACCTCTGAGCGAAAAGGAGCTTCCCGCCCCGCCATCAATGTCCTCATCGCGGTCCGTGTCACCAGAGCGGACGCCGGCCAAACTACAGAAGAGACCTACACTGCAGACAGCAGAGTCAACAAGCAGTATGAGCACAACACAGTCGAAACCGCAGCCATCGAGGTTCAACTTTTTCTCCTCGCCGAAAACACCCAGCAAAAATACAATACAATTACCCGCCGAAATGATGAACGATGATGAATTCCTCTCCCTTGACGTCAGCGAGGCTCTATTTCCCCAAGGAAGTTCCCAGGATCCCTTCTCGCCAGCATCATTCAAGAATCTACTTATCAACGCAGAAGGCCTGCTTCTCAAACTACAGACCGCATACAAACTACGAACCCTCTCCCTCCACGAACTCAGCGCCGAGAAATCCGCTATCGAAGAAGAATTAGACGAATCATCAACACGCGCACAATGTCTACGAACACAATTACAAGATATGGCTTCAAAGGTTGCAGAAAGGGATGCTACAATTGCGGATCTGGCCGCACAGCTCGCAAGGGAAAAGCAATTACGGGAAGAGGAACGGCAAGCCAGGGAGAAATCTATAGCGTTGGTCAGAGCGAAGGCAAGGGGAAGCTACAGCGATATACCAATAGAGGATCTCGGCATATCGACAGCGAAAACACACTTCAAGAAGTGGCGCGGATCAGCAGACATGAGCACAGAAGGGGAATCAGATGCCGAGTCTGGAGAAGCAGAATCTGTGTTCTCGCGCTCTAGATCACCTACTTCTCTTTTGACGATGGAAAGTACACCCGAGCTGGGACAAGCCGAGTTCGCACGAATGGTTCCGAATACCAACCCGCCTTCGAATAGACCCAAGGTGGCATTACAGCAGAAGTCCACGTTTCAGAAACTCCTCCAAGGCATGTCACCGAACGCAGTTGAGAAGCCAGCCGAGGATGAGTTTGGCGGCATTGGGATGGGGGAAGAGGGGTGTAGCAATTGTCGGGGCAAAGATGCAAGTGTGGCCTGGGATACTGTCGGTCTCCTTCGTGCGGAGAATAAGAGTTTGAAGGAACAAGTCGGGTCACTGGAAGATGGTGTTGAGGGTGCGCTGGCGTTGTGTCTCGGGTATGGGAATCGATGAATAGATTGTCTTGTCGTGGATAGAAGGGATATATACCCAGATGTTTTGCTCATGAATCATAGGGCGGCGTTTGGGAATGGTATACGGGGCTTTTTATAGGCATTGGAAATGCTGTTGGTTAGGATAGAAAGGAGCCCTGGATTGGGTGACTTGGGATACGATACAATATGGTTATAGCATGGTTAGGAGTATATCTTGAATGCAATGACGTTCTTGCATCTCGTTCCTTGTAGTCGCTGAACTAATTATATCCCTTATTCAAATCTAGAATCTGCCTCTGAGACTAATTCTCTCGCACCCAAACCGCAACTCTTCCAAAATAAAGTAGCAGCTCTTATCGTAACCCCGCATTCGAAAAGAACCTCAAAGAGATATTTCGTCTTCTAAATATACCTACAAACAGCCTCACAAGGCATCCCCTCGCTAAAAAGGGGTGTCCAAGAAAAACGTGGTGCAAATCATACGACCAACCAACCAATCAGCACGCACCCAATATCTTGGCCCTGTTGTGTATCGGCCTGCGCCTTCCTTGGCCTGGAGATTGCATTCCCCCGACTTACTTGATAAGTCTTGAATTTAATTTTAGCTTGGGCGAGTCGCGCTAGAGGCGAGGCTGAATATTCACCACGACTGTGGGATATAAGTTCCTGACTCACCATTCTCATTCGGTCGCTAGATTTAGTTTTCTACCTGCAACTTTCTGGGGAGACTTTGAGACGCGCGACTTGAACATCTCAATCAAGCAAGAGGAAGGAAAGCCAACAGGACACAGTATGAGCGATACGAAGACAGCACCCGTGGCAGTCGCCACTCCCACGGCCATGGAGACAAATCCCCTCTCTCTTCCTCGGGAGACTCAGCAGGCGAATACAGACCTCGCAGTCACACCAGCACCAGCACCAGCACCTCTACCTCCCTACGCAGACATCAAATCCCCCAGCGGCCCAGGTGGCGAAGTCAATGTCAACGAGAAGGCGCATCCCGTCACCCTTGATCCAAACCAGCAAGACCCCGAAAAAAGCGCTAGCGGTCACCCAGAAGGCGTCCAAGACCCGCGATGTATGCCAATTGAAGCCGCAAACCTGGATCCCATCTTCGTGAAATGTCATTTTTGTGGGTTTGAGGGACTGACTAGGGTCGAGCTTGAGAATGGGAATCGGAGCATGTGAGTTGTTATTTCTTCCCCTTCCCCCGTTTCCCTTTCTCTCTGTCATTCAATATTCTACGGGGGAAGTAAAAAGAAGGCCGAGCTAATGTGAGAACAGTACTTTTGCGGCTATAGGCTGCTTTTTAATTGGTCTTCTGGGCTTGATTCCGCTTTGTATTACTACGTGTAAGGATCGGAAGCATTTTTGTGCGCAGTGTGGGGGGTTGTTGAAGCATTGGGAGTATCATTGATTTTGGGGTGTGTGGGGAGGTGGGGATAGGGGAAGGGAAGGGAGGGGAGGGGGAGTGAGGGAGTGGGTGGGTGGTTGGAGGAGAAGATTTTCTTTTTGAGAGAGAGAGAGAGGCGAGGAAGTCTGATGGAGTTTGAGGGGTGGTAGTGGTTTGAGAATGATATGATACCTTTAATTTTTTTGCGCGCAAGGGGGGGAGTCAATGTGGCAGGTGCGATACTGCGTTTGTAAGAAGAAAGAGAAAATGCCAGTTGTGTTCTACAGATGGAAGTGTTGCTTGCTGTATTTGTTTATCGGGGTGGCCTATATTTCTTGGAAGCTTCCTTAGAAGCGGCCGCGGAAGCGCCCGCATATAAGTTGTAGGTTTGTCCCCCAAAGGCAACGTTTGATACAGTATTAACGGAATAAGTTGGTCGGATAGTTTGTTGGCCATTATAATCGTTGGTCGCGAACTGGCGATCTAATCGGGTCCAGCCAACGTTTGATATATGACCAATGTTTATTTCGCCCACCACATCGTCCCGTAAAGGGAACGCGGTCATTTCTTGAAGCGTGTCTAATTCTTTAGAGGCGGAGAGGAAAAGTGGGTGTTTGTCGCCAAGTACCGTCCGTGACAAGTTTTTGACTTTTGAACCAATATTTCTTGCCATGTTAAACCGTCGTTGTGTAATGTAGACGTGGAAAAGACTGTCCATGGAGGTGATGGTGTCTGGGTGAGAGTCGCCGAGGCGGGTTGTGTATTCTTCGATGGTTTTACCCAAAAGCTCTTCGGCCTCATCTAACTTGTTCTGGGCTCTGAAGACTAGACCTAGATTATTCTGAGCACCCAAAGCTAAGAGAGGTCTTGTAAGGTCCGATTGTTTCCACTCGAGTAAAATGTACTTCAAAATAGTTTCTGCCTCGACAAAGCGTCCTTGATATCTGTACGTCAAGGCCAAATTGTTCATTGCGCCCAAAGTATCCAATCCGGTTGGCCCGCTTTGTTGCATGTGGTATTCAAGAACAGCCAGCTGGAGTTCTTCCGCCTTGTCGTACTGACCAATCTTCTGGGCAGCTCGAGCCAGATTCGTTGTCGTCATCCAGATGGAAGGGTGATTTGTTTCGAGTATTAACTTCTGGCTGTCAAGAGTGGATGTGAGGATACTCATAGCGTCTTCAAACTCCCCTTGTAGGATCAGTGTCCAGCCAAGTGCGCTTTGGGCTTCTAACTTCCGTGCAGCGGAGCAGCCTAGCAGCTGATCTTGCAGGGCTATCAGCTGCTCCAATGTTTTCTGAGCCTCATGGTAGCGTCCGTGACAGGTATAGCTGAATGCCAAGTATGGCAGCAGTTGATCTGCTAGCTGCTGAAAGTGGGAGCATCCTGTCTCAGTCAAGATTCTGAGCGCATGGGGTAGATAAACTCCACATCGATCCGCCGTTTCGTGGTCCTCGGTGGGGAAACAGCGAAGCACAATGTTGAATGCGCGCTCTGCGTGTATAGATCTACTGCCTTTGCTGTTGAGGTAATGTCGCATGGCCATTGAAACTAGCCTGTGTTGGCTGTAAGTTTGGGATCCTTCTTCAATATCTCCTTGGTACTGCAAGAAAGAGTAGTCAACGAGACGCGCTACTGCTTCTTGCAGGTCGTCTTCATGAACCTCCGTACCGACGGAGTACTGTAGCAATTCTAGAGTGATACCTTGGTTGTCTAAGAATGCCACAGCATACAGTATCTGGAGAGTGTTGATGCCGACTTCTTCTTCTGCCGCTTCTTCTTCGAGGTGCACCTCTTCCTCTTTCAGGCGCGTAAGGGACACAATCCAAGTTTTCATAACGCTGTTTTGTCTCGCATGGCGGTACGGGTCTAGCTGTTCCCGAGATAGCAAGTCCCATGCCTCAGCTTCGGAGTTGCGTAGACGATTAACATAACGTTTGATGTTGCCATTTCTTCGTATAAATGCTGCAGCTTGCGATACAGCAAGCGGTAGATCTCCAAGCTGGTCTAAAAGTGCTTCTTCGTCTTCACTCGCCGGTTTGACACAATCCACGGAAGTTGAGAGCTTCGCACGACGGAGTAGTTTCCTATGGAGTAGAAGCGATTCCGACCTCTGCATAACACTGGCATCAATCGGTTCATTTATACCGTACGGTAGATAGACAATTCTGCTGTCACGAGTTGTCCATATTACAGCCCCTGTTGCACCATTGGAGCAAGATTGGGGCCTGGGGACGTATTCCAGGTACTGACTCCGAGAGTTATCGAGGTCGTCAGCATTATCAACCACTACCAACCAGCTATGTTGACTTTCGATCCATTTCCGCACAGCCAGAAGTTTGTCATTTCCTGTCAGAGTCTCTGGTAGATTGGCTTCCTTTGCGACCCCTTCATAGCTTCCTGTGAAGAGATCTCTTGAGTCGCCTCGAATCCAGAACATCGAGCAGTTTGTTGCTTCATGTCGTCGATATGCGTAGTCAAGAGCAATTTGAGTTTTCCTGTAGCGATAATCAAGTTAGAAGTCTATTGATATCACGAGCTAAAATGTATCCATACCCGCATCCTCCGAGTCCACATATTGCTATAGAGCCGGACTTGTCGAATGGAAGGAGTTTCTTCACTTCTTCATCGATGATATCCCTAGCCACGAAGGTTTCGTTCCGCGCCGGTAGCATTTTATAAATTCTGCTAGGCTCGTTCTTCCGATCTTTTTTTTCAGAAGTATCAGCCTACGGCTCTACGTGGAGATGACTAGGTTCACGAATGTCAAAACGTACCACTGGAAATATGAAGATGCTCAATTATTTCCGCAATCTTATTTGGTTGGTAAAATGCAAAGTCTTTTCAATCGAACATACAAATGTCAGATTCCTTTCCTTGAGTGATTGCTTTAATCCTTACGTACCACCACCGTAATGCTGAGTGACCGGAGCAGTATAAGTGTTCTGCGGCCCTGAACCAAGGTTAACAGGTTGAGTTGATGATCCAGTAGCTACAATATTATGTCCGCTCCCAGTGTGACTGATGTTGACTGAGTCTGGATCAACCGGCAGTGAAGGTTCCAGCTCTTTGATCTTGTCAATGGCATCCAATAGCTGCTGGAACTGCTCATCAGTTGCTGCGCCCATGGACCTATTCGCAGCCAAGAGCTGAACTTCGTCCATGATGCCAGCCATTAGCTCTTCGACCCGATTACCCTTCCCAAGTACCTTGAATGCCTTCTTGTATCGCTCAGCGATGCCAGCGTCTTCACCAGGTAGCACCCTATTGAAAAGGTCTCGCAGCTTCTCGGCCTTCTGCTTGCATTGCTTCACGACCAATTCAACAGCCTTACAAGTGGCTTCCTTCACCTTGCCGTTGTCGACTTGTTCCTCTGCCTTCTGCAATATGTCATGCACTATTGGCAGACGTTCTCCCACCTCGCGAAAAGCTTCGGGTAAACCTTTAGCATCGTGCGCGGCATCGTAAAGTTTCTTTGTAGCGTCGATGGCAGTAATTGCGGCTGAAATCAGCCCAAGGACCAGCGCAGCCTCGGCGGCGACCGACATAGCGGATGTCTGACAGAGCTTCGTCTCATGACTGGATTAGCGACGGAGCGTAAGGGGAACATGTCAACATACCTGTAATTGCAGAGTTTGAGCTGTTCAGTGTAGATCAGCGGGGAAAGAAAAAGAGTCTGAGACCAAATTCTGCTGAATAGCAAGACGTATCGTGCAACCCAACCTCGTTTGCTTCATTAAACCATGCCTTCAAGTTTCGTTGGTCGGCTCGAGCTCGTCCTTGAAGCTTTTCTCCGTGCTCTCCGAAAGGCCATTTCAAGTACTCGCCCGAACTTCGAATTCCCCTTACGTGCTAGAATTCTTGATCGACAGCTATTTTGGCAACACCGATGTACTCTATGCGCATTTTTAATTTCGGAGATCTTTCCCCTGCCAACCAATGGATTGTATGCGCTGCCATAGGCCACAAAAGGTCTCAGTGCAAGAGACAAATAATCAGCCGAAGAACTCGTTGCATCAAACCCTGCTCCACCACATTTGTCATAATATAGAAATAAGAAATTCTTCGAACGAGCGGTTGAGTGGCTTGGGCGTTTGGTTGTGGGGCAACAAAGGAGACGGATGTGTCAATCATCATGTGATAGAGTCCCGTGACTACACTCAGGTCAAAGCAACCCACCGTATTCTAACATTGCGGGCTGAATTACTACTACACGCTGCAAGGGAGCAGAAATGGATTCCCGGGCAAGATTTGGTAAGGAAACTATAGCCGGGGCACACAGGAAGGCCAAAATTGATTCCACTTATGGTGCGCAGGCTGACTCGGGGCGTGCTCAGGCTACTTAGACCCTCCTCAGGCCCTGTTCAGACTCTGTCCCGGCGTATTCACCCTCGGCTCAGGTCAAAGCAGCAGCTGCTCACGCCCGCAGAATAAAACGGAACCAGCGAAAGGAAAAATTACGCCTCAGTATGTGGGTATAATTATCGTGGTAAACCTGCTCGGACAGAGAGTAGTGGTTGATGCGTTACTCATGGGCGCTGCTCTGGTGGATATTGATTAGTTTTAATTGATAGAGAGGCATGAGAAGTATCTCCCTGTTGACTTGGAGTCCCCATCGAGAGTTCCAGCATGTTTTCTCCCACAGTATGCAAACAAGCAACTGTCTCGTTACATGCCTCCAGTGTACTTGACAACGGAGTTCAGTGGCTGCGCAAGACTTCTGTCATCAGAGATCAGTCTTCTTGTTGTTGCATACCTAGGTCTGTGTATGCTTAGAAAACCATAGTTGATCACTACATCAATTTATGAACGAGGTCAATACGGTCAGGTAAACTTCAGCTAATAAAACGATGAGGTATCTGAAGTTAGTGACTCCTGGGTCACTTACGAACTATATGTCAGAGAGGCTCTAAAAGTAGACTTCTGCATCTTATGCGGCAATCAAGTGAGCATCTAGTATTAGAACTAGAGATAGACTCATATTATCCAAAAAGTTCATTATACAAGACGTGGAAACGAGAAACTTTAATTTCATATTAATTGCATACCAAAAATAAGAAAAGCGTATCAAAATTCGACATCTTGAACCGACTTGACTATGCAGTTGTAGAAAAATAATAGTTGCGAACTGCCGAGGAATGGCGGGGCAATTCTCTAACAAGAAGATATTAGCAGGACCAAGATAGAATCCAAGGCCGGGCGAATTTCAACGTCGGCATCAAATACGAGGAGATCCCGGATGTATCTGCTACTTGAGAGTCGCAACAAACGCCAACGATTCGTCGAGAACAAGATCCGTTCTATGGGCAGACGTAGTCCGACCCCTGTAAGGTTACCTTACGCAGCCATTGCCTAAAAAGGTTCCAATGTCGTGCCCCTCACTTGAAAGACCTCCCCTTCATCGATTCCCGCCACATTTTGATGCTCTCTAAACATTAAGCACCCATTGTCTTTACAAACGTCTGATTGGAATCGATATACAACCGCGATTTATGCTGCCGAAGAAAACTTTATCAAGAACCAGCAAGCGCTCATCTCAGCACAAAGCAACTCCTGTCGTCGAGCCTCCAAACCGCTTCTTGCCATCACCGAAGTGTCTACTAGGGTGTCAAGTAGCCAAAATGGAATCAGACCTGGGAGACTGGGTAGTAATTAATGAGCCTTCCCGACCGCGTCTCGCAACAGACGACAGCGGCCGTTCTGCACTCCAAGCTGCGCGAGATGGCGAGGATCTTCCAACAATCTCGAGACTCGTGCGACTCGAAAAGGATAAATTCTGGGGCTTGTATCCTTACTCTGAAAGCCGCTCTCTTGCCGTTGCTGCGTAGGACGGAGATCTTAGGGTTGTAAATTTGTTGCTGGCTGCAGGCGATGATTTCAATGGAATAGTAAGTGATTTTTCTTCCTCAGCTCTAGAGAACGCAGCAGCAGGTGGCCACTATGAGGTGGTGAAGAGATTACTGGAAATCTACATACGGTGCACTACCTTCTTCTGCATGAGGCTAGTGTAGACCCAATTCAGACAGGCAGCAAAGGAACGCCACTGCGTGCTGCAGCCGAAGGTGGACATACGGAAGTGATTGAGAGACTCCTACTCGAGGGAGCGGATGTGAACGCCGACAAGGCGCTACACGAAGCTGCTCGGAACGGACATATCGATATTGTACGACGATTGTTAGAGGGAGGTGCTCTAGTTGACGCAGAAAAGAAAAACGCTACGCTTTGTAATACGCTAGATCAGCCTTAGTTGCCTGAAGGAGAATTCACAGCTTTGCAGGGTGCTGCAAAGGAGGGACACTTGAAGATTGTGGAATTACTGCTCCAGGAAGGGGCAGATGTTAACGCTCCTCCATCGGACTGGGGACGGACTGCTTTACAAGCTGCTGCAGAAGGGGGTTTTGTTGAGACTGTGAAGGCGCTGGTGGCCGCGGGGGCTGATGTTAATGCTTCAGGCTACAAAGGCGGACTCACTGCACTTCAAGCTGGCGTAAAGAATGAAAGCTTGGAAGTGATAAACATACTGCTTAACAATGGTGCTGTGTTAGAGATCGAAGTCCAGGAAAGGGGTTCGAAATCGGCGCTTGTCATGGCTGCAGAGCAAGGCAGCTTGGATATTGTTAAAAGATTTCTTCTTCATTTGGGGGCCTCGGGTTCATTGAAAGGCAAAGTCACTACCTCTTTGTGCGTCAAAGCGCTCAATCATGCAACAGAGAAAGCGCATCGAGAAGTTGTTCGCCATCTTCTCGCATTTGGAACGCCTGCCATTCGGGACAAAGAAAGTAGCCACGCGCTACTCCTGTCGGCCGTCAATGGCGGTGATATTGAACTTCTCAAAATTCTCTTGGAAAGGCAGGCAAATCTCGAAGATAAATGCTTCCATTATGGAAGGCCCCAGCCGACGGCGTTACAGGCTGCAGTAGAACATGAAAGGTTGGATATGGCCGAGTTACTTATCAAAGAGGGGGCAAACGTCAATGGCGGAGAGGGCGCTACACCTCCAGCGTTGCATATCTGAAATTCTACAATAATATTGTAAAGTTTATTTTAGTGTATTATTATTATTATTATTGTATATAATATAGCTGATAAAATAATATAAAGATAAGGAAGTCGTAGAAACTGGAGGTAAGGTCTAATAAGATGTAGCGGCCTAAGGCCGAAATATTAGTAGTAGGTAAGTACAATAATATCCCCCTTCCTAATATATCGATCTCTGCTTATTGCAGATTGATTAGTTTTTAGATTTTTAATTGAATATAAATAAAATTAATTCTAGATCTTTATATATCAATATTTTATTTAAGAAAACAGATTTATAAATATATTTCAAAGTCTTTAATATAAATAGAATGTATTAGTAAAATGATTATAGTGGAGTGTATTTTAATATCAAAAGATAATCCATAAAATTAAGCGATACATGGGATTGACGGTCATAGGGCGTTACTGGCTTTCTTATATAGTTCAACGAAGATGCCCTTGGCACTTCTGTCTTCAAAAGACATTGCATAGAATTACACCTTGCTAGTTTCTTAACCTGATAAACTGCCCTCGCTTTCCTCCTCATCCATTCTTCGCATCTTTTCCACAAGAACCTTCTGTTATTTTCTCTTATCCTACAATAGAATATCATCAGATGTCCTCTCATTATCTAGCACAAGCTCGAAATGAGATTCTGGCATTTTCTGAACCACTACTGTGCAGCTATGTATTTTTTTGTTTGTAATAAGAGAACCTCTTTTTGTCTTGCTGGGTGGGGAATTGATACCAAGAAGTAGTAGATGGCTTAGTGATTTGAGTTCCCGACTTCCCCACCCATAACCCACCACAAGTACAGTATGGAAAACAGCTATAAAGATATGCAAAAGCAGAATCGCGGCAGCGAGGCGTCGGGTGAAGTTGTCCATAGAATAACTATAGCCGTTCTGGTGAATTTTTATCATAAATGTAGTAGACCCAGTTTTGTTGACTTGGTCGCTGGTTGTGACTGATATATTATAGCCTGTCGACGAATCCGGATGTGGACCACCATCAGTGTGTCAACGCTTGCTATCATAGTCCAATGCAATTGTGACACTAGAATTTGTTTCAATCCTTGACATTGCATCCGTTAAAAGCACCGATATTGAAGTCCCAAGCGGCCTCTCCCAAATTCCATCTAGTCCACCTTCTTTTTTTGATAGTTTCCGACCAAGTTGGAGAAGAGTGGATGATGGAGGTAAAGCCCGGCTTGCCCACTCGGCATCTATCTGAACACGTCTTCCAATTGTATCACTTGGCATATACCATACAGGGAAGGAGTATGAGCCCATCCCACTCGTCCAAAACTCCTCGCTAATTGAAGAATGGATATAAGAGTCGACAAATGGCTCGATGTATGTCTCCACGGGCAGCCAGTAGACATATGAAGAGCATTGCACAATTTCGATTGTACCGTTAGGATTGCTAAGCTTTCCCAGCCCGTCGGCTTGTACAACAGATACCAATGCTGTCGCAATCGAAGAGGTATTGTTCCCTAGACTTAGAAGATCGATCCAAATAGCTGCTGTTAGGTTCGATTCGTTCCATAGATTTAGCAGGGTAGAAGTGTCAAGTGTCCAGGTTGGACCTTCTATTGTGGGAAACTTTAGCTGTTGATTTATCTCCTGAGAAGTCGGGTCAGATAAGTTTGTTATCTTTATTACTGTGCTGTTGCATATGGAGAACGTTTGAGGCGCTGGAACTGGCATTGCGTTCTCAAGCAACAACCCATACCGGATGTTTTTGGTGCCTGTTTCTCTTCTTCCTATAAATTTAAATCCGAGACCAAAGTCCGATTCGGAGGAAGCCGATAAAAGTATATCATCGGCTATTGCTTGCGTTGTCTGAGAAGAATAACATTCAAGAAAACTCATCATATCATATTTTTCTTCTTTCGAACAACCGTCAAGAATGATACCTTCTATGAATCGAGTGTAAACTTCTGTAGTCCCAGAAGTTGTTGGTATAGTAATGTTCCAGGAACTACCCCATTCAGAAGTTGCTTGAGCAAGGACTTTCGAGAATCCACTTGCAGGACAATAGTCTGGGGTTGAGATATTCACGAATGTGTAATCTGATGGCATAAAGTTTCCCAGGTTGATATGAGTAGGCCACAGTACTGATTCGGTTACTGGAACATAAAAATGTACTTGTGGACTCCCGATGCCTTGAGGCACATATTTCTGCATGATTCGATAAGATATCTCCCACCATCCGATAGTGGGGAGTATCAAAATGGCAGAAGAAGGGCCAACGATTGCTGCTAGAATCACTAACATAACAACCAATAATGCAAACCGGAGGCGGCGAGCTGAATCCTGCAGTTAAACATTTGTTCCAGAGGCTAGATGTCCATAGCGAATTTATATTAGTGAACTGGAATAATGCCAAAACCCCCCATAGAGAGACGCCCCTGTCGTTCTCCAAGCAGTTGGCATTGCAAATAATTGATGGCTATTGCGGAAAGGGATGTAACTATCATGGCTTCGTGAAGTTTGGCTGCAAACTGAAGAGCGTTCAGGCGAAGAGACTGGTTCCGAGTTCCAAGGTCTTCATAATAGGCAAGGGAGAAATTCAGAGCAAGTAAGGTCGTTGTGATGGCTAGAGGAGGTACGTGTATACTGCATCAAGCTAGAATCGCCCATCTATTCCCACTGAAGACTTCTATCACACAAAGTTAGTTGGCAAAGAATAACAGAGATATAAGAAAGAGAGATCCACTCTTGATACTAAATGACTTGCCAAATGTCGTGATAGAATGCCATATACGATACAAGAAAGCTTTTTTTAAGAATGGGGACTTTGCTCGAGCTTTGCGATCATCAACAGCAGTCCAATACTGCTGGGTTGGCCGGGAATTGAATGCCATAACGAGTAGAAAAGATATGAAAATTAACGGACAGATTCTAAAGAATTGAAGTCGGGCATCTATCCAGATATTAATATATACGCGCTTCAGGCTGGTCCGGCCCTCAATCAAAATATTTCAGGTGGTGCGGGACTTTTTCCCTTGGATCGCCGGTTATTCAGACGGGTTGCACAGCGCAAGGTTTGCATCATAGCAGCGAATGGATCGAGGCAGATTTGTAGTAGAAAGCTGCAGACCCTTATCAAGATGAGGCTATGTTTAGGCTGTGCTCTTTGGCACAGCCGAGATATTCCAATTTCAACTACTGCCTTATACAGATCAAGGCAAACAAGACTACTGTCCTGGGCGCTCCCCTACACACCTCTTTCTATTTTTTTGTCTATCTCTGCTGTCCTATCATCGACAGCGACTTGCTGCTGGATAAGGCAAACCCCCTTAACCGACCAACCCCTATAACCGGCCACTTTGCTTAGCACACCGCCGCTTCCTACCCACATCCTTTAAATAATAATTTTAAAATAGGATGTGACGGGCCTGCGCCCGCGTCAAATCGCTATTAATATCGATATTGACCAATCAGAAGAGGAGGCGCGGGCTTCTCGACCTCCTCGCCCATGCGTAGGAATAGTTTTATATTGCTCCCGAATCTTCTCCCCCTCTCTGTCTCCCTCCCGCCTCCGCCCCCCCCCCATCCCTACCCCAACCCTCAGCCTCTCTCCCTGTTGTGGCTGGTACTATGGCTGGGTGGGAATAATTTCAACTATTATCCTAATTTCGGATAGATCTGAAACTGTGTTTCGTTAAAAGCCGTGCTAATATTAGTTAGCGTTTTTAGTAAGTACAATGATCACTGATAATCCCTGCTCCAGAATGTTCCTTATTCTCCTCTTCTCTTCAAAGGACCATTGTACTCATTCTTTGTATTAATGGCACAATCATCTAATATAATCCTTTTTAACTTTGAGTTAAGTATCATTCGATCATGAATATCATATATATTAAAGAAGATATCCAGGATACTCCTAATAATATCACAAATGAAAAGCTAGTACGAAAAATTAGATTTAATTATATGACGGCTCGCAGCCGTTTCACCATCATTACGTGTGACGCGGGCTTAGCGTGTTTCCCTAGCTCCCTCTTTGCTCTCTTTCCTCCTTAGTTGTAGATTCTCTCTGAAGGGCAATTCACAGTCAGTTGTTGACCATCATGTGAAGTTCCCTTTTCGCTTGACGCTGCCACTAGTTCCATACTCGGGTCATCACGGAAATAGCGATTAGTGGTATGATTGAAATAATCGATAATATAATAGTTTATATCCTCTTATTCTAATTTTATACTCGTAAAGAAACACCAAAAATGAAACTAAAGCAAAGACATATCCAAGTATTACCATGACTATGGACAAGTGCCATTAGCACAGCAATCCGGAGATTCGGGCGTGCAGCTCGATTCATTGCAATTACACGTGGTACCCTTCGGTGGCGGAGCAGACGAGGTAATACTTGGCGGAGATGACGTTGGTTTGGACGTACTTATCGGTTTACTCGTGCTTACTGCCGTAGGACTTGCACTCGGTTTGAAAGTCGAGAAATAAGCTTCCGCAGAGAACGGCGTAGCAAGCCCCTTCGGCAGGTCAGACACCTTATAAGGAATGGCTGGGGTAGGCGGGTCATCAGGTGGCGTGTTCTCAGGTGCTGGGTCCGGAGGGACTTGAGCATTATAGGTACCGTCCGTCCGGTTCTCTGCAGGGAGGAGGATGCCCTCTGGGACATAATCGATCATTGATGTGACATTGCCCATGTCAATCTGCTCACCAGTATAGATGCCGCAAGTGTTGATGGCATGGCCCGGCTCCTTGAGCTCCTTGGCCTTTTGGAAGTAGGAGGCGGAGGCGAAGAAAGCCCAGCTATCGGCATTGTTTAAGCTGGTCGGTGGCCCACGCTTCTTCGAATCCCACCCGGGGGGTGTCCAGAGCGGGTCGCCGCTGCAGCCATTCTGGTTCGCGATCTTAGCTACCGGGCAGGCGCCATACGCAACATCCCAGACTTCTTCATTTGCAATAACGGGGTCCAGGTGCATCAACTCGTGGTAGATAGTATGTCCCCAGGCCAATTTGTAATTGGATGCGTTTGTGGCATCTTTCGCCCCAGTCGACATGTCGTGCAACAGGGACTCGAGACTCTGTTTCTGTTCGAAGAAGCGTGGGCAGAGAACAATATTGTAGCTGTTGTAGAACCAACCACGCTCAACCCATGATGTTGCAAAGGCTGTTACTTTTGGTCCTTTAGGATCGTTGGGGTTCGTTTTAAGTTGGCAGAGGTTCTTTTTGGTAGGATGCGTATTGCCACAATATATATCAACAACAGCTTCAGGAAAGACCCAATTTGGACTGTGGATATTGTTTTCGTTTTCAAGTGCAGCTGAAGCGATTCTTAGCATATGGCAATATTGTGATTGACAAAAGACAAATGATGGATCGCAAAACATAGAGTTTGGGTTTGCAGGCCAGCCGCAAGCTCTTATCAACTTTGAAACATGGGACTGGGAGTGGTGATAATTCTGGTATATGAAATGGTAAAGCTTACATCGTATCTTCCAGAAATTTTCAGATTTCACCGAATCGGCCCCCATGTAATAATTCATGGCCGGCTGCAAATCGTTACCGCTATCCCACTGCTCGGCTATCTTAGCCATCGCCCCAGCGTCAGCCCATGCCTGGGCTTCTATCTTCTTCAAATTATCATCTTGGTTGCAGTTGTGCGTGCTTCGCCTCTTGGCAATAGTGAAGGTGGGTTCCGCACCAGCGGACGTCGCTGTGGCTGTGGCATACACTTCGGCCTGAGAGGGCATAGGCGATGCCACCACTAAGGTGGCAAGTCCACAGGTTAATGATAGAACGCTTAGTTTGTGCATTTTTGAAGTGAAGAGTATATTGACAAAATTCAAGTTTGAGTTAAACAATACTATGAGCAGCATATATATCAATACCTACAACGGTGCCTCAGTCTACGCCTCTACTCATTGCGTAGGCCCACAAAACCAAAAATAGATATTTGAATCTAGGTATAGCATCCTACAGTTGCCTTCTGGCATGGATAAAAGTAGGCGGAGCGTATGGCTTACTGAGCCTCAAAATATCCCAAAATCAGTGAGTAATTCTATTCAAATCGTAACTCGTTAAGTTGAAACAATTTTAGAAAAATATATGAGTCTACAAAATATCCATATATGCCTCTAGACAAACTTCCACCACAGCAAATACAAAAATAATAACTTGAGATCGCTTCACACAGTTAGTTTATTCAGCTAACTACTTGTATTTCTCACTCGGAGAGCTTGCTCTTAGATCGGAGTACCACGCAGTGAAACAAGTCTTGGCGCAAAGGAAGCTGATTGCTTATCCAGGATTCTGGGGCGGCGAGGGCGGTATATTTGCCATGACGAAAGTTTCATTTGAAGGATCCAAGCTCTACCAAATTAGAGGTACTCCAAATCGAAACCGCTTATGCCAATGTGGCACAGTACCCAGCTTCAACACGAATCCTGGGGCAGTGCAGAATCCGTCTTGAACGAAAAGCTGACTCAGATGCTATTACTTTTTTTAGAAATAGTGTTTTCTCATAATACTGACGTCAATCAAATACACAGCCGAAAGTCATATCACGGACGTCTCGGCCCCGTTGTTTGTGCAGGCCATGTGATCTAGGGCACTCGCCGCAACACACACGAAATACGTATTATCTCCACGCACCCTACAAAGAGTTGCACTACTCTGCGAAGCAAACCCTGCACGCAAACTACAAGACAGATTCTAGCATGTATTTTCGTAAACTACTTCTCGTATTGTCGTGCGATGGTCTCTTTTTCCTGTCGACCTCTGCCCACAGAGTATGCACTTCTTGCGTATCCCTCCGCGATCTCGTGGCCGAGGCCTACGGAATTGAGATACGAGCAACTCGATTGTAAGCCAACGATCATAAATCGAGAAACTGTTTGCAGACGCTCATTGACATCAGGTCCACTGCTATCGCTTATCACAACGGTACCATATTGCCACTTGGCTCTGTTGCTGCCTCGGCAGAGTACCAGGACTTATTGGCGCCTATTCTCACCAAGGCGGGCAGTCAGGGCACCCAAAAGAGCCAGCTGAGATGCCCAGATCTTCATCCAAAACGCCAGGATTCAGCCTTTGATGAGAGTTTTCTTGGCTTTCTGGGTGCCGTATCATCTTGGCCTGTACAGCGATTGAAAAAAATGTGGACTGAGCAGCAGGCAATCGAGATTCCAGCCCCGCATCCAGTAGCAGAGTTGTTTCGAAAGGAGTTGCTGTCACTGCCGTCTTTCAAAAATATGGATTCGCAGCAGCTATCACAACTGGCAGTCGGCCTGACGATTCCCTCCTGGCTGTTCGGTAGCCCTGAAGCCTGCCATTTAATTGAGGTGGCGAGGAATGCATTCCACCGCGTTATTGTCGAAAGCGCACCTTCCTCGGCGTATACGGCCGCCGGATACGAATTATGTCGTATCAGCTACGAAGATTTCGAATGTACCGGGCCTGGGAGAATCATGACCCTCGAGTGCGACGAGGGTACGGCTGTCGCCTCGATGATGCAGACTCCAGCTTTGAGCTTTGCAGACTTAGTCATGTTCTCTATAAGCATGCCCAAAGGTAGTGCACAATGGATCGACTCAGTTATTCGTGAAATGCAGCCGCAGAAGGTGATGCTGGTGGGGTCAGAGAAGGCACCGTGTGCGGATGCAGTTGCTGGCGTTTCGGATCTGCTTGTCAGCTCTCCATCTCCGCAGGACCATTTGCTTGCTTTCGGTGCCGCAAGATCTGCCAAGGAATTGCTTGAAAGTCAGGGCGAAGACTGTCACGAGCTAGAGGAATGCGAGGAACTGACAAGGCAAGCCGACGCCATTGCTGGAAGCTACATGCCCTTCAGCTCTCCTGCATCGCCAGTTCCTGAAAATCAACATACAGAACTGTGAAAATTTTCTCCATAATAGCCCATGTTTCAAAAAAAATCAAGTGCTGAGCAAGGACAATAAAAGAGAATTGTTCTCTCAGAGACATTCATGTGGCACCAGAAGGCCATCCTTCTGCAGGGCTGCAGGTTCCCATGCCTTTCTACCTACCTTGAAATGACGAATGCACGTTCTACCTCGTCGTGTGATGAAATCTGAGAGCAGCAATAGAATTAGATTTTCACAACATCTATGCAAGAGGAGCAAAAGCCAGGTGACGTGTGTCTCGCCCATAGCTACAGAAAGGGGACATCCGCTACCATCGAGATCGGACTCGAGGCCTAGTAAAGCAAAGTTATCTCCACGTCAAGCCATTCTCTCAGAGATTTCGCGGGCTGCAATGCGTTTATTTGACGTACTTCAATCTTTGTTCAAATGTCTTAGCTATTATGCATTCTTTTCATTTAGTTTTTATACTGAAGTTCTGAAATTGGTAATCACTCAAAGTATTGCTGTAGTTGATTATATCATTCGGATAGTTTTCGCCTACGACCAAGGAGGGGTGTAGTGTTACAAATACATATAGGGACCTTAGCCTCGAAGACTGCTCGCAGTCATAGGACAACCCTAGGAGGATTTTTTGTGTACATATCTATTGGTCATACTCGGGCCCACACCTCGGGTCAGAGGTGACCCACCTACAGAGCCACGCAATAGCCTTGGGGCTCTGTCTAGAGGGGCTCGAAATGAAGGTGTAGATATATTGTGCTTTACCCCAAACAAGCTCCTTTTTACCCTTCAACAATGTTCAATAAACAACCCTTAACTTCCTTATCTATTCTAGTCTCTTATAAACACTGCTCACTATGCCCTAAAGTTCTTTCACGGTCTCTCATACAGACTAATCATGACATCAACACAGATGACATCTGAAATTTTCTTAACGCCATCTCGACACCAGGTAATCGAGGTCGACGACTGCGGCCATATGACCAAATAAACTTGCCACTATCCCTCTAAAGGAACAAGCCTGACCCACAAATGCGTCTTCACCTTCCCTATTGAACAGCACGGGATAGGAGCAAGAAGACTTTGCCAAACATGCACTTACAATCTAGAGACAAAAGACAATTCTAACCCAGGAGCAGTGAAGAAGTGGGCCGATGTTGATAAAATTTAAGATATTACTCACAGATCTGCTGCAGAACTTGCGTGTAGAGGAAGGAATGATGTTGTTTAATATCGAGAAATGCCTATCCCTTTATATATTTCTGAGCCCAGAAACAACTTTGTCTCAGCTTGAAGTCAGATCATAAGATTTTAGTTAACATATTTAAATAATTTTTATTAACAATAATAAATATGAAATTAAAATATTATAATTCGATTATTAATATATTTGTAAAAAATAAAATAGTTATTATTTATTTATTATAACTCTTTTATATAAATTTAAATATAATTATTATTAATAATATTATAGTTTTAATACAAATAATAATTTTTAAAATCTAATTATTTATATTTTTTTCTTTTATTTTAATAATTGATTTGAAATTTTAGATTTTTAATTATATATAATATAAAAAAAATAAAATATAAAAAAGTTAATACAATAAAATAAATTATTGAATAAATCCCCAATTTTAATTAAAAAATAATAATAAAAATAAAATTGAAAAATAAATAAATAAATAAATATAAAATTATTTAATATTAATCGAATAATTTTTTGGGATTTTTATTTCAATAATAATAATAGTAATTTTTACAATATTTAAAATAATTATATTAATAAAATTTTATTTTGCAATAATTAAAAAAAGTCATTTATTAAAATAATATATAATTTAATGTACTGGGTGATCAGGTGATAGACTTTATCATATAATTTAGCTAATTCCCTGGGATCTTGTATATAAATATAAAATCTTTTTTTCTACAAAAAAAATAACTAATATAAATTTTTTTTTCTTTATTATTAAAAAAAATATAGTATATTTTTTTCATTATTTGGCCTTTTCATTAATTAAAAAGTTGAAATTAAATTATATTAATAATTTATTAATAAAACAAAAATAATAATAATAATAATAATGATAATAATAATAATAATAATAATAATAATAATAATAATAATAATAATAATAATAATAATAATAATAATAATAATAAT